>Ga0163147_10005538_pt1 | contig 15303 bp, 12 predicted proteins | sample OliLakLV19MP6G1_FD_148597 | JGI IMG/M metagenome (GOLD analysis project Ga0163147, IMG submission 148597) | Freshwater microbial mat bacterial communities from Lake Vanda, McMurdo Dry Valleys, Antarctica- Oligotrophic Lake LV.19.MP6.G1 | ecosystem: Environmental > Aquatic > Freshwater > Lake >...
TAAAACGTCAACGGGACGATTGAGTGCATCTGCGATCATTTGCGCCCAAACGGGTGAGAGAGCGCCGCCGCTCCCGATCACCGCCGCGTCTGGCACATCCATCTGGTCGGCAATCGCTGCTAACCGAAAAGCAACCCCTTCCATCGCTGCTTGTAATAGGTCTTGAGGCGTAGTCGAGAGGCGCAAACCGATCACCGCACCGGTGGCATTTGCCTCCCAACCCGGACTCCGCTCCCCTGCTAGGAGGGGGAGAAAGGTTAGCCCATGTGAGTCGGGTGGACGTTCGTCAAGGGCGTTTACCTGTGCGTCGGTCAGATTGAGGGTTTGCTTCGCCCATTGAAAAATGTTTCCGCCTTCACTGGTCGCACCACCGATGAGATGTAAATCTTGCGTGACTCGATAATTCCACAAACCGAAAGGAACATTCGGACGAGTTGAGTCCGTGACTACGCGCAAAGCCGCTGTCGTCCCTAACGTGAGCGCAATCTTCGCGGGCGTCATGCAACCTGTGCCGACGTTCGCCGCCGCACCATCGCCCAACGCGAGAAAGAAGGGAACAGAGGACATATGAGGTAAATCAACATGACCCTGAACAGAAGCGTTATAGTCGGCTAAAGACGGTAAGGATATTTTCGATAAATTGAGAATGTTCAACCAGCGCTCATCCCATTCAAGCGACTTACGGTTGAGCATCCCGCTCCATGAGGCGACGGAATAGCTCATGGGGATAGACGGATCACCGAACCAACGACGATAGAGATAGGTCGCAAAATCGACCCACTGATCGACTTGATTGAACAGGTCGGGCTGCGTGCGCCGAATCCAATTCAAACGGGCGGGTAAATAGGCGGTGTGGTGGACAACACCCGTTCGCTCGTGCATCTCCTTCACGTCAATGCGTTCACGCAAGGCGATCACATCGGGGGCGCTGCGCGTGTCGGCATAGGTATAGATCGGCGTGATGGCATTACCGGATCGATCTACGCCTAGCACATTACCGACAAAGGTATCCATGCCGACGGCGGCGATTTCACCCGGTGAGATTAGCGTCAAAATTTCGGTTAGTGCCGATTCCACATGCCCGCGCAGCACATCGGCATCCATCATTGATGCACCGGGGGGAATCACATCGAAGGCATAATTACGTTTGGCGCTGTGCAAAAGATCGCCACGCTCGTTAAAGGTCATGGCACGAACTGACGAACTGCCAATATCCAAGATGAGTACCTGCATCAATTGATTCCTTTCGTCTCTTAACGGACGCACCATAAATGCAGCACAAACCGGACGCGATAAATTGCGTCCCTATCGCATAATATAACATCGCAAGGCGTCACCGTTCTGGTTATACTTCGTTCGGGTAGGTGATAACAACCTTTTTATGTAGTTGCGCCGAAACCTTTCTGAACCTACCATCTGTTTAAACGCCTAAGGTGAATAATTTTGATTGCTGAATCACTTATTATCAACGCAAAAATCATTTTGCCGCATCGGGTTATTCCGCGAGGCTGGCTGATCGTGCGTCACGGACGAATCGCGGCATTCGGACAAGGAGAAGTGACAAAAACGACCTCATCTCAAGATGAGATTATTTTTGACGCTGACGGAAAAATGCTGCTCCCCGGTTTCATTGATGTGCATGTGCATGGGGGCGCGGGCAGTGAAGCAATGGACGCGACGCCTGAAGCCATTCACACCCTGTCTGCATTCTACGCGAGTCATGGCGTCACGGCGTTTCTGGCGACGACATGGACAGACTCACGATCACGCATTCAAGCGGCGCTGGAAAATATCGCAGCACTCACGGGAACGCAACTTAACGGCGCAGCGCTGATCGGCGCTCACATTGAGGGTCCCTTTCTTAACCCGGCGCGGTCCGGGGCGCAAAACTTAGCCGACATCCGGCGGGCAGAACCCGATGAAGCACTTGCGTTTCTGGATACTGGAGCCGTGAGGCTGCTGGCGCTCGCGCCGGAATATCCTGAAAACCACTGGCTCATACGCGAATGCGCTCAACGGGGGATCGCTGTCTCTGCCGCGCATACCGCCGCTACGTATGATCAAATGTGCGCGGCGGTTGAAATGGGTTTGACCCAAACCACGCACACTTACAATGCCATGACCGGACTGCATCACCGTGAACCGGGGACGCTTGGCGCAGCACTCACCCTACCCCAACTACGCTGTGAGTTGATCGGTTGCTACGCGCACATTCACCCCGCCGCGATGCGGGTGCTGTGGCTGACCAAAGGCGCTCACGGTGTCATCCTTGTGACGGATGCAGTACGCGGCGCGGGAATGCCTGACAGCTCGTATACCATTAATGATCGCGTGGTCACCATTAAGGATGGCGCGGCACGTTTAGACGATGGCACACTGGCGGGCAGCACGGTCACATTTGATGATGCGGTACGTAACTTCATGGGGGCGACGGGTGAACCGCTGGAGAACATCTGGCAGACTACAAGCCTCAACGCGGCGCGGGCAGTCGGCGTGTCGGCACGAAAAGGCAGCATCGAAATTGGCAAGGATGCCGATCTCATTCTGGTGGATAGTCAAATCAACGTTGCGCTGACGATGGTTGAAGGTCGCATCGTGTACACTGAAAAGGATAACCAATGACCGACGTTGGGGTAGGCATTATCGGCATTGGGACGTATTTTCCTGCCACTATCGAAACTGCTGCCGATCTTGTTGAAGTGACGGGCATTCCCGAAGCTGTTTTGCGCGAAAAAATGGGGATTCGTCAACGTCATATCGCGGGGGACGCGGACAGTGTGACGGTCATGGCATCGCACGCAGCACGACACGCAATTGAAGCGGCGGGCGTGTCGCCAGAACAGATCAATCTGGTGATTTCTCACGGGAGCGAATTCAAAGATCATGTGGTGTGGAATGCCGCCGCGAAGATTCAGCACAATGTTGGTGCGGTCAACGGCTACGCCTTCGAGATGTATGCCCTGTGTGCGGGCGCTCCCATTGCCATGAATATGGCGAAAAGCATGATGCTGGCTGACCCAAGCCTCCATACGGTGCTGCTGGCAGCGGGAAGCCGCGAAAACGACCTGATCAACTTGAAGAATGAGCGTTCGCGCTTCATGTTCAACTTTGGCGCGGGCGGCGGGGCGATGCTGTTACAGCGCGGCGTAACGCAAAATCTCGTGCTAGGCGCGTCTGCGATCACGGATGGGAGTTTGTCGGAGACGGTGATCATCACACGCGAACCGGAAGCGATTGAGGGCGTTCCCGAAGGATTAGGCGATCTGCGCGGGCGGTTGGATGTGACGAACACGCAATATATGGCAGACCGGTTGGGAGCAACATCGCTGACAAACTTTAAGCGCGTGATCACGGAAGCCGTCGAAAAAAGCGGTGCAAACCTATCTGACGTGCGATTTCTGGGAATCACGCACATGAAGCGGTCATTTTACTTAGAAATCCTAGAAGTCGTCGGTTTAAGCGCCGATCAATCGGTTTATCTGGAAGATTACGGTCATGTACAAAGCGTCGATCAGGTATTGGCAATTCAGCTTGGGCTGGCGCAAGGCAAAATCAAGCCGGGTGATTTGATCGTGCTGGCGGGGGCGGGAACGGGTTACACATGGAGCGCGGTTGCCGTGCGATGGGGCTAATTAGCAAATGAGCAAAGCATCGCTGTTCGTCGTAGGGCAGTTCGTATTGTTCGGAGTATTCGCGGTAATGCTGATTGCGTTTCCGGCAGGCGGTGGTCTGGTGGCAATTGGTTTCGGGCTAGTGATCGTGGCGTTCGCGGTGATCGTGCTTGGCATACTGGAACATCTACGGCGGAACGCGGCGCTGCCCAACATCACGCCGACGCCGAATCAAAGTGTGAGGCTGGTCGATACGGGCGTGTACAAGTGGATTCGTCACCCGTTATACAGTGGGGTGATTTTAGGAGCATTTGGCGCGGCATTAGCACATGGTCACGTTGTGCCACTGCTGCTGATCGTCGTGTTTGTGGTGTTTTTCAGCCTGAAGGCGCGTTACGAAGAATCATTATTGCGCGGGGTATATCCGCAGTACAGTGAATATATGCGGCGAACGGGGCGTTTTGTTCCCGGCGTCAACGTTATTTAAGAGTGGTTATAACTGTGGAAACGCACGAGTCACAAAAATTACAAGCAGCACAAAAATCATATTTCGTGACGGATTGGCTAGATCGGCGGGCGAAACTGTCGCCAGCACGAATCGCGCTGGAAGAAGCAGCCACCGGACGCGAGATCAGCTACCGCGAATGGAACGTGAACGCCAACCGCACGGCGAACTATTTGCGTTCGCTTGGGGTGCAATACGGGGATCGGGTGGCGGTTTACGCCTCGAACTGCCTTGAATACCTTGATGTGTGGATGGCGTGCGGCAAAATCGGCGCGATTCTGCAAAACCTCAACTGGCGACTGACAGTCACTGAGCTAGAAGCGTTGATCAACGATGCCGCGCCCGTCGTGCTGATCTATTCGGATGAGTATCGCCAGCAGGTGAACATGCTGCGTCCGCATGTGGACAGTGTGCGCCATTTCGTCGCATTCGGGGCGAAAGCAGACGAGTCCGACTGTGATTTCAGCGAACGTGAGCAGCAACCGGATACACTGGATCAACGTCCTGATCTCACGCTCGATGATCCGTGGGTGATTTGCTATACGGGCGGCACAACCGGACTCCCCAAAGGCGCAATCCTCACGCATGGCAACATGACATGGAACAGCATCAACACGGTGATGTCGTGGGGCTTAGATGAAAACGATGTGGCGATCCTCAACGCGCCGCTGTTTCACACGGGCGGGTTGAATGTGTTCACGCTGCCACTCATTCACATTGGCGGCAAAAGCATTGTGTGTAAGGGGTTTGATGCCGCGCAAGTGTTTGACCTGATCGAAACTCGCGGCGTGACCGTTTATTTCGGCGTGCCAACGATGTTTGTGGTGATACAGGCTCATGAACGGTGGGAATCAGCGGATTTTTCCCGTATGAAGTTGATCATCAGCGGCGGCGCACCGTGTCCCATGCCCATCTTTGAACGCTTCTGGGCAAAAGGCGTGGATTTTAAGACGGGTTACGGCTTGACCGAAGCGGGACCGAATACGTTCTGGCTGCCCCAAAAAGATATACGGCGCAAACCGGGCGCGGTGGGTTTTCCGCTGTTCCATGTGGATGTCAAAATTATACGCGCTGATGGGTCGCAATGTGGGACAGGCGAACCCGGCGAACTGCTCATACGCGGAGGGCATGTCACCCCCGGCTATTGGAACAACCCGACTGCAACCGCTAAAACGATAGTCGATGGCTGGCTGCACACAGGGGATTTAGCGACATGCGATGAAGAAGGCTATATCACCATCGTTGGACGGCTGAAAGACATGATCATCAGCGGCGGCGAGAATATTTATCCCGCTGAAGTCGAAAGTGTGATGCACGCTCACCCCGCCGTTGCTGAAGCCGCGCTGATCGGCGTGGCAGATGAAAAATGGGGCGAAGTCGGACGGGCGGTGATCGTGGTCAAGGCGGGGCAAACCTTGAACGCCGCTGATCTGCTGGCGTTTGTGGCAGCCCGTCTCGCCAAATATAAAGTGCCGAAATCGGTGGTGGTGGTGAACGAACTGCCGAAAACGGGTGCGGGCAAGATTGATAAAAGGCTGCTGGTAGAACGGTATTAAAGAAGTTAAAAGATAGCCTCACCCCCCAACCCCCCTCTCCCAAGGGAGAGGGGGAATAGATGAAATATTGAAGCAGAATTTTAGAGGAGAACTATGATGACTATTCCAACATTACCCGGTATTACTGCTAAGACGATCACCACACCGCGCATCACGACTCGCGTGTTATTTGCGGGCGCAGATGACGGGACACCGATCCTGTTTTTGCATGGTAACGCCTCGTCTGCGACCTTCTGGGAAGAAATTATGACCATGCTCCCGGCAGGTTATCGAGCGGTTGCGCCCGACCAGCGGGCATACGGCGACTCGGATCGCGCCAAGAAAATCGACTCGACTCGCGGTTTGGGCGACCTTGCTGATGATGCAATTGCCCTACTCGATACGCTTGGGATCGATAAAGTCCATCTCGCGGGACACTCGCTAGGCGGGTCGGTAGTGTGGCGATTGTTGGCTGACTACCCGGATCGCTTCATCACGACGACGCTTGTTTGTCCCGGCTCTCCTTATGGCTATGGCGGGACAAAAGATGTTGACGGAACACCCACCTACGCCGATTTCGCGGGTTCAGGTGGCGGCACGGTCAATGCAGCGTTCGCACAGCGTATGAGTGAAGGTGATCGCAGCCTCGACAACCCGCAAAGCTCCCCGCGTGGGGTGATGAATGGGTTTTACTGGAAAGCGCCGTTTGTCCCTGCCCGTGAAGAAGATTTGCTGTCATCTGTGCTGGCGGCGCATGTTGGCGCAGAAGACTACCCCGGCGATCATGTTGCCTCTACGAATTGGCCCTTTGTCGCTCCCGGCGTGCTGGGTCCCACGAATGCCCTAGCGCCAAAATATGTGGGCGACTCGATTGAGCGACTGATCAACACGACGCCAAAACCGCCGATTCTGTGGGTGCGTGGAAGCCATGATTTGATCATCGCGGATCAATCGCTGCTGGAATTCGGCACACTGGGCATGTTGGGTTATGTCCCCGGTTGGCCCGGCATGGAAATTTACCCACCGCAACCGATGGTGAGTCAAACGCGGGCAGTCCTCGATAAATATGCTGCGAACGGTGGCAAATATGATGAGATCGTCATGCAGGAAACCGGACATTCACCCTTTGTCGAACGTCCAGACGAGTTCATGGGCTACTTCCTCGCGCACATCGGGGCAAAATAAGTGTGTATCCCGGCGGAAACGCCGATACAGTTAAATTTAATGGAGAGGAAATAACATGCTTCGGAAACTCGTTTTAGTTTCATTACTCGTGATCGTCGTGCTGGCATTGGGAATCAGTCTCGTCAGCGCACAAGGGGCAACGCTTCGCATCGGTTTGTTGACCGATGAATCGGGCGCGTTGACCATTTATGGTTATGAATTGGAATATGGCTTCAAGCTCGGTCTGCTGTACGCGGCAGGGATTGACCCATCCGAATACGAGAGCATTGATGCGGCGCTGGCAGATGTCGTTATCGGTGGTCGTTCGGTGGAAGTTCTTGTCCGTGACAACGGAAGCGACCCCGACACAGCAGCCAGCCAAGCCCGTGAATTGATCGAAAATGAAGGCGTAGAAATTCTGGTCGGCGCACCGTCGTCGGGCGTGACTGTCGGTTTGCAGCAAATCGCACTGGATTACGACGTGGTTCTGTTCGCAGCACCCGGCGCGTCCCCCGCGATCACTGGCGCGAACTTCAACGTCAACACGTTCCGCGTGTGCCGCAATACGTATCAAGACTTCTTATCGTTCGTCCCGTATGCACAAGAAAACCTCGGCACGGACTTTGTGATCTTCGCGGCAGACTATGAATTTGGTCGTGCCTCAGCGGGTGCAGCCCAAGCCGTCCTCGGCGCTGGTGGCATCAACTTCGTGCAAGATACGATCTTCGCGCCGCTGGAAACAACAGACTTCACCACCTACATCCAGCAAATTCTGGACAGTGGCGCCGATGCCGTCCTGCCGATTTGGGCGGGCGACACCAGCGTCACCCTGTTCCAGCAGTTGGACGAATTGGGCGTCAAGGATCAAATGGCGGTTGTGGCAGCATTCAACTCGAATAACATTGTGGCGTTGAGTGACCCAAGCAACATCGGCAACGTAAGCTGGATTGTGTATCACTACACAGCGCCCCAGAACGAGATCAACGATTGGCTGGTTGAGAAGCACATCGCTATGTATGAAGATGTTCCTGACCTGTTCACCGAATGCGGTTTTGCGACGGCTCAGGCATTGGCAACCGCTGTCGAAGGGACGAGCGGTGATACGTCGGTTGCGGCGCTCACCGAAGTCCTAGAAGGCTTGACGTTCGAGGGACCCAAAGGCACATACATCATTCGCCCCGGCGATCATCAGGCGCTCGTGCCGATGTATATTGTCCAACTGGCGAACCTCGATGACCCGGATCAACGGTTCTATACCCTGCTGCAAGAAGTCCCGGCACTTGATATTGTTCCGCCGTGCGAAGCCCCTGCGGAACGCTGCGCGATGAATGATGAGTTCATGGCGGCTATGGAAATGGCACCAGAGGCAACACCGGGTTCGTAATCTACTGTCAGTTCCGTTTAACGGCTGACCCCACCCCCTGCCCCTCCCCGAATTCAGGGAGGGGAGCAGGCAAAACAATCGCCTTTCCTCGCTTTTGAGCGGGAGGGAAAAGTAATCGGGGCGGCTAAATAGGTCGCCCCACAAAAGAAAACTCTATGACACAAAAAGAAATCATTCTCGAAACACGCGATTTGCGAAAAGATTTTGGTGGGCTGCTAGCCGTTGACGCAGTGAATATTCAAGTACAACGCGGTAGTCTGCATTCGATCATTGGTCCGAACGGCGCGGGTAAAACCACGCTGTTTAATTTGCTCACGGGGAATCACCAACCGACCAAAGGCACTATTCTTTACGATGGCAAAGATATTACGCGGGTGCCACTGCATCGACGGGCGCATATGGGAATCGGGCGGTCATTCCAGATCACCAATATTTTCCCGAACCTGAGCGTGCTTGAAAACGTGCGACTGGCAGCACAAGCAATGAGCCACATCAACTTTCGCTTTTTGCGCCGCGCCGATTCTTATAAAGAGTTCGTGACGCGAGCTATCGAAGTGCTTGAGATCGTTGGCTTGCGCGATATGATGCTCTCCCCTGCCAATATACTGCCGCACGGTGGTAAGCGAAAACTTGAACTGGCAATTTTGCTTGCGCCCAACCCTGAAATACTCTTACTGGATGAACCAACGGCGGGCATGGCGTCGGAACAAGTGCCAGAACTTATCGGCACGATTGACGCGATTCGCAAGCAAGGCGGCAAAACGATCATCATGGTCGAACACAATATGAACCTCGTGATGAACATCTCTGACAAAATCACGGTGATGAATTTAGGGCGCGTACTTGCGGAAGGTGTGCCGTCAGAAATCGCGGCGAACAAGACCGTACAAAGTGTTTACCTCGGTGAGTTGTACGGCGATTTCAGCGATTGGAACAATACTCATGGCTGATAACATCCTCGAAGTGAGCGGTATCAACACATTCATTGGACAATTTCATATCCTTGAAGGCGTCACGGTGAGCGTTCCCAAAGGCAGCATCACCGTGTTATTAGGGCGCAACGGCGCGGGTAAAACGACCACGCTCAAAAGCATTATGGGGATCACGCCGCCGCGCTCTGGCACGATTTTGTTTGAGGGGAAATCGCTGGTTGGGAAACGTCCGTATACGATTGCCAAGCTGGGAATCGGCTATGTGCCGGAACATCGCGCCATCTTCAAAGGGTTGAGCGTGCGCGAAAACCTCGAAATTGCGGCGATCAAGCCCGGTGATCTGGAGCGTAAAATCGACTTTATTATGGAATTATTCCCCGATCTCAAGCGGTTGTATACCCTTCCCGGCGGCAAGCTATCGGGCGGTCAACAACAGATGCTCGCGGTTGCACGGGCGCTCGTGCCGGACAATCGTCTACTGTTGATTGATGAACCGAGCGAAGGGCTTGCCCCTGTGATCATCGAGCAGTTGATGCACGCCATTCGCACACTTTCTACCACAACGACTATTTTGCTCGTGGAACAGAATTTCCGCATGGCAAGCAAGCTGGCGGATCGTTATACGGTGATTGACGAGGGACGTGACGTACATGCAGGCAAGATGTCGGATTTCATCAAAGACGATGCATTGATTCAGCGTTACCTCGGCGTTGCGTAAGGGAGTCATGGATGAGTAGAACTATCTGGGTCATCGCCGGCGTCACCGTCGCGTTACTGCTTTTTGGTCTGAACAATGCTAACGGTGATCTCGGCAGCTTCGGCATCACCGTCATGTCTGGTTTGTTTCAGGCGATGCTGCTGTTTCTAGTGGCGTCGGGCTTGTCGATTGTGTTTGGCTTGATGGATGTGCTGAACTTCGCGCAAGGGTCGTTTTTCATGATCGGCGCGTATGTTGCTTACGCGGTACATCATTCGACTGAACTGGCGGGCATTCTTCCTGACCCTAACCTGCGTTTCCTTGCCTCGGTGATCTCCGCAATTGGCGTAGGCGCGATTTTAGGCGTCGTGTTTGAGCGTGTGCTGCTGCGTCCCCTTTACGCCCGCCCGATCTTTCAAATTGTGCTGACGTTCGGCGTCGCCATTGTGATTGGCGAAGCGATCAAGTTTATATGGTCGCCTACGCCCTATAGTTGGACAGCGATGTTCAGCTTTCGAGAAAATTTCTTCGTCCTATTCGATCAACGATTTAGTACCTATCGCTTATTCGTGATTGGTATGGGCTTCCTGTTGATCGTGGCAATTGCCCTGCTCTTACAACGCACACGCATCGGGATCATCATCCGGGCGGGCGTTGAGGACAGCCAAATGGTCGAGGCGTTAGGAATCAATGTGCGGGCGGTTTTCACGCTGGTGTTTACGCTAGGCTGCGGAGTCGCCGCGTTTGGTGGCGCTATCGCCGCGCCGTTTTTAGGCGCTTCAACAGGCTTGGCAAATCAGTTTTTGCTCCCCGCGATTGCGGTGGTCGTGCTAGGTGGATTGGGCAGTTACGGCGGGACGGCAGTCGGAAGTTTGCTGGTTGGGCTGGCTGTAGCAGTCATCGAGGATTATGTGAGTTCACCGGGGATCAACGCGCCGGTGTGGGCAAGCCTAACGCCAATGCTGCTGCTTGTACTCATTCTATTGATACGTCCAAGCGGCTTGTTTGGCAAGGAAAATTAGGATGCGTAAAACGCTGCAAAATAATACGGTCTATCTGATCATCCTGTTCCTGTTGATCGCGCTGCCGCATCTCATTGGTTGGGCGACGGGCAGCGATCCGTTTGCGACACGCGGCGCGTCGATCAGTTGGCAGGGAACCATCATCGAAATCTTCATTCTGGGAATCCTGACGATGAGTTACAACCTCTTGTTTGGCTTCTCTGGTGTGGTGTCGTTCGGTCATGCGCTGTTTTTTGGGATGGGGGGCTATATTCTCGGTTTGGCGCTTGAATACAGCGATTTGTCGCCGGATGTGGGGATGGTGGTCGGCGTGGTCGGCGCGGTTGTGATCTGCGGCATCCTCGGTTTCCTGATCGGGCTGGCATCTCTGAGGCTGAAAGGTGTGTATTTCGCCGTATTCACGCTGGCGATTGCCGAAATGTTCTTCATTTATTGGGGGCGTTTGCCACTCACCAAAGGCGAGGACGGATTCACGATCACCGCCTTACCCGCATGGATCAACCCGATTGGGGATCGCATCAATTATTACTATATCGTGCTGGTGATCTTTGTCCTGACGTTTTTGTTCATCCGACGATTGATGTTTTCGCCTACGGGTGCGGTCTTGCTGGCGATCCGCGAGAACGAGGAACGCGCCCAGACGATTGGCTACAACACACTTTACTATAAATTATTCGCTTTCACGGCGGCGGGAGTTTTCGCGGCAGTCGCGGGGATACTGCAAGTCATTTTCAATAAGAAAGTGGGTCCCGAACTGCTCAGTGTAGGCTACACCATTGATCCGCTGATCATGACCATCATTGGCGGCGCGGGGACATTCACGGGTCCGGTCATTGGCGCGGCGAGTCTGCATCTGCTGGATAGGCAACTGCGTGATCGAGTTGTCACTATCGCGCCGGGAATGGTGATCGACATTGGCGGTAGTTGGACGCTCATTTTAGGGTTTATCTTCATCCTCGTGGTGATCATTTTCCCGCAAGGGATCGTCGGCACATGGAAGCGGTGGCAAGCTAGAACAAGCCAACAATCTACTTTCGCAGGGCAAGCAACCCCAAAAAAACCGACTGTTGATTAGTACATTTGTAGTTAAGTGAGTCAAAGAAGCGCGATCTACGGGTCGCGCTTTTATTTCTTTAGGCTGAAAACTCCGTAACATCCTGTACAATAAACATCGAAGAACAAACAGATTAGGGTAGGTTAGTTTGAAACCTTTACGACTTCTCAGCGGGTTCGCTATTTTTGTGGTAGTCAACCTGTTTCTTGGTGCGTTTTTATTGAACACGATGATGCCGGGTTCGGCACAAGAAGCCGTAATATGCGATGAGGGTGCATTCAATAACGCTCAAGCACAGTACATGGAAGCTATTCAGTTGCGTGATGGAGGCGCTATAAGCCAGCAGGAGTTTGAGACGGCGCGTCAAAACTTTGCTTTGCAGGTCGAAGCGTGCGCCCCTTCCGGTGAAACGCCCATCCTCATTGATGGTGGCGGTATTTTCGGGGCAATCAACCCCGGTTTAGGTGAAGATTATGTTTTGCGTGGCACAAAATGGGGGAATGGTTCTCCGTTTACGTCTACGACATCACCCCGAATTACCGGCGGAATAGTCACCTACAGTTTTATGCCGAATGGCGCAGCAATTGCGAATATCCAGGGTGAAGGCGCGGACTCCGGTACCAGTGTGGCGCTGTCAAGTTTTCCCACCTTCCAAGCGTGTTTTTATGACGAAATTCGTAATGCCTTTGCCGCGTGGCAAGCGGTCAGCGATATTCAATTTGTCGAAGTGACGGACAGCGGCACAGCATTTGATGCCATCGGCGCACAAGGGCATATTCGCATCGGCGGTCACATCATTACGAGTACGAACGGCAATGTCCTCGCACACGCTTATTTTCCGCCGCCGCTGGGCGGAAATACCCTAGAAGGCGATTTGCATTTCGACATTCAGGACAACTGGCAGTGTACAGCGGGAGCGGGCAAAATCGACATTGGAATAGTCGCGCTGCATGAAATTGGTCATTCGATTGGTCTACGTCACGAACCAACGATTCTAGCTGTGATGAATCCGTTCTACAATACGGCGATGATCAATTTACAAGCCGACGATATTTCAGGCGCACAGGCAGTCTACGGAAATGCAGGGGCTGTTTCCACCCCCACATTTACGCCGACCAATACGGCAACACGTACCAACACACCAACAAACACGCCGACACTCACCAGCACGCCTACAGCAACGGCGACGAATACAAGCACGCCAACCGCGACCTCTACGCAGCAAGCACCCCCTGCCACCACATTGATCGCGCCATTGGGCAGCATCGGCGCGAACGACCCGACGTTTAGTTGGAACACGGTTGCCGGAACAGCGTGGTACTCCCTATGGATTTCTATGTCGGATGGGACAACCTTCAACCAATGGTATGACGGTGGGTTGGTTTGTTCGGGCGGTGTGTGTTCGGTCTATCCGAGCCTAATCGTTGGAGCTGGCGTTCAGCGTTGGTGGATACAAACGTGGACGCTTGAAGGTGGCTATGGGGCATGGAGCGCGGAAGGCAATTTCACTGCGCCGACACCAGCAACTATGCCGATTTCACCGATTGGCATTGTCAACCCGCCGCTCACTTTCCAGTGGAATAAAGTTGCGGGCGTGTCGTGGTACCAACTGTGGATTAGTCTGCCTGACAATTCGGGATTTTCACAATGGTATGACGCTGGATCAAACTGCACCGCATCAACATGCAGTGTCAGCCCTACTTTGAACACCATGAGCGGTACATACAATTGGTGGGTGCAAACGTGGAACGCGGACAGCGGTTATGGAGCATGGAGCAGTCAAACGACTTTCAGCATTCCGCTCGGCACACCGACTCTGCTGTCACCGCTTAACATCACCACTGGAACACTGCCTACTTACTCATGGCAAACCCAGACAGGCGCGACATGGTATTATCTGTGGGTGACGGGTCCAAATGGATACGTTATGGATCAGTGGTATCAAGATACAGTGTGCGTTGGCGCTACTTGCTCGGTCAGTCCGTCAGTCTCGTTGGTGAGCGGACTACATCGCTGGTGGATAGAGGCATGGAGTCCGGTCACGGGTTACAGCGTGTGGAGCGCCGAAGGCAACTTCACCGCTGCTGCGCCCCTGTCAAGCACAGAGACCCCAACAGACACACCACCTAGCACAGCAACCTATACTCCCGTTCCCGGTGGGGGCGGTAGTGAAACCGTATTGCCGACAGAAACTGCTCCTGTTGAAGAAGCAACGGTAGAAGTCCCTTAAAATTACCGCTAGCAAACGGGGGCGTCTCAAGGTGAGCCGCCCCCAATCATCAAGTCTTAGACGCGGACTGCTGCCCCGCACGATTGACGAACCATCAAATGAGCCGTCAGCAGCAAGTTTTCTTTGTGAATAGGCTGCCCTTCGATCAAACGGATAAGCATGTCTGTAGCGCGTTCGCCTAACTCGTTGATCGGTTGGCGAACTGTGGTCAGCGGTGGTTTCAACGTCGCTGCGAATGGCATATCATCAAAGCCCACGATACCGACATCTACCCCAACGCGCAACCCTGCATCAGTCACCGCCCGAATTGCGCCTAACGCCATCACATCACTCGCGCAAAACACCGCATCTACCCCACACGCAAGCAAATGCTGCATCGCGTCATAACTTTGTGCTTCGTTATAGTCACCCTCAAGAATAAGGCGCGGATCGTGAGAGAAACCGGCTTCTTTCATTGCCTCTTTATAACCCTGTAAGCGATGCTGTGCCGCTCCCATGTTCAACGCCCCGGTGATTGTGCCAATGCAGCGATATTTTAGGGCGATCAAGTGGCGCACGGCTTCACGAGAGGCGATCACATTATCCACATCGACGTAATGTGTGATGCCGTTCTGAGGAGGACCAATCAGCACATAGGGAAAACCAGCGTTTTTAAGGCGATGCACTAAGGGGTCGTTGTCCACCGCCGAAGCGATCAACACGCCATCAAAAAAGCTGTTGTTGAGAATGCGGTCTGAAAAACGATCTTCTTCTTCGGCATTGTCCCCAATCCACAGCATGATCGCGTAATCGTGCTGGTTCGCTTTGAGCGTGACGCTTTGCAAAAGGGTCGGGAAATAGGGATCGGTAAAGGTCGCGGACAGGGGCTGCGGAATGACCACGCTTAAGACTCGCGTGTGCTGTGTCACAAGCGCCCGCGCTGCCTTGTTCGGACGAAAATTTGTTTCTCGAATAATGTCCATCACCCGTTGGCGCGTCTTTTCGTTCACATGAGGTTGATTATTGACTACACGGGAGACAGTTGATTTAGAAACACCTGCAAGTTTAGCAATATCTTCAAGACCCTGTTTCATCGTCGTATATCCAGTGGTGAACGTTCACATTGAATATAATCGTTATTTGGGAGCGCTGTCAATTATTCAGTGATAGTGATAGTGATAGTGATAGTG
>Ga0163147_10005539_pt1 | contig 15302 bp, 6 predicted proteins | sample OliLakLV19MP6G1_FD_148597 | JGI IMG/M metagenome (GOLD analysis project Ga0163147, IMG submission 148597) | Freshwater microbial mat bacterial communities from Lake Vanda, McMurdo Dry Valleys, Antarctica- Oligotrophic Lake LV.19.MP6.G1 | ecosystem: Environmental > Aquatic > Freshwater > Lake >...
ACTTCTATGGATGCTAGGGGGCCTTCTACTTGCTGACTCCCACCTCCCGCTGGTTCCACCCAAGGAAACTGGCTAGAATTGCTGCTGAGAACATCATTAGGACTTGGTGGTACTCCTCCTTTCCCAGTAGCGGTAAACTCGCTCTCGGCCCCTTGGATGCAGGGATTTGCAGCAATTAACGCAGCCCGATCGACCAGATTTTGCGGCAGTTCCACTAAACCTTGAGCGGGATTTACCCCAGAAGCACTAAATGTTACAGTACCTTGCAAATCCGGGCCGTCACTTTGGGAAATCGCGGCGATGTCGCTGGTAGAAACTAGAGAAGTAGGACTTACTTGCAAATCTGCAAATTCAGCATCTGTTAATCCCAAATTACCTCGAACCTGTTCACGAGTGACTGAGGTAAACCCAAAGACATTGGGGACATTAATATTAACGCGACCACCTTGGGCCGAGCGCGCATTCGCAGTAATATCGCTATTTTCCTTGGGGAGAGTAACCAGAATATCACTGTTAATGTTGATATTTCCACCGTCAGCAATACCTGCATCCGTTGTAATTCGGCTTCCTCGACGCAATTGGATGTCTTGCGCCCTGATATTAACATTTCCCCCGCCGCCTGAATCAGTTGTGCCATCAATACTGGCTTTATTTTCCAGAGCAATTGAGTCGGCTACAACATTAATATTACCAGCCCTTCCCGTTCCCAAAGCCTGAACATTCACCCTGGCCCCATCCCGGATACTCAATCGATTTACATTCAGATTCAGCGAACCCGCATTCCCCGTAGCGTTGGGATTGACAATAGTAGAAAATCTGCCAGCCGAAGCCTCAATTCTACTGCTGAACCCATTGTTGTTCCCGATGCCTTGCACTTCTACCCTAGAGGCATTAATTGTAATATCTCCCGCATCGGCTGCACCCAAAGAAGCCGCAGAAATAGTCCCTCCATCCCGCACAGTCAGCATCGGTGTAGAAATGCGGATATCGCCACCCCGACTGGCGGTTGTGGTTTGAGCCGACAGAAAGCTAGGAAACCGCTGTCCATCATCTAACATCTCAGAGGCACCCGCCACTTCTACCGACTCAGCAGCGCGAATTGTGAGATTGCCTCCAGGCCCGCCTGTTGCAGAAGACACCGTGTTACCAATCACTGTACCGCTCGCTGAGGTAATCCCTGCACCCTCCGACGCAATCAACCGTTTTGTGTCGATCGTAATATCCCCTGCTCTGCCGCTAGAGCCTATACTATTAGTACCAATAGTGGTTAGCGTCATAACGCCGGCAACTGTTCTAATAATCTCTACCGATTCAGATGCTCTAATCGTGATATTGCCCGAAGCTTTTTGACTGTAAGTTGAACTCGATAGATTACCGCCATCGCGCACGGTTAAGCGTTGAGTATCAACAGTAATGTTTCCTCCTGCACCGGCACCAACTGCAAGCGAGCCGTTGTTAACTGTAGAAGCATCTATATCCACCGTCTGGGAACGGATTGTAATATTTCCACCATTGCCTGCACCAAAACTAGGGGCACCAGCCACTACCCCATCACGCAGCACTAAGTCTGGGGTAGTAATCGTAATGTCACCCGCATTACCACTGCCAGAATTGCTAGTTATCAAAACAATTTGCCGATCGAAAGGGTTGACTTCTCCTGATACTGTAGAGTTACTGACAAACTTTTTGTAGCTCTCAAACCCAATGCCTGTGAATTCTACTGAGTCGGTAGCAAATATATTCACAGCCCCCGCTGCCCCATCTCCCAGCGCTAAGGTGAAAATTTGCGACCCTCCCTCCGCCCGAAAATTTTTAGCATTGATATCGATGCCTCTACCGTCGATATTTCCCAGTGTCAGTGCATAAATTCGCGAACCACTCAGGCTGACATTTCCACCTCTAATATCCACTTTGCCACCACCCAGTCCGCTGGTATTAATAATCGCGCCCCCTGATATTTGAATGTTTCCAAAATTAGAAATATTATCATAGTTTAAAGTCAGACCTAGGGGGGTTGGTGCGAAATTCACTAAACCTAGACTAGCCACACTACCAAGGTAAATTTGTCCGGTACTGGCGGTTAAATTACCGCCTGTGAGTTGGATATCGCCACCAATTAAGGCTAAAGTTTGACCGGGAGCTACTGCTAAACCCACATTGTTGGAAAGGGGAAGTTCCGGGGGAAAGAGCGGTTTTCCCTCAACCACAGCCGTTGACTGATTGACAATTGCACCGGGATTTTCTCGAAATCTCAAACCCACTGGAATATTAATCGCTAACAATGGTACTGCGTTGGGATTCGCAGCGTTGAATTCAAAACCATTATTAAACACAACACCCGCAGCAGAGGAACCGATAAAGGAACCGCGTAAATCTAACCGCGCATTCTGACCAAAAATAAGTCCTCTGGGATTGATTAAAAATAAATTAGCATTGCCTTGCACGCCCAAGGTTCCTAAAATATTGGAAGGATTACCACCAGTAACGCGGGTGAAAATATTAGCAATCCCATTAGGATTGACAAAATATGCTCCTCTGCCTTCACCGACGTTAAATTCTCGGAAACTGTGAAACAAATTTACGCCGCGAGTTGCACCGCCAGTGATTCTATCTGAGGGTAAATTGTTGATAGTATCGGGAACAATGCGCGAACTTTCCGCGCCCAAGCTATTATCTGGGACGATTTGGGCGAGGCCCGAAGTGGGAAACAGGCACAAGTAACAACTCACAAATAAAAGCTGAATCGCTGCTGAAATATAGTATTTATCTCGGTTTTTGAGTTCGTTAATTTTGGATAGTTGCCAGAAAAAGAGATATTGAAAAACCATAATTAACCTTTTGTTAGCTGACAGAAGCAATAAACTTTAAAGCATAAGCTATTTTGAGCTCATCGGGGCGGACAACCCGACACTTGGTGCTTCGTGCGCCCTGGAAATTGACCCGCATCGTCAGCAGCCACCAGCGTAACTTCTCCTTGAGCATTCACCACCCAACCCCGCGCCGGAACAACTTCCTGAGCTTTTTTCTCCATTTCTTCCCTCGAACCTATATCCGTTACATCCGTTAAATCCGTTACAGAATCCGCTGCCGAACCTTCCACCCACGGAAACGGTGTTTCTGCGCCGCTGAGGGCATCATTAGGACTCGGTGCCACTCCCCCTTTTCCAGTAACTGTAAACTCGTTCTCGCCCCCTTCAATGCAGGGATTTGCCGCAATTAATGCAGCCGGATCGACCACATTTTGCGGCAACTCTACTAAACCTTGAGCCGGATTCACCCCAGAAGAACTAAAAGCAATAATCCCTTGCAAAGCCGGGCCGGCACTTTGGGAAATAGCCGCAATATCGCTGCTAGGAACTAGAGAAGTAGGACTTACTTGCAAAGCTGCAAATTGAGCATCTGTTAATCCCAAATTGCCTCGCACTTGTTCGCGAGTGACTGCCCTAAAACCGAAAACATTGGGGACATTAATATTAACCCGACCACCAGCAGCCGATCGCGCATTAGCAGTAATATCGCTATTTTCCTTGGGTAAAGCAGCGAGAAGACTGCTGTTAATATTGATGTTCCCGCCGTCAGAACTACCTGCATCCGTTGTAATTCTGCTTCCTCGGCGCAATAGGATGTCTCTCGCTTGCAAGTTAATATTTGCTCCTTTACCCGATAAAGTCGTGCCATCAATTATGCTTTTATTATCCAGAGCAATTGAGTCGGCGACAACGTTAATATTGCCAGCCCTACCTGTTCCTGAAGATTGAACATTAACCACTGCATTATCCCGAATAATCAATTGATTAGCATTCAAATTTAGCGACCCTGCATTTCCGGTAGCATTGAAATTAATAGCATTAAACGCCCTACCAGCCGAGGCTTCAATTCCACTCCTCAACCGACTGTTACTCCCAATACCTTGCACTTTTAAGCGATCGGAATTAATTGTAATATCTCCTGCATTTGCTATACCCAAAGAAGCCGCAGAAATAACGCCGCCATTCTGCACAGTTAGTTTAGGTGTTGAGAGGCGGATATCTCCACCTCTACCCGAACTTGCAGTTTGAGTAACAAAAGAACTTGCTACATAGCCCGCATTCCCCAAAAATCTTGACTCGCCGCTCACTTCTATAGACTCGGAGGCTCTCACTGTTAAATTTCCTCCGGTTCCCCCACTTGTAGAAAACACGACTTCGCCAAAAATCGCACCAGTCGTTAAACTAATTGTGGCTCCATTAGAAACACTCAACCGCTTAGTGTCGATCGTAATATCCCCACCTTTTCCATTACCATCAAAAGTATTCGTGCCGAGCCGAGTTTGCCCTAAACCGACAGGAAGACTACCCGATAATTCCACAGATTCACTCGCTTTAATCGCAATATTCCCCGATGCTCCATCACTAAGGCTGAAGCTGGCAAAAGCACCGCCATCGCGCAGCATTAACCGTTGGGCTTCAACAATGATGTTTCCGCCTTGACCGGTGCTTTCGTTCGTTGTTCCGTTATAGAGCGTTGAACTGACGAGTTCGACGGTGTTGGCGCGGATAGTCAGATTTCCGCCATTCCCAGCACCAAAGGTGGGAGCACCGGCCACTACCCCATTGCTCATCAACAGCCGTCCGGCTTCAATGTTAATGTCCCCGGCGGCTCCACTGCCAATAGTGCTAGTAAACAAAACAATTTGCGAAATAAAGGGGTTCCCTGTTCCAGATGTCTGAAAACTTTCTGTAAGCTGCTGATAGCCCTCAATTCCTAGGCCGATCATTTCTACCAAGTCAGTAGCGCGAATATTAATATTGCTCCCTTTCCCCTCTCCCAGTGTGGAGGCGAAAATTTGCGACCCCCCCTCTACTCGTAAGTTTTGGGAATTGATGTCAATGCCTCTACCATTTATATTTCCGAGTGTCAGTCCATAAATTCCTGAACCGTTAAGATTAATATTTCCACCTCGAATATCGACTTTCCCACCTCCTAATCCACTGGTATTTATAAATGCACCGTTCATTTCAATATTGCCGAAGTTCTGAATATTGCGATAGTTTAAATTCAGACCTAAAGCTGTTGGTTCAAATTGCACTAAACCTGGACTCTTGACGCTACCTAGAAGAATTTGTCCGGTATAAGCAGTTAGATTTCCTCCTTGCAGTTGAATGTCACCGCCAATTAATGCTAAAGTTTGACCGGGGTCTACTGCTAAACCGAGTTTTTCAAAAGCAGGAATTTCTATGGGTAGTGGCGGTAAGGCTGATGTGGGGGCCATTGTTTGGGAAGAGTTAACAATTGTGCCGGGATTTTCTCTAAATCTTAAACCCACAGGAATATTGATTGCTAACAATGGCACTGCATTAGAATTAGCTGCACTAAATTCAAAGCCATTATCAAAGAGAACTCCGCTACCAGTTGAACCTAAAAATGAGCCGCGTAAATCTAACCTCGCATTGGGCCCGAAGATAATCCCTTTGGGATTAAGTAAAAATAAGTTAGCATTTCCTTGCACTCCCAACACACCTAAAATATTGGAAGGATTACCACCAGTAACGCGGGTGAAAATATTAGCAATGCCCGTAGGATTGGCAAAATATGCTCCTCTGCCTTCACCCACGTTAAATTCTCGGAAACTGTGAAATAAATTTACTCCGCGAGATGCACCACCAGTGATTCTATCTGAGGGTAAGTTGTTGATAGTTTCAGGAACTACCCGTGAACTTTCTGCACCCAAGCTATTATCTGGGACAATTTGGGCGATCGCGGGGAAAGGTAACAGCAGTAATAACGCAAAAAATAGGGCGGAAGATTGGCGGGGCATCTTTTAAGTCCTGTTAATTTAGGATTAGGAAAATAGCGAGGAGTTAGCTAAAACCTGAAAAGTACCTATCGAGGTACGCAAACGCCCGTCGATTTCGGACTGCGAATAGATGCACCAACACCTGAATTATAGGCTACCAGCGTTACTTGTCCTCGATCGTCCATTACCCAACCTTGAGCGGGAATAATTTCTGTTGGCCGAATTTCTCGGGATGCTAGGGGGCCTTCTACTTGCTGACTCTCACCTACCGCTGGTTCCACCCATGGCAACGGTTCTTCTGCGCTGCTGAGGGCATCATTAGGACTTTGTGGTAATCCCCCCCGCCCAGTTACAGTAAACTCGTTCTCGGCCCCTTCGATGCAGGGATTTGCAGCAATTAACGCAGCCGGATTCACAACATTTTGCGGCAATTCTACTAAACCTTGAGCCGGATTCACCCCAGAAGAACTAAAATTAACAGCCCCTTGCAAAGCCGGGCCAGCGTTTTGGGAAATCGCGGCGATGTCGCTGGTGGGAAGCAGAGAAGTAGGGCTTACTTGCAAAGCTGCAAATTGCGCGTCATCCAAATTCAACCTGCTTCTGACTTGTTCGCGGCTGGCTGCTGTAAAGCCGAAAACATTGGGGACATTCACATTAACGCGGCCGCCGGCTGCTGTGCGGGCGTTGGCTGTGATATCGCTGTTTTCTTGCGGAATAGCCAGCAAAGTATTGCTTTTGATGTTGATATTGCCACCTTCAGAAACACCGGCATCGGTGGTAATTCGACTCCCGCGCCGCAATTGGATGTTTTGTGCTTGCAGGTTAATATTTGCTCCTGCACCCGATATAGTTGTACCATCAATGCTGGCTTTGTTGTCAAGGTCGATCGAACTTGCGGCAATATTGATATTACCAGCGCGCCCGGTTCCGGTAGCCTGCACCGTTACTGTAGCTCCATTTCTGACGGTTAGCCGATCGCGCGCCGTCAGATTCAACGAACCCGCATTTGCTGTAGCATTAGGATTAGTACCGAATGTTTTGCCAACCGAAGCATCAATTGCACTGACAAACAGACCGTTATTACTGGTGCCGCTGACCAAAATGCGATCGGCATTCACAGTAATATTCCCCACATCTCCCGTACCCAAAGAACTCGTAGAAGCTATCCCCCCATCCCGCACAATCAGGCTGGGCGTATCAACACGAATATCCCCGCCCCGACTAGAACTCAAAGTACCAGAAGTCAGCCCGCTAGCATTCTGAATTCCGCTAGTCAAAACTTGAGAAATACCTGAAATTTCTACTGATTCAGTAGCCCTAACCGTTAAATTTCCAGCAGGCCCGCCATCCTGAGAAAACAAAAACCTGCCAACTAAAACACCCGTTCCTAATGTAAACGCAGAACCGTCAGAGAGACTCAACCGCTTCGTATCAACATTAATATTCCCCGCCCTGCCGGTAGAACCGATAGTCAGCGTGCTAATTCCGGTTGACACAACTGTTCTCGGGCCACTGTTAGACAATTCGACTGATTCAGCAGCTTTAATATTAATACTCCCAGACGGGCCGCTGCTGTAACTCGTAGTACCCAGAAGAGAACCGTCGCGCATAATTAATCGACTGACATCAATACTAATACCTCCTCCCGCCCCGGTACTTTCTTTCGTCGTCCCGTTGTTGACTCCAGAACCCGCCATTTCAAAAGTATTGGCGCGAACAATCAAATTGCCGCCCCGGCCAGCACCAAAAGTTATCCCGCTACCCAGTACCCCATTGTTGAATAGCAAGCGTCCGGTGTCGAAGGTAATACTCCCCCCAGCACCAGCACCTGCACTAGCATTAAACAGCGTAAATAGCGGGCTAAACGGGTCTGTGGTTCCCGATACCAGATATGTAATTGCCACCTGTTGAAAGGCATCAACTCCCAGCCCGCTCATTTCTATTGAATCAGCAGCGCGGAAATTGATATTACCTCCGGCACCATCTCCTAAAGTCAAAGTAGAAAATTGCGTGCCGTTTTGCGATCGCAACTTTTGGGCGTTGATATCAATACCTCTACCATCAATATTGCCCAGTGTAATCGCATAAAATCGCGCCGCGTCGAGGGTGACATTTCCACCTTTTAACTCTACCCTGCCACCACCGGTGCCGCTGGTGTTAATCAGTGTGCCATCGGATATTTGAATATTGCCAAAGTTCTGAATATTGCCATAATTTAAACTCAAATTTCCCTGCGGGGAAACCCCAGGAGTTAGTGCAAAATTAACTACACCGGGACAGGCTGCGCTACCGAGCAAAACTTGTCCGCCGCTAGCGGTTAAATTGCCGCCTGGGATTTGGATATCGCCACCAATCAGTGCTAAAGTTTGACCTGGATCTACGGCTAAACCAACTTTATCTGTAATCGGAATTGGCACGGAAGATGCTGGCAGGTTTATCTTTCCCGTCGCCGTCGATTGATTGACAATTGTACCGGGACTGTATCTAAATCTTAAACCCACGGGAATATTAACTGTTAATAGCGGTGATGTTTGCGGGTTGGTGCTGCTGAATTCAAAGCCGTTATTAAACACAATACTGTCAGCAGTTGAACCAATAAACGAACCGCGCAAATCTAACCTAGCATTTGGGCCGAATACAATGCCTTTCGGGTTAATTAAAAATAAATTGCCGTTGCCTAAAACTCCCAGAGTTCCTAAAATATTTGAGGGGTTTGGGCCCGTAACGCGGGTGAAGATATTGGTAATTCCCCTAGGATTTTCAAAATAAGCTCCCCGCCCTTCACGGATGTTAAATTCGCGCCAACTGTGAAAGAGGTTAACGCCGCGAGTTGCACCGCCAGTGATTCTATCTGAGGGTAAGTTGTTGATAGTATCGGGAACTGTCCGTGAACTTTCCGCGCCCAGGGAATTATCAGGGATGATTTGGGCGAAGGTTTTCGAGGGAAATAGCAACAGGAAAGCAAAAAGTAGGGAGTAACTTATGGGCGGGCAAGATGCCCACACCACAGTAAAATTTAGTATTTTTGAAACAGGCATCTTGCCTGTTTTTGAGAATGGTGAAAATAGTAAAGAGTAATGGAATGGAGGCATAAAAACACTCTTTCCAGGATAAAATTTATCGGTGTAATCTCATCTCGTTTCTCTAAACGTTTTGAATTTGGCTGCTGAGTACAAGTTGCTCGACTGTGATTTCTAGTTCGGGAAAAGTTTTAGAGATAATGCGCTCATTACCTGTAAACTTTTGAACTACATAACTGCCATTTTCCAAATAGTAAACGAAAACTGTGGGAATTTTGGGATTTCCTAGATCAGCCCTAGAAGCGATCGCTAAATAGTCCACAATCCAATACTCACAAATGCCGAGGCGTTGATACTCATCTAGCTTATCCACATAGTCGTCTTCCCAGTTAGTTGAGGTAACTTCTACTGCTAATTGGATAGGTTCGGTAATGGCTCCATAGCCAAGTGCATTGCTATTCCATACTGACGCCTTAACCACGCCTACATCAGGATTTCTGCCTTGCTCTTGCCCTGAAGCTTTTACAGTTCTGATAACTATATCTTTGTCAACGATATAGTCAAGCCCCAAGCGATCGCTTTCTCTGTCGAAAGACTTAACAAGAAATCGTGCCACATTTTTATGAGCTCTGGTTGCTTCCACTTTGACAATCTCCCCATTTACAAGTTCATAGATACCAGCTCCATCTGGGTACTTTTGCAGGAAGTCTGCAAATGTTAGTTTAGTTTTTGTCTGAACCATAAGACAAGCCCTCTTTTGTTAACTAGATTTTAGATTTTAGATTGAAGTAGAGCAGGGAATTAGCTGAACTATATTTAGTCCTCCTAGCGGGGGAATTCCGCTAGGAGACAGGGGTTTCAACCCAGGTTGAATTAGCTAGAAAGCAAAGTAATTAATCCGAAAGTATAGACCTTTTTCTTGCAAAGTTCGATCGCCCGATCGAGCATTAATCAAAGGAATACCATAGTCTAGACGCACATTCAACCGATCGCCCATCTGCCAAACTAAGCCCAAACCCGCACCCAGCAGTTTATCCGAGTCAGGATTCGGCTTTTCCTCCGAATGGTTCCACCCTACCCCAAAATCGATAAATGGAGCGACTTGTAACAATCCTTGGATTTCCGGGACACGCCAAACCGGAATTCGCACCTCCGCAGACGCGATCGCACCGCTATCAGTTAACAGCAAATCTTGGCGGTATCCGCGCACGCTTTGAACGCCGCCGATCCCAATTTGTTCGAGGGAAAGCATGGGGCGATCGGCTAATTGAATGTCAGAACGCACAATCAGCAAGGTTTCCGGCGCTAACAGCCGCACGTACTGGGCTTGTCCGCGCCACGCCAGAAAACTGCTGTCAGGCCCGCTATCGTTCGCAGTAGCACCTAGAAAATTAGTACCGACGGAGAATTGCGATCGCGCCGCGAACACTTGTCGGGAACTCCGCTGCACGTATTCTTGAAAAAACCGCACAGCCGAAACCCGGGTTTCGCCGCGATCGTTTGCACCCGCCGAAAGCGCAAATCGTTCCCCAGACAGGAATGTATCGCTTTCTTGTCGCGAAAAACTCAGTCCCAAAGCCAAAGTGCGATCGGGCTTTTCGAGAATCGGTTGGCGGTAAGTTAACTCGTAAGTGCGCGATTTCCCCTCGATTTGTACAGCATCGAAGGGTTCCTCGATGATATTGGTGCTAGCAGCACTCGCAGCGAACCCAATCGTGCCGTTGCGCGCGTTGACGGGGACTGTGTAGCTGCCGTTGAATTCGTTGCTGCCGTCGGTGTTAGCATAAGATACCTCTAATCCGTCGCCCAAACCGAGCAAATTTGCTTGATTGATGCGAACACCGCGCCGAAAACTGCCGACGCTGGGCGATCGATTGTTGTCTGCGAACACTTCAGCGCTAAAGCTGTTTGCTTCTTTTACCCGCACTTCTAAGCGGCTGTTTTCCGGGCGGCTTCCGGCTTGGAGTTCGGCGGAAATATTGGCAATTAAGGGGTCGAGTTGCAGCATTTGCAAAGCTTCCAGCAGCCGATCGCGGTTGAGGGGCCTTCTGGTGGCGCGTTCTAGGCGCGATCGCACGTAATTTGAATTCAAACGCCTGTTTCCAGTAATCTGAATTTCATCTAATCCGCCTTCGACAATCCGAATTTTCACCACACCTCCTTCTTTCGGAAAGGTTTGGTTGGCGGGAATTACAGCGCCAGAATTGATGTATCCTGCCGCCACATATTTTTGAGTGACAGCCGCTTCTGCTGCGATCAGTTCAGCAAAGGTGATTTCGCGGCCCGCAAACTGTTGCGTAACTTCTGCGAGTTCGCGATCGCTAAAAGCCGTATTGCCCTCAAATTCAAAGCGATCGACCCTAATTGTACCCAGAAGGCTTGGTCTAGCATCGCCGGGAATAGGTGTGAGCGGGGTTGGTTGGAGGGGAGACGGCGGGGGAGGTTGCGGTGCTATTGGTGCAGGTAATTCCGGCTCTCTGGGTTGAATAGGATTTGGCAGTTGGCTCAGCAGCGAATCTTGATCGGCATCTAAATCAGTTTTTTTTGTGTCAATATTTTCTTCTAGTTTTTGATCTGAGTTAAAAAGCTCGGTTTCTCCTGGTTTTGTGCTGAATGTGCGATCGGCCTGAGATGTTGCACCATTGTCAATAAGCCTTTTACGGGCGGGCAGGATGCCCACCCCACAAGAAAACTCACTCCCTGTGGAACAGGCATCTTGCCTGTTCTTGAGAATGGTGTAAGATGTCACATCGACTGAATTTGCCGCAGACGGCGGTAAGTCGGGAGTTTCCGCCGCCACTGAGTGTTCTGACTCTGTGGGTAACTGCGTTTCCTCGTCAGCGGTGGCTAAGTCTTCGGGACTGTCAAGATTAGTGTCGCCTGCGCTGCTAACTGCTGCCAAATCCTCAACATTTGAGGTCAAAATTTCAACGTTGCTCGCGGATGTTTTCGCTGGTTTTCCCAACAAAACCAACCCAAAAATTCCAGCGAGTAAAAATAGTTTTTGCGATCGACAAGCCATAGGATCTAATTATTATCTCGCTTAAGTGGGGGAAAATATTTTCAGGAAGTGAGCACCCTCAAGTAAAAATCAATCTTAACAGCAAAAAAGGAAACAGCCGTCGCAGCCAACAGTTTCGGCGACGCTACAAACCAAAAGGTCGATCGACGGCTGTTCATTTCCCAAGAACTACGCACCAACCGGGTTCTTATCCGAACAAATATCGTGTAAGTCGATCGTAAACAGTAAAAAAAGCCTGTGTTTTGGGTTGCAAAACCTACGCTTTCATGCTCATGCCACAACCAGAACAGTCCTGGACGCCAGGGTAAACCAGAAACCGGGTTGCTTCCGAAAAGACGCGCTACAACTGAGATCTGGCACCATTCTCAATAATCTTTTTATGAACAGGCTTTCCCGCCTGTTCCACAAGAGATAAATTTTCTTGTGAAACAGGCATCTTGCCTGTTCTTGAGAATAGTGCAAGATGTGAGTTACAACCCGCAGAGCCACTAAAAAACCCGGTTTCTTTGATTTTGGTGCATCATACCAAATCCGACTTTAATACCCCCTTTATTATTGAGTCCGCGTCTACCCACCTCCTGTGCGTAGACGCCGTTTCAACCGCCAAGCCTGATCAAGGGGATTTGTAACTTTGAATTATACAGAGCGGCCCGCACCAGCCGCAGCACCCATTTGAGCCCCGTCAGTCAATCCCACCAACTTAGCACTCAACTCCCACATCCGCTCGCCTTTTTCATCATCGCGGGCCTGGGGAGAAACCTTCTGTACAAAAGACTTGCCATCTTTTTTCTGGCGGTTCCCCCAACTCCAATAAGCCCCAGATTGCTTGTATTCGGGATCAGCAACCACCATCGCCAGCCTTTCCCCCGACAACTCCTGCGAAACATAACCCCCCGTGATATTCTTCTGAAACAGCGGGAACAGCTTCTGAAACAAAGGATAGTGGTTACGGAACAGCGGCGTATCCGCAACGCATCCCGGATACAGCGAAGTGAAAGTAATCCCTGTGGATTCGTGAAAGCGGCGGTGCAATTCTCGCATCGTCAGCACGTTGCAAACTTTGCTATCTTTGTAAGCCTTGACCGGTTCAAACTTCTTGCCGTCAACCATCGAAATCGGGTCTTTGAAACCCGCTTCAAAACCCTCAAACTTGCCCAAATCCGGGCGAGGCGGAATCTTCCCGCCCAACTCGTCTGGATTGTGAGTCACAGTTCCCAAAATCACGATTCTCGCATCGGAATAATAGGAAGGCTTCATATTTTCCATCATCAGGTTGCACAGCAGGAAATGACCCAGGTGATTGGTAGTCATCGTCAACTCGTAACCCTCCGGGCTTCGCAGCGGTTCCTTAATCAAAGGCATATAAATGGCTGCGTTGCACACCAAAGCGTCCAGAGGCCTGCCACTTGCCTTAAATGCCCGAGCAAACCGACGCACGCTCTCCAAATCGCCCAAGTCAATCTCCATGATGGAGAAACTGCCTTCAGGTATACCCAACTCTCGGGCGGCGTCTCCGGCTTTCCGCACGTCCCGACAGGCCATGACTACGTGCCATCCCTTGTCTGCGAGAGCTTTCGCGCCGTACAAACCGACGCCGGAGGAAGCGCCGGTAATAATAACCGTTGATTTGTGATTTTGTGCCATCTTGTTAAAAGCGCTTCCGCTATTGATTATTTTCAGGCACTCAAAAGCTGAGCTAGCAGCTCTAATTTTTTAAAGTACCCTATGGTTATTAGGATATGGGGAAACGTTCTCGATCTCAAGCGGTGATGAAAATTAAATATCGCTTCAACTCCCACTCCTACTTTTGTGAATTAACCATAAATCCTGTTGGGGCGAGTTCACCATTATCTATGATTCACAGACTCGGTATTGATAAACCCGCCCCAGCCAACTCAACTAAGAAATAGCGGCCGATTCCTGATATCTAGGGAAATCGATATAACCTTCAGGCCCAAAAGAATACCAGACGCTCGCTTCAGCAGGCGGATTGAGCGGCCAACCGCGAGTAAAACGCTCTACCAAATCCGGATTGCTGATAAAATCCCGACCAAAAGCAATTAAATCCGCAACTTTGCTGCTCAGGGCCGTTTCAGCCTGTTCTTGAGTATATCCGCAGTTGCCGACCAGTGGCCGTGCAAACACATCGCGAAACTCACCTATCATCATCGGCGTTCCCAATTCGTGAAAGCCAAAAGCCAGACCGTCCACCAAGTGAAGGTAAGCTAAATTATAGGCATTTAACTGCCCCGCGAAATACAGAAAATCTTCCCGATAACTGGGAGAACCCATATCATTGTAAACACCATTGGGAGAAAGCCGAACTCCAACTCGATTGGCAGGCCACACTGTCAGAATCGCCTCGACAATTTCCTTAAGAAAACGGTAGCGATTTTCAACTGAGCCGCCATAGGAATCAGTGCGGTGATTGGTTTGGGTTTGCAGGAATATGTCAATGAGATAGCCGTTTGCAGCGTGAATTTCTACACCGTCAAAACCTGCCATTTTTGCCCGTTCAGCCGCCTTGCGATAATCTTCTACAACCAGGGAGATTTCATCGGTTTCTAGAGCGCGGGGGGTTTCGTAGGGTTGTTTACCTAGAGGGGTATGAATGCCTTCTCCGTTGATTTTGATGGCAGATGCTGCAACTGGCAATTGATTGTTTTGATGAAAACTGCTGTGGGAAGCTCGTCCGCAGTGCCAAAGCTGCATGAAAATCGGCGTTTCGTGGGCATGAACCGCAGTCACAATTTGTTTCCAAGCTTCGCCTTGCTCGTCTGAATAAATACCGGGCGTATTGAGCCAACCATTAGCTTGAGTAGAAACCACTGTGGCTTCTGTAATGATTAAACCAGCGGAGGCTCGCTGAGTGTAATACTCTGTCATCAAGGCGTTAGGCATCCGCGCTTCACCGGCTCTGGATCTCGTCATGGGTGCCATGACTACCCGGTTTTTTAAGGGTAAATCTCCGATTTTGAAGGGACTGAATAGGAGTGGAGAAGTTGTTTGAGTAGTCATAATTTTGGTATTTTTTCAACTGAATAATCTGGGAAATCACATATAGCAACCGCCGATGTTAGGATGCAAGGCGCAAGACATCCAAGGGTCGCCAAAACGTAAGCAATCAAACTGATCAAGCTGTTTACGAATTTGACTTTTTAGCCAAGACTCTTCTTTGTTCAATTTTGTTAAACTCTGGAGAGTATGGGGGTAAATATAATAGTCTACACCCTGTTGTTTGAATCAATTCCTGAATCCGACCACTTTTATCAAATGTGAGATTATCCATCACCACTACCTGTGCTGTAACCTTACTTTTCACGGCATCTCTGAAAGGTAGAGTAGGAGGTCATTCTAGGCAAAAGGGGTAGATGGTGATATAATCTGGTTAAAATCAAGTAAAGGCAGGCGAAAAATGTTGAACTGGTGGGAGAAAAATTTTGCAAGTTGTGAATTAGGAGATGAGAGATTAAACAATAGAGCC
>Ga0163147_10005544_pt1 | contig 15298 bp, 12 predicted proteins | sample OliLakLV19MP6G1_FD_148597 | JGI IMG/M metagenome (GOLD analysis project Ga0163147, IMG submission 148597) | Freshwater microbial mat bacterial communities from Lake Vanda, McMurdo Dry Valleys, Antarctica- Oligotrophic Lake LV.19.MP6.G1 | ecosystem: Environmental > Aquatic > Freshwater > Lake >...
GCTCGAAGTGAACCTCGCCCACACCCGCGCGCCGCTCACCGCCAACCATCTCCAGCAGCTGGCGCGGATCGGCAGCAACATCGCCTGGCTCGACCTCGCCGGCAGCACGGTGGGCGACGGTATGCTCGCCCAGCTCAAAGCGCTGCCCAACCTGCGCCGCCTGCATCTCGAACGCACCGCGATCGGCGACTCCGGGCTGGTGCATCTCACCGGCCTGAAAGCGCTCGAATACCTCAATCTGGTCGGCACCAAGGTCAGCGACGCCGGCCTTTATCGTCTGCACGGCCTCGACCGGCTCGAGCGCGTCTACCTGTGGCAGTCGCAGGTGACCGCGGCGGGGGCGAAGAAACTCCAGGCCGCCCTGCCCAAGGCGCAGATCAACTTCGGGCAATGATGGCCCTGCGCGCACCCGCGCACACAGCCCGGTGAACCGTCGTGGGCGATGCTGGTTCCGGCCTGGCCCCTGCCGCATGATCCAGTCCGGAGAGTGGCGATGGCGGACGAGCTCGCAGCGCAACGCGCCAAGCTGACCGAGATGTTCGCGTTCTGGGGCTGGCAGGTGCGGCCCGAGGACGTGCGCCTGGAGTGGCACATCGAGGCCGAGCTGTCCCTGGCGATCTGGGTGGTGTGGCGCCAGACGCCAGACGGCCTGCGCCGTTCGTGGGCGGTCACCGAGCCCACCGGCATCCTGCCCATCGACCACCTGCCCGGCGAGGGCATCGCCAACCACGGCGCGGCGCTACGCGCCTTCGGCGAGCGCTGGCGGGCGGTGGCGGGGGAACACCTCGAACAACGTCTGGGGCCCGAGCGCACAGCCCGCATCAAGCGCGAGAATCCAGCCGTGCTGCAGCAGGCCGCGAATATGCGCGCGATGATCGGCGTCGCCGCCGAGTTGCTGCTGGGCTTGGCTGATGAGGATGACGAGCCCTGAGCGACTGATGTCCAAGGCAGGCATCAGCCGGGTTCAACACACTGTCGACGCACCTCGTCGTCTGCTGGCCGACCGACCTGGTGGAAGTATCATCCGGCATGGCACTCCACGGCGATATCCTCGAACTCCTCCGCGCCCGCGACATTGCTGAAACGCGAGCGATGCGAATCGCCCTCGACGAACTGATCGAGCTGATCGCCGCCGAGAACCCGGATGTCGAACACCCGCGTGCCGATAACCGCCAGGACGACAGCGATGCCGTCGATGATGACGACGCCGGACTGGCGGTGCGCACCGTCGGCTGCCCGCACTGCGGCGAGCCGGTGGTGGTCGAGCTCGAACTCGACGGCGGCGATCAGGACGCGATCCACGACTGCTCGGTGTGCTGCCGCCCGATCAAGCTGGAGTGGTCGGCCAGAGATGGGCGACTCGACCAGTTCACCGCCGCCCCGGGGTGATCGCGTAAGAGCGCTTCCCTCGCCGAAAGGGTGCGCCAGCGTAGCCGCATGCTGCGTACACTCTCCGGTCTGCTCATCATCGCCCTTGCCGCCAGCGCCGCTGATGAGGCCAAGAGCGAAACCCGCCCCCTGGCGGACATCACCACCTCGCACGGCGTGATTCGCGTGGCGCTCTACGCCGACGAAGCGCCGCAGACGGTTGCCAACTTCCTCGCCCTGGCCGCGGGCGAGAAACCGTTCACTGGGTCCGACGGCAAGCCGGCCCAGCAGCCATTCTTCGACGGCCTCACCTTCCACCGCATCATCGCCGGTTTCATGATCCAGGGCGGCGATCCGCTGGGGACCGGCCAGGGCGGGCCGGGTTTCCAGTTCGCCGACGAGATCAACGCGGTCTCGCTTGGGCTCGATCGCGAGAAGGTCTTCACCGGTCCAGGCATGACGATGGAGGACATCAACCCCCAATGCAGCTACCAGATGCAGCAGTTCGGCGCGCTGTTCATCCGCCCGCGGCTCGAGGCCCAGGGCGTCGTTCCGCAAACGCCTCCGGCGGAGATCGAAGCGGCCGTCCAGAAGCTGTTGCCGGGATTGCGTGAGGTGACGTTGCAGGGCTTCTACGAGAAGCTCGGCTACCACTACGACCCGAGCCTGCCGGCGTCCCACCGCCCGCTGCGCGGCAGCCTGGCGATGGCCAATTCCGGCCCCAACACCAACGGCTCGCAATTCTTCATCAATCTCGCCGACACCCCGCACCTGACCGGCAAGCACACCGTCTTCGGCGAGGTCATCGCTGGCATGACGGTGGTCGAAGCCATCGCCAAGGTCGCCGTCGATGCGCAGGGCAAGCCGGCGCAGCCGCTGACGATCATCTCGATCCGCCAGGTGAAGCCGGACGCCACGCCCCCCGCGCCCTGAGGCGCCTACTCGGCGAGCAGCCCGCCGGCCGCGGCCTTGGCGCGATCCTGCTCGCGCTCGATGCGCGCGCGTTCGGTCTCGCGTTCAGCGATCACCACGTCGAGATTGGCGAGGGTACGCGTGCCCTCGGCGACGGTGCGTCCACGCGCGCTTGTTGCGCTGCATCGGCACCGCGGCCGCATTGGCCTCGTCGAGGGCCGCCTGGGCCCGGGCCGAGACCATGCGCTCTGCACCTGCGCCGCCAAGACTTCGCTGCGTTGGAAGGCGGTCAGATCGGCCAGACCCGCACCAAGGAGAAGAGCAGGAGTCTGTCGGGGACAAGAAGCGAGGATGGCAGATCCAAGGCGGCGAAACGACCCAAGGTAGCACCGCTACCTGGTCGTTTCACCAACGCTGGAGATGCCGTCCGAGACCAAGCCAGCCGAAGGTTCCTATCCCCGACAGGCTCCTAGCCAGGCTGGGAATCGCGCACCCTTGCATCGCGGGTCCAGCCTCCTACCTTCCTCCGCTCTCACCGAGACCCTGCCCGGGTGGCGGAATTGGCAGACGCGCTAGGTTCAGGTCCTAGTGTCCCTTAAAGACGTGAAGGTTCGAGTCCTTTCTCGGGCACGTAACCCCGTAAGCCGCTTGGCTTACGGGGTTTTTTTGGGCGCATCGTCATAGGCCAGCAGCGGCAGGGCCGCCACGCGCGGCACGTTCGCTGCGGCGCGTGGCCGGCCGAAGACGGCAAGGGCATGCGGGCCCTCCAGCGTGGCGAGTGGAATGGCGACCGGGGCCGAGCGGGCCGTGACGGCCAGGCAGCAGCGCACGCTCGCCACGACCATGACCAACCACAGGAATCCATTGCCGCGCAGGAAGATGGCTTCGGGAACGCTGTAGACGGCGAACAGCACGAGCACGGCGAAGATGAATCCGGCTTCGGCGGTCACTTTGCGGTCGAGCTGGTGCAGGGCGAGGTAGAGCGAGGTGCCGTACCAGAGGATGAAGATCAGGCAGCCCATCAATCCGAGGTCGAGGTAGACGTTGATCATGCCGTTATGCGCGTCGATGGGCATGAAGTAGCCATCGGACCAGATCTGCATGACGATCGGGTTGCGCGGCATCCAGAAAGCGCCATAGCCCTGCCCAAAGAAGAGGCTCTCGCCCGAGGTCTCGATCAACCGCGTCCACAGCGGCCACCGACCGGTCAAGTCGGCGGACTTGCCCACGCTGCTCATCATCGCTTCGAGATCGATGATGCCGCTGAGGATGAGCAACGCGGCGCCGGTCGCGGCGCCAACGACCGCGACCACCTTCAGCGAGCGGGCGATGACGCGCAGGGTGAAGAGCCAATAGATGCCGAGCATCGCCAGGAGCGAACCCACGGCGGTCGCGGAACTGGAACCCAGGATGTTGGTGACGCTGATGCCGAGCATGGCCAGCCAGAACCGGCTGAACCCGCCCTGGGCGCGCGCGGCGAAGAAGATGCAGACCACGCTGACCGCCGCGGTGACGCCGAGGATGTTCTTGTGTCGATACATCCCGCGCCAGTTTCCCGCCAAGCTGCCGGTCTCCATGATGCCGCGCTCGGGCATCGCCAGCACGACCAGCAAGCTGAAGGCCATGCAGATTGCGCACACCCGGGCGAGAAGCACGATGAGCGCCTTCTGATCGAGCCGCCAGCCCAGGTACAGTCCGACCGCCGTGGTGCCGATCAGACCGATGGAACGCCGGATGGTGACCTCCGGATATTCCGACCAGGCCGTGGAGACGATGGCGAAACCGATCAGCAGAGTCAGCGGCCAGATCTTGCCCAGGACCATGGCGACGGGAAATCGGTTCCTGCGGAAGAGCAGCGCGATGATGAGATACGCCAGCCCGTAGACGATCTGATTGCGCGCATTGCCTTCAGTCAGGGCCTGCCCGGCCTCGACCGTGGACGCACTAGGCGCGAAGAAGGACAACTCGGCGGCAAAGCACACGCCGATGAGCACCAGCAACGCGTATTCGAATCGCCCGATCGGGCTGATGGATGACAGCAACCCCTCGGCAGAGGGCGGGTGCGATGTCGATGTGGTGGCAGGCATCAGCATGGACAGCGGTCAGGCTCGCCAGGATCTGGCTGCCCTACCACGGGAAAAAGGTGATCTCGAACAGGGGATGCAACTTCTCTCGGCTCCCAGGCTGATCGCCGGTATCCGGGCTAGGATCAGGCGGCCTTCATCTTGATAACGAAGGGCGTTTTTCCCGATTTGGTCCGCTCGAGCCGGTCGGTGACATGGACGCGCACCTGCACCGAGGATGGGATCATGAAGCGCGCGTTGGACAGGATCTTCCGCTCCTCGCTTTCACTGAATCCGGCCTTGGGGATGACCAGGAGACGCACCTGGTCGACGGCATCCTGAATGATCTGCCACTGATACACGGTGTCGATCCCGTACATGATCTTGGTCATGGCGAAGATTCGACCTCCGTCGGGCGATTCGAGATAGGCGCCCTCCTTGCGGCCGACGATCCGCCGGAAGCTGCCCACGCCATAGCGGATGGACTCGATGTCGCCGGCCGAGACCCCGGCTTCGGTGGCGATGAGATCCCCGGTCCGGAAGCGAACCAACGGCATGGCCGTGTTCCACAGGCCGGTGCCGATGACCTCGTAGAAATCCTCATCGCCATCGCGATGTGAAAAGAGAAGTTCGATCTGGGCATAGCCAGGAACGAAGCGATAGCGTCCGCCGTCAACGGCGGTGGCAAATGAGACACGCTCAGCCTGACCGTAATAATCGATCGAGATGCATCCGAGCACCTTGCGGGCGAGTGCGACCGTCTCGTGGCTGAGGACCTCGGACGAGGTCACCGCCACCGGGATCCGCAGAGACAGCCCATGCAGTTCCATCAGGGCGCACAGGGTATTCAGCGATGAGGGGTAGGCGAAAAGGACATCGGGCTGGAAGGCACGCAATTCCTCGACGTAATGCTTCACCGAGCTCATGCCGAGGTGATTCGAGGAGAAGACCAGGTTTCGGCCCCCTTCCCGCAGCCGTCCGAAGGGCGGATCAAGATCGGTGATCGGCTTTTCGAAATCGCCGCGCAGCGTCGCGGTACGCATCACGCGCGGCGACAGTCCATGCGCCTCGACCAAGCGGTCGAAGACGATCTGCTCGATGACCAGCGAGGGCAGCGAGCGGTAGACGGTCAGGGGAATTCCCGTCGTGCCGCTGGTGTGCCCGCGGCAGGTCAGCCAGCGCGGAGCGCTCAGAAAATACTTTTCATGCGACCGCAGGCGTTCCTTCTCGAGGATCGGCCATTCGCCCAAGGAGGCGCACTCGCGTCCGTAGGCAGTCCGCGTGGCACAGCGGCGAAGCACCGTCTCGAATCGGGATTGGGTGAAGGCCCTGCGCTCGTCCAAACTCGCATGATCGAGTGCCGCCAAGCGACCCTTCAGGTAGGAATAGATCAATGGAGTACGCCGGATCGCATCGTACACGCCACGATGGCTTTTCAGGCGGTTGATCAGGGACATCACGGCTCCAGGTCATCGAGTCGCCACCTGGCCCAGGATGGGACAACGATGGTAAGTGGCTTATAGGTCCACTGACGCGGGGCTCCCTGCCTTGTCGCACTGGGTTCAACGCTCGGATATCCCTCCTGGATCCCGTCACTGCTGCAGCATGTACCCATGAAAAGACCCCGCCTCGGAAGAGGCGGGGTCGAACGTTTGCAGGGCGGATGGCGGGGCAGAATGCGGAAGCATCCTGCTAGGCCAGTCGAAGCGCGAGTTACTTCTTTTCGACCTCGATCGAGCAGATTTTGTTGTTGTCGGCGCCGGTGGCGTTGCTGACGGTCAAGCGGCCGTCGCGCACCACCACCGTCACCGCACCCTCGACGAAGCGGCTGCCGCTGGTCGGCCTGCCATTGACCGCCAGCGTGCCTTCGACATTCACCCGATAGGTGCTGTCGAAGAAACCCGCATCCCCACACACCAACCGGACCAGGTAGGTACCGGCCGGAACCGCGAGTTCCCAGACCGAGTTGGCGCCGCCGCGCTGCATGTGGGCGATGGTATCACGACGCTGATCGCTGATCAGATTGCGATCGCGAACACCATCGACGACCGAGGCGTTCCAGCCGAACTGCAGGCTGCCGCGGCTGCCGAAGGCGAGGCCGCTATCCACCAGCCAACCGCTAACCACCGGTGCCATCGCGGGCTGGAAGTCGACCTTGAGCGGGAAGACAGAGGGAATGACGGGCGGCGGAACGACGGGGACGAACTCGTGCGCGCCGCAATCAGGCGCACCGATGCGGGCGATGCCCTCGCAGTCCCGTGCCGGGGCGTAAGCGGAACTGCCGGCATCCCTGGCGGCACTGCCGGCCTGCAGGCGCCAGTCCACGCCGGCGACATTGACGAACATGGGGTCGCCGATGCGCCCGTTGTCTTCGTAGGCGGTACTGGCACGGACGGCAGCGAGATCACTATAGCCATTCGAATAGCCGTTGCGCATGACCGGGGTGCCGCTGACCAGGGTGTACACATTGTAATTGATGTTGGCCTGGCGGCTGAGATCGGCAGCCATCATCCCACCCCGACGGTTCATGTAGATGATGTTGTTGCAGACCTTGGCGTTAATATCCGATGTCTTCGCGAAGCGGATGCCGACACCGTTGTAGGCATGGGTGGTGTTGTATCCATTTTCCATGCAGGTGTTGTTGACGATGCTGCACCCCGACGAGAGCGTCTGGGTGATTCCCGAGCCCATGTTGCGGTAGCAGATGTTGTTGCTGACGGTCACAGGATTGCTCGTGGTATCGATGATGATGCCGTTGCCGTCGTAATGGGTCAGATCCTCGTGATAGGCGCAGTAATTGCTGTCGATGACGCAGTCGATGCCAGCCCGGTAGACGCTGATCGCCGAGGCGCCAGGCGCGCGCATGGTCTGGCTATAGAAACCGCCACGCTCCAACCGGTTCTTGCTGACCACGCAACCACGCGATCCATCATTCAGACCGATGTGGTTGACCGCTGCATCTTGGCAGCGATTCCCACTGATGCGCACGCGCAGCGGGCTTCCCGAAATGTAGATGCTGTGGTCCCAGTTCTGGGAGCATTCATTGCCGGTGATGACCGAATCGGTCAGCGAGGTGCTGCCAGAGCTGGCCCAGCCCTGGATGCCGAATTGGCAATACATGACCCGGTTGGCCTCGACCGTGACATTGCTTGCCCCGCCGGTCAGCATGATGCCACGGGTGTGGTGCGAGATGGTATTGCCACGCAGGGTGATGTTGCTGCCACCGATGACGGTGATGCCCTTGGTTTCAGTGCCCTTCCATTGGTCGAGCATCTTCATGAAGGTGGCGTATTTGCGGCGGACCTTGCCCTCACGCGTCGACCAGCTTTCGCCCGGGGTGATGATGACCGAACTATCGTCGACGACCACCGCCGGCATATCACGCCAGTTCGACGGCAGCGTCTTTGGCCCACGCAGGGTCAGGCCGCGGACCGTGATCCAGCTCCGGCCGCTGATATTCAGATCGCGGCAGGTAAGTACCGGGTTCTGATTCGGGGCATTGGTGATCAGGATCGGCAAAGTCTGGGTCCCGCTGGCACCGAGCTTTGGGTAATCCTCGACGTAGGTACCGTCATAGATGAAGACGGTGTCACCGGCGCGAGCCGCGGCCAGGCCTTTGCCGACGGTCTTGAAGGGACTGGCGACAGACTGGCCGTTATTCGAATCCGATGCGCCCGAGGCGTTGCGGGCGACATGATAATCCGCTGACCAGCCCGAAGCGCTGAGAAGCGCGAGGGCGATGGCTGGGACGAGGGGAACGCGGCGGAGCAGATGGGCTTGCATCAGGTTGATCCTTGAAAGAGAGGTGTTGGAAGAAGAACAGTTCGATGGCGAGCCTGTTGAGTCGAGTCCGTATTTTGTTTGCACTGGCCTTTTCACGATCCTGCTGACTTTGCCCGGTCCGAGGCAACCCCCCGTTTAGTAAAAAGTCGTACAACATTCGCGTGTGAGACATGGATTGTTCGGGGGGTTCGCAGGGAGCCGGATTAATCGCTGATCTCCTGAATTTTTCAGTGAACTCAGCGGACTAGGTTCAGAGTCAGCAGGAGCCTGGTACTGCAGCACTCGCTACGCGCGGAGTGCCATTCGCGATTTTTCCCCATGTCGAACCGCGTTCATCAATCGACGCAGGCCATGCGCGCTGGAATTTTGCTCCGCTCGATGATCAGTTCCTGACCCCGCGGTCACCCCCAACGCTGGTGAAGGGAAGGCAACTCTCCCTCTATCGGCCCCCCTGCTGGGGCTACCGTGCAGAACACGGTTCGGGAGGTGATGCGCATGGATCCCGCGGTCTCGGTCATCGTTCCCGCCTACAACACGCGCGAATACATTGGCGCCGCGATCGCCTCAATTCTCAGCCAGCGGTTCGGCGACCTCGAGATCATCGTCGTCGACGACGCCTCCACCGACGGCACGGCCGACGTGGTGCGAGCCATCCCGGATCCACGGGTACGTCTGGTCGAACTCGCCACCAATGCGGGCGCCGCCGTGGCGCGTAACCATGCCCTGCGCGCCGCGCGTGGGCGGTGGATCGCCCTGCTCGATTCCGACGACTGGTACGGCGAATCCCGGTTAGCCATGCTGGTCGAGCGCGCCGAACGCTCGGGGGCCGACCTCTACGCCGATGACATCCTGATGGTCAAGCATGGCGAAACGGAACCGTGGAGCAGCCTGCTGCGCGAAAGCGGTCATAGCATCGATGCCCCGTTCCCGGTCGACGCCGAAACCTTCGTCACCACCGACATCTACGGCGAACGCAGTCTCCGCCTGGGGCTCAGCAAACCGCTCATGCGCCACGCCTTCCTCACGGAGCATGGCCTGGAATACGACCCGGCTCTGCGCATGGGCCAGGACTTCTGGCTGTACCTCGCCTGCCTGATGCGCGGCGCCCGCTTCATCGTCGATCCGGAAGGGCATTATTATTACCGCTCTCGTCCGGATTCGCTGGTCAAGCAGAGTCAGGTCCGCCGGCTCGAACTCTATTGCCGGGCATCGACCGCCTTTCTGGCCCGTCCCGACGTGATCGCGCAGCCCAGGCTGGCGGCCGCGATCCGGCGAAACCTGCGCCGATTCGAACGCAACCTCGCCTACTACCGCGTGGTCGAGCCCTTCAAGCGCCGGCAGGTAGCCTCCACCGTGGCAGCCGCCGCCACCAACCCGCTCTTCTTCCTGCACGCCTGCTCGCGGCTGCCGCGCGCCATCATCCGCCGCATGAACTCGCGGCGGCCCGCGCTGGCCCCCGCGCTGACCCGCATCGCGAGCCCCGAAGCATGATCGGTCGCCGCAAGCTGCTTGGCAACTCGCTGGCGCTTCTCGCCAACCGCCTGGGCCAGAGCATCAGCGCCTTCGTCATCGTCGCCCTGGTGGCGCGCATGCTCGGGGCGCACGCCCTCGGCCAGTACATGCTGGCCTTCAGTTTCTATTTCGTGGTCATGACCATCGTGGCGCAGGGATTCAAGACCCTGTTCACGCGCGAGATGGCCAAGGATTCATCTCGCGCCGGGGATTATCTGGTCAGCGGCAGCGTGCTGCAGCTGGGCTGCGCTATAGTCGGTTACCTGGTGCTGATCGGGATCGTCGCAGCGCTGCCCTACAGTCCGGACACCTCGGCGATCTGCAACCTGTTGGGGGTCATGCTCATTCCCTATGCCCTGTCGAACGTCACCGAGTCGGTCTTCCAGGCTTTCGACAAGATGCATTTCATCGCCCTCAGCACAACCCCGGTCTATGTGCTGCGCGTTATCGGCGTCTGGCTGGCGCTCAGCTCGGGCGCGGGACTCGATCGCGTCTGCGAGATCATGGTCGCCTCCGAGGTGGTCGTCCTGCTCATCGAATGGCTTTTCGTCATGCGCCTGGTCCGCCCAGCTCGGCGGGTCGATGGGGCGTTTATCGGGAGGGTAGTCGCCCAGGCGCGCACGCTGGTGGCAATCGAGGGCATGTCGGTCGTCCGCTCCCGATCGCAGATGTTCATCCTCTCGCTGATGGGCGGCGAGGTCATGGTCGGCCTCTACGGTGGGATCATGCAGCTCTTGCAGCCGTTCCTGATCGCCTCGCATAGCCTGGTAGCGAGCGTTTTTCCGAGCATGGCCAAGGCCTCGACCATCGGCGTGGAACGGCAGCGCGCACTGACCGCGCGCATCATCGAAACGCTGCTCGTGGTCTCCATTCCGTTCATCGTCGCCTTGATGTGGGTCGGGGATGACCTCATGGTCCTGGTCTATGACGACCCGCGCTTCGCGGCGGCTGCGCTCCCCCTGGTCATCGTCGGCATCGGTACGGTGGCGTCGTCATTCAACCGCGCGCTGAGTTTCGTCCTGGTCGCAAACGGCCACGAGAATGTCAATCTGCGCGAAGTCATCATCTCGACTTTCCTCGGCGGAGCGCTCAGCATCTGGCTAGTCCACCAGTACGGGCTGATGGGGGCCGCCATCTCGGGCCCGATCGTCGGCCTCGCTGCGTGCATCCAGTACAGCTACGCGGTGCACAAACGTCTGTTCCCGATCAACCACCTGCCCTTGCTGGTGCGGCCATTATTGGTGGGCGCAGCCATGTTCGCCCTGTTCGCGGTACTCGATCACGTGCATACGCATCTGTGGTCCACCCTCGCGATCACTGGCGTCGCCTACGGCGCCTGCCTCGCCTGGATCCTATGGCGGGATACGCGGCGTCAGCCACCCGCGGTGGCGATGCCGCTGGTGGTGAAACCGGGGGAAGCGTCATGAACCGATCCCATGCACCCAGGCCGCGCATCCTCTATGTCGTCGCGACCTGCCCGTTTCCGGCCAAGCGTGGCAAGAACATCCGCCAGGGCTCCATCCTCAAAGCCTTGATCGGCTCCGGAGAAACCTCGCTGGTCGTCCTTGACCCGCCGACGTCTGGAATCCCTGGCGATATTCCCGGACTGGCGAGCCTGCACATGCTTCCGGGACGGCTGAGGATCGATCCGCTCAGCGATCTGGCACTGGTCCAGACAACGCTGCGGCGCGGACATGGGATCATGTCGCGCAAATACCTGCATCCACTTGCCATGGAGCGCTTCGTCACCCTCCTCGATGCACTCGCGCCTGACGTGATCGTGCTTGGTGGCATCGACATGGCGGCCCTGGTCGAGCCCTGCCTACGCCGCACCCGGGCGGTGGTTGTCGATTCGGACGACCTGCAGTCCTTGCGCACCGCGCGCATCTGCAGTTCGCTCCCCCTTGGGAGGCAGCGCCTGTTCTTCCGGCTTCTGACCCACAACTACCGCGCCATCGAGCGGCGGTCGCTGGCGCGGGTCGACCAAGTCTGGGTGAGTTCTACTCGCGAATCACTGCTCGCACGCCATCTGTATGGCCTGCGCAGCGTCCATTTCGTCCCCAACGTGCTCGACCTCGCCCGCTATCAGCCACAACCGGTGAAGATCGTTGCCGAACCGGTGGTCGGCTTCCTCGGCAACTATTCCTACCTGCCCAACGAACAGGCCGCCCTGGGGCTCATCGCCATGCATGGTCGGCTGCGTTCCCAGGGGCATCGCTGCCGACTCACGCTGATCGGCATCGGCCCGAGCGCGGCCATGCGCGCCGCCGCGGCCGGCAATGATCGCATCAGCATCACGGGTGAAGTGGCCGAGGTCGCCGCAGCGCTGGAAGCGGTGACGGTGATGGCGGTTCCGCTCACCGCCGGAGGTGGCACCAAGATCAAAGTGCTCGAGAGCATGGCTCTAGGCAAACCAGTGATCATGACCGAGGTCGGGGCCGAGGGCCTCGGCGTGTGTTCCGGCCGCGATGCCATCGTCAGCGACCTCTCCCGCTTCGAGAACGATCTGATCGCCCTCCTCGCCGATCCGGAACGCTGCGCAGCGATCGGACGCGCCGGGCGTGCGCTCGTCGAACAGCGCTTTTCGCTCGCCGCCCTGCATCGTCAGATCGAGGACCTGGTCGCAGCCGCGCTCGCCAGTGGACGCTCCATCCGGTCCACCGCAAGCGACCAAGCGGCTTGAACCTCAATTCGGCAGTAGAGCCGATCCACTTGGCTCAAACCAATTGGTCATCGTCAGTTTGTCGCTCGGCTTGTTCCGGTGAGCGTTGAAATCCGGCGAGAGTGGCCCAGCTGCAAGGCGGGAGGAAGGAGCATGGCCGCGCCATGTAACTGACGACCAACGCCGCAGATGGGCCGCTATCGCCGGATTTCATTCAGGCCGCCGAAGAGGCGACCTGCAGCGCGGGGAGAGGGCGGCGGGGAATGCCGGCGAAAGCTTTATCGTAGGCTTTGAGCAGCACCGGCACCTGATGCGCCCATTCGAAGCGGCGTTCCATGCGCCGGCGCCCGAGGGCGCCCATGCGATGGCGCCGTGGCGCATCGTCGAGCAGGCCGACGATCTTGACGGCGAGATCACTGGTATCGTCGCGCTTGGCGTACCACGATGCCGCGCCGGCCGAATAACGGCCTTCGGTCATATCGTATTGCACGATCGGCCGCTCAAGCGCCATGTATTCCAGAATCTTGTTCATGGTCGATTTGTCGTTGAGCGGATTCGATGGATCGGGGTTCACGCACACGTCGCAGCTCGACAGATAGCGGATCATCGTCGCGTCATCGATGCGACCGGTGAATTCGCAATGATCGGCGATGCCCAATTCCTGGGCGAGCGCGATCAGGCTAGGGCGGGTAGGGCCGTCACCGATGAAGCAGAACTGCACATCGTCACGGCCCTGGGTACGCACGACATGATGGGCGGCGCGGACGAGGTGGTCGACGCCATCGAACTCGCTCATGACCCCCAGGTATCCGACGAGTTGGCGACGACCCCGGAGGCAGGTCGGGTCGGCCGGGACGCGGGTGAACTTCTCGAGCCGCGGGCCGGAACGCACCACGTAGATGTCCTCGGCGGACTTGTGGCCGCGCTCCATCGCCACGCGCTGGTAGGACAGGTTGGTGCTGATGACGACGTCGGCGAGAGCGAAGGTCATCCGTTCGGCGATCAGCAGCATACGATGGAAAAAACCGCGTTTGCCGAATTTCGATTCGTAGAGTTCCGGATTGAGATCATGGTGATCGAAGACGAACCGGGTGCCGTGCCACAGCTTGAACCACGCCGCGACCAGGAAGATGAGATCGGGCGGATTGCAGGCGTGGAGGACCTCGAAACCGCGTTCGCGCCGAACCCGTCGGGCGAGGGTCCACTCGTGCCAGAGGGCGCAGGCGTACTCGCGCAGGTAGCCCACCGCCGAGCTGACCTCGGTGGGGAGGGGATGACGATAGATGTGCACCCCGTCGAGTACTTCGTACGTCGATGCATACCCTTTGCCGGTCGGACAGATCACCGACACCTGATAGCCCGCATCGACCAGGGTCGTGGCTTCGAGCCAGACCCGGCGATCGAACGGAACCGGCAGGTTCTCGACGATGATCAGGACGCTGCGCCCGGCGCCTGGGCGGCCAGGCGCCGCGACATGTGGAACGGCGGGATCAGGCAGCTCCGGCATATGCACGACCCTTCCGGGGGATTTCCGCCATGCACTCGGCAAGGTTGATGATCTCTACATCGGGCGACAGGCGATCGAGGAGCGCGGCGTACAGCTTGTGGTTATGCGTGATCACCACGACTTCGGCGTGGGCGAGCAGGCCCGCCTCGTCGCAGAGCAGTTCATCAAGATGCGGCAGATGCTCTTCGATCGCCCGTTTGTTGGCGCCGACCAGCTTGGCCTGGCTCACCGCAGGATCGAGGATGCGCAGGCGACAGCCCTTGCCGATCAGGCGTTCGGCCAGTTCGACCGAGGGGCTTTCGCGCAGATCATCGGTGCCAGCCTTGAAGGCCAGGCCGATCAGGCCGACGCGACGCTTGTGGGTCTTGAGCACGGCCTGGATCGCATGATCGATGTGGGCCGCGTTTGAACTGGCCAAGGCGTTCAGCAGAGGCACCGGCACGCCATGCGAGAGCGCGATGGCGTTCAGCGCACGCACATCCTTCGGCAGGCACGAGCCACCGTAGGAGAAGCCGGGCCGGAGGTAGGTCGGCGAGATGTTCAGCTTGGTGTCACGCACGATCATATCCATGACCGCCTTGCCATCGACGCTGAGCGCCTGCGCGAGCCGGCCGACCTCGTTGCCGAACACGACCTTGGTCGCATGCCAGGCATTGGCGGCGTACTTGATCATCTCGGCCTCTTGCTCGCGCACCACGACCACGGGCGCGGTGAGCTGGCAGTAGATCATGCGCAGCGCGTTCTCGGCCGGGGACGATGACGTGCCGATGATAGTGAAGGCTGGCGAATCGAAGTCCTTGATCGCTTGGCCTTCGCGCAGGAATTCGGGATTGAAGGCGACTTCAGCCAATCCGGGGCCGGCATGCCGATCGAGGATGCGCGCGCACTCGGCGGTGGTTCCAGGCAGGGCGGTCGAGCGCAGCACGACGATGTGCTTGCTGCCCTTGGCCTTGATCGCGTCGCCGATGTCGGCGCAGACGCGATAGACATAGGTCAGGTCAAGGCTGCCATCGGCGCGCGAGGGCGTGCCGACACTGATGAACGAGACGTCGGTACGGCGCACGGCCTCCAACGCCGAGGTGGTCGCGGTGATGCGGCCCGATTGGACTCCGGCGAGCAGCAGTTCGGCCAGGCCTTCCTCGATGATCGGCGAGAAACCGCTGGCGACGGTGTCGACCTTTTCCTTGCTGACATCGACACCGACGACGCTGATACCGCTGCGGGAGAGGCAGGCGAGCGTCACGGCGCCGACATATCCGAGACCAAAGATGCTGACTTTCATGGGTATAACTCCAATTGTGTAATCCACTGTTGATTTGCTGAAACTGAACCGGTGGCACGAATGGTTGGCGCGCTGACGCGTTGGCCGAAACAGGGTGAATACCAGCCGGCATCCTCGCCAGCCGTCACCACCTCGATAGCGAAGCCCAGCGGAAATTGGACAGCGGCGCGAACCGCTCCATGGGCGATCATCAGGCGATCGCCGACGCG
>Ga0163147_10005548_pt1 | contig 15288 bp, 10 predicted proteins | sample OliLakLV19MP6G1_FD_148597 | JGI IMG/M metagenome (GOLD analysis project Ga0163147, IMG submission 148597) | Freshwater microbial mat bacterial communities from Lake Vanda, McMurdo Dry Valleys, Antarctica- Oligotrophic Lake LV.19.MP6.G1 | ecosystem: Environmental > Aquatic > Freshwater > Lake >...
CAACCTGCTTTACCTGACCAGTGCGATGGAAATTGCCGCAAGCATTGATCGCTATGCGCTGCCGGATACCAACGTTTTTGGGTGGATGCAGGAGCGCTTCGTCATCCACTACCAGAGCGACCATGCAAGTCCCAAACCATACGATGTGGTTTACCTGCATGGCGGCGGCGGCGATGTGGGCCATGCAGGCAATTTCAGTGATGATGTAACGGCTTTTCTGCGCGCCGGCTATGATGTCTGGAGCCTGGAATACCGCCGGGGATGGCACGAAGGGTCCTACAATCCCTGCCTTCCCCGCGATCCTTATTCCGCTACAGAAGCTGACTTTAATCGCTTCGATACGGCTACCGTTTGGGCCGCACAAGATGCGCAATTGGGCACGTGTACATTGCCAGTCAAACAACAGACAGCCTGATCCTCTTCGGCACTTCCTTTGGCGGACATTTGGCTATTATGAACGGTCCCTTGGGGTCAACACCTGCTGCGGTGAACCAGCGAATTGTCGCGGCAATCTCTGTCTCCGGAAGCGCGTCGCCAGTCATAAATCTTCAGCATGCGGTACCTACCCTTTTCATCCACGGGGAAACCGATTCTGTGAACAGTCCGGATCTGGGACCGCTGTACCAATCAACGTTTGACTTTGCCCGTTATGCGGTAGGAGGAAGAGCCCTATACGAGGCAATCTCCCGAGCAATCCTTCGTGGCTCATCATGCACCCCGGGGGTCACAGCAAAAGCATCGCTAAGGGCAAGCGCTTGGTTACCATCATTGAACGCACGGTTTTGACTGGCAGAATCCCGCCCGGCCGTTTCACCGCCAATTCGTCCGGTATTACGGCATCGCCTTGAGGCACAATACCGTATAACCTGGTCTAAAGCAACTTGGCAATCAGGCTCTCGGTGCTGATGCCTTCCGCTTCCGCCTTGTAGTTGCGCACGATGCGGTGGCGGAGAATGGGTTCAGCCACAGCCTGCACATCCTCGATATCGGGTGAGTACTTGCCCCGGGTTGCTGCGTGAGCTTTGGCGCCCAGCACCAGGAACTGCGATGCGCGCGGTCCTGCGCCCCAACTGAGGTAATTGCTGACAAATTCCGGCGCGCGTTCGGTGCCTGGCCGGGTTTTGGCCGCCAGGTTGACGGCGTATTCCAGCACGTTGTCTGCAATGGGAATGCGGCGGACCAGGCTTTGAAAAGCGCGAATCTGGTCGCCGCTGAGAATCTTGTTGACGGTGGCCTTGCGGTCGGTTGTTGTGGCTTTGACTACCGCCACTTCCTCCGCATACGACGGGTAATCAAGGCGGATGTTGAACATGAATCGATCCAACTGGGCCTCGGGCAAGGGGTAGGTGCCTTCCTGCTCAATCGGGTTCTGCGTGGCCAATACAAAAAAGGGCAGGGGAAGGGCATGGCGGTGTCCAGCGGCAGTAACGCCGCGTTCCTGCATGGCCTCAAGCAACGCGGCCTGGGTTTTGGGGGGGGTCCGGTTGATCTCATCGGCCAACACGATGTTGGCAAAAAGCGGGCCGGGAATAAAACGAAAATGGCGCTGCTCATCCAGCAACTCCGACCCAATAATATCAGAGGGCATGAGATCCGGCGTGAACTGGATGCGCTTAAAGCTCAGGTGCAGCACATCGGAGATGGTCTGAATCAAAAGCGTTTTGGCCAATCCCGGAACACCGACCAGTAAACTGTGGCCATCGCAGAAAATGGACAAGAGAACATAGCGCACCACGTCTTCCTGACCGACGATCACTTTGCCAATTTCTGCCCGGAGTTCTTCAAACGATCGCGCCAGAGCATCAACAGCCTGGACTTCGTTGGTTTGCGTGGAAATCATATTCTTGATAAAGTAATTGTCTGCCGGCGGGTAACCCGGTCCTTCCCCCGAAATAGTCTGTAAGTACCTTCTAAAAACCCGGCTGTTTCGCGCCGCCCATTTTTAGAAGTTCCTTGTTTTCGTTAACGACCCAGCCCACCAGAAGCAGCACTTAACCAGCGCTCTGCCTGCGGACAGCCAGCGTAAACCGGATCTACGCGAAGATACGTTTTGCCCAATCTACCGGCCAGCCATTCGTCCATGAGTCGCCCGCGCTTGGCCTGCAAAGCGACCGCCTGAATTTTGGAGTAATCCTGATCCAGGTTAGCTTGATGGGGCTCGGTTTCTTCGCGCAACAAAATCAGGCGAAAGGCCTGCTTCCCTTCGGGCGTCACATAGGCCTGAGCCGCTGACACCTCTCCCGGCTTGAGTTGCTCAATGGCAAAGTAAGTGTCCCGATCCAAATCCGCTACCGTGAACAGATTGGAGCCGTCCGCGGGGTTGACCATGTCGCCGCCGCTTTTGTTGCTCTGCTGATCGGTGGAAAAACGCGCTACCGCTGCGGCAAAAGTCAAGCTTCCGGTTGATATGGCATTGCGGATGGAGTCCAGGCGGCTGGAGGTGGCCGCCAGATTGGAACTTGTAACCCGGGGTTGAACCAAGATGTGGCGCAGGCAGGCTTGTTCTCCTTTCCGCTCTATCATTTCGATGATGTGGAACCCAAATTCCGTTTCCACCACTTCGGAAATCTCCCCGTTTTTTAGGCGAAAGGCCGCGGCTTCAAAAGCGGGCACCAGGGTACCCCGACCCAAACAGCCCAGATCGCCATCCTGCTCTTTCGAGCCTGGATCGTCGGAGTAAATGGCCGCCAAAAAACTGAGTTTTTCGCCCTTGCGAATGCGCGCGAGCAATTCCTCGGCTTTCTCGCGAGCAAAAGCGCGCTGCTCCTGGTTGGGCTCTGGAATCAGCACGATATGGGCCATTTGCACTTCGGCATCAAAAAAAGGCAGGCTGTCCGTAGGAATTTCTTTGAAGAAGGTGCGAACCTCAGCGGGACTGATGCGGACGTCGCCCGTGACCAGGCTTTGCATGCGGCGGGCCAGCAACTGATCCGCTATGTCCTGCCGAAATTCTTCCTTCAACTGGACAATCGGTTTGCCGTAAAACTCCTCGAGTTTTTCTGCGCTGCCCAACAGTCCGATAAAATAATTGAAGCGCTGGGTAAGTTCGGCGTCGATCTCCTCCTCAGAAATGATCACAGAATCTTCTTGGGCCTGAAGCACCAACATTTTCTGGGCCACCATTTGGTCCAGCAATTCACAGCGCAACTCAGCTCCGGGCGCTCCTTCCTGCACGTACTGCAGGTACTGAAACTCAATGTCGGATTTCAAGACGATCTGGTCTCCGACCTGCGCCACCACTTTGTCCAGCAACATTGGGTATTGGGCGCGCGCCACAAGACCGGAAAGCAGGATACAACAGAAGAAAAGGCTTTGTTTCACAAGCTGCTGATAAGGTCAATAAATTTCGAAATGGTCGTGTTTGCCCCCTTCAATGTACAAATCCCGGTAGGTGGCCTTGATCAATTCCCGGTGGCGGCGGTTCATGATTCGTTTGTTGATGTCCGTTCGGCAATAGGCCAGCGGCATCGGCTCTCCCTTTCGTTTGCGCTCCAGAACCCGAAACAGCGCGACCCGGTCCTGGTCGTTTACCTGGATCCAATCGGAGCCTTCTAATCGCTCCGGTTGAATATCCTCTCCGGGAAAGTTACGCTCCAGATCGTCCTGGCTGTACCACTTGGTTCCGTTTACCTGGTAATCAATGCAGGCCGAGCTGCAATACCGATCCAGATTTCCCCTGTTTCGCTCCATGTTGCGCAACCAGAACCGGACGGAGTCCAAATTGATTTTGCCGGCATCCCCGATGGCGTATTCAATTCTGTAGACCGTTTCCTGCAGCCGGAATTGTTCGGCGTTCTCGTCATAGAAGGTCTGGATCTGTTCTCTGGACATTGCGGTATCCAGATTTTGATCCACCCATTGTTGCAGGTAGGCTTCAATAAGCAGGCTTTCCCGGTATTCCTTGGCCTGCCGCTCTATTTCAGACAATCGGCCGCTTAGGTTTTCTGAAGCCACTTCCACCAGCAAATGGTGTTTGACCCAATTGTCTATGAAGTCCTGGCTCAATCGGGCACTGTCTTCCGGTCTGGTCCCGGAAGGAATGATCCCGCTCAAGTCATCCGGGTAGAGGTAACGGTCGTAAACGCGGGCAATAGGCTCCTCTTCGGGGCGGGCACCGGACTTGCACGCCGACCATAAAGTCAGCCCGATGATGGCAGCGAAGAGGACCGGGTGGTTGCGCAAGGCTTATCGAATCATGGACTGGAAAGTCTCCTGGTGAATGACCACTGGGTACTTGGCCCGCAGCTCTTCCACCCAACGGTCCTCCAGAAACTCCTGGTAGTCTGAAATGACGTAGCCTTTGGCTTGGTCCAAGGTCTTGGGTTCTGAAGGCACCAACTGCAAGATCTGCACAAGGACGGTATTGCCGCTTTCGTTGGTCATCAGGTTGGCGCTTATGCCGACAGAGCGTCCGGCCTGGTCTACGAAACTGTTTTGCTCAGGCAAGTACAGTCCGTGTTCTGAGCTCACAACTTTCTTGTTGTCGTCGGTGTTGTATTTGGCCAACACCTCGTCAGCCGTTGCGCCACCTTGAAGACTCTTGCGCACTTTTTTAGCCGTCTTGCCATCCTGAATGGTGTACACGACTGCTTCAACGCGCTCATCCCACAGGTAATTGTTGCGGGTTTGCTCGTAAAAATTCTGGAGGCCAACGGTATCGCGCATGGCTTGCTGCCAAACTTTTTCTTCGGTCAGTTCAAACAGGAGAATGCCGTCCCGGTACTCTTGCAAGAGTCGGCGGAAAGCTTCGTCTTTTCGGCCCAAGGCGTATTCCACCGTATTGTCTTCTACGTACTGTTGGTACAAGCGGTCAATCTTGGCGGCAATGTCCTGGTCGCGGTAAGCGCGTTGGCTGCGCTCTACGTGAAAAGCAAAATCATCCACCTTGTAGGCCACATCCCCCAATTGGAAAAGCACTGCACTGGTATTCACGGCCTTGGCGGAACGCCAGGTATTGACCAAAATGGACGAATCCATCGAAGCCTTGAACGCGTCCAGTACGGCAGCGTTCTCCTTAAAACCGTAACTGCGCTGCGCATTGCTGATGTAGCTGGCTCGCGCTTCATCGTAGCGACCGGCGCGCTGCAGGCGGCGGAGTACTTCTGCTTTCATGTCGTCATAGCCGGCCAACGGCGTGCGCTCCACCAGTTTTATCAAGTGAAAACCGTACGTGGTCTCTACCGGCTCGGATACATCGCCGGCGTTTTGCAAAGCGAACGATGCTTCCTCGAACGAACCCACCATTTTGCCCGTGCTGAAGGGCTCCAACACGCCCCCTTTTGACGCGGTAGTTTTGTCGTCAGAGTTAAGGGCGACCAGGCTGTCGAACGATGCTCCGTTGCGGATCATATCGCGCAGTTCATTGGCGCGCTTGAGGGCAGCTTCCCGGCTTTCAGAGCCTGCTTCTTTGGAGAACTTAATCAGCATATGCGCCACCTGCACGGTACCGCGATTGGACCGGCGCTCGCCGGGTTTAACCAGATGGAAGCCGTAGCGCGTGCGCACAGGTGCAGAAACCTTGCCCTTAGCCGTGTTGAACAGGGCATCTTCAAAACGGGCATCTGGAATTTGCAAACCTGTAACATAACCAATGTTACCTTTGTTTTCTTTGGCGGACGGGTCTTCGCTGGCCTCTGCGGCCACTTTGCCAAAATCCTCTCCTTTGGCAAGGCGCTGCTGGATGGCCACTATTTTGTTCCAGGCAGCCAGCGTATCAGCCGGTGCTGCACCAGGTTGAACGGTCACCATAATGTGGTGGGCATCAATTTCCAACAGCATTCTGTCGTAAGCCTCCGCGGTCATGTTGTCTGTAACAGCCTTATCAAAATAGGATTTAACCAATTGCTTGCGGTAGCGGTCCAATTCACTTTGTACTGCCGGGAGGGTATCAATGCGCAGCGTGCGGGCCTCTTTGACCTTCAGTTTGAAATTGATGTACAGCTCCAGGTATTCTTCCAGCGACGCCCGGCTGTAATCGTTTTGCTTGGTGGGGTTGTTTTTGCGGTAGACGTATTCAAATTCGTCCAGGGATACTTTCTCGTTGCCTACCTCAAACAGCACCGAACCCGGGTCATCGCCCGCAGGGGGAGCTGAACCATCAGAGGCCAGCAAAGCCGTTGAAAAAAGCGCAAAGGCAGCAGCGGCAAAAATTCCCAAAAAATCCTTTTTCATCTATCGAATTCCTTATCGGTTAACGATTTGTGGCTAAAAACAACGCGCTCCGGAGCTATTCCGGAGCGCGGCAAAGGTACGCAATTTTTATAGGACCTCCGGCAAAAACGGTGGCTTACTTCTTTGCGGGTAAAGGGCAGCATTCCTCGCGCAACAGCCTGATTATCAACTGGCTGGCACGGCTTTAATCATGGTGCAGACGCAAACACCGTCCACCAGATCAAAGCGAACTTCGTCCATGATGGCGTGAATAAGTTTGAGGCCTAGTCCGCCTTTCATCTTATTGCGGATAAAGTAATCGATGTCGCGCTCCAGCAACTTAGGATCAAACTCAAACTGACCAACGTCGTAGATCCGGACCGTCAGAATGCCTTCCCGCAATTCCGCTTCAATGCGGATGGTTCTGTTCTCATCGCAGTCGTTGCCGTGAATAATGGCATTGGCACAAGCTTCGTCTACCGCCAAAACAATCTGGTCCCGGAGCAATCCGGTTATACCGTGGGTTGCTAGCTCAGCCCCCAGGCGGTCGCGGATGGACTTGAGTTCCTCCCGGCGACAAATGACCGAGTAATGGGCTATCATGCAAGAAGGTCCATCGCCTCTTCCTGCGAAGAGACGAAGGTGAACAGATCGGTAAGACCCAACAGATTAAACACGTTTTGAACCCCTTCGCGGAGCCCAAAAAAGATAAACTGCCCCCCTTTGTCGTATACGTCGTCTTTGTTGCTGATAAAAACACCCAGCCCGGCAGAAGCGATATAAGCCAGCTCCGTTCCATCGAAAATGAAGTGCGTATGCCCTTCGGCAATCAGTTGTTTGAGCCGCACATCAAAATCCAGTGAAGAACTGGCATCCAGTTCGCCGCTAATTTTAAGGATGAGCGCTCCGACGATCGGCTCACTGATTAAATTCAGGCCTGTTGGCTTGTTGGTGGTGTTCATCTTGGTTGACTTCTACGGAATATTACGACTAATTGTTACTCATTGGAATTTGATGACCATTAGCGTAATGTCATCGCCTGCCCTTCCCCCCCCCAGGAACTCCTGGATGTCGTCCAGAATGCGTCGCTTGATCTCTTCTGCAGTAAAGAACGCATGCCTGGCCACAATGTGCCGGAGCCGTTCGAGCCCAAATTCTTCGCCTGTTTCCGGGTGGTTGGCCTCCATGATGCCATCGGTAAACAGCACAATGATGTCGTTGGTATCAAATCGGTGGCTGTTCACCTGGATATGACTGCGGTAGCGGTCAGTGCGGACAATGCCCAGCCCCATTCCCTTGTCCTGCAGGTATTCGGCCTGCCCGTCGCTGGCCCGGTAGTACAAAAGCGGGCAATGCCCGGCCCGGGAGTAAATGAACTGATTTTCCATGGGCCGGAAACTCAAAAAGACCAGGGTCAGGAAAATCTGGGGATCAAAACAAGCGCTGACGGCGGTGTTGACCCGGAACAAAAACTCTTCAGGATCCTCCAAATGATCCAAATTGGAGTGGAAAATGCCCTTGAGTTCTGCCACGTTGAAGGCGGCGCCCATTCCCTTTCCCGTTACATCGCCCAACACAATAAACACGTCGTTGCCCTTCTCAAAAAAGTCATAACAATCTCCTCCCACTTCCTGAGCCGGGCGATAAGCAACAGAAACGTTGACCCAGGTTCGAACCGGCTCAGTGCGAGGCAACAAATTCTCCTGCACCCGCGTGGCGATTTCGAACTCATTCTTCATCCGTTCGTTCTCCACGGCCTGGGCAACCAAGCGATTCTTTTCCAGAGCCAGCCGGGCTTGGTTAACGTAGGTTCCGAGCATCCTGATGGAATACTCGTCAAAGGCGTCTTCATGCTCTTTCAACAAAACAAGGCTTCCTTCGGGATGACCATTGACCGACATAGGAAAACTCAGTGCCGTTTTGAACTGCGTTCCCAAATCTTGTAAATGCTCATGGTGGGCCGCATTGCGCACATAGAGGTGACCCTCTCGCTCCACAACCTCTGCCGTTGCCTGTTGGCGCAACCCGCTTTCCCAGCGACTGATTTGGCCCAGCGCCACTTCTCCGCGCTTGAGGTACTGAACTTGCTGCCCCCCATTGAAAGGCCTGGTAAACCAAGCCGCACGCGCACCGCTGTTGCGGTAACAAAGGTCAAGCAGCAATTCCTGGATATCTTCGGCCGACCCTTGGTGGCTGATTTGCTCATGCAGGCTCTGAAAACCAAAAATATCATTGTTCCGACGCTCCATGATGGCCGTCATTGGCCAATTAAAGAGCACGGACAGCAGGCTCATCAACGCATAGCCCCCATTGAAGATCAACAACAGCAGGGGGAAGGGGTTCTGGTAGGCCTGGCTAAAGAAGATGTCGTGGGCATCTTCCACAAAGAACCAAAGCACCAACCCCAGATGCACCCAGGTGATCAAAAACAGGTAGACAAAGACATAAACCCTACTGCTTTGGGTCAGTTCACCGATCCAGCGCACCCGGAACAACAGCGAAAATGCGGGCACGGCGGCCAGCGCAAACAAGGCAAACAAGGCCAAATCGGGAAGCGGGAAGAGGGCGGCAAAGGCGGAAACGAAGAGCAGCGCCGTCATGGTTCGCAACCATTGCCGGGTGGAAACGGTGCGTTCATCAATCAAATGCCGAATGCGGACAAAGCTCCTGACCTGGTAAATAATGAGTGGAAGACAGGCCAGGAGCGGGTAAACTTCGCCTGTAAAGTAGGCCATTGGCCCTCGGTTGGCCGGAGGGAAAAGCTGCGAAAGCAACACCAGCGTGAGCGTGAACAAGCCCCCGACCAGCATGTTGCGAAGCAGGATCTCCGGATCAACTGGTTTGGGGGTCTGGTCATAGACCAGCGCAAAAGCCAAAGAAGCAGTGTAGAACAAGGCAACCACCACTCCCGAAACCCAGGGCAGCAGCACGTAGGGGCCTTCATAGGCTTCGCTGGCCGAACTGGCAGCAGCGAGACCCCAGGCCAGAAAAACGGCGAGGGGCAGCAAAGGCTTGAGCCAGGGAAAACGTTGCAGCGTATCGGGCAAGCGGAGCGATTGGGTCCAGGAAAGAAAGCGGGAAAAAACACCCAGGCCGGAAGTTGGGGTGATTTAACCGTATCCGCTAATTATTGCAAAATTAAGGCATAGTCAACATGAAGCAGGTCAAGGTATTGCACGACCTGGAAATCGTGAAGGTAGCAGACAAAGGGCTGGGAATGGCCTACCAGGACGGCAAAGTGATTTTTGTAGAAAGAACTGTCCCGGGCGATATCGTCGACGCACAGTTGTTCAAGAACAAGAAGAACTTCGCCATGGGCTTTCCGCTGCACTTTTCCAGGCATTCCGAGTTCCGGATTGAACCTTATTGTTCCCATTTCGGCACCTGCGGCGGCTGCCGCTGGCAGAATCTTCCCTATGCTAAGGAGCTGGAGTTCAAAGCCCAACTGGTCGCCGACGCACTGCAACGACTGGCGCGCATCCGCGAAGCCCCGGTTCTGCCCACTATCGGCGCAGAGCCCTCTACGCACTACCGCAACAAGCTCGAGTATACTTTCTCCAACCGGCGCTGGCTGAGCCGTGAGGAAATTGACGCTGGCGCAGATGCCGCTCTGGACATTCTCGGCTACCATGTGCCTAATTTTCACGACAAAGTGCTGGACATTGAAACGTGTTACCTCCAGCCCGATCCGTCCAATGCCATCCGGCTGTTCGTTCGCGATTATGCCAGGCAGGCCGGCCTGTCTTTTTACGACCTCGGGCGCAAAACCGGCGTGCTCCGCAACCTGCAAATCCGCAACAACCGCCAGGGCGAGGTCATGGTCATACTCGTGGTCAGCGAATTCAACGCGGGAATCGCCGCACTGCTGCGAGCAACCGCAGAGCAATTCCCCCGGATTGTGTCGGTGTATTACGCGCTCAACACCAAGAGCAACAGCGCCATGAACGACGTGGAGATTCTGCCGTTTGCTGGCGCTGCCTACCTGACCGAGCACCTGGACAACATTCGCTACCGGGTCGGGCCGCACTCGTTTTTTCAGACCAACCCAGCGCAGGCCGAAGTGTTGGTGGGCAAGGTCAAAGAACTGGCCGGGCTGCAACCGGATGACCGCGTCTACGACCTCTACACGGGCCTGGGAAGCATTGCTCTTTATGTGGCTGACGCCTGCCGCGAAGTGCTGGGCCTGGAATGGGTGGAAGGCGCCGTGGCTGATGCCCGCTCAAACGCCCGCGACAACGGCATCGAAAACTGCCGGTTTTACAGCGGCGACATGGTCAAATTGCTCACCGAAGAATTCCTGGCAGAACATGGCAGACCCGACGTGATCATCACCGATCCGCCGCGCGCCGGCATGCCCGACAAAGTCAATCAGCGGTTGCTCCAAAGTGGGGCGCGCCGAATCGTTTACGTTTCCTGCAACCCGGTTTCGCAAGCCCGCGATCTGGAACAACTCTGCGAAGGCTACGCTATAACGGCGCTGCAACCGGTGGACATGTTCCCCCGAACCTACCACGTAGAAAACATTGCGGTTTTGGATCGCATCGGGTGAAGGGAGCACGTGCGCTCAGCGGCCCAGGCCCACGCTTAGGCCCGCGTTCGCTCAGCGACCCAGACCCAGACCCATGGCTTGAAGGCGTTGGAACTCTGCGCGGTTTTGGGCGCTGGAGGTTGCGTGCAAAATATCGTAGCGCTCCCGCCGGGTCAGGTGCAAACTGACCGATGCCTTCTCTGCGCCTTCCGCTGGCGTGTACTCAAAGACCAGGACTTCGAGCTTGCCGTTCAGCGCCTCGCTGGCGTAGTCAATCAGGAAGTCGTGCTGGTAATCCTGAATTTCGCTCCAGTTGGCAATCAGGTTGCCCACCGGGCTGAAGATCTTGTCCAGAAAGGACTGGCCCTGGTAGTCTTCAATCATTTCGAATTGCTCGTGTCCCCGGATCTCCATCAGCACCACCCCAGACGTATGTTCATTAAGCCAGTCAGAAAATTGATGGATAAACCGCGTGCTGGTTTCCAACCCAAAGTTGTCGCGCAGCCCGGCATCCATTACTTCTGTCAGTGGGTTGCTGGGCAGGGCTACGTTGGGCAAAATGTAGGGAAAGGTGGCGTTCATACGCAGCGCCGAGGTCAATAGCAAAGAATCAGCGCCCTGCTCCTGGTAGAAGGAAACAAAGTCAATGCCGTCTACCTGGGGCTGGCGTAAACTCAAGTCGATGTTGGCTGGTCTGGTCAGCCAGGAAACCGGATGCGGACTGATGTAGCATTTTCGGCCGTCATTGATGATAGTCGGGCTGAGCACCATGCAGGGCATCTCTTGGCGCAATTCTGCGTCGCGGAAATACGAGAGCGGGTGGCTCAGGATGCTATCGGTAGACCGATTGAACGTTTGTTCAAAAATGTACGCGCGGTCTTTTCGGTATTCGCGGCCCGCCACTTCAAAGTGTTGCCAGGGTAAAAACAAATCGTTGACCACAATGGTGAAAAAGATAGGATTAAGCATGTCGGATGCCATGGCGTCGCCGTGCTCGGGTCCATACTTGTGCACTGACGTGTCCTGGCGGGCCAGCCAGGCCACTTGCCGGTAATACGCCAAACCCAACATTCCTCCGGAAGCTCCGGACAGCAAAAAGCTGTGGTCCATTAAATGACCGTTGCACAGGCTATCGGCCTGCTGCATGACTTTGGTGGTGAAAAGCCCTGCTCGGAGCCCCCCCCCGCTGGCATTGATCAGCACCATTTTGGGCTTGCGCCCCCCCGTGCCGGGGTGCTTTGCCGCCCAGTTGTTCAGGATGGCTTCCCAATGTGCCCGATCGCGCGCGCGGATGCCCGGCGAACTCAGGCTGTCCAGGCGTTCAAGCGTGTAAGCCGCAGGTTGCGCTTCGTAATTCAGCCCGTAGGCGTGGTTGGCGTATTTGAACAGATCGTGCTGCATCAGCGCGTTGAGGCCCAGAACGAGTGCAACGTACATAGCGGCCCGCCAGCCCCGAATCCAGTAACTGAACGCGCCGGTGAGGGCTACCAGCAAGCCAAAAAGCACTAGGACAGAGGCCCCTGCCGGCACGCGAAAGAATTCGTAATCAATCAGCAAGCCCAAACCCAGGAGTAAAACCAACCCGGTCACTTCAACAAAAACGGCATTGCCGTGGTGTTGGCGGTACACTTTGAGTAACATGGCCACGTCATAGTGGGCTACGGAACGCACGATCCGGGGACGCAGCCTGGTGTTCACGTAGGTGTCCACCCGCCAGCTGAGCATGGTGGGCAGCGTGTTCTCGCCTGCCGTAGTCATTTGGAGGTCCAAAGCTTCGTCTTCGCGGCGCAGACCCAGAATTTGCCAGATGTCTTTGTTGGTCTGGAAAAAGTAGGTGCCGGCCATGAAAATGATGGCCACTATCCCGGCCACAAGGCCCAGCACGTTGGACAAGACCATTTGGGTAGACGCAAACTCATCGTCGCGCTGAAACGAAACCAGGCAATAGATGTAAACGGTCAGAAAGGTCAGCGGAATCAGGCTGTTATTAAGCATGAATACACCAAAAGGCCGGTGAATCGTAGCAAGAAAAGGGAATCGGTGGGCGTGCAGAATATAGGCCGTTATGTTCCAGGTGACCAGAAAGCCGCCCAAGGCCAATCCCACGATGAAAAAACTCAAAAAGTCCACCTCACCCAGGTATTCCGGGTCCAGGTAGAGGTAATTGACGCCGTAGTGCTGCCCGATCGTGCTGGTGACCAGCAGGGTCAGAAAAACCCAAAACAGCAGCAGGAAATGGTGCTTTTTAGCGTGCACCAAAACCAATTGGATGGGGAAAGAATAGAAAACGCCGGTCAGAAACTTCACTTCGAACCGGAATTTAGGCAGGTTTCCGGCAAGATGGCCGGTGCAAACAGTGGGTCATTTATCCGTATACGGGGCAGGGGCCTTGCGGATACAAGGCTCCGCGCCCTACTCATACCCGCTTTCATAGGCGCCAATGTCAGGCAGCGTACCGGAAAAAGGCCGGACATTGCCGTCCAGGTCCAGGCCCAAGCCAATGTCAAAGCCCGCGTCAATGGCCGGAGAGCCTACCTCCAGGCGATAGTTTCGCTCGCTGCGGTCCACAAAAAGCGGCGACTCGTTAAACAGGCAGTTAAACGTATTCAGGGTATCGGTTGAAATGCGTGTTCGCAAGAGCGAGTGGCTGAACAGGTGGTTGAACGCTGCAGTCTGCTCCAGGTTGCCCAACACAATCTCCTGCTCGCGCAGGATATTGCCTTCGACAATCACATTTCTGAAGTCCGCCTGCTCCAGATCCGCTTCCAAAATAATGTCCGAACCCCCTTCGTCCTGGCCGAAGTTGTAAAAATTGGACAGCACCAAAATCGGGGTTTGGTGACTAATAGCCACGCTGCCAAAGTTGGCCAATGTAGCGTGGCGGAAATCGTAACGCCCGCCGAGCAACAGCGCCGCATTTGAAGCGCCGCAATTGTAAATGAGCGTATTCTCCGCCTGAATGTCGCTGAGCAGCGAGATAATGCCGTTGCCTTGAATGTCCTGAATGACCACATTCTCCAACAGCACTTCCGGCATGTTTGCCGCGTTAAAATCCGACAGGTTGGAACTCTTGCTGAAACCGCACAACAAACCTTCGCGGCTGTTTTTGATGACCGCATTCCGAATCACATTGCCCGTGCTGCCGCGCAGAAAAAACAGGCCGTCCCACTGACCGGGAAGGTCGCGGAAGAACGGCTCCAGGCGGTCCTGTAAAAACGTAACGGTGGAATCGGGTGTGCCTTCTACGATCAACGTGCCGTCAATGAGCATACCAGACCGCGCGTGAAAATGCACGCGACAACCTTCGCGGATGGTGAGCGTGCAACCGCTGTCCACCTGAACGTAATTGTAGATAATATAAGGTAAGTTATCTTCCCAAACTTCGTCGCAAAGCCGCTGCCCGCTAAAAAAGTTGGCGTTTTGTCCCCAAGCTACAAGCAGAACACTTTGCCGGTTGCCGTTGGTGATCATGACAATAGAGTCTTCAATCACATATGGCATGCCATCGTCGTTGGGATCAATGGTGACTTCGACAAAGACGTAAATGCTGTCGCGCCCCCGAATCTCAATGTCCTCCTGCAACGCTCCGGGAATGCCGTCCACGTTGATGCGAAAAAAGGAACTCTCGCCGCCAGCCAGTTCGATGCTGCTTATGCGAATGGCCTGGTCCTCCGGATTGAAAATCAGGAACTCGCGGGTTGCCGAGCCAACGGAAGCAAAAACGGTGTCAAACTGAAGCGTGTCCGTCGAAAAACGCAAGACTGCATCCGGGTTGTTGGTCAGGTTCTCTTTGCGGCACCCACTGCTGGTCAGCGTCAACAGCCCAACCAGCACGATGATGCCCATTGCGGTCAGCCAAGAGCCTGCACGGCCGAAGCCTGATCGTTTAAACAACGGAGAAAATAGTGCCTTCATGCCTTTCTGGTGGGCGATTCATCCTGAACGCCGCGAAGTTAGGGGTATTGCTTAAACCGCCGCCTTTCGGTGTTGAGTTGCCTGCTGTTGGTTTTTGTTCCGTTTTTTTTACGGGCGAAGGGCTTTAGTGTCCTTCCAGCAACCCTTTACTCGGCTGCCGCGAGCGCGACCACGGTCAGCTTAAACCCGGCTTCGGTCAGGTGGGCGCCGCAAGCCTCAAATGTGGCCCCCGTGGTCATCACGTCATCAACCAACAACAAATGAGGGTACAGCGAGGAATCGAGCCGCTGTAATCCCGGGCCCGGCGCATACAACTGGCGCACGCTTTCCCAGCGCTCAAACCGGTCTTTGTGGGTTTGCGTTTTGCCGCCCGACAGTCGCAGCAAGAGCTTGTCCTGAACGGGCAAGCCGCTGGCATCGGCCAACCCAAGCGCGATTTCGCGGGCGGGGTTATAACCGCGCGCAGACTCCTTGGCCATGGTCATTGGCACATAAACAATGGCCTGAATTCCTACCAAAGCGCCATCCCGAACCAGCGTCTCCCCGTAAAAACGGCCGCAGCCCCGCGCCAAATCCGGCCGGTTGCTGTATTTGAGCCGGTGCAGCAACTCCCGGACAGGACCGGCACTTTTCATGGCCCAACAAGCCCATACCCCCTCTAAATGCAGCCTCCCCCAAAAGCGGCGGGCCATGGG
>Ga0163147_10005556_pt1 | contig 15276 bp, 14 predicted proteins | sample OliLakLV19MP6G1_FD_148597 | JGI IMG/M metagenome (GOLD analysis project Ga0163147, IMG submission 148597) | Freshwater microbial mat bacterial communities from Lake Vanda, McMurdo Dry Valleys, Antarctica- Oligotrophic Lake LV.19.MP6.G1 | ecosystem: Environmental > Aquatic > Freshwater > Lake >...
TGTCGGCCAGTTTCTGTGCAAACCTATCCGTTTCGTCGATCGAAGGCCGCTCTGCCACCGTGACCAGGATCGTTGCGACGTAATCTTGCCGAAACAGATCTCCCACTTCGGCTGCTCGTTCGACAAAGACCGGCAACACCGGCTCGAAGTCGCGCAAAAAAACCGCGAGATCTTCCATGAAGTGGTTGCCCACCAGGCCCGCGAGGCGACTCAACAAAGCCGAGCCTCCCGAGCTCAACCGTTTCAACGAAAAGAAAGACTCCTTTTTCGCCGTCACCCATCGCAAGACCGGGCTTTGCACCGCAGCGGTGATGCGCACCGGCGACTGGAAAAAATCGAGTGCGTTGCTGGCCGGTGGCGTATCGAGAATGATGCGATCGTAGTTCTCGTCCGCGTTCAGTTCCCACAACGCCAACATCGCCGCGAGCTCTTGCGTGCCCGTGAGCGTATTGGTGATTTGCAAATAGATCGGGTTTGAGAAGATTCGCTGCCGCACCTTCTCGTCGTCGATGGCTTCCTCGACGATGCCGGCGAAAACGCGGGCGGGATCGAGACGCGCCGCTTGCAACAGTTCTGGTGGATCAATGTTCAACGATCGCGCGATGTCTGCGCGCAACGCACGTGGCGTGGCGTCCAGCGTCTCCATGCCAAGGGCGTCAACAAGTCGCGGTGCTGGATCGATCGTGGCGACCAGTGTGCGGGCACCTGCGCGGGCGCTGACAACGCCAAGACCTGCGGCCGTCGTGGTTTTGCCAACGCCACCCGGACCCGCACAAATCAAAACTGGATGTTGCGCAACAAGATCCGAAAGCGATGCGCTCAATCGACCTGCACAATCAACGCGGTGATGTTGTCTTTACCGCCGGAGGCATTTGCGGCATCGACCAGGGCCTGGCAGGCCTCTTCCGGTTCGACGCCTGCGCCCACGATGGTGCCGATCACCTGATCGTCGACCTCATCCCACAACCCGTCGCAACACAAAAGGAAAATGTCACCCGGCGCGAGAGGGGCCTGATAAACGGTGGGTTCGACCTCATCCTTGCTCCCAAGGGCGCGCGTGACCACATTGCGATTCGCCATGCGCGACAACTCCTCTGGCGACAGGTCGGGTCGCGCCGCGCGGATCTCTTCGGCAAGTGAATGATCACGTGAGATCCGGGTGAGCTCGGCGTTGCGATACAGATACAGACGTGCATCGCCCACGTTGGCTGCCGAGTAGTGGGTTTCTCCAATGGCCAGCGCCACAATCGTAGCACCCATGCGGTGATGGGATGCGTCGGCTTGCGCCACCTTGCGGATGTGTGCGTTCGCGACCTTCATGCCCACGCGCAATAAATTCGACCCCATCGAGGTTTGTTTGTCGATGGGGAAGGGCCAGGCTTCGAGCGGGGTCAAAAGCTTCGAGCGGAAGAACCGTTCGACCTCGTCGACGGAAAGTCCTGCCGCCACATCGCCACTTGCTCGGCCGCCCATACCATCTGACACGATGAATAAGCCCTGCTCGGTGAAAAGACCAAAGGCGTCTTCATTGTCTTCTCGAACCTGACCCTGGTGGGTAACGCAGGCTGCGGTCAGCTGCCGGCCAGTCGAGGATGCGGAGGCGGTCATGGGAGGATTTTTAACCATTCTTGCGTCGGATTGCACATACGTTTAGCAGTTCTCGATTAACTCAGGCCCGATTGAGGGCGTCCCGCCAGCGGGCGACGGTACTTTCGCGGTTGGCAGGGGAGAGGGTTGGGGAGAACCTGTCCATCTGAACGGCCGATGCGGAGGATTCGGCCGCGCCCGGATAAGGTCGCAGGCCCGCTCCGATCGCCGCGAGGCGAGCGGCTCCCAGCGCGGTCGTTTCGAGCAGAGACGGGCGCTCAACCGCGATGCCGAGAAGATCCGCCTGAATTTGCATCAGCAGGTTGTTCGCGGCGGCGCCTCCGTCCACCCGGAGCGTGGATAGCGATCGGCCTGCATCTTTTTCCATCGCATTCACGATGTCCACGTTTTGCAAAGCCATCGCTTCGAGTGCAGCGCGGGCGATGTGGGCGCGCGTGGTGCCGCGGGTGATCCCGGAAATCAGGCCTCGTGCCTCCGGCCGCCAGTGCGGAGCTCCCAATCCCGTGAGCGCGGGCACAATGGTCACGCCATCGCTGCTGGTGACGCTCGCGGCGAGGCCTTCGATTTCGGCGGCCTTTGTGATGATGCCGAGTCCGTCGCGAAGCCACTGCACAAGCGATCCACAAACGAATGCGCCCCCTTCGAGGACGTAAGTGGTCTGTTCAGCCTTGTCGGTGGTCCATCCCACAGAAGAGAGCAATCGTTGATTCGACACGACCGGTTTGTCACCGACGTTCATCAACAAGAAGGACCCCGTGCCGAAGGTACACTTGGCCTGTCCCGCAACGGTGCACCCCTGTCCGAATAGGGCCGCCTGCTGATCGCCCGCGGCACCTGAAATCGGGACACCATCGTCCATGCCCGCGATGCCGCGCGCTTTGGCAAATATGCCCGCACTGGGACGCACATCTGGCAGTAGCACAGTTGGCACACCAAATAGAGCGCAAAGTGACGGGCTCCACGTTCGTGTGTGCAGATCCAATAGCTGAGTTCGTGATGCGTTTGAAACATCGGTGACGTGGGCGCTGCCGCCAGAGAGTCGGTGGATCAGCCACGAGTCGATGGTGCCGAGTGCCAGCTCTCCCGCGTCTGCGCGTTGTCGTACGGTTTCGTCGTGCTCAAGCGTCCAGGCGATTTTGCTTGCGGAAAAATAGGGATCGATGACGAGGCCAGTTGCCGCTTGCACGCTCGCTTCGTGTCCCGCTTTGCGTAAGGCCTCGCAGCGCTCGGTGGTGCGGCGATCTTGCCAAACGATCGCTCTGCCGATGGCGCATCCGTTTGCGCGATCCCAAAAAACCACGGTTTCACGTTGATTGGTGATGCCGATGGCCGCGATGGTGCCGATTGCCTGTGATTGCGCTTCGGCAAGTGCTTGTAGGACGGATGTCCATATGGCTTCGGCGTCATGTTCTACCCAGCCAGGCTGCGGGAAAAATTGCGGGATCTCTCGGTAACCGCGTCCAACGACCCTGTCGTGTTCATCCACGAGCAAGACGGTGGTTCCCGTTGTTCCCTGATCAATCGCGGCGATGAGCGGTCGGCTGGTGTCGGTCATGGGGTCTATTCTAGATTTGTGAGGCGGTTAACGTGCGCAGAAAAAAACGCACAAGGGCCTCGGACAATTGATGTTTTTCAACGTCGACACCCACGAGATGACCCGACCGTTTGAGCCACAGGCTTTCGATATCGGTGCTGCCGAGGCAACCCATGAGCTCGTGTGAGTCGGCGAGCGGTACCGTCTGGTCTTTCTCCCCGTGGACAACGAGCACCGGGATACGGAGTTCCGGCAGAAGCGCCCGGGCATGGTCTTGCAATTCGATGAGGCTTTTGAGGCCCGAGACCGGCATGACCGGCATTCCGGGATTCTCTTGCCGCGCGACGGGGTCGCACACATCGGAGCCGCCCATCTTTGGAATGCGGAGCAAGGGCGACTCGGTGAGAAAGCGGGGTAGGGCGCCGAGCACGCGAATACCGAATCGTTCGTTTCTTCCCAGTCGCAGCGGGACGGCGCCGAGTGCGAGGGCTCCGACCTGCTTCGGGAAAGCATGGGCCAGACAAACTGCGAGCAGCCCACCCATCGAAAACCCAAAAATGCCCACCGGCCGTCCCGCATTTTTTCCGACCAGTTCGTTCAAAGCTGTTTCAGCCGATTTCAGCCAGTCCGGATACCGTGAGGCTGCGAATGCCTTCGCTCCGCCCTCGTGGCCCGCCAACCACGGCGAAAGTACCGAAAATCCGGCGTTGCCAAGGGCTTCCCCTGGGGGTCGTACCTCGAAGGGCGAACCGGAAAAGCCGTGCAAACACAAAACGGCGGGGCCAGCGCCTTCGACATGAAGGGGCCTTGCGTCTCCGGACCCGCGGTGCACGCCGAGATATCGGATGAACCAGCCCTTCATGTAGGTGCCTTCCTACCATCCTGGGGTGTGGGTCGTCGCGCGCCTCTGAAACCAGCACGTCTATGCAATTGTTGAGGAAATTTTCGCATCAGGGCCCAGGTGTCATTAAACCGACGGTCGGTTGCTGCCGAGTATAGAGCGTGAGGGCCCTTGCCCCCAACATGGAAACCCAGCCGGGATGTCTGCAGAACTCGAAACAGCCAACGACACGCAACGCGCCACATGCGGTGCGGCGTCCGACTTGCGTTCGGGAGGTTTCATGCGACGCGTGCTCATAGCCGACGACGAAAGCAACTTGCGTCACATGCTGCAGATCGTGTTATCGCGCGAGGGCTACGAAACGATCTCGGTTTCGAATGTCGCCGCTGCGATTGCAGAGCTGGATCATCGCACCTTCGACATCGTCATCACCGACTTGCGTATGCCGGGGCAAAGTGGCCTTGAGCTTGTTGATGAAATTCACAAACGCCGTCTGCAGACAACCGTGGTGGTGATGACGGCGTACGGCAGTCGTGACATGGCGATCGAGGCCATGAAGCGCGGCGCCTACGATTATCTTTCCAAGCCCTTTGACAATGACGAGTTGATCTTGTTGTTGCGCAAGGCTGAAGAACGCGAGCGTCTGTTTCGTGAGAACCGCACGCTGCGAAAACATCTGGACTTTGTCGGCAATGAGGCAGATTCGAGCTTTGCGGGTATGGTCGCGCGTAGCGATTCCATGCGTTCGGTGTTCGCGATGATTCGCAAGGTGGGCGAGTTCAAGACGACGGTGCTGGTGCAGGGCGAGTCGGGGACGGGCAAAGAGTTGGTCGCACACGCGCTTCATACCGTATCACCGCGTGTGTTGAAACCATTCGTCGCAATGAACTGTGGTGCGATTCCAGACCATCTGCTCGAATCCGAATTGTTCGGCCATGTGCGTGGTGCGTTCACGGACGCGGTTCGCGATCGCATCGGACTTTTTGAGCAGGCCGACGGCGGTACCTTGTTCCTCGACGAGATAGGTGAACTGTCGGCCGCGTTGCAGGTGAAGCTATTGCGGGTGTTGCAGGAGGGCGAGATCCGTCGGCTCGGAGACACGCAATCGACCGACGTCGATGTTCGTGTCGTGGCTGCGACGGTTCGCGATCTGGAATCGGATGTGAAGGGTGGGCGATTCCGCGAGGATCTGTTTTACCGGGTGAACGTGGTGGCAATCGACCTTCCGCCGTTGCGACAGCGGCGCGAGGATATTCCGCTACTTGTTGAACACTTCCTCGGTCAAATGGCGGCCCGCATGGGGCTCCGTACACTTGCGGTCGAACCCGACGCGATGAAACTTCTTACTCAGCTCGATTGGCCCGGCAACGTGCGGCAACTGGGAAACTGCATCGAGCGCGCGCTGGTTTTGTCCGACGGTTCCACTTTGACCCGGTCCGCGGTGTTGGCGGGCGTACAAAAATCACCAGCAACTCCTCCGTCGGCAGTCGTTGTCGAATCTTCCTCTGCAACCTTGAAAGGTACGATGCGCAGGGTGGAGCAGGGATTGATCCAGGATGCCCTCAACCACGCGGGCGGGAACCGAACCAAGGCGTCGAAAACATTAGGAATTAGTCACCGAACCATGCTCAACAAGATCAAGGAATACGGGATTCCAGCGGCGGGATTGGGTGCAGGTTCCGGGGATGGGGAATTGGATCTAGCTGCAGACGATTTGGGCGAGAATTTTGACAGTTAGCGTACGTAGACTTACTTTGTAATCATCACAACTACATGTAGTTCAATGTAGATGTTCGTATCTCGGAACGGAGAAACCAGGAAATGGCGAAAAACTGTGTAGGTCTCGACATCGGATCGAGCTCGATCAAGATGGTCCAGCTCCGAGAAGCCTCGGATGGGATTCATCTGGTCAACTTCGGAATCGAGCTCTTGCCGTCCGAGACCATCGTCGACGGCGCCATCATGAACCAGGGCGCCGTGGTCGATGCCATCCGGACGTTGCGCTCGAACCTTGGCATCCGCCAACGAGAAGTGGCCACGGCGATATCCGGCCACTCGGTCATCATTAAAAAAATTCAGGTCCCGGAAATGACGCCAGAGGAACTTGAGCAGCAAATTCCCTGGGAGGCCGAACACCATATTCCGTTCTCGAAGGATGACGTACAGATCGATCACGAGCTCTTGAGCACCGACAACGGTCAGGGCCAGATGGAACTGTTGCTGGTCGCAGCCAAGAAGGAAGTGGTCGAAGACTATTCACTGGTCGTTCGCGAAGCGAAGATGATCCCAACCGTCATGGATGTCGCGGCGTTTTCGATGCAGAACGCGTACGAGATCAGCTACGGAATGCCGACTGAAGGCGAAGCTACCGTGCTCATTAACATTGGCGCGGCGCTCTCGAACATCAACATCGTTCACGGTGGCACGAGCGCCTTTACCCGCGATGTGACGATGGGCGGCAACGCTTTCACGGAGGAAATTCAAAAGCGTCTGAACGTGAGCCACGAAGAAGCCGAGGCCTGGAAAATCGGTTCGAGCGGCGAGAGCGCCAACGAGGTGATTCCGCAAGAAGTGCAGATCGTTCTCGCGGAAGTCGCGGATCTGATGGCAGGTAAATTCCAGCGCTCGCTCGACTTTTTCCTGACTTCGGCCGGCAACACCAAAGTGTCACACATTTATCTGTGCGGCGGGGCTGCCAAGGTACCGGCCTTGCTAACGTCGCTGCAAGATCGCGCACACGTACCGGTTGAGATTATGGATCCGTTTCGTCGACTCATCATCGACCAGAAGAAGTTCGACATGTCGTTTTTGCAGGAACATGCCGCTGAGGCCGTGGTGGCCATCGGCTTGGGTCTGCGTCGCGCAGGAGATCGGGCATGATTCGCGTAAACCTATTGCCGCAGCGAAAGCAGCGGAAACAGGAAGTCGGGCAACGGCAGCTCATCTACATGGGATTCGCCCTGTTGGTGCTAGCCGGCGGCATGATGGCTTTTCACCTGCAAACCGAGGCCGAACTCGCACTGCTTCAAAGCGAGAACGCGGCTGTTCAGGCGGACATCGATCGCCTGAAAGCAGAACTTGGCGACTACGACAAGATTCGCGCGCAACGCGAAGAGTTGATCCGTCAACAAAAGACCATTGAGGAACTGCAGGCACGACGAACCGGACCGGTGTTTGCACTGCGCGAGTTGTCGGAGCTGCTGTCGCCTACGAAGGGTCCGACTTTCGACAAGGAAGACTACGGCGAGGTTCTTCGGCGCGATCCCAATGCGGGGTTTAACGCAGCGTGGGACACCCGTCGTGTTTGGTTGACGAGCTTCGATGAAAAAGCGCGCTCAGTGAACATTGAGGGTTCAGCGAAATCGAACGAAGACGTGGCCGAATTCCTGAAGCGATTGCAAGCGTCCGTGTTCTTTCAAAGTGTCGTGCTTGAGAAAACAAACCAGGTTTCAAGCTCTGGCAACAGTCCTATCAAGTTCCTGACTTTCAACCTTAATACCCAAGTGGTGTACTAATGAACGAGAATCTTGAAAAGTTTCTCAAGCTCAAAACGCCCGTCAAAATCGGTGCCACGATCGGTGCTGCCGTTTTGATGGGAGTTGTCTACCAGTTCCTATTTTATACCGATCTGGCCGACCAGATCGCACAGGTCAAGGGTGGACAGGACGCCTTGAAGGAAGAGCGGAATTCGTACGAACGCCGCAAGACCGAATACCTGGCGTATCGCAACGAACTGACACAACTGCAGGAAAAACAGCGCGAACTGCTGCGCGCTTTGCCACGCGCGCAAGAGATCCCATCGTTCATTGGCAGCATTCAGGAACAGGCCGAGTTGGCTGGTCTTGAGATTGTGAAGCTGGCGATTGACGCGGAAGTTCCCGAGGAACTCTATATCAAGATTCCCGTTCGAATGGAGATCCGCGGATCGTTCCACAACGTCACCCGGTTCTTCAAGAACATCAGCGAACTGCGCCGCATCGTCAACGTCGAGGACCTGAGCCTCAGACCTGAGCCTCCGGCTGCCAACGCACCGCCCGATGCGCCCGTGCGTCAGTACGCCGTCTTTACCGCGGCAACCTTCAGGTACAACGATCCCGCAGCTGCGGCAGGTGGAGGCACTCGATGATGATACGAAAGTTGACTGTTCCCGCCCGTGTACGACCATGGCTCATGGCTTCATTGCTGGGGTCGGGGATGGGCGCCGCCACACTGGACGCGCTGGCTCAGGCGCCAGGCGCGGCTCCCGCAGGGGTGGCGCCGGCCGCCACAAAAGAATCCCGTCTGGCGGTCCTGCGAAAGAAGACTTTGCGGGACGAGGACTTTATTGAAGCTGAAAACAACCGAGATCCATTCAGGTCTTACATCACGCTATTTGTCGATAAGCGTCCCACCATGGTCAAGACCGTGCCGGCAATCTTCGACAAATTCGCACTCGAGGAACTCACGTTGATCGCAATCGTATCGGGAAATGAATCACCACTGGCGATGTTTCGTGACCCCGGGGGGCTGGGACAAGTCCTCCGTCGCGGTGACTATCTTTCAAAGTCGGCCGCGCGCATCTCAAAAATTCTGACGGACCGAGTGATTTTGGAAATGACCGAAGTCATGGCGACCGGTGAACAAAGAGCAATCGAAAAGGCCGTGTTGGTCAATCCAGAGGGAGCTCAGCCATGAGCGCAACCAAGATCGCAACCAAGATCGCAACCAAGATCAATCGTATTACGAAGAAATCGACGCAGTTACCTCACACCGGAAAGGGGAGGGCTATCCAGGTCGCACTCCTTGCACTGTGTCTTGGGCTTTCTGTTGTGGTACCGACCGTTCGATCCCACGCAGGGGATGACGTTCGAGTAACTGGGGTTCGTACAGAAAACGGTGAAGGCGGCGTCACGCGCGTTATCATCGAAAACTCGGCCGGTGCGACCTTCACGACATGGACTCTCGATAGGCCATCCAGGGTAGTCGTTGAGATGGCAGGCGCGCGCCTGTCTGGCTCAAGCGATCCCATCGACGTTGGATCGTTTGCGGTTGGCAACGTTCAAGCGACGGCGACTGCGAACGGCACACGGGTCGTGGTGTCGTTGCGTCGGCGTGCCGACTATCGAATCGTCCCGGAGGGAAAATCCACCGTTCTTTACGTGGAACCCTGGGAAAAGCCTGCGGCAACGCCAGTCGCCGCACCTGCGAAAGATCCGAAAGGTGCGGCCCAGTTGCAGCAAGCTTTGCAGCAAGCTCAGGCCGCAAAAGCTGCATTGCACCTTGCTGAATCGCGCGCGGCTCAGGCTGAATCCGAGTCCCATCGTCTCGCTGCCGCGACCTCGCGTTTGGCTGACGAGAATGCTCAGTTGCAAAAGCGTCAAGCCGCTGCTGAAGCTGCGCAATCGGCTGCAGAACGTTTATCGGCCGAGCTGAGCGCTCGGGGTGAAGTCACAAGCCAAAAAGATCGCAAGATGCTGGAAAAGCAGCGTCAGGAGGCTGATCGCGCTCGCGAAACTGCCGCGATCGCGCTTGATAAACTCGGACGGGAAAACGCTTTATTGCAATCCCGCCGTGCGGAGGCAGAGCTGGCTCGCGAGGCCGCAACGAAGGCTTCGGTAGAATTGCGCTCCGAACGTGACGCTGCCGATCGGGCGCGTTCCGATGCCGAGGGCGCACGCCGACAGGCCGTCGCGGCAGAGCTTCGGGCTCAATCCATTTTGACCGTTGCGCAAGGCGCGCAGGCCAAGGCTGAAGCGCTGGCTCAGTCGGCGACGCGGGCTCAGTCTGAACAGGCCGAAGCCAAGGTGCAACAGGCTCGAATCGAGACCGAGCGCGCCCGTCAACAGGCGGAGTCTGCGACGAAAGCGCTGGCAGGGGTTCAGAGCGAATGGAAGAAGCTCGAAGCCGCACAGAAAGCCTTTGCCTCCCGAGAGGCTTCGATTGCCGCGTCTGATCGTCAGGCCACATTGGACGTTGCGAAGCAAGCAAACGCAGCACGTGAACAGGCTGTCAAGGCCGAGTCGTTGATGGTGCGAGTGTCGGCCGAGCGAAAGCAATTGCAAAACGAAAAGCTTGCGATCGAGCTGCGTCGTGCAGAGGCCGAGTCAGCCGCTGTGCAAGCTCAAAAGTCCGCAATGCAAGCTCAAAAGGTTGCCTTGGCGGCCGAGAAAGCCGCGCGGATTGCAGAATCAAAGGACCGCGAAGTAGCGGTTCGGGCAGCCGAAACGGAAAAGAACCAACAGGAACTTGTGCGCCGCGAAGAAGCACTGCTCGCCACGCAGAAGGCACTGGCGGAACGCGAAAAGGTGCTGGCCAGAACCGCCTCGAACCAGAAAATTGAGGGTGCTGCCCTGCGAGACGAGGTTGCACGTTTGCGCACCGAGCTGGCAACGGCGTCACAGCGATCGTGGGCTGAAGCGGCGCCCGCACCGCGCCCGGCTCTGTTGCCCGTGGCCGTCGCGACCCAACCTCGAGCATCATCATCCGCGGAAGCGATCCCCGCGCCCCGACCGCGCAGCATCACACTCCGCGTTCCGAGTCGCGTGTCACGAATCGATTTCGTGGACGAACCTGCGCGTTCATCGGTCATCATCGACCTGGACGAGCCGGCGCAGTATTCATTGCAGCGTTCGGGCAGCCGCGTCACCCTGCGTTTGCACCACACCAATCTTCCCGCGTCACTGGAGCGCAGCCTCGATGCCCGCCAGTATTTTGGCCCGGTGCGCGTGATCAGCTCGTATCGTGATCCTTCCGACCGGGCAGGGGTGGTGGTCGAAGTGGATCTGGCCGAGCTCGTGCCGAACAAGGTTCGTCAGGACGGTACGCGGATCTACCTGGACTTCCAGAAACCGAAGCACGGAAGTGCGGCGTACTCCGTTCACCACGCTCGCGTTCAGGTCGCGGGCTTTTCCACGCTGATGTTGCCCTCTCTTTATGCCCAATCCGGTTCAAGCGAGCGCACCCCGACCAATCGAAAACGCTACTCGGGCCGTCGCATTGACCTGGATTTCAAGGGCGCTGACATCCACAACATCCTGCGGTTGCTCGCAGACGTGGGTGGCGTGAACATCGTCACCTCGGACGACGTTCGCGGCGAAGTCACCATCAAGATGCGCGATGTTCCCTGGGATCATGCCCTTGACGTTGTGCTACGGGCTAAAAGCCTTGGTCAGGCACGCGAAGGGAACCTGATTCGTGTTGCGCCAATGGCGGTGCTCGAAAAGGAACTGGAAGCGGAAATTGCTCGAAAGAAGCAGCAGGTCGAGGTGGCGCCGACCGAGACGCGCTTGATAGGCGTGTCTTACGCCGAGGCAAACCAGATGCAGTCGCGGGCCAAAGAGCTGCTTTCATCCCGAGGCAAGATTTCGGTCGATGAACGTACCAATAACCTCATTGTTTCTGACGTTGCAGAGAATCTTGGTCTCGTCGAAGAATTGGTTCGCAACTTGGACTCGCAAACATCGCAGGTTGTGATCGAGGCGCGCATCATCGAGGCACGTTCGACCTTTACCCGCCAACTCGGCGTGCAGTGGGGTGGCAGCGGTTTCATGGATGCGGAACACGGCAATCCGACTGGCCTGGTCTTTCCGAATGCGATCGGTGTCGGCGGTGGCGCTGCTGACACGAACACCCCTCTCGCCGGCCTGGTACCTGCGCCTCGCTCCGGGGGCACCGGGACGTCGAGTCCTGATTTTGCCGTCAACTTGCCTGCACCGGTCGGTACGGGTGTCGGTGGTGCGCTCGGTTTGACGCTGGGGTCCGTGGCGGGTGCCTTCAACTTGAACTTGCGTTTGTCGGCGATGGAGTCGACGGGTCAAGTTCGTATCCTTTCGTCGCCCCGCATCTCGACGATGGACAACGTTCAGGCTTCGATCGAGCAGGGTGTTGCAATTCCAATCTCGGTCGTCAGCGCGGCCGGTGTGCAGACGGTGTTCGTGGATGCGAAGTTGAATCTGTCGGTAAAGCCACACGTGACCAACGAAGGAACGGTGGTGCTCGATGTTCAGGTGACGCGAAACGAGCCTGACTTTGCCAACACCGGTGCGCGCGGCGATCCCACCATCCTCAAGAAGGAAGCCAAGACCCAGATGTTGGTTCGCGATGGCGACACCGCCGTCATTGGCGGCATCTATCAGCGAAACTCCGGTGTCAGCTACGCGAAAGTTCCATTTCTCGCGGACATTCCAGTACTCGGATTGTTGTTCCGCAATCGCCGTGAAAATGACGATCGAACCGAGTTCTTGGTTTTTATTACACCTCGCGTGGTTAACCGTTCACGCGCCTCGGCTCGCTGAGATGAAGGATGGAAAACCAATCGTGCTGATAGGCTTTATGGCAACCGGGAAGAGCACTGTCGGGCGCTTGCTCGCGATCCAAAGCGGACGCCATTTCATTGATCTCGACGAGGTTATCGAATCGACGGCGGCCATGACGATTCCCGATATCTTTCGCCTCGAGGGGGAAGTGGGCTTCCGTCTACGTGAACGGGCTGCATTGCTTGAGACACTGTCGACACAAGACACGGTGATCGCCACGGGTGGTGGGGCTGCGTGCCAACCGGGGAATCTCGAGGCGATGCTCGCATCCGGAACGGTGGTTTCACTCGGTGTGTCGGCCGAGGAAGCCATTCGTCGGACGGCCGATCGCGGCGGTCGACCGCTGCTGGACGGACAAGCGGATCGGCTTGCAAAGGCCCGTCAGTTGTTGGAATCGAGAGAACCGTATTACAATCAAGCCACGCTTCGGATTGAGACGGACGGAAAAGAACCGACCCGGATCGCTTTCGAGGTGGGCAAAGCGCTGAGCCTGCGCCTGGATTTTCGTAATGAGGCTGCCAATAACAATGAAAAGGAGAGCTGAGCGATGACATTCGGTTTTGATCGCATATTTAAGGTCACGGGTGGCAAGATGGCAGCCATTGCACTGTTTTTCGTTATGGCGGGCGCAACGGGGTCCTGTACCTCAGAGGCCAACAACGGACTGTCCATCGTCTGGGCGCAGGTGCCGAAAGCGGATATGGGTGGATGCACCATTCCGGGTACACGTGGCATGACGTATTTGCCCAATGGTACGCTTGATGTCGGTCTCGATCAGGCTTATCCGTATAAACTTTATCCGTTGGTCGAGAACAATTTGTTCAAGGCCCAGTCGATGATGGTCGAGTACAACACGATTCGCGTGACCGGCTCCGACGTAAAGTTGGTTCCTCCGCCGGGTGTTACGTTTAAACCGGATCCTGGTTGTCCGGTCGAGTTTTTTCATCCGAACCCGCTTTCGATCGATCCAGCAGGAGAAGCGGCGATCGGCGTCGAGGCGATCAAACCGTGTCACGTTCCAGTCTTGCGCAAGATGTTCGGGGTGGCCAAGCCTGCTGGCCTGTCGCCCGCTCAATCGGCGTTCGAGATCTTTACGGCCGTGGTACGTGTTCGCGGCGTTCACGGCGGCACAGAAATCGTGTCGGAGGCGTTCGAGTTTCCAATTCGCGTCTGTCTCGGTTGTTTGCAAACGGGGTTCACCTTGAAGGGATTCGAAGACCTCGGCTATCCGAACGTTGCAGACTGCCGAAACCTGCTCGATAATCCCTACACGGGCAATCCTTGCAACATCGCCCAGGACTTCGGCCCAATCCTGTGTTGCTCGCCGGACGGGACGAAAGAGAAGATCGAATGTCCCGGGCTTGCGCGTGGCGAGGAACAACCCTAGTTCACTCGACTTGACACCCACTGCGACCTGCGCCTAACTGCCACAAACGGAATTTGTGAGAACGTCCTAGAATGTTTCGCGAAAGCATCCAGAAGGTGGTCGAGGGGTCCCCCGGGGCCCTTGCCGGCGTATTGATGGGATTCGATGGCATTGCCGTGGACGGATTCTCCCAACCGGGCGGCGCCATCGACATCGGGGACGTGGCCATGGAACTTTCCCATGTGTACAAGCAGATTCGGAGCGCGGCTGGTCAGCTGGAAGTCGGTGTTCTGAACGAAGTGACCTTCGCGGCCGACAACATGACGGTGGTGGCGCGCCTTCTCAATGACGAGTTTTTTGTTGCCGTGGCGTTGGCGCCCGGTGGCAACACCGGCAAGGCACGCTACCTGTTGCGCGTTGCTGCTCCGGCCATTCGAGCGGAGCTGCTATAGCCGTGTCGGATCGAGCGAGCAAACCTGTCGTGCTCGTCATCCACGGGCCGAACCTGAACATGCTCGGTCTGCGTGAACCGGAAATCTACGGGCACACGACGCTGGCCGAAATCGACGCAAATTTGGCCATCACGGCTGCCGAACATCAGGTGGAGGTCGAATGCGTCCAGAGCAACCACGAGGGCGTTTTGATCGACCGGATCCAGCGGGCCCGTGAGGATGCGCACGCAATCGTGATCAACGCCGGTGGGCTGACGCACACTTCGGTGGCACTTCGCGACGCCTTGGCTGCGACCGATCTTCCCGTCGTCGAAGTACATCTTTCCAACCTGGCCAAACGCGAACCGTTTCGACACGAATCCTTGATTTCCGCCGTCTCACTGGGACAGGTCGCAGGTTTTGGCGACTTCAGCTATACACTCGGCTTGCAAGCGGCCATCCAGGCTATTAAAAAGAGAAGCCGAATTCGATGAGCAAGAAAAAAGCCAGCCCGAGACGAATTGTAGCGCCCTCCAAAGTGGTCGCAGACCCTGCGGCCAGCAAACCCGATCCCGTGCTCAAGCGTGTTCGCGATCTCGCCAGAATCGCCAACGAGTTTGATCTTGAGGAGATTGAGGTTTCTGGTGACGGTTCCATTCGACTGAGCCGTGTTTCGGCAACCGTTGCCCCGGTCGTTCACTCTGTCGCCCGGTCTGGACCTTCGATCGCACTGGTTCCGCCGCTCGCGCCCGATCCCGTCGACCTGGCGGCAACCGATGGCACCATCATCAGCTCACCGTTCGTCGGTACGTTCTATCGCGCACCGTCGCCGGAACATGATTCCTTCGCCGAAGTGGGTCAGATGATCCGCAAGGGCCAGGTGGTTTGCATCGTCGAAGCGATGAAATTGATGAATGAGATCGAGGCCGACGCGGATGGAAAACTGCTCGAAATCTTGGTCAAAAATGGCGAGCACGTGGAATACGGACAAGCGCTGCTTCGCCTGGCGAAGACCTAGTCCTTCTTTTCAGGCGCCCCGACTGTAAAGAGGACGGTTTCTGTGTTCAAGAAAGTACTTATCGCCAACCGTGGCGAAATCGCCGTTCGCGTCATTCGCGCTTGCCGCGAGATGGGCATCAAGTCCGTCGCGGTTTTTTCAACTGCGGATCGCGAATCGATGCACGTCAAGATCGCGGATGAGG
>Ga0163147_10005566_pt1 | contig 15258 bp, 10 predicted proteins | sample OliLakLV19MP6G1_FD_148597 | JGI IMG/M metagenome (GOLD analysis project Ga0163147, IMG submission 148597) | Freshwater microbial mat bacterial communities from Lake Vanda, McMurdo Dry Valleys, Antarctica- Oligotrophic Lake LV.19.MP6.G1 | ecosystem: Environmental > Aquatic > Freshwater > Lake >...
TCGAGGCGGTGGCGGTGGTGGCGGTGATGGTGGCGGCGGCGGTCGCTGGTAGTCCGAATCTGACTTAAAGTCAGATATTCCCGAGCCCGGGCGTGTGCGTTGGCATCACGTTCCGGGCTCGAGGTGTATTGGGGGTCCAAAGAGGGAGCAGTCGAAAATTTTCTGGCAACCGGACCGCAGAAATTTTTCACGATAGGTGACAACAACCCCGACCGACGGTGTTATGTAAGCAACGACTTACTTAGCTCCCGCCCGGCATCCAAGGGTAGATGCCGCAGAGCATCCCTCTCTAGACATCGCCCCTGGAAATACGCCAATGCACAGCACAACAAACGGCCTGGTTCAAAAACTTCTCGGATTGCCCATCTTTGAATCCGAGTGGGTCCTCTGGCTACTGCTCGGCCTATCGGTGATCTCGATAGGCATCATTATCGAGCGCTTCTTTTTCTATGCGGCTCGAAAGCTGGATATCGATGCGTTGCGCGTCGAGTTCTCGAACGCGCTGCAAAAGGGCGACTTCGTGGCGGCCGCCAGGGTACTAGAGCAAAAGGACACCCTCCAAACGAGGGTGGTGCTCGCGGGATTGAGTGCGCACGCGAAAGGCCCCGAGTCAGTGGAGGATTTGATAAGCGGCTCCCTTGGCCGCGAGCGCGGACGCTATGAAAAGCGACTTGGATTCCTGGCGACACTCGCGAGCAATGCACCGTATATCGGCCTGTTCGGAACCGTACTCGGAATCGTGAAATCGTTCCGCGATCTGGCGGCCAACATGGCGGAGGCCTCGACCGCCGTCATGGCTGGCATTTCAGAAGCACTCGTCGCGACGGCCGTTGGACTTCTGGTCGCCATTCCAGCCGTCATCGCCTACAACCATTTCAAGGCGAAGGTCAAAGAGGCTGTAACCGACGGTCAAATGCTTGCGCGGGTTCTCCTGGCCGAGTTGAAATCAACCGACACGAATAAGTCCGCAAGCTGAAACGGGCTCACTTCCCCACCCGATTAGTTAAGGAGACATCTCATGGCAAACCTGGACAACGCCAATGATGACGAAGGGCCGATCGCTTCCATCAACATCGTTCCATTCGTGGACATCGTGCTGGTGCTACTCATCGTCTTTATGGTGACCTCTAGCGCGATCGTGAAAGCGAGCCTTCGGGTAGATCTCCCCAAGGCTGCCAGCGGTGGCAGCAAGGTCGAGTCAACGTTGAACCTTGTGCTGCCATTGAACGGACCGCTCGAACTCAATGGCGAACCGGTTGCTTCAATGGAGACTGCCGCAGCCATCGTTCGTCGCGAAGCGACTGCAAATCCAAAGATTCAAGCAGTCATCGCCGCGGACAAAGGGGTTGAGTACGGAAGAGTGGTCGACCTGATCGATCTCGTGAAGAAAAATGGCATTACCGCGTTCGCCCTTGATGTTGAGCGTGGTACATCGGCAACGCCGGTTCAAACCGCACCCAACTAAACGCAACACATCGGAGCATGACGTTGCATCAAGCCACATCCAAACCGGCCGAATCACCTGTGGCCCGCGAATCCTATCGGGAGCGGAAGACAAAAGAGCGACGGGTTGCCCGGGAGCGCGTCGAGCGCTGGACCACCCACGCACTCGATCCGCGAACGCTAAAGCGGGATCCACTTGCAATGCCGACGCGAACAACGCCGCGACAGCTCGGAGCGATCGCGATTTTCGGTGGACTCGCATTGCTCCTCCACGTCGGGATCGTGATATGGATGATTCGCGGCAACAACAACAACAACCGTATTACAGACGACAAGCCGATCACGATCGAGTTGGCACCGCCTCCTCCGCCCCCGCCCGATCCAGAACCCGAACCACCTGCACCGGAACCGGAGCCCCTGCCCGCTTCCAAACCCAAGCTCGAGCGCATCGCCAAGCCCGAGCCGGTAACGGCAACGCCAGTGCCACCTCCCGAAACACCACCGCCGCCGGATGTGAAACCGCCACCGAGGATCATTGGTCTTTCCCTCGATTCGACGGCAACCGGCGGTGACGGACCGTCCTTCGCGGTGGGGAATACACTTGCCGGTCGAACGGCTCAAAAAGCAGTCGATGCAAAGGACGTTGCCCCAGTTGGTCTGGTTGACGCCGAGCCTTCGCCCGCCGAGCCCAACCGAATTGCATCGAAGATCCCGACGATTGGAGTTCAGTTCGGTGCTGCGAAACGCAAAAATCCAAACGAGAAACCATTTTATCCGGCTACGTTGAAAGCCCAGGGCATCGAGGGCACCGTGAGCGTCATCGTTGGCATCAACGTCGCGGGCAAAGTCAAAACCGTCAAAGTTGTCGGGAAAGTTCTCTATCCCGAGTTCGAGGAATCCGCACGAACCTTTGCCATGGCACTCGAGTTCGAGCCCGCCACTCGCAACGGTGCACCTGTCGCCACCAGCATTTCATTCGACATCAAATTCAGGCTTGAAGACCAATGAAAACACATCCTCTATTAGCCCTGATCGGATTGGGGACCGTAGCAGTGTCGATCGGCTGCTCGCCAGACTTCGACCCTTACCTCCGCCTCCAGGATCTTCGAGTCATGGCGATCCAGTCGAATCCGGTTGCACCCGTTCCGGGCGAGAGCACGACACTGACGCCACTTGTTTATGTTCCCGACGGAATGCCCGCGCCCACCTTCGAGTGGTCGTGGTGTCCACTCGTGGGGACCGCCAACGATGGATACCCCTGTCAGTTTACCGAAGCGCAGCTGGCGCAACAACTTCAAGCAGCGGGTGCTGATCCTTCGGTTTTGCCTCCGTACAATCTTGGCACGCAACCGACCGCCGTGTTTCCACACACCCTGCCCCCGGCATGGTTTGCGCCATTTTGCACGCCACCCACGCCGGGTGGTCGAGCTCTCGTCAACTGCAACCTTGGTTTCCCGGTCCAGATCCGGCTTGTGGTGCGTTTGCCCGACGGCAGCGCAACCATCGAATCCGTGCGCACACTGAATCTCCGGCTGGAATCTGAAACCGCTCCCAATTTGAATCCCGTCATTTCCGGAATGTCGGCGATCGAGGTCTTGCCGCGTCCTCCCGGATCAGACCCCAAGGCAGACGCCCCAACGAGGGTGGTAGACACGACAGACGGGACAGACGGGACAGCCGCCACGCTGCGACGACAGCGCAACAACAAGATTCGTGTTGCGGTTTTTGCGGATCAATCGCAGCCCTATATCGACAAAGACGAGCGCGGTAGTCCGCTCCCGTCGAACGAACGCCTCTACATCTCCTGGTTCTTCGAAACGGGCGATGCGCGACGCCAAACCAGCAGCTTCATCCCGGGTGAAAGCAATATTGAACGCTTTTTGGAAAACGAATGGCGACCCGAAAGCCCACAGGATTACGCACCAAACGTGTCTCGGGTTTATGCGGTCGTTCGCGACAATCGAGGCGGCGTGAGCTGGCGTGTCACAACAGTCAACCTGCGCGTCGTACCGGAGGACGAGGAATGACATTCCGCACCTCCTCCGTCGCGGTCATTCTTTTGTTGCTATCGGGCTCCGCGAGCGCTCAACCGGATGGCGCCGGCGCACCGATCAAGGACGACTCCAAGCGCGAAGAAGTCCAGGCAACCCAACTGTCCAAGGTCCCAAAGCAGATCGTCTTCGTCGATGCCGAGTATCCGAAGGAAGCCTTCGATAAGAAAATCGAAGCCGATGTGACGCTATTGCTCGATATCGATGCACAGGGCAAGGTCACGCAGGTGGGGATCGCAGAGCCGTCTGCGTTTCCGGAAATGGGATTCGAGGAAGCCGCGATGGTCGCGGCCAATGGATTTCTTTTCGAGCCAGCCGAAATCAACGGAATGCCGGTCGCCGTACAGATTGGCTATCGCTACCGGTTCCTTCAAAAGGTGGTCGTCCCCGCACCAGAACCAGCGCCACCGCCAACGGAGAACGGGGAGACCGGTGCAACACCCGTTGCCCCGGCCGCACCGAAACGGGAACCCGTCGTTAACTTTTCCGGAGTCTTGCTCGAACGAGGAACGCGGCTGAAGCTTTCCGGCTTCAACGTCACGGTGTTTCGCGAGATCGAGGGAAAAACCGTTGGTTACGAGGCCAACAGCAACGCCGAGGGCAAGTTCGAGTTCTTCGATCTCGATCCGGGCGACTGGAAAGTGCTCATAGAACAACCCGGCTACTTCCCGTTTCGTACCACAGAAAGCGTTGTAGTCGGCGAGGCAACGTCAGTCAGCTACTACGTCGAGCAGGCGTCCTACAATCCGTATGACGTTACAGTCACCGCGGAACGCCCCCGCAAGGAAGTCAGTCGAACCGTCATCAGCGCCAAGGAGATCGACAAGGTGCCGGGGACCGCGGGCGATCCGCTGGCAGTCATACAAAACTTTGCCGGCGTCGCACGCGCACCTGCATTCAGCGGCCAGGTCATCATCCGTGGTTCGGCCCCCGAGGATTCAAAGTTCTTCGTCGATGGCATTGAAGTTCCCGCCATCTACCACTTCGTCGGTCTGCGAAGCGTACTTCCCATCGGTATGCTGGATGGAATCGATTTCTACCCTGGCAACTTTGGCCCCGAATTCGGTCGCGCCATCGGCGGTATCATTGACGTACGGACCAAGCATCCGAAACCGAAGAAGATCGGGGGCTATGCGGACATAAGCCTTCTCGACACCGGCCTCTACCTTGAAATTCCGGTTGGCGAGAAGGCCTCCCTCGCACTCGCCGGCCGTCGCAGCTACATCGATGCGATTCTCAACGCCGTCGTGCCTTCGGATGCATCCGTCAATTTGATCAGGGCGCCTCGGTACTACGATTACCAGATCCTTGGTACCTATCGACCGACCCCGGAGCATGAACTCCGCCTGTTCATGTTTGCCTCGGACGACAAGCTGGCCCTGTTATTCGAAAGTCCCGGAGAAGCCGACTTCAGCTTGACCACGGGACGCCTTTCGGTTTCGAATTCCTTTCAACGCATCATCCTCTCCGACAAGTACGTTCCTGGAACGCGATTCTCAAATCACATTCGCGTGTCGGCTGGTGAAGACAACTTTGACTTCGACGCAGGTGATCTATTTTTCAAGCTGCACTGGAAGCAGTTCCAGCTACGCGAAACCGCCGAATTTGTCGCCACGGATTGGCTGACCGTTCGAGTCGGCTCCGACTCGGCCTACCGAACGGTCGATGGCGACATCCGCCTTCCTCCGCCACCCAAGGAAGGCGAACCGATGGTGAATGGACCACCCGACTTCGACAATTCGTTTGCCACAAAATTCACCAATCGAGCTGCCTGGTTTCCGGGTCTATTCGCCGAGGGAGAAATCACGGCGGCCAAGGGACTCAAAATTTACCCGGGCGCTCGTCTTGAGTACTTCTCACGCAACGAAGCCGTTCTGTTCTCGCCCCGGTTCACGACCCGCTACCAGATTTCGGATAAGTTCTTGCTAAAGGGCGGCGTCGGCCTGTTCGTGCAAGAGCCGCAACCGGATGAAACCGACGACGGGTTTGGGAATCCCAGGCTCAAACAAGAATTCGCCGGACACTATTCCATCGGCATGGAGTACCAACCCCGGGTACATCTCAAGTTCGACACCACGGCCTTCTACAAGGACCTCTTCGACCAGGTCAGTCAGACCGGCATGTTGCCGCCGAACATCTACAACAACGGCGGCTCGGGTCGCGTCTATGGACTTGAAACGGTCATCCGTCACGAGTTCTTCAACAACTTCACAGGATGGATCGCCTACACCCTTTCGCGTGCTGAACGAACCGACTTCGGATCGACCGAGCGTCGCCTCTTCGACTACGACCAGACACACATTCTTACCCTCATCGCGAGCTACGTGCTGCCACGCAACTGGCAGATCGGTTCGCGCTTCCGCCTCGTCAGCGGCAACCCAATCACCCCGGTGGACCGCGCCGTCTACAGCGCGAGCGAAGATCGTTTTCAGCCCGTGTTTGGCCAGCCCAACTCCTCTCGTGAAGGGGCGTTCCACCAACTGGACATTCGCGTCGACAAACGGTGGATCTACGACGCCTGGATTCTCGGCGTATACCTCGACATTCAAAACATCTACAACCGCGCCAACCCCGAAGGACGCAACTACAACTTCGACTACTCGGATTTCCAACCGCAACAAGGCTTGCCGATCTTGCCGATCCTTGGCATTCGAGGGGAGTTCTAGTCATGATGAAATCCTTCACACTCGCATCGACGGCTCTCGTTGCCCTGTTGACCTCGGCCGCCGATCCGTCGTTGGCCCTCGGCGACGAATTGCTCGAATCACCGGGATTGCACCAGGGGTACTACGCTTCCCTGGGAATCTATGGACTGAGCACCATCAACTGGGAAGAAGGCGATCAGCTCAACGGGGCCTGGTTCGGTACCGGAAACGCATTGCGACTTGGACAAATGGTGACCCGAACGTTGGGATTGGGCCTCGCCATCGACTGGGGCGGCACCGAGGGGGAAGCGAACGGCCGAAAGCAAACCTCTTCCATCGGTGCGCTTTCCATGGAAGGGCAATGGGTGCCGATCGATCGATTGTCGCTCTTGGTTGGAACAGGCGTTGGATTCGCCCAGTACAAGTACAACAAGATCTTGCCGGATGAACCCGAGGCACTGCGCGGTGGCGCCGGAGCGATGTTTCTGCTGGGCGCAAGCTACGACTTCTTCCCTTACCGTAAACCCCTGTCCGGCGGACTTGCGCTGAGCCCGACGGTCCGCGTCCGGTTCTTGCCTTCGGAGACGGCCGATATGTTGGGTGTTTTCTTTGGACTCGACATCACCTGGTGGACGGGTCTGCCGAAAAACCAGTTGGATTTGCCGCCCGATCGCGCGTTCTAGTCGAGGAACGATCGAACAAAACCGGCTATCGCCAACAGGCAGCCGACAACGGCCAGCAGGAATCCCGCCGCGCCAAGCTTGAACCACAGGGAAAAGGACCCTATCTCGTCAGGGGACAACCCCTGATGGTGACGCACGGGACTGAGCCACCACCTTGCGGGTACCGTACCACGCGCCTTCAACACGCGGTATAGTACGAGGTGGTACATCAACCCGGTGGGCGTTCCCAACAAGAGTCCGACGGCCGCGGTCACCAATCCCACGATCGCCAGCGTCTCGAAATCGAGCAGCGCCACCAACGCCAAGAACACAACCGTACCCAGTACTAAGAGCGATTCAATCACGAGACTTCAGGGCGGATCGAAAGTGTAGCGGACTTCCTGTCACATCGATACCGGGACCTTCGACTCGATCCGGTGTTACAATCGCGGTGTGACAACAACCCTGCAAATTGTCAGCGCCGAAACACCGATCGCGGTCTTCTCGAAATTGTCAGACGCGCTTTGCCTTGAGGCCCGACGCGCTGTTCAAGAACGGAACGCATTTTTCTGTGCGCTTTCCGGCGGAACCACCCCCGAGCCGCTCTACAAGGACCTGGCCCGGCGTCCCGATTTTCCCTGGCAGAAGACTCAGGTGTTTATCGTGGACGAACGTTGCGTGCCCGAGGACGACCCACGTTCCAACTTTGGCATGTTGCAAGAGGCGCTCGTTGCGACCGGTGCATTGCAACGAGAACAACTTCATTGCGTGAATGCCACCCTTCCCAAGGCCGCGGCCCAGTACGAAAGACTGCTGCGAGAGCGATTACCCGATGGCCGTCTCGATGCAATTTTACTCGGCATGGGATCGGACGGACACACGGCCAGTCTCTTTCCAAACTCGGTAGGGTTGAACGCAGCTGACCGCTGGGTGGTTGCGAACGAGGGTCCGACCGTCGTACCACCGGCTCGGATCACCATGACTGCGCCCTTCATCAACACCGCCCGATGGGTCGGCGCGCTCGTCGTGGGCGAGTCCAAGCGCGCCATGTTGCGAAAAATTTTCACCGGTACCATTGCGGCCTCCGACGCCCCCATCCGGTTGATCGCACCGGAAAGTGGACTAGCGTATTACATCGATGCGCCAGCCGATCCGCGACCCTGCTAGGGCCCGACGCTGGTTTCGCGACCGGTGCGGGACGATTCTTCGGCAGCAAGCAACACGGCCATGACATGGCGCGCATGGATGGGAGCGATCGTCTCGGGCAGATCCTTGTCGATGCAGTTTACAAAGGCGTCCATCTGCTGCGTCAGCGCCTCGCGCTCCTCAACTTTCACCGGCGCGTATCCGCTTGCGTCCTTTGCTGTCCACAGGCCAGCGCCCGGGGGAAAGGTCGACAGGCGCATCATGCCTTTGGTGCAAACAAACTCACCGTGCCATCGTTCATCGCCGACCTCGTATCCTGCGTGAACCAGCGTGGAAAGCTTTCCGTTCGCGTGCTGCAACACTGCAATATTGGTGTCATCTGCCTTGAGTCCCAGCAACGGGTTGCCTATCCACGCCTTGACCGTCGTCACCTTGCTGTCGTTGAACCACAGGGCACGATCCACCATGTGGGCACCATTCATGAACCACATGCCGCCACCGGTGCTGCGATCCAAAAACCAGGGACGACGAACCGCTACACCAAAGGGCTTGTACCAGGTGTCCGTGAAGGTCACGAGTGATCCCAGCTCACCCGAACTGAGAAGTGCCCGGGCGGCTTGATTCGTTGAAAAGAAGTGCTGGGTGTGCCCGACAAACAACTTGCGACGTTGATCTTGCGCCACCTGGATCAAGCCATCACATTCGGCGAGCGTCATCGCCATCGGCTTTTCTATCAGAAGGTGTTTCCCGGCGCGCAATGCGGCGGTCCCCATTTCAACGTGTTGCGGATTCGGTGTCGCAACCACGACGGCATCAATGTCCGTACGGACCAACAACGTGCGCCAATCCACAACGGCCTCGGCACCGTGCGGCTCGGCAATGGATCGAGCGCGCTCTGCCGAGCTCGACGCCACCGCAATCAGCTCACACGAGTTCCCGAGGTTCCGTATCGCTTGCGCATGCCCAGGCGCGATCCGACTTCCACCGATAATACCAATCCTGATCATTGTGCCCGTCCTCTACCACGACGGCGTTCGTATTCGAACGCCGGGGCGCCAACAGATGCAGGAAAATCGCCCGAAATCGCCATGAAACCGGTTTCACTGTGCTTCGCCTTCGGCTACGGCCTGCTCGATATCACCGACGAGCGCTAGTTCAAGGTTTGCGCAACTGCTTCAGGCTGTGGCGAACAAAGTCAATCCAGGCACCCGGCGGACCGTCGTCGGTCTTCCGCTGCATTCGGCGTCGGATTTCCCACGTACCGCGTGTGATCGCAAACGCAAGATCGGTCGCACGCGTATACGCCTTGCCAAAATGTTTCTCGAAATAGCGGTGTCGCGAGTCCATCCAGAACGCCGGGACCCGTCGATTCACTTCTTTCATGCCGGTCGTTGCTGAACCCACGTGTGCAACGACGCTGTCCCGAATATAATAAGTCGGAAATCCCGATTGTATCGCGCGCAAACAAAGATCGGTTTCCTCGAAATACAGGAAGAAACCCTCATCGAACAATCCGACCGTCTCAAGTACTTCACGTCGGACCATCATGCTGGCACCCGCCAACCAATCCACCTGACAGCGCTTCTCCGGGATCTCAAGTGGTACGATCCAGTCCGACAGGTACTTCGAGACAACACCGAGTCGAAGGCCGGATTCAATCTCACTGCCAAGCGATGGAAACCGGAAAGCCGTGTGATGCGGAACACCATCGATCCCTTCGATGTAACTGCCTGCGATACCCGCATGGCGGTTGTGGGCGAGAAACTCGACCAGCGTTCCCACGGCATTCGGCGTTACAAAGGCATCGGGATTCAAAAGATAGAAATAGTCAGAGGGATCATCGCTTTCGAGATCAGCCCGCAGTCCCAGATTGTTTCCCGCACCGTAACCACCGTTGCGATCGCTCGCGATCAGGGTGACTTTTCCGCGCCACGGGGCCTTCAAGAGCGATTGCTCAATCACTTCCACTGAACCATCCTCAGAATGGTTGTCAACAATGGTCAGTCTGGCATTCGGCCAATCTGCAATGTCGGCCATCAACTTTTCCACGGCCTGCATCGCCATCGGTGCGCTCTTGTAGTTCACAAGAACCACACGAAGCCGTTCCCCGCGGATACTCATGCCGAACCTCGCGCAAGCTCTGCGATCCGTGCAGCACGCGCATCGGCTGAATCCAGGGCATCGCGCAGCTTCACCGCAAGAACCCGAACATTCGGCTCAAGCACCATGCCATCGTGATCGCCCGGTACCTCGAATACGTCGACGCCGGTGACATGAGGCGACCAACCGTTATCGAAATAGATCCGCCTGCGGTCTTGATTGATCGCACGTCCCGGAGCGAGTTGGTGGGCCGGTCGCAGCCTCGGACGGAACAACGCGAGTTGAATCGGCGTCGCAATGACCGAATACTGCGCACACGCACGATAGAAAGCAGCCTCGATGACCGTTGAATGGAAATCGTGGCTCGCGCCCTGCCCTTTTTGTGTTGCGAGCACCGCCGCCTTCTCGACTTGCTGCTTGCGATAGTTTCGCTTGCTTTCGATCCAGTCAAATACGTAACGCGGACCCTTCCTTCGAAGGATCTGACTTTGGATGACGAGCTTTTCACGGATACCAATTGGCTCATCGTTCGGCAACGGCGTATCCAGCATCACCACGATGGCGACCTGCTCACCATCAGCCCGCAGCTGTCGCGCCATTTCGTAGGCGGCAATACCGCCACCCGAAAAACCACCCAACAAGTAGGGACCGTGGGGTTGAACCTGGCGCAACTCCACGAGGTAATCGCGAGCCATCTCCTGAAAATTTTCATGCGGAGCCTGGTCACCGTAGAGGCCTCGCGCCTGCAAGCCGTAGAACGGCCGTTCCGCACTCACAAGCTGGGCAAGATGGCGCAGATTCAGAACGTTTCCAAACATGCCAGCCACGAGGAAAAACGGCGTTCGACCTTTCGAACGCGCCCCGTCGTCATGCATGGGCACCAAGTGGGTGTAACGCGGTTTGGGAGTTTCACGCGTTCGTTCAACCGTCACATCCCCCACGGTAGCACCCTCGTCGTTGCCAATTTCACCGATCAACGCCGCGCAGGCCTCAATGGTGGGAGCCTCAAACAACACCGAGATGGGATAGTCGACGTTGAAAGCCTTCTTGATCCTTGCGAACAAACGTACTGCGATGAGCGAATGCCCACCCAGATCAAAGAAGCTGTCTTTGATCCCGACCTGCTCAACCCCCAGGAGTTCTTGCCAGAAACCAACCAGCGTTTTCTCGACGCCCGAGCGAGGAGCAACATACTCAGAATCGAGATCCGGACGGGCAAACCTTGTCTCGGGACCGGCTTCTGCCTCTTTGACCACCTCGGCTTGTCGAATCAAGGCTTGCAGATCAATCGAGCTACAAAGGATCCTCCCCTGCGCAGCGTTTCGTATTACACGCAGGAACCCCTTGACGCCCTCGGCCGGGGTCACACCCTCTTCCAGGGTTTTCTGGAATGCGATTTCGGCAGACGAAAGCACACGCCCTCGACTGCCATCCTCGCGCTCAAGATCCCGACCGTCCGAGACGGAACCGATGCCAAGCGCACTCGCATCGTCGAGTCGACGCATCGTGAACTCTTCGATTTCGCACAACACCTTGCCAGCGGCATCGGTCAAGGTCACGTCGAAGCTTGCAAATCCGCTGTCGGATTTTCGATCGCGTCCCGTCCGCCGCGAACTCGTTTGCACCCAGCTCCAGATCTCACGCTGGAGGGGAGCGTATAGCCTGAGGCGGCGATAGGACAACGGCACCCACAATGCCGCGGTCGTCGGTCCCGCGCTCGACTGAAGGTGCCCGAGCGCAAAGCCCGTTGCCATATCCAGCAAGGCCGGGTGAAGGGCGAATGCATCGAGGTCCGACACAAACGACTCCGGAAGAACAAGGCGTGCCAGCGCCTCGCCGTTACCGACGTGCGACCGATGCAGCACGCGCCATCGCGGACCGAAACGCAGGTGGTCTTCTTGTTCCAGCCGAAGTCCCGAGGGGTCGTCGCCCAGTCGAAGTTGATTGCATCGACCATCAATCGCAGCAAGGTCGAGGATCGAAGGTTCCGTATGACGAAGCACAAGCGCGCGTCCCTGTGCATGCAAGGCCCAACCAAAGCTACCGTCCGTCAGTTTCTGGCGGCTCTGAATGGAAAGATCGTAGCCCTCTTCGCTTGCAACCGCGCGCACACGAAATGCCCGCGGTTCATCGTCGGACACGGCTAGGGGTCGGAAGAAAAACAGATCGCGCAACTCGAACGCCGCACCTGCCTCAATTTCAGAAATCGCAGCACGAAACAGTTCGATGTACCCCGTGCCAGGCAATACCGCTTCGCCAGCAGCCGTGCGATGCTGATCCAACACCCACTGTGTTTTCGCATCGAGCGTGCCTTGCAAAATCCAGCCCCCCCCTGCGTAGGGCCGACGTGATTCGAACAAAGGATAGCCCCGTTCAACCGAACGTGTATTTTGGGCGTCGCCATCGAGACCCAGTTTGCGCGCCGCCTTTGCGGCCATGCCAACCTGCGACCAGACTCCCCACGACAACGCCTGCATCGGTTTGCCTAGCGCCCGTCGCGAATCAACAAACGCTTCGAGAAACGCGTTGGCCGCCACGTAGTCAACCTGGCCTGCCGATGCAATGGCAACACTCGTCGATGAAAAGACGACGAAGAAATCAAGTGGCGTTTCGCCGTTCTCAACTTCGAGCGCCCGCTCAAGCACCAATGTTCCGTGAACCTTGGCGGTAAATACGTTCTCAACCTGTGATTGCTGCTTGACCGGGATCAACCCGTCCGAGAGCGCACCTGCAGCGTGGATTACACCTGAAATACCGCCCCAACGGCGACGCGTTTCCGCGATGATCTCGGCCATTCGGACTGCGTCCGCCACGTCGCCATCGGCTGCGTAGACCTCGGCCCCGAGTCCTTCTAGCTCTCGAATCGCGCGGATTCGAACGCTGGCTGGATCATTCGGTCGATCAATTGCCCACCGTTCCCATTCCCTGGGTTCAGGTAAAGGGGACCGACCCACCAGCACCAACTTCGCCTTGTGCTCTCGCGCCAACATGCGCGCAAGCGACAGTCCGATTCCTCCGAATCCACCGGTTAAAAGATAGACGCCGCCGTCTCGAATCGTCACACCCGGTTTATCGGCCGGTAATTGCGCTCGTTCGTATCGGAACTGCCAGCGCGCACCTTGTCGCAAGGCAACCTGACGGTTGCCCGGCGCCAACCGCAGTTCGTTTTCCACGGCATCCAACATGACCGCGTTTTTCAGAGGTGCCATCGATTCGGGATTCAAACCAAAACGCGCGCTCAAAGCCGCAACGCCGGGCACCTTGCGCGCGAACGCGAGCATGGAATTTTCATCCCGATTGGCGGTGGGTTCGGGCGATTCGAGATCTAGGCTAACGCAGGTGACACCCGGCAATTCTCTCGGGATGACCTTACAAGGGCCGAGGACGGTCGACTGTTCCGGATACGCAACTGGCTCGCCGTTCGTACTGTGCATGCCCTGCGAGACCACCGTTAGCGCGGTTGGACGCGGATAGGACTCGCTGACCATTGCCTGCGCCAGAAACAAGAGACTGTAGAAGCCGCGTTCCTGGTTGCGGTGAAAAAACGTCGAGCCGGCACGGAACGATTCTTCTTCGGCCAACAGCCAAAGATGAACGATGCGATCCGGCGGTTCGCCACTCTCCAGAAGGTCACGCAGCAAGGCCTCGTAGCCGTCGCGACCGTGCTCGGGTGATAGCCGATAGCTGGAACCATCGACTTTGTAATACGCATCACCCGGCTCAACCGTGACGACGATATCGCCGCGTTCCCGGAGGCGCTTCGCGAGGTCCTGGCCCAATCCCTTTTCGTCGACAAACAACAACCATCGCGCAGGAGACACATCCGCGGGCGCATCGACGCCCGCGACCTGATCGAGACGTCGCCAGGCCGGACGGTAGAACCAATCGTCAAATGCGGGTTGGCGCGAAAGGTTTGGCACGTCCGAAACCGGTTCGGCACCCTTGCCGGGTTCGATGAAATATCGTTGATGCGCGAACGCGTAGGTCGGCAAACGCACCCGTTGACGATGTTCGCCTGGCCAAAGGGTTTCGGCTGGCAAGTTCATGCCGAGCGCCCAGAGTCGCCCGAGCACGGTCTTCCATTGCGTGAGATCGTCGATCTTCTGATCAGGGTGGCGCAGCGATGAGAGCACCGACTGTGGATTGATCCCGGGATTCTGTTTTGCAAGAGAGCCCAGCGTGCGACCGGGGCCAACCTCGAGCAGAATCATCGAACGATTGCTTGCAAGCGTCGCAACGCAATCGGCGAATCGAACCGTATTACGAAGATGACCCACCCAGTATTCCGGATCAGTTGCTTCGCTGTCCGTGATCCAGGTTCCCGATCGATTCGACAGAAAACGGATCTCCGGCGCGCGCAGCTTCAACTTGCGCAAGTAGTCGCCGAAAGGTTTCAAAAGATCAACCAGCATTCGCGAGTGTGCAGCGATGTCGATCTGGATGCGCTGAGCCTCAATGTCGCGCGCTGCAAGTCGTTCCGTCAATGCCGCCAACGCATGATTCGGACCCGAGGCCACCGTGAGGCCGGGTCCGTTGATGCACGCGAGATCAAGCTCGTCGCCCAGCAACGGCATCAACTCCGCTTCACCAAGCGGAATGCTCAACATGCCGCCCGGCGGGACCGTATCGAAGAGTTGACCTCGCAACAGGACAAGGCCAAGACCCTCTTCAAACGTGAACACACCCGACAAGGCGGCAGACGTATTCTCACCAAGGCTGTGTCCGACGAATCCGGATGGCGCGAACCCCTTGTCCATCAGAAGTTTTCCGAGCGCAAACTCAACCAGATAGATCGCCGGCAACTGAACGCTGGGCCGTTTGAACTCGGCCTGTGCCCATCCAATTTTTTCGGGAGCTGGAAACAGTACCGACCTCAGGTCAACGATCGTTTTGCCCTGCAACCAGAGCAGGCCTGCATCGATCACCTTCCGGAAGGTGGGCTCGTTGTCGTAAAGGCCCCGTGCCATGTTTGGATACTGCGCACCACCGCCCGGAAACATAAAAATCAAATCCGGCGAGTCCCCGAGGGCCGCATGATCAAAAACGCGATCCCGTTCGCGTGACCGCAAAAGCGAAATGGCTTCTTCGCGATCGTCAGCAACCAGCACGCGACGCTTATCAAACGTTCGACGACCCTCTTTGAGGGTATACGCTGCATCGGCGAGGTTGATCGAAGGCGATCGTTCCAAAAACTCAGCAAGCCGATCGCAG
>Ga0163147_10005570_pt1 | contig 15242 bp, 13 predicted proteins | sample OliLakLV19MP6G1_FD_148597 | JGI IMG/M metagenome (GOLD analysis project Ga0163147, IMG submission 148597) | Freshwater microbial mat bacterial communities from Lake Vanda, McMurdo Dry Valleys, Antarctica- Oligotrophic Lake LV.19.MP6.G1 | ecosystem: Environmental > Aquatic > Freshwater > Lake >...
TCGCTGGGCGGCATACGGGACATCGGCGGCCAACTGCGCCAATTGGTCGGCGTGGGCGATATGGACAATCAGCGGGTCGCTGGCGGGGCGGCGTTTGGCGGCGTAAATCCGGTCTATTGCGGCGGCGTCCAGCGCGTTCGCACCGAGTCCATAGACGGTCTCGGTGGGGAAGGCGACCAGCCCGCCCGCCCGAATCACCTGCGCGGCCTGTGCAATCAGGTCAGGTTGAGGGGTGGCGGGGTTGATGTGTAGGACGATGGTGTTGGCTAGGTAGTCCACTGGGGTCGGCCTTCCTTCACAGAAAGCGTGATGTGATTAGGGAAAAACATGGCGTCCCATGTCTTTACCATCATACCGAATCCATATTAAAAACGTAGGGGGATGGTCAAGCCTTAACCTCAACCCCGGACAAAGGTATAAAAACAAGCTCATGTTCAAAACGAGTGTTTTTGTAGGGGCGGCAGCGTGCTGCGCCCTGCGCCCCATATGAATTTTCACCCAATCTGAACATACACCAAAAACAAAAGTTGCAGTTTTTGGCTGCCACTCGGTTTGTCTTATGACCCTGATTGCGGGTTCAGTCCTCAGCTCACAGATTTCTTGATGAGCGCGACAATTTTTGCCTCTACGACGGCGGTCCATTCCTTCAGCGCGTAAGCCGTCGGCCACGAATCGCCATCGTCAAGGTTCGCCGTATCGTTGAAGCCGAGCGTTCCGTACCGCGTGTCGAACTTGTTCGCACTTTGGAAGAAGCACACGATTTTGCCGTCCTTGTTGGCATACGCGGGCATCCCATACCATGTTTTCGCTGAGAGGGATGGCGCGTTCTCCTTGATGATGGCATGGAGTCGCTCGACCATGCCGCGCTCCGGTTCTGGCATCTCGGCGATTTTCTCAAGCACGGCGCTTTCCGCCTCGGCCTTGCTCGCATTGGCCTTTAACTCTTTGGCGCGTTCTTTCATCGCGGCTTTTTCATCAGCCGTGAATCCCTTGTCGGTCTTGGTGGACTTCTTTGCAGGTTCGCTCATGGAAACGTCCTCATTTGTATATACCTAGATATTAACACATTTGTGCTATGTTGGCGTCTTGAAAATTGCCCTGTTTTCAAAAAAGCTGATGACGCCCGCCTAGTCATCCATCAGTTGATAATTCAAGTCAATGACCGGCCAAAGTTCTAGGCGCACAATGTCGTCTGTTAGCACTCCTGAAAGGTCGATAACCTCACCATTGATGGAGATGGTATGACCATCCACCACAACGCCTAAGCTCTCGGTGATGGGGTCATAATCAAATGATGTCCCATCAACCCACTGGGACTCATCATATTTGTTTGAGATCCAAAGCACCATACACCACTGACGCTCAAACTGCTTTAAATCAAAGCCGTAAATCGGTTCGCCACACTCCGCAGAGATATACTCATCCGGCGCCAGCCACTCGAATTGACTGATTTGCGCCCTGTCATATCCCAATGGCGTGAATTCTGGCAGCAAGATATGGTGTGTGTAGGGCGTTAACCCTGTAACAGAAGTATCATAGGCGACCAATTTTCGGTCATCTGGTGAAATCAATCCATCGGGGTACTCGCGCCCTGAAATCATGTCCAGATAGTAACGGCGCGTGCCATCCTCCAGCCCGAGATAATTCCCAAGTGGTGAGTAATGCCTGACCCGAATAGGTTGGTCAGTGGCTGATAACAATAGAACCGGCTGTGTATCGAGTGTGAGGGCGTCCCATATCCAGACGCCGGATTGGGTGCTAAAAGCGAATATCCGCCCGCTAGGACTCCACGCACCCGCGCCAGTAATCAAGGGATCATCTGGAGAGGCGGTGAAACTGGAAAGAAGCGTTAATCCATCGCTAGAACCCATATCAAAACCATCTTGGCCGGCAGTCGCAAATACCCTGATTTGATTGCCCGTCCACGCAGTGAATAAATCCGAGTTTTTGGAAAAAACACCCGCCTCCCCTTCTAGGCGTGGGTTATATAAATCATCAATGGTGTTCCATTCCTCTACGCCACTGCCTATGGAATAAAAACTGACGGTATCGAGTCCATTCGGCGCTGTAACAATGACCGTACAATCATCATCGCCAAATCGACCACACCGGTATTTTGCGGGATATTCAATCAGCATCGGCAACGATTGGTCAACAGGTAAAAAATATGTCTCACCTGTTTGGGTAAACAACCGCATACTAACCGGACGTGGGATTATGTACTGTTCTGGTTTAACGGTTTCGCCACCCAACCGATTTTCGACATAAGCAATCAGTTCTTCTGTCGTGAACGTCCGCGTTACTTCTGGTTGGTCTTGCATTTGAAAGTTAAACATCCCGTTTTCATCTGACGTAAGGACGATGCCGTGATGTGTCCCATTGTCAACGCGGTACAAACTAGCAATGAACTGCCGTCCACCCTCGATTTCAGGACTGAGATAACTACAGCGCACTGGATAAGGGCGACCTTCAACAATCGAATTATAAATAACCGGTAGTGAATTTTGCATCAATAATAGAACACCTTCAGTCTGCGGCTCGCGTAGGTAATGGTCAACGGTTAGGACAGCATTGATTCTGCTTTCGCCAGTGGTACTCACTCGCCCGATTGCAATAATGCTGTCTGATGAATCCAAAATGTAATCAAGGGGGAAGGCTCCCGGCGGATAACCACCGCTGCACGCCTGCGCTGTATTCACCACGACAAAGGTAAATGTAAAAATCAGTGCCAAAGAAGAAACAATATTCAAAGCAATGCGGTGCATATCCCCTCCATATCACATAGATGCCATCATTGTAGAATCGCATGGGCATTTATTCCGAAAGCGGCGGGGAGCAGCGGGGTAATCGTGTGATGGCGCGTGTTTCATACCACCGCCGCATGACTCCCTGCCGCCTAAGTGTTACACTCAGCGCGGGCGGACAAGTCACGCCCCTACATATCATTATCGTGGGCGGTTCGCGAACTGCCCCTACAGGACTCCCCTTATGACAGACGCACAGTGGTGGAAACACGGCACGGTCTACCAGATTTACCCGCGCAGCTCCAAAGATTCCAACGGTGACGGCATCGGCGATTGTCGCTAATGTGACAGTTGGCAAGGTCAATGCTATACTTTATGAATAGGAACAACTATGTAGATACGTCAAAATATGCCACACTTACCCCTCAACACCATTCTAAACGGAGATTGTGAAGAAATTCTTGTTAATTTTCCTGATAACTCCATTGACTTGATTGTGACGTCGCCACCGTATGCAGACAACCGTAAAAATACATATGGGGGTATTCATGCAGATTTATATGTGGAATGGTTCATGCCCAAGGCGGCACAATTTTTTCGTGTACTGAAACCTAGTGGCACATTCATCTTAAATATCAAAGAGAAAGTCGTTGATGGAGAGCGTCATACCTATGTATTAGAACTCATTTTAGAAATGCGGCGTCAAGGTTGGCTCTGGACAGAAGAATATATGTGGCATAAAAAGAATTCTTTTCCGGGCAAATGGTCTAATCGTTTCCGTGATGCTTGGGAACGCTGCTTGCAATTCAATAAGCAACGTCAATTTTCTATGTATCAAGAGTCGGTTATGGTTCCAATGGGCGATTGGGCTAAGACGCGGCTGAATAACTTAAGTGATACGGATAAAATCCGTGATGAGTCAAAAGTTCAAAGTGGATTTGGTAAAAAAGTTGCTAATTGGGTTGGGCGGGATAAAGTTTATCCGACCAATGTTTTGCATTTCGCAACCGAGACATCAAATAAGAATCACAGCGCCGTTTTTCCGCGTGCGCTGCCAGAGTGGTTCATCAAATTATTTACGCAAGAAGGAGATGTTGTTTTAGATCCATTTGTAGGGTCTGGCACAACATCGGCAGTAGCCCAAGAAATGGGACGCCATTTTATCGGGATTGAATTGAACGATGAGTATTATCAATTGGCATTAGACAATGTGGGACAAGGACAACCCAAATTACTATGAATCCCGTCTCTTTAGAGGATATACAAAAATTTGTCAGTGAGAATATTGGCAGCTTTCATCAAGGCAGACTTAATGCAATTTCAGCACTCAATTTGCGTCGTTTATTGCTGAGGAAAAACCCTTATCTGTATCGGGCAAAAAACATCACTTTGGCACAGAATTTTGTTGAGAGTTTACTCACCGCCCATCTTTCTTCCTCTGAAGAAGAGTTTTTCGGACAATTTTTGGAACGTTTAGCAATTTTCATTTCTTCGATTACGCGAGGCGGCTTCAAATCAGAGCGTAATGGCGTTGACCTCGAATTTATCGCCGATGATACTTACCATGTTGTACAAATCAAATCTGGCCCAAACTGGGGAAATAGTTCACAAACACGTCGCCTTGCCCACGAACTTGAAATAGCAAAACAACATTTTATTTCGCAAGGACATCTCAACGTTCGGGCGGTTTTGGGGATTTGTTATGGCAAAGCCAAAACCACCGGGTGGAAAGATGTCGCGGATAAAGTGGTTGGTCAAAATTTTTGGATGTTGATTAGTGGGCGTCCTGACCTTTATACCGAGATTATCGAGCCATTGGGTTACGAAGCAAGGCAACATAGTGAAGCATTTGAGAGAGAACGTGACCGAATCTCAAATCGTCTTGTGGAGGGGTTTCTACGAGATTTTTGCGATGATGGTGCGATTAACTGGCAAAGAATCGTGGAATTTAACAGCAAAAATTTGGATTCATAATAATGAGGTATAGATACCAGCAAATCATGAAGCCCCTACAAATCATTATCGCGGGCGGGCAAGCCGCGCCCCTACAAATTTTACACTCGCGGGCGGGCAAGCCGCGCCCCTACAAATTTTACACTCGCGGGCGGTTCGCGAACCGCCCCTACGGTCAGGACTCGCTTTTATGACAGATGCACAGTGGTGGAAAAACGGCACGGTCTATCAGATTTACCCGCGCAGCTTCAAAGATTCTAATGGCGACGGAATCGGCGACCTGCAAGGCATCATCGACAAGCTAGACACGCTCAACGACGGGACAGAAAACTCGCTCGGAATCGACGCCATCTGGATTTCACCGTTTTACCCGTCCCCGATGGCTGACTTTGGCTATGACGTGGCCGATTATTGCGACATCGACCCGATGTTTGGCGACCTCGAAACCTTTGACCGGTTGGTCACAGAAGCCCACCAGCGCGGCATTAAAATCATCATCGACTGGGTTCCCAATCACACCAGCGACCAACACCCGTGGTTCCTCGAATCGCGCTCCAGTCGTGATAATCCCAAGCGTGATTGGTACATCTGGCGCGACCCCAAGCCGGATGGCAATCGCCCGAACAACTGGGGGAGCATCTTCGGCGGCCCCGCGTGGGAATGGGACGAGGCGACCGGGCAGTATTTCTATCACATGTTCGTCAAGCAGCAGCCGGATTTGAACTGGGCGAATCCCGACGTGTACGCGGCCATGCTCGACGTGCTGCATTTCTGGTTCAAGCGCGGCGTCGATGGTTTCCGCATGGATGTGGTGTATCTGATTGCCAAGACGCCCGGCCTGCCCGACAACCCGCTTGACCCGGACGCCGACCCGTCTCTGCCAGAAGATGACATCTTCAGCCGCCAAATCCACCTGTACGACGGCGCAAGGCCAGAAGTCCACGAGATCATCAAGGATTTTCGGCGGATCAGCGACCAATACGATGACCGCGCCCTGATTGGTGAAATCTGGGAAGACGACATCGAAAAATGGGTCGAATATTACGGTGAAAACGGCGACGAATTGCAACTGCCGTTCAACTTCCGCTTCATTCAACTGCAAAAGTGGGCGGCGGACGGCGCGAAGGCGATTGTCGATATGATGGAAGGGGCTGTCCCATCAGCGGCGTGGCCGAATTATGTGCTGGGGAATCATGACCGCACCCGCCCAGCCACCCGCGTCGGCGGTCAGGGTCAGGCGCGAGTCGCGGGGATGATGCTACTCACCTTGCGCGGCACGCCGACGCTGTATCAGGGCGATGAGTTGGGGATGCTTGAGGCCAAAATTCCGGTTGATAAAATTCAAGACCCGTGGGGGATTAACCTCGGCCCAGAGCGCACCCGTGACGGTTGCCGCACCCCGATTCAGTGGGACGGCTCGAATTATGCTGGGTTCAGCACGGTTGAGCCGTGGTTGCCGATTCAAGATGACTATACGTGGCGTAATTACGCTGATATGAGCGCTGACTCGACCTCGATTCTGGCGCTGTATAAGAAGTTGATTTGGCTGCGGAAAAAGACTCCCGCGCTGAACATCGGCAGTTATACGCCGCTGAATATGCCGGATGGGATATTCGCCTATATCCGCGCCGAGGGCGGTCAGCGCGTGTTGGTCGCGCTAAATTTCACGGCTGAGAGCAAACCGTTGAGTCTGCCGGGAATCGGGCGGATTTTGTTGTCTACCCACCTTGACCGTCAGGGCGCGGTCAGTGGGGTGATTGAACTGCGCGGCGATGAAGGCGTGATTGTCGCGCTGGATTAGGGGAAATTATAGGAGGGGGTAGATAGTGCTACTATTTACCCCCTCCTATATTCGTGGGTAGCTTAATAATTGCGCTGTTTTTCGCGACGTTCCCGAACTTGGCGCTCTACAGCATCTAAAGCGCCATCCAGTGTGGACTGAAACTGTTCACCTTTTTCTGTGGCCGCGATGTGATTTGATCCCATATAAACGACAATCGTGACTTCGTAAATGTAGGATGTTTCTCTTCCGTGGGCAGGTTGCTTGAAGTTAACAGCCGCACCTGAAATATCGGTGTGACCTTCTGCCAGCTTGCTAAGGCGGTCTACAGCCAAGGTATAGAATTCGTTCTCGCTTTTCTTTACATCATCAACTTCATTGTTAAACTCAACGGGAAAATTTCCGGTATCCATTTTTCCTCACCTTTGGCTTGTTAGAATAACAATTGCGGCACATATCACACTGTGATTTGGTATCTTGTATTTCAAGCTGATTACCAAATCTAATAGCGGAAAACAGCGGCGATTGCTGATTCAGTTGGCATTTCGTCTTGGGTAAGTGCGTAGACGGTTCCGCCGTTTTGAAGGGTCTGCATCGCTGCGAAATCCAATAGTGGGAGATCATCTTCCTGACTTTTCTCTGACTGGTAATGAACAACTTTCCCCGTATCACGTTTGAATACGCCCCACACCTGAGCGCCCACGGCTAAGATCAGTTTGTCGACACGCCCATAAAACGCTGCCTCGACAATCTCCTCCAAGTCATCCGTTGCTTTAACGGTGACGGCAAACTGCTGATATAGTTCGATAACCTTTTCCATCTCCTGACGGAAATAAGGTTCTACAATCACCCAAGCTTGTTCCTGTAATTCTTCAGGTCGCAAATGTTCAGGGTTGCCGGTGATACCTTCCTGCATGATGTTCGCGTATTCGCTGACCTTATGGTAAATCGGCAGCAGATAGTCAACGCCCGCTAAAACAAGCGGTGCTTGCTCATCACGAAATACGGTTTTCAATGCAGCATCTACCAGATTGAGATAGCGCTCGATTCTCTCTTTCTGTTCCTCCTCGCCCGGACCTTGCCCATGGAACATGGCCGAGTGAATGCCGCCCTGTGCTGTACTCTGAGAAGTTACCGAATGTAATTGCAATTGTTTTTCTGGGTCATCGAATTTGAGTGCTTCGTCCAGACTCTTAGGTGTATCATCCGGCAAATCGATTTGACCGACGCTGTAACGAGTTCCTTCAAACAGTCGAACCGCATCCTGACTGATTGCCAAAATGTAATAATGCCCATTGTTCGTGAACAATGGCAAAATGGGTTTTAGGTAATAGGACTGAGCAATGATGAGCAGTTCTTCAACGGGAAATGGCAGGTGATAGTAATGGAAATCATCAGGGGCGATAAATACAGCTAACCCATCGTGCTGATGTTGCCAGAAAAATGCTTCGTCTAGTAATGCTTGGGCGGGTTGGAGTAACACACTCACTTCACGGGAACCCATCCCCTTATCGAGAAATTGCCGTTCTGCTTCTCGCAGGAGATTTTTGAAGCGTATGGGGTCTTGCTGGGTATCCTGACCGGCACGATGGGTCGGCAGAAAAATTGATATGCTTGGACTTTGGGTTTGTTGGGATAATCCCTTGATCTGATCTAAAGTCAGGTTTTCCATGAGTTATTCCTTTGTTGTTTACTGTTGATCGGATTCAATCAACTGTTGAATATATTTCAGTGAAAAATACGTTGCTCCGTATCTTATGAGTCAAAAGCAAGGCGCAGGATGTGCTGCATCATTTTCGTGGATGCGGAAAATGATGTAGCGCGTGTTAGGAGTCGGAAATACAATGTTTGGCAAATCAAAAGCAGTATTGCTGCCATTCCCATCGCCGTATTTGACACCGAGGTTTCTGTGTCGCCTCAGCAGTCTACCGTTTTCGTTCTCCTCATCTCAGACTTATTGGGCAACGTACCCGCCGTCCACCAGATAAGCGCCTCCTGTAACGAACGATGCCCCTTCCGAACACAGCCACAGCACTAAATTAGCGACCTCTTCTGGCTTGCCCATACGTTTCATCGGGTGAAGACTGGCAATAGCATTATAGGCATCGGTGCCTTGCACCATGCCCGCCTCTTCCAGCAATGGCGTAGAGATGAATCCGGGGCAAACCGCGTTGATTCGGATATTCTTTTCAGCGTATTCAATGGCGGCGGTCTTGGTCAGTCCGATGACACCATGCTTGGCAGCGGCGTAGGCTGGCGCGGTGGCGAATCCCACCCAGCCTAAAACGGATGCCATATTGACAATGGCGCCGCTACCTTGCTTGAGCATCTGCTCCAACTCATACTTCATGCACAGCCAGACACCGGTCAGGTTAATGCTAATCACGCGGTTCCAGTCTTCTTCGGTATAATCGCCTGTCTTCGCCGACGAACCACCGATTCCCGCGTTGTTCACAGCGAAATCTAGCTGCCCATAGGTCTCTACCGTTTTACTGACGAGTGACCGGATATCGGCCGATTTCGATACATCGACTTTGACGAAAATAGCATCTCCACCAGCCTTATTAATGTTCTCGACGGTTTGGGTGCCGTCTTCAATATCAGCGATGATCACTTTCGTGCCAGCCGCCGCAAATGCCTGTGCTGTCGCCAGCCCAATGCCAGAATTTCCACCCGTTACAATTGCAATCTTGCCTGATAGACCGTTCATTTCTCACCTCTTATTGAACTCATCGAACCCGATCAGGGATTTTCACAAACCGCGTCGCTAGGTAGGGGTTATAAACCTATCAAATTGCTACATATAAAAACCCATACTCATCTTGCGGATAGGCACGTTGCAAACGTTGATCCCAGACGAAGCTACCAGCCTTGAAATAGTCCTGTAACTGCGAATCGATCCCATTCAGCCGCTTCTCTATTTCTGGGGTTAGCGCGTTAAGTTCTCGAGTTTCGTTGACTAATACCTGCGCCATCACGCGCTTTTCGACCATCGAGGGATACATCTCGTGGCACTCATCCTCATTCTGATTGCACTCGTTCAAAAACTGGTTCCATTCGTTTATACGTATTGTCAACTCGTCGGTAGTTTTGTTGGTGTAAGCAACCAACCACTTTTGTTTGACACTATCTACCTGCTGCTGCGCTGTGGTCAACCTTTCGCGCTGCTCGTCTGAAAGCAGAGTATCCAGTAGCGCGAGACGATGTAGCCGCATCAGCAGTCCACCTATCGTCAGTTTGGGCAGGCTCTCAGGCGTATAACCGAATATCTCATTCTCATAGACAAATGGAACAAGCCGCGAAGCCATCGCTTGCACGGTATCAACGTCGTGGTTCAAGTCATACTGGAATACAGGTCTTACTGCTGGCATAAATAATATCCTCCGTGTATTACAGGTCTTTATTGGGGTTGGTTTTATCATCCGTCGTGTATAGATTGTCTAGGTTGTCGATACCAAAATAGGTGCCATCATCCTCTAGGGTGTCGATTAGATATGACACGCCATCATGCTCCAGAATTAAGCGCCCTTGCGAGTCGAAATAGGGTGCCATCTCCCCTGCATCTTGGGTGTCATTCTCATTGATCTCATCGCTTTCAAGCACAGACGCACGCTGCTGAAGCTCAAGCAGCCGTCCGCCGCCAAGGTCATCAGGGTCTGCGTCAGGATTCGTTTCATCAGGGAATAACCAGCGTCCTATCGCTTCCTGACGGATTTCGGCTACGTTGTGCCTATTGGAAGCAACTTCCCACAACTGATCATCGTTGAGAGCGTCTAATTCATCCATCTCATAGATCTTCATCCCGTTTCCCTCCCGCTTTTCTCTGCGTTCTCTGCGTTCTCTGTGGTTTATTTTGCAGTTTTATCTTTTGGCGAAGGTATTATTGTTTGGATAGTTATTTATCTATACTTTAAGTATAGTCACAACGAGCATCCGACAGATCGGTCAACAGAGGGGTAAATAGATCGTCCTTTTGGCTGAGAAAATTAGCCAGCAAGGCGCGGTTAGTGGGGTGATTGAATTGCGCGGCGACGAGGGCGTGATTGTGGTGTTGGAGTAGGCGAACAAGAGGCGTTAGAAATTTCCAACGCCCCTCTATTTTTCTGGCTCATGTTCAAATTGCGTAGTGTAGGGACAGCATTCTTGCCCTCCGTTTTCGGAACAGGCGCACGCCCAGAAGGGCGTCCCTACAGTCACAATCGTTTCACACAGTCTGAACATGAGCCATTTTTCTAGCCCCATGACACAGAAAAAATGATTGAAGCGAGTCGCGCTAAATCAACGCCTTTAGAGCCTTCCATACGTCCCAAGCGCCATCTTGCACATTGCTGATGACGGTCATTTCGATTTTTTGTTTTGGAAATACCATGGAAACGAAGGACGCGCCCGGATCAGCCCCCTCTCCATAGTATCGTGAGACGGTCTCTCCGTCTAAAACCAGCCAAATCCCATAGCCGTAGCCACCTGTATGTCCATTTTCCGACGGATAGGTTGCGTGTGGCGACAAGAACTGCTCAGTCATGGATGTGCTGAGTAATCGATGGTTAGACAGGGCATCCCAAAAACGCCCGACATCCGGCGCTGTTACAAAGACTCCGCCATCCGCACCCCCAATGATTGGTATTTCAAAGATATTGGTGCGCCATTGCCCGTTTTCCATCGGTAGATACCCCAATGCGGTACGAGAAGGCAGTTGATTTAAGGCGAAGAATCCAGAATCGGTCATGCCGGCAGCTTGAAGAACATGCTCTGTTACGTAATCTGTATAGCGTTGTCCCGATATGGCTTCAATGATGAGTCCAAGTAAGACGAAACCGCCGTTGTTATATTGAAAACGTTCACCGGGCGCAAATTTCATGGCGTGATTTTGGAACATGGGCAGAAAATCATGCGGGGAACGCATGGTATAAGTTGGGCGTTCGAGCCAAAGCGCCCCGAAATCCTCTTGGACTTCCTCGTCAAAATAATCAGGCACACCACTTGTGTGAGTGAGCAGATGATGCACGGTTACTGTGGGGTCAAAGTGTGGAAAAGGGACGTTCAAGACTTTTTGCAAGCGCGTTTCAAACGTCAGCTTGCCTTGCTCAACAAGTTGACAAATGGCTATCGCGGTTAGGAGCTTTGTGCCTGAAGCAATCCCAAAGCGGGTGTTTAGGGTATTGGGCAATTCATCCGCCCGATTCGCATATCCATAGCCTGCTCCAAACACAGTTTTTCCAGCTTGTTGAACATAGACCACGCCGGAAAAATCGCCGTGGCGTTGCATCACTTGTGTAATGGTTGATGAGTCTAAAGGCATGATATGACTCCCACAGAGTGCGATTTAGAAAAAGAATTGAGTCAAACTTTGTGCTTCAAGACCTGTCGAAGGCTGATGAGGCAGTAAATTATCTGTTTTGACCCGTTGAGATAAGTATGCCAACAGAGCGCGTAAATATCCATCAGGTTGAATTTGAGAGCAGGTGGGACAACACGTATATCCTAATGAGGAAACCATTGGGGAAGCGGTGGATCGGCGTGCCAATATTACCCTGCACATGACGCCAAACTGTTATACGCTGATGAGTATATCCGCCTAGATTTCTGCTCCTGATACCTCATGCTGACGGGCGGCCACCGACAATCTGTCCGCTTGTGAGGCTAAGAGACCGTATGAAATCGCTCATCATTGTTATGATATTTTTGTTCTTGACCGGATTTCCAACCGAGGCACAGACCGCCCTAGAACCTGTCGAGGTCGCCCGCTATGGTCGGGGAGTTCTCGGTGATCGGCGGGCGTGGTCGCCCGATGGTGCGACGTTGGCCGTTATCGGGTCACGCGGGATATGGTTTTACGACACGATTAACCCTGCCCCGCCCGACTTCTTGGCGATGGGTGGACAGGTTCGGCTGGCCTATGCGCCGGATGGCAGATTGTTAGCGGGTTCAAACAGCGACGGCGTGGTGACTATACTCGACACCGAGCGCCAGCCGATCCAGACTTTTAGCGCCAAAGCGGCGGCTTGGTCGTCCGATGGGGCGCTGCTGGCGTTGGACTTGGGCGATTCGTTGGTCATCCTTGACACGCAGACGTGGGAGGAACGCGACCAACTCGCGGCCAGTGCGTTAACCGGTTTTGCCCGGTCAAACTGGTCGCACGAGATTAATTTCAGCCCCGATGGTCGGTTTGTAATGTTTAAGTACATAGATGATGATGAGGCTTGGTGGGACAATGTTGCTGTCTGGGATTTGGAGACCCGGGCAGTCGCGTCGATTGGCGACTATTTCGACAATGACGACCTCACGAAGATGGATGTGCTTGCGGTATCGCCTGATGGAGTGACCATTGCCCTCTTGAAGGGCGGCGGCAACATCAATGAAGATGAGATTCGCTTACTCAACACCGAGACCGGCGAGACCGTCCTGCGCGAGACCGGCGCGCTGTTGGGGGAAGCGGCTTTCAGCCCAGATGGACAGACCCTCGCGGTTGCCAACAACCCGTATCAGGTTGCTTTATGGGATATGGCGACGTGGGAGCGTCTTAACCTCATCGACGACGAGGGGCAGCCCGCCTTCAGCCCCGATGGCGAACGCTTGGCGCTGAACGGAGGGATCATCAGCTTAGAAGTCCTCGCCCCGTTACAGACAGATGAAGTATTTAAGGAGCGATTTATCGCCAGCCCAGCGGGGAATGTCTTACTCCGATGGAGCAATGATCTGAGCCTGATTGACCCCGTGACCGGTGAGACAACAGCCATACTCGAAGGCGTGGAGTCGCCGTTGGCCCACGCTGAGTTCAGTCCTGATGGGCGTTGGCTAATGACGGCGCATGAAAACCTCAAGCTGTATCAGTGGGAGGTCAGCACGGGACGTATGCAAATCGAAATCGTCACGATCAAGGCCGTGATACGGGGGCCTACCCAGCGCCAACCGTGGGAACCGGAGACGTTTGATATCTACTGGCACTTTGCATTCAGCCCGGACGGGGCGGTGGTTGTGGTGAAAAACAACGGGGAAGACGACGAGAAGCGTCAGATCATCTGGAGTCTGAACGAGCAAGGGCGGCTACAGCTGCATCCACGCTACCGCCTCATCCCCTTTGAGCCGTATACCGCGCAGGGAGAGTTAGTCTTACAGTCCGAGGATAATACCCTCAGCTTGTGGCAACCGCTGACCGGCCAACCTCGGTTGATCGCCCGTTTAGACGAGAGGGAGTTATTTTTAGGGCTAAACGCCGACTCGACCCGGTTAGCCTACCACAGCTACAACGATAACGAGATCACGGTCTTGACGACGGACGTCGAAAATCCGATTGAGCTGGCACGCATCCCTGTCCGTGCGGACGCGCTAGGCATTGGTGGGGCGCACTTCAGCCCTGATGACCGCTACTTTTTCTATAGCGTGACCATCAGTGAAATCTTGCCTCAGGAAAACTATGTCTGGGACATGGTGATCGGAGAGCCGGTCAATCCGGAGGATTTTCCGACTGAGTTGGTGTTTGAGGTCACAAGCGAACGCTTGGGTGTGGTGCGCGATCCCGCCGGCTCCAAGTTTTACATCTATAGCATTGATGCAACGATTGATGACCCACCGTTGGCAGAGATTGACGCTAGAGGCGGTAGACCAATTTTCACCCCTGACGGCGCACACCTAATCGTCGTCTACAGCGACGGGGTAGTAGTGGTCTGGGGGTTATAACGCCACAATTTGCCTTGACCGTCAGGGCGCGGTCAGCAGCATCATAGAATTACACGGCGACGAGGGCGTGATTGTCGTGTTGGATTAGACATCATCGTGTGAATCGAAAAAAGAGCGACCCAGCAGGCCGCACTTCCCGATCCGGCATCAAAACCAAACGCTTGCGTGCGGGTTGGGATGACGCCTGTCTTTGGTCTATTTTGGCTTCCTGATTTTTCATGCAATCGCCCTGCCATAACACCGGCTCAAGGTGCGTGATTTCTATCATAAGCCAAAATGATAGTGCCATATTAGGACATGATTATGGGTGACTACTCAAACGATAACCGCCCCTATCTCACACTGCCGGGGTGACTCGTTCCGCCGCCCGCCGATTCCACCGCCGAATCGCCCAGCCCCACCCCAATAACGGCAGCACGCTCAGGGCGGCTGTGCCTATCGAAACCAGTCCGATATTTTCCTCGCCCAATCGGTCAATCAGCGCCCCTTGCGTCAGTGTGGCGAAAATCGTGGCGATGGTAAAGAACACCATATCCATCGCAAACACCCGCCCGCGATAGTGGTCAGGCGTGCTGCGTTGGAGCAAGATGCTGGAATACGTCCAGTTGACCGAGCCGCCCGTCCCGCGTAACGCCAACCCGATACACACAACCAGAATCACCCCCGCCCAGCCCAGAATCAGCCAGCCGAGCGCCTGAGTCACGAATCCAATCAGAATCCACCAGCGTAGCGAAGCGTCCGAACCGTCGCTAAACCGGTTGGTCAAAATCGGGCCGACGATTGCGCCGATTCCGAACGCGGTATACAGCAAGCCAAGCGAGACCAGTCCGTCGTCGCCCATGACAAAAATTTGGGTGGCGAAAATTGTCATGGCGGTATCGACATTGCCGAGGCTGCCGCCAAATTTCACCAACATGGTCGCTAAGGTGGACGGCTCAGATTTGATATAGCGCAACCCCTCAATCAGCGAGGTATCTTCGCGGTTGCCGTCTGCGCCCCCCGGCTGATGGACATACCCGCGCACCATCATAATCAGCACGCCAGACGCGATGAACGTCACGACATCGACCGACAACGCCGCCCCGACT
>Ga0163147_10005573_pt1 | contig 15236 bp, 11 predicted proteins | sample OliLakLV19MP6G1_FD_148597 | JGI IMG/M metagenome (GOLD analysis project Ga0163147, IMG submission 148597) | Freshwater microbial mat bacterial communities from Lake Vanda, McMurdo Dry Valleys, Antarctica- Oligotrophic Lake LV.19.MP6.G1 | ecosystem: Environmental > Aquatic > Freshwater > Lake >...
GTTTGAGAGACTCGGAGCTCTACTCCTTCTCTTCCGTACTATTCTGCAATTCGTTGATCGGCATTCTGACGTTGAAATAAAGTTTCTTAATCTTCTTTTTTCCCTTTTCCTTCTTCTGGCCTTTTTGAGAAATAGTCAATACATCCGTATCGCCCACCAATTGTTGCAATGAACGCTCCAGTTCCATATCTGTCAAAACCATGTATTCGTCCGCTACATTAAGCACTACCCACGAAGTGTTCATGCCCATTCCATCGCCGCTGCTATAGATCACATCCAAGAGATTGAAATAGATGCGGGCATAGTGTCGGGCAACATCATTCCTATTCATTCCCGAGTAGCATACAAGCATAAAATAGGTGGACTTCAGATTGATGGGATTCTCCATAAGTACTTTTTTACCATAGACAATGGCGTTTGAGTACTCACCACTGCGAGTCAACTCATAAAATTTCTCCTCGTCTTCTCCTTCCCCATACGGTGCATATTTATCGTAAAATACATTGCCATAATACAGCATTCTATAAGCTTCGAAGGTGAGAGTAGAATCCAACTGGCTCAATCGTTCTATCAGAGTGGGATAATAGAAAGCAGAACCCTCTTTGGTGGTTTGTTCTTTCACAATGTCAAAATCGATATTGGAGATTTTTTGCGAGAAAACACCTTGAGCGATTGAGAGGAGAAGTAGTATGGCAAATAAATTTTTCATGGTAGGTGAACAGGTTAAAGCATCAAAAAAAATTAAATTGGCCATGAAATTAATCTGTCTTGCTCAATTCACCAAAAAAAACAAGGGCGCTCAACCACGAACGCCCTTGCATAACCAAACAAAAACCAACAGTAGGGAACATTTGAAGGTTCCCTTGAGAAACCTGCGGGAGACCGTTGTCGACCGCTACAGTGCGTAAAGTCTGCTACATAGTTTAGATTTTCCGTGTATCTCTTTAAGGGGTTCCTCAGGATGCACTCAACCTTTGTCGTTGAAGATCCAGAGTCCTTGAATCAGCAAATCTTTGGGGGCCATTTCATTTTTCATAATTCAACAGGTTTTGAGGTGAAAAAGACGTTCTAAAAACAACTTGAGTTCTAATGTACGTTGGGCAAATGCCACAGAATTGTCAGATGCAGGAACGGGGCCTCATGAGTGGTTTTCGGCACGCTAGAATGGATTAACGGAAAACCAGGGGCCCTGCCTAGAATCCATCCACCGCAGCGGGCAGGCTATGGAACTGCTCAGGGAGAGAAACACACAGGAGAAAAGCGGGAGCTATAGGGCAGATACACGAGAGAGATACGGGAGATACACGGGATATACACGGGATATACACGGGAGACATACGGGAGAGACACCGGAGATCCACAGGAGAAAACCCTCTGACATCACAGCAATGCCCATGGGCCTTCCGTGGGTTTAATCTTTTTGGGGGGGCGCTTTCATTATACAATACCAAACTGCGGTGCGCTGTGCACGGTGGTTCGCACAAACAGAAATCAAGGAACCCCATCACGAAAAAAATTGCATTCCAAAATCCCCTCCTTATCAAGATACGGGCAATACCTTAGAAACACTTCTATGCACCACCCTTCATTTGCGATTGGAATAATACCACATAGGTGTCCCCAATGTACCAATACCCTTCTCACACCCTCGGCTTCTTAGGGGATACTCCAATGGCATATGCCACTGCGCTTTTATAACATAGTTCGGGCTCCATTTTTTGGCGGTTGCCTTTACAAGCAGGATGCGTACTGTAGCCATTCTGCTTATGAAACAGGCCATCCTGCATTGCGCATTGGAAGTCTGTTTAGGTAATGCGCTCCAGGATGCCGGGAGAGTAGCTGTTGCAGGCCTATGGAGCGAAACGGAATTGGACGATTATACCGATTCTGCTTATTACTATAGTCCATGCTGCATTGCGCATTGGAAGTTTTTTTTGGGTAATGCGCTGCAGCATCTTGCATGCACGAAATGGTAAATGCCGTGAGAGAAGCTGTTACAGGCCAATGGAGCGAAACGGAATTGGACTAATACAGATACATAAACAGTATTACAGCTACATGAACCGCATTACACATACACGAACCGTATTATTTGACCCCAATGGGGGCAATTAGGCCCCTGGTCCATCACCGAAAACGCTTTGAGGTTGTTTTTTACCTGGTGGGTCGGGGGCTATTTTTAAGTTTCCTTGATTTTTGAAAATGAGGTCTCTAGCCGGTATTTCAGTTTTTTTTGGGACATAAATAGCTATCCATTGTAACCTCTTCCTTTGCAGATCACGTACAAAAGTGTGTAAGTTCTCATGTAGAGATATTAGATAGTTTAATTGTTTTCATTTATTCCATGAAAGGTCATCCAACGGGGTGGCCTTTTTGGTTTGATTGGTGAACCAAAGTCGCAAAAAACTGTTATTGTGGTTTAGGCAATGAAAAAGTGCCTTAGGTTTGGCGCTTAGAAAAGAAATGACACACACAACCCCACGACCATGAAAAACAAAATGTTATTTGCAGGCGGAGCCTTGAGTTTGGTATTTGCCTTTGCGTTTATGCTACCTTCCGATCCAGAGACGTTGGCTCTAGGGGCCAAAGCACCTAATGCGGAGTTGAAGATGGACGACATTTCGGGAACACAGATGAGTTTGAACGACCTGAAGAAGGACAATGGCTTATTGGTTATCTTTTCTTGCAATACCTGTCCTTTTGTGGTGGGTAGCGACGACAGTGAGGGTTGGGAGGTGAAGTACGCTGAGTTGCGCAAGTTGTGTGAGATGCAGAACATAGGGATGGTGTTGGTAAACAGCAATGAGGCGAAGCGGGAGAAGGGCGACAACATGGCCGACATGAAAACCAGGGCCACCGCCAATGGATTTGGCCATGTATCGTATGTATTGGACCAGAATTCTGTTTTGGCCGATGCGTTTGGCGCTCGCACTACGCCGCATGTATTTTTGTTCGACAAAGACTTAAAATTGGCATACCGCGGGGCGATCGACGAAACGAGTGCCAACCCGAAAGACGCCAAGAGCCCCTATTTGAGCAATGCCATGAGCAACATGACTGCCGGCAAAACCATAGATCCAAACGACACCAGACCCATGGGTTGTAGCATCAAAAGAATAGTGAAGTAAGGGGTGGGCAGGAAAATTAACTGATAGCGGAGATTTTTTATCTCCAAAATTTGTAGATTTGACTAGATGGAACCAAAAGTTCAAGTAGATTTCTTTCTAAGGATTTATTATGGGCTAGTCACAGTTCCTAGTAGTTCTGTGAATACTGTGCTGGACGTGCAAAATTTTTCAAAATTGTATGTACAACAAATGGATTGGGGCACGAACATTGAAACCATTGAACTATCAATGCTTAGATTCGCCCATGCATATAGTAGAGCCCTGCTTAAATACAGCATTGAACTAAATCCGAATCAAATTATACAAGAACTTCAAATGAATCAGACAAATTTGCAGTGTGTTTTACATTGGGTCGCACATATCGAGTAAAAGTCAGTTCACTTCCTCCGTTCTTTGAATGCGCTGTGTGAAACAGAAGATAATCTGGACATACAACATTCAATGAAGCTTCTAAAATTTATTACACATTGTAAAATGTACAGGTTGTAATTTTGCACATATCATGAAGCACCTTTCCGTTCCGACTGCTGACACATCTTTTTATTGTGTTAAAATTCTTAGACTTTCGAATTCTACAGACTTGGAAGAATTCTACCGTATATTAAAATCAGGCTCTACCAAAATAGATTCGATCCACTTGCAACTCCAAGATCTAGTGCGTTTGAAATATCCATTTAAGAAATTCTCTGAATCGGAAATAAATAAATTAGTTTATGAGCACCTTGGACCAACTGAACCTGAGCGATACGGTGTTTGGGTTTTTTACCCATGGCGAAATCGCGTTGTTCATTTGTTGGATGCTGAAGAATTTATTCGAGTCCGCACTGTGCGAAATTTATATAAAATAACTCCTGAAGAACAGAAAAAATTAGGGACAAAAAAGGTTGGAATTATTGGATTGTCTGTTGGGCACTCCGTTGCTATGGCAATCGCTACACAGAGAATCGCTGGCGAAATAAGGCTAGCTGATTTTGACACATTGGAACTAAGCAACATGAACAGAATTAGAACTTCTGTGCTAAACTTAGGCTTACCTAAAGTAGAAATTGTCGCAAGAGAAATAGCAGAGTTGGATCCTTTTTTAAAAGTCACGTGTTATTATGATGGAATAAATGAAGACAATATTCATGAGTTCTTTACCAAAGATGGAAACATAGATGTTCTTATTGAGGAGTGCGATAGTGTTGAAATAAAAATACACAGTAGACAAATAGCCAAGAAACTAAGAGTGCCTGTTGTAATGGATACAAGCGATCGTGGAATGATTGACATAGAGCGCTTCGATCTGACGCCCGAATATCCGCTATTGCATGGATTGATAGATGAGAATTTGTCCTATCAATATCTAAAATCGTTAAAAGGGTCAAAGGAAAAGCTTCCATATATTCTGCCATTTGCAGGAATAGACAACATATCTGAGCGGATGGCGGCATCTGCACTTGAGATTGAGTCTTCCATCACTAGCTGGCCCCAACTTGGATCCGAAGTACAAATCGGAGGTGGCATTGCAGCATCATATGCTCTCAACATACTGCTCGGCAAGAAGGTTGAAAGTGGCCGACATTATCTAGATATTTTTGACCAAACTTCTAGTAATTATACATCCAGGGAGAAAAAAATAGAACCTGAGCTTAAAATTCTTAATCCAAATTTCAATTGGGAAATAGTTGAGAAGGAAGAGCGAGAAGTGTTCGAAAGAGAAATTGTAATTGACATTCTCAACAAGGCAATCGAGTCTCCAAGTCCAGGCAACAATCAAAAATGGAAATTTGTATTAAGAGAGAAAAGTATCTGTATATTTCTTGATAAGGAGTACAATGCATCTGTTGGAGACAACCTTGGATACTCTAGCATACTAGGGATTGGTGCCCTTATAGAGAACATATCCTTGCTAATGATAGCATACCGTTTGAAACCAAACATTAAGGTCTTTGAAGAAAGTAATTTCCCATTAATATGTGTAATTGCTCTAGAAAACTGGCACGAAGAATTACTATCAGAAGATGCATTGATTGCGCAGATTCCAAAACGCAGGACTAATAGAAAAACGGGTTCGAATCGTCAATTAAGCACCTTGGAAAAAACGGCGCTAGAGGATATTCTTAAGCCTAATAACCAGTGTTTAGTAAAAACAATTGAAGAACTCGGACTCATAACAGATATAGGGAATATTATTAGAAGTGGTGATAGAATTCGTCTTCAAAACGAGCAGGCGCACCATGAGTTTTTTATTAACGAACTGCGTTGGACTAAAGAAGAAAGTTTAAAATGGAGGACTGGGATAGAGGTAGAACATTTGCTTCTCGCCCCAGCAGATAATGCTGCGCTAAAGATCGCAAAAAGGTACAAGCCAATTCAGTTCCTTAAGAATCTCGGCTTGGGAAAGGGATTTGAAAGGATTTCTATTGATGCAATCGAAAACAGCAGTGCTATAGTCTGTATTTTTGTCCAAAGCTACAACTATAATGATTTGGTTGCGGCTGGTCGAACTATACAACGATATTGGCTTAAGGCAACCGAACTTCACATCGGAATTCAACCTATGACATTTGTGCTTTCTCTGTTTAGCTTGCTTGAAAGCGATAAAAATAATTTTTTGAATGAATCAGAACTTGGTGAATTAAAGGAAATGAAGGCTCAATTTGATGTGTTATTCACGCCAGTTGAAAAAACGGTGCCTGTATTTCTATTCAGAGTTCATAAAGTGGCTTTTGATCCAGAAAAGACACTTCGTGTTCCAGTTTCTGCTAAAATTCTTGAGGTGTGAATATTGAACTGATTGCATTTTGGGCAGACCGAAGACCAGATTTATGTGATGAATTTTCCTTTGGTCACAAAATTCTTCTTAAAGAATACGGTATAGAAAATGTCACTTCTGGCAAGCCGACATGGAAAGATCAAAAAAATATTTTAGTCCTTGCGGCCCTTAACTCTATTGACAAAACAATGGTAGGGGGTGCACGAATCCACCTGTCTTCCGACAATTCCATTTTACCATTGGACGAAGCATTGAACTATATTGAACCAAATATTTCCGGTTGGCTTCGAGAAAAGTATACTACTGGTATTGGCGAGCTTTGTGGGCTTTGGAACGCGAAGAAAGTATTTGGTAAAGGAATTAGTCCTCTTCTAACTCGAACTTCAGTAGCTATATCTGACAAATTGAATATTGCATACTTGGTAGGTCTTGCGGCACCGTACACTAAGGATATGGCCAGTTCAATGGGTTTTAAAATTGTGCCAGAATTGGGGGCTAACGGGACTTTTCAATACCCGAATGAGCGGCATACTGCGAGCCTGTTGATTATTGATGATATACCCTCCTTAAAAAGCGCTTCGTCTGAGCACCGCGAGCGCATTTTTTCGATACGAGCAGGTAATACCCAATTTGTCAAAGAAACAATTAACGGATCTCAATTGGTTGTAACATATAACCTTTTAGTCTAACCAAGCGTAAAAAAGTTCTTGTAACAAAGAACATTTTGGCTAAAACCCTATACCTCTCTCTGCTTTTGGCTCTTTCAGGCCATTTGTGCGCTCGCGAAAACTTAGATACTGTTTTCGTAGCCTCAGATAATTCTGGATATATTGGAAAACACCTGTCAATATATTGTGATTCAACAGCTTCTTTGAATTTTGATGATGTACTCAGAAATTCCAAGTTTGTCAAGGGTTCGTCCAGAATACCAAATTTGGGTATTACCTCTTACAATTACTGGGTCAAAATAAGCATTGCCAATCTGTCTGAATCAGAAGAATTGTTTGTAAATGTGATCCAACCTGCAATTGACCGAATTGAATTCTATGATCCTTCTATTTCAAATTCCGCTAAATATTCTTATGGTGATACAGTAGCGTGCAAAGATCGTGTTGTTAAAAATCAAAATTTCATCTTTCCTGTTTCCATTAAAAAGGGGAATACTAAAACAGTCTACTTAAAGATTAGTAGTGGTGATATGATTCAACTTCCAATTGAAATTGGTAATTCGAGTTTTGTTCAACAATCATCATCAAAAAAGGATACTTTATTTGGATTGTATGCTGGCATTATGCTTGCAATGCTATTGTATAACCTGTTTATTTTTATAAGCACGAAAGAAAAAACATACATTCTTTATGTTGTATACATTACGTTCGTGTTTCTTACCCAAACAAACATTTTAGGCTATACGGGTAGGTTCCTGTTCTTTGATTTTCCCGACTTGGAGAGATATTCGGTTTATGTATTTAGTGCCTTAGTCCCAATTGCGGGAATGCTATTCATGATCTCTTTTTTGCACCTCAAGCGAAATGGCAAAAAGTTCATACCGTTCATGTATATTATCGCAGCGGTGTATGCCGTAGCTCTCGTATTGGCCCTTAACGATAATTTCCAGATTTCATATAAAATATTACAAGGCTGTGCATCTACGGCCGCCCTTTACCAACTTGTCATTGCTATTATCCTTACGATACGCCAAGTACCACAAGCCAAAAACTTTCTAGTGGCATGGTCAGCGTTCTTGGTAGGTGTAGTAGTATTTGTGCTCAAAGATTTCGAAATAGTGCCGTACAACGAACTTACCTACAACATGATGTCTATAGGAAGTGCTGTGGAAAGCGTGCTCCTCAGTTTTGCACTTGCCGATAGAATAAATTCGCTCAAACGCGAAAAAGAAATGAGCCAAAACAGAATGCTCATCGCTCTCAAAGAAAATGAGAGAATGATCTCCAGCCAAAATACTGAACTTGAACGCAGAGTGGGAGAAAGAACTACTGCGCTCGAACAAAGCAATTTAGAACTAAATAGTACCCTCCGAAACCTAAAGGAAGCTCAAAAACAACTTATAGAGGCCGAGAAACTCGCCTCTTTGGGTCAAATGACTGCGGGTATTGCACATGAACTCAACAACCCTATCAACTTTGTGCAATCGAACGTAGCGCCTCTCAAACGAGACATTGACGAGCTTACCGAGCTCATAAACAAAGTGCACTCTGGCTCACCTCTTAGTCACAACGAAAAATTACAGATCGAATTTGTTCACCAAGAAATAAATCAACTACTTAGTGGTATCGAAGAGGGTTCAAAACGAACCGCCGAAATTATACGAGGTCTCCGAATCTTCTCGCGAATGGACCGAGACAGCATAGTATCGGCAAACATCAATGATTGCATTCAGTCTACTCTCATTGTTATGAAGAGCAACACAAAAGGCGAAGTGACTATAGTAAAAGAACTTCAAAACGATATGCCCAATATTGAATGTTTTCCCGGTAAACTCAATCAGGTGCTCGTCAACCTCATTACAAATGCAATACACGCCACATGCTTGCCTTACCGCAATCAAAGGGACCGAGTAATTAAAATTCGTTCATTTCGGAGTACGAATAGCGTTGTAATAGCTATAAAAGACAATGGTAGGGGTATAGAAGAAACTATTCTACAGAAAATATTCGACCCGTTTTTCACCACAAAAGATGTGGGAGAAGGTACAGGATTAGGACTTTCTATAGTACTAGGGATTGTTAAAGAACATAATGGTCATATCGATGTTCAGAGTACGCTGGGTGAAGGCACTGAATTCCTAATATATTTGCCGCTTATCCCCGAAAGTATACGCAGCCGAAAGGCATATGAACAATAAACCCGGCATCCTCTATCTGGACGACGAAGAAAATAATCTGTTTTCTTTTCGGGCTCTCTTTCGCCGCGATTTCGATATCTACACAACCACTTCTGCGGCAGAAGCTATCCAAATCTTGCGCGAAAATGATATACAGGTAGTTCTGTCCGATCAGAAAATGGCCGAGATCAGTGGAGTCGAATTTTTCGAATTGTTGAGAAATGAGTTTCCCGATCCGGTGCGCATCCTCGTTACCGGTTATGCAGATATAGAGGCCGTGATCGACGCAATTAACAAAGGTCAGGTATATCGTTATATTACCAAACCATGGAACGAGCAAGATCTAAAATTTTGTATCGAAAACGCATACGAAAAGTATAGCCGTGAACGCGAACTCCGCACCAAAAATGTAGAACTCGAAAAAGCGAATGCTGAGCTTGATAAGTTTGTCTATAGTACCTCACATGACCTAAGGGCTCCACTTGTTTCTATGCTTGGTATCATGGAGGTGCTTCGAGTAGAAGAGGACAAAACAAAAAGCCGCGAGTATATAGACATGCTTGACACCACTTTGCAAAGGCTCAATGAAGCGGTTCAAAACATAATTTACTATTACCAAAATGCCCGTAATCAGGAATTGTTGGAAGAGATTAAGTGGGAGTTCTTTTTAGATGAGGTCATGCGGCAGGCTCGAAAGTCATGGCAGGGAGTGCCCCCGACACTAAATTTAGACATCAGTTCTAGTAAGCAATTTGTATGCGACAGACATAGATTGAAAGTAATAGTGTTAAATATTCTGAGTAATGCCATTCGTTATGCCGACAGTGAAAAGTCAGAAATGTGGATCCGAATAGAAGTGATCCAAAATGCAGAGAAAGCCATAGTGCGAATAAGCGACAATGGCTTGGGTATTGAAAATGCAAGACTTAACAAAATTTTCGATGCATACGATGGTCATTCGATGAGCGGGGGCATCGGACTTTATATTGCTCGGCAGGCGGCAACTAAAATTGGTGCCGAACTGCACGTTCACTCTATATTTGGCGAGGGCAGCAAATTTACCATAGACATCCCCAACAGAATTTGAAGCAGTTTCCCAACACCCGAATATTGATGGTGGACGACAATGACATCGACATTGCTGTAAACCGTAAGTTGTTGCAATTGGCTGATATTACCTCTGACATACGATCCTTCAATCAGTGCAAAAAGTTTTTCGAATATCTCGATTCCGAAGATGGTGGGGCCAAGGGCTTTGCACAAATAGTGCTCATGGACATTATGATGCCTGTAATGAATGGTTTTGAATGTTTGGCGCAGTTTGATGAGTACCCTGCCGATTTCAAAAAGAATTTTGTCATTTACATGTTATCGTCAAGTATCGATCGCAATGATATCCGTTTAGCAGAAGCCACACCTAATGTCCGTCGAGTGCTTGAAAAACCACTGGACATATATGTCCTTCGTAAACTATTGGAGCAAGAAGGACTGCCTACTGAGTAGTGGTATACAATCCGCTTACTTGGGAAATTTTATTAAGCATAGAAATCCTATACTAATAACCATCTACTCTGCATCATTCAGGGTTCAACGCAAATCGATAGAAAAAGTTATAGCACCCACCTAAGCCCTTCATACTGCGCGTTGCTCTTAGCCTTGGATCGCCATTGCCAATTCTTATCTTTATACTGCTTATAAAAACGTCTCTCCTGCATTGCACATTGGACGTCCGTTTTTGGGTAATGCACTGCAAGTTCTTGCTCGTTTTAAGTGACACTTGCCGGTAGAGCATCTCCTATAGGCCCATGGAGTGAAACGAAATTGGACTATTACAAATACCAAAAACGGTATACCTATACATTATAATCCATCGAACACTACCGAGCTACTTAGGCTGCGGTACCAGTCGGAGGTATGGTTTTACTGTTTTCCATCCATTGGGATAAATGGCCGCGGCATCGGCATCCGAAACAGAGGTAACAATGATCACATCCTCACCCTCCTTCCAATTCACAGGCGTGGCTACCTTGTGCGCCGCCGTCAACTGCATGGAATCCAATACACGCAGTATCTCGTCGAAATTGCGGCCAGTGGTCATCGGATAAGTTATTTGCAACTTGATCTTTTTGTCGGGTCCCACCACAAATACCGATCGCACCGTTTGATTGGTGGCTGCAGTGCGGCCCTCAGAAACGCCCTCCTCGCTGGCCGGAAGCATGTCGTATAGTTTGGCTATCTCCAAATTGGGATCCCCAATCATAGGGTAATTTACTGCCACACCCTGCGTTTCTTCAATGTCCTTCTCCCATCGAATATGACTCTCCACCGGATCTACACTCAATCCAATAATCTTGCAATGGCGCTTGGTAAACTCCGGATTCATTTTGGCCATGTAACCCAGTTCTGTAGTACACACAGGTGTAAAATCTTTCGGATGTGAAAATAAAATGGCCCAACCGTCGCCAATCCACTCGTGAAAATGAATGGTGCCTTGCGTGGTATCTGCCGTAAAATCGGGTGCGATATCGCCTAATCGTAATGACATGGTGTCTCGTTTTTTTTTACCGTTTGTGTATCTGTAATAGTCCCATTCCGTTTCACTCCAGGGGCTTTAACTCCTACTTTGAGCATGTACCATTGGATGTATGCGAGATCCTACAGCGCATGGTCCAAATCAGGCTTCCAATGCGCAATGTAGGACAGACTATTCAATAAGCAGAATTGGTATAACTTGCCTACTCTATGCGGTTTTCAGCTTCCCCGATGATGAAATCTGTTGAAGACTTCAGCACACAAATATGGTCTCTTTTGTGATACATATCTGATTAAATATTTGTTATGGTAGATCTTTCGGACTGTCTGCACATCAAGACATCCTCACCCCTGTAATGCTAATGCTTCCTCCAATGGCATCGTCGTTGAAAAAGCCGATAGCATCCTTCTCGTCTTGTAGGGCCAAGGTGTAGAGCAACGGTAGGTAATGTTCGGGAGTGGGCTCCGCCAGCTTTATGGATCCGCCCGAGGTTTTGTAGTTAATTAGCGCATAGTGGTCCTTCGAGTTAATTCATCTCTTGAGGAGTTCATTCGCTTCAATGGCCCAATCACATCCATAAGTCTCATTGAAGTCCTTGCCTTTCAAACTCATCTTTCCCAGGTTGTGTACCATGTTGCCACTGCCCATAATCAATACGCCTTTTGTGCGCAAACCCGCCAACTGCTTGGCTAAATCATAGTGGTACTGGGCATCACGGCTGTAGTCCCGGTTAAGCTGTATCACCGGCACATCCGCCTCGGGATACATATTGTTAAGTACACTCCAAGCACCATGGTCGTGGCCCCATTTTTCGCTGGCTTCTACTTGGGTAGATTGGATGGGCGCACGCGTTTGGTCCTCCAACCACTGCAAACCGGGCACCGGATACTGCACCTCAAAAAGGACTTTTGGAAAACCTCCAAAATCGCGTACCGTAGGTGGCATGTCTTGTGCCGTCACAAAGGTGCCCTTCGTTTGCCAATGTGCAGATATCATCAATATGGCATTTGGCCGTTCTAAGCTCGTTCCAAATGATTTCATCTGCTGCGTAAAACGATTGTCTTCAATGGCATTCATGGGGCTTCCGTGTCCTACGAAGAGTACAGGCATCTTTTCGGTGACTCCAAAGGGCTCAACCATTTTTCCGAGGGTCTTTAGTTTCATAGTTGCTCCAGCCATCGAGACCAGTCCGGGTTTTTGAATAAATGATTTTCGATTCATGCGGTTACCTTCAGGGGTCTCTAAAAAATCAAAGATCGAACCTGCGCACCCCGAAATTGCTGGATCGCAGTGAGAAAAAGAAATTTTGGCTAGAGAAAAAGGCTAAAACCCGCGGGATAACCCATGTTCGAAAAACCCTATGTCTGAAGCCATGGGCAATTGATGGGAGCGGAGAATAGGAAATCTCACAGCTTTACAATCCATATGAACACGTGCAACCATACTTTTCCCGCTCAGCGTACGGCGGGGTTTGTGGGCAGATGAAAATATTTACTCCCTTGGTTATTTATATTAATTCCCCAAAATTCAACATAAAACATTTGTGCAGAGTTTAATTTATACGCCTAGTCGGATGGGTGTACCAAATGTTTGCTCCATCTTGTAACTAAGGCTATTATCAAGCGATCGAAGATATTGATACCAGAAGGAAGTCGGTTCTGTTTGTAGCAAAATTCATTTAGATAGTTTCGCAGGTACTTTGGGCTAACACAATGGTGTATTTCCAAAATTTTTCTTTTGATATTGCTCATATTAATGTGCACATTGAGAATGAACTTTCCCGCTTCTGAAGGCTATGAAATTTGGCTATGTGTTTCTTGAAGAAAATATCACAGCCGTTGTAGCTTGGATTGCCGTCTGTTTGAATTCGATATTCTTCATTAACCCAGCATCCGCATTGGAAATCTATTGCAGCACGAATTCCCTGTGATATCAAGTGCTTTCTCGGTTTTGATTCTTGATGTATGAATATACACCATCAAATAATCCCGCATTGCGCATTGGAAGTGTCTTGGGGTTAATGCGCTGCGGGATTCTCGAATCTACACGATGGAGCAAAGTAATAGTTCGACCTATGAATTCCGATATCTCCATCGCGTGATTCGGGACAATACCAATTCAGCAAAATAAATAGTCCATGCCGCATTGCGCATTGGAAGTTTTTTTGGGCAATGCGCTGCATCCTCTGGCATGCACGAAGTAGTAAATGCTGTCATAGTAGCTTTTATAGGCCATTGGAGTGAAACTGTATTGGATTATTACAGATACATAAACCCAAATCAAGCGATAGATAAATTGCACCCTCATTTTGCCGATGAATGCAGTATTCTATCACTTAGATTTGAGAATCCCGCACGCATTCTACAAAAATTGCCCGAATGCGTAATGCGGGATAAACGGTATCAGCACTTCATCGCGACTTCCAATGCGGATTCTAGGTTTAACTGTACGATATAGACACGAGAACCTGTTTTCGCATCGAAACCGGATACTCTTTAGGTTTGGGCTAATGCCCATTCAAACACAGAGTGATAATGAGAGAGAGCGACGGCCGGCTTATGCAATGGACAACAGAGCGGAGACTTATCGCGCCCTTAAAAATACCTATCGCGCAAAATGTGGCAATGATGCAGATTGTGTCCGGCCATCATCCAGCCGATAGAACGTGGGGAGTAGAGGACCTTATTAGCCGGAGCTTTAAAGTCGAGGGCGCCCTCCTCCATCGCATCAAAGAGGATGATGCTCGATACCCTAACCACCGTAAACTCATGAATTAACTCTGATAAAGGTCGACTGAGATAGCTGCTGTGGGCCACATACTCATTTTCATCAAAACCCGCCAACTCCGTCGCATCATTTCTTGAAAATCGGAGTGCGCGATAGGCCAATATTCTCTCCACATCGATGATATGTCCGAGCAATTCGCAGGGGCTCCATTTGCCATTGTCGTAGCCACGGGTTTCGTTTTCAGGCTTTACGGTGCCGAATAAATCTTGAGTCAACTCGGCCGTAAAACTCAATGCCGACTTCAGGTTCGAATGATCGAGCAGATTTATGTAGTAATGGGTGTAAGGCGGCGCGTCTTGTAAAATGGGCTTTGCGATCATAGGGCCAATTTACGGCAACAAATTTGAATGGCAGGAGCGTACAATCGTTGGCACGCAATCAGAATAAGTCCGGTACGAGGTGTATTCCCCTCCACATAATTCGGTTGGTCTCGGTCCCATGCAATTTCTGTGCACCTAGTACCTTCGGACCCATGGGAATGAAAGTTTGCAAAAATCAGGTCAGATGATGGCTGCAGTATCACAATGGCTTAACGAATTCCGGGCTTTGCTTATGGTGGAACTGCAGACCCAAATGGCACACATCTACAATGGAAAGATGAAACAATAACCCTGGGCATACCATTGGTTTGTTCTGGTCACGGAGTATAAGACCGTTTATCCCGCATTGCGCATTGGAGGCATCTTGGGATTAATGCGCTGCGAGATTCTCGAATCTACACGATGGAGCAAAGTAATAGTTCGACCTATGAACTACGATATCTCCATCGCGTGATTCGGGTTAAATTGATGTGAATCGCGTTCTCTTGTTTTCTTATGCCATGTGCCAGTTGTTCTTAGAATGCTTCCTTGAGGACACGTGTATGAATCATCTGCACTGTTATACGTGAATTTTGTGACTAAATAGGCTGGCGTAGTTCCGTGTACGTTGCTGTTTACAATTTCAGCATGAGCGCAAATGCCGGCAATATTAGGGTCCTTGCATTTTTGGAGTTCTCTTCCATTGTGGTATCCTTTGTCATTAAGGGCAGTGTATGATTCTATGTTTAGATTAGACTTTGCTTCAAGTGCGATATTGGACAGCGCATTTCTGTCATTGCGATTGATGGTATGTGTGGCTACAATGAGCTTGTGCTTATCGTCAACAGCTGCCTGTAGATTATATGCAATTTCTACAACCTGGCCT
>Ga0163147_10005575_pt1 | contig 15232 bp, 18 predicted proteins | sample OliLakLV19MP6G1_FD_148597 | JGI IMG/M metagenome (GOLD analysis project Ga0163147, IMG submission 148597) | Freshwater microbial mat bacterial communities from Lake Vanda, McMurdo Dry Valleys, Antarctica- Oligotrophic Lake LV.19.MP6.G1 | ecosystem: Environmental > Aquatic > Freshwater > Lake >...
CACGAAATGGGTCGTGACCGGGGGCAGAAGAATTCCAGCCGGAAATTATCCGACAGGCACCGAGGGCAGACGATTGTCGCGGCAAAGTGTGATCAATCACCGATTCATTCCTTTCAGACCGAGCGAACGCATTCTGAATCGACAGACGCAATTCCGCCTGCAACGCAGGCCCAAAGCGTTCGGGACCTCAAACAAAGCAACAATTCACTTTAAACCGGCAATACGATTCGATTTCCCTGCGGGGAGTCATGTTCCCTCGGGCTCGCACCCAAATCCAGATCGCAGAATGCGGAATTCCGCGCGACTTCACTGTAAATCGGCAGGCAGGATGCGGAGCTCCATTCCGGAAGGGGTCAACGACCGCTTCGAACCAGGAATTGGGCAGCTCTGACGGTTCAGGTCGGTCAGCCTGACATCCAGCGACCCTCGACCACGTTGCGCAATACTTAAACATGCGTGCGCGATTGAAAGGCATAGTGTCTGTTCACTAGTTTGTTTGATCCCTATCCAGCGTTGTCTAAAATGCTGTAACATGATTTAAGTCAAGTACTTAAGTTGCACTCAATGACCTGAAGTTACCTTCAGGCACGTTGTTTGCAGTTCACTGCTGCAGGTTATTCCGTTGGCAGAGATTGCGCGGGGATGGATAATCAGAACGAAATTAACGCGAGGAGACAGGCGATGACTGGGAGTTTCTGGACCCGACTGAGGCCAGCCGTTTGGGCGCTCGTCACGGGCATTTCATTCTTGCTGAGCAGCAGCGCACCCTCGCTGGCTCAGGATTCTGCGGGGACCGACGCCGCGGTGGTGGAAGCAGTGGCTCCTGCCGCTGATGAGTCCATTGCTCCAGCTCCCCACCTGGAGGGTACGATCGACACAGGTTCCACAACTTGGCTGCTCGTCAGCGCAGCACTGGTCTGTTTTATGATGCCGGGACTGGCTTTGTTCTACGGCGGCATGGTGCGCGCAAAGAACGTCCTGAACATGTTCATGTGCGTGATGGTCTGTGTGCCGATCGTGACGATTCAGTGGATCGCCTGCGGCTACAGCCTGGCCTTTGCTGTTCCATCTGCGATCACAATGGATGCCGGCAGGAACGACGATGGTTCCAACAAGCCGCCATTGAGTTACCTTGGCTGGGATCCAAGCCTGGTGTTCTTCAAGGGATTCTCAGAAGCAGATCCGGGGAGTTCCAGTTACTACGGCAAGATCGTGACCAGCGGGGATACGACAGGGGCGGCTCCCACAGGAGTTCCGGAGCTGCTGTTCGCGATGTTCCAGATGATGTTTGCCATCATCACGCCCGCTCTGATCGTCGGTGCAATTGCGGAACGCGTGAAGTTCTCGGCTTGGTGTTTGTTTGTCGTCCTGTGGGCAACTCTGGTCTATGACCCGGTCGCTCACTGGGTGTGGAACGTCAACGGCTGGCTGTTCCAGAAGGGCGTGCTGGACTTTGCGGGTGGAACAGTCGTGCATGTGCTCGCCGGCACGTCGGCCCTGGCATTGATTCTGATTCTGCCAAAACGCCTCGGATATCCGAAAGGTCCGTTCCTGCCTCACAGCATCGGATGGACACTGATCGGAGCCGGCTGTCTGATGGTGGGATGGTTTGGCTTTAACTCCGGTTCCGCGATTGCTGTCGGCAAAGACTTCCTGCCTGTGTCGGGAGCTGTCGCCGTGATGGCATTTGCAACCACAGCAATCGCCGGAGGTGCCGCGACGGGATCATGGATGGTTGCCGAATGGCTGCACGCAGGGAAACCGACGGCGATCGGAGTGGCGTCCGGGATGGTGGCCGGGCTGGTTGTGATTACGCCGTGTGCCGGCCATGTCAGTCCGGGCGGTGCGCTTGTGATCGGGCTGCTTGGCGGCGTTGTCTGCTTTCTTGGTGTTCAACTCAAGCAGGTTCTCAAGTACGACGACTCACTGGACGTCGTCGGTGTTCACGGAGTCGGCGGAGCGTTGGGGGCAATTCTTGTCGGCTATTTCGTGATTCGACCGGACGTCAGCGGAATGGCTCAGGTCATGCTGCAGTTCACCGGTGTTGCGGCGGCTGGCATTTACGGCTTTGTCGTGACAATGGTGCTGGGACTGATCATCCACAAAACGATTGGATTTACCGTCAGCGAACATGCGGAAGAAGAAGGACTCGACGTCACGGAACACGGCGAAACGGCGTATCGCCTGAGTTAGTTGGAAGCCATTTGACAAAGAGTTGAGTCTTTTTGAACGGCCGGCACGGATGTGCGGCCATTGACTGCGAATGATTTCGCACTTCACGAAAAACGCCCGGCATCGAGATCTCGATGCCGGGCGTTTGTTCGTTCCGGTCAAGTCTTCGGTTCCGATTGACGCAAGTCCGGAACTTCCCTGAGGAGTTCCTGGAGCAGTGTGTCCGTGCCATGCGCGACGCTCCAGGTCCTGACGTATTTCCAGTCGATGATCGGGCCGGTGACCGTGGGCATCCACGATCGCCACTGTGGCATCGATACTACTCATCGATCATGCCGGCATCGCGCTAGATCCCTTTTTCAGAAATCCGGCGACCGATCTCAAGCCTTCGTCGAAACTCCGCTTCTACTTGTTCCTCGGTGTAGTCGGGAAACTGAAATCGGATGCCGCTGCGCATCAGGCGGCAGCAGTCGTCGAAGAGCCGGGGACCATCCAGCATTTTTTCGCCGATCGATCTGCGACCGGCCCTGAGGGCTTTATCCAGATAGATCTCCTCCATGAGTTGTCTGGTTTCAGGATCCACCTGGCTCATGGGCTTTTCTCGCGCCGGCAATACGTCCTGGATTCACCACAACGAACAGTGATTCTGCCGCTGAGATTGGAGTGCTGCGACGCTGTATTCTACCGCAGCGACCATTAGAAAGGACCAATCTCGCCGCGCCAAGCCTGCTCAAACTGAATCACGCGGCTACACGCTCAGCACACGGCGCCATCCATGAAGTGCCCATGCTCAACCAATGAGCGGCAATCTCCGTCCAGAGTTCATGACGGTTTACGTCGTTGGACAATCTCTCTGCCCATTCGACGATGACATTCCAGTCCGGGCGAGGAAACCCGGCGCGAACTTCGAACGCACCGTCGATATCTGAAAGCCGAAACGATTGCGCCGTCATATCCAAAACGTCCCCGGATCGGGGTGTCTGACTGCCGGAACGCCATTAGGCGAGCGGCAGAGAATTTCTTGCCTGTTCCGTAGCTGAATTCGCAAGAATTCAGAATCTCCCTGAATTCTTGCGAATCCAGCTACGGTAGATTCGTTTCTGCCGCTCGCCTTAGTGCGACGTTAGAGTCTTACTCAATTTCTGGCGCGCACAGTGCGCGCATCATTTGAAAGCGAACAACGAGAGCGGACCACAGGTTTCCGAGCGGCAGCTCGCACTGGGTCAAGGGGTCTCACCCCTTGTTAGGGATGGAAATTCAGAACCGTCAAGCTACGACAGGCCCAGCAGTTCTCTGGCTTCCGCCTGACCTGCCGCCGACTTGCCGAATTCGCTCGCGGTGACTCGGGCCAGCGCAGCCATCAGATTCCCCGGCGAAGCGTCTCGATCACGAGCCACTTGCCAGGCACCGATGATCAGGCACGCAAACACGTTGCGGCCCTTGCTGACTTGAGCCAGGTTTCTCCAGGCATTTGCCGAATCGCTCGCATGCAGGCCGATGGAATCTCCATGCACGCTGCCTGCCGGCTTGAGCCGGTCTTCCCACTGAGGAATTCGTCCGCGATCCCGAAGCACCAGCTGGCTGGCGGCCAGAGAAATGGCCTCACCGATCACAGCCGGTTCAAAGCCTTCAGCCAAAGCGCTCGCCGCCGCCCGAGCGGAATCGGATGGCGAAGCGGTGGAAAATGTCGTGCTCAGTTGTTCGACGAATGCATCTTCGGCAGATTTCGTCCCCGGCTCGCGGCCCGCAAGCTTGAACTCATCCAGCAGGCTCACCAGAATTTTCCCATGTTCATCCCACTCGGCTCTTCGGCTGGGTTCGGCTCGCACACAGTACCGCAGCGACTGCCGCAGCAACGTCAGTGCATGCTCGGTCCCTACGATTTCCTGCATGTCCCAGGCTCGGTACGGAAGCACGGTGCGATGCACTTCCGGATTGTCCTGGATCAGGCGCAGCAGCGCGTCCAGACCACTCAACCGATCATTCGAGACTAAGGCCGACAAGATCTGCTCAGCATGGCACCGCAAGTCCTCGCCGACACCGCAAGTCCTCGCAAGTCCTGAAGTGGGATGTGCAGGAACGGCCGAAACTCGCTTATGGAGATGACAGCTTTGTCACGAACGTTCCCAGCGCCAACCCGGCTTCGTTCTGCATCGCCTTCATTGCTTGACCGCATAGATTGAGATGGTGGCCATCATCGACTGAACCTGGCCCGCGTAACAGTAACGCTCCGTCGCTCACTGTCGTTCGCGGGATGTTGGTCCAGCCGGGAATTTCGCCATGGACTTCTCCGAAATTCATCGTCGAGGTCCACCACCAATTGCTGGCGCCGGCCGGCGACGCAGAGAATACTCTCGCACGATTGCCCTGAACTGTGAAGAAGTTCTCCCGCTTGTCTGCGGCGATGCCTGGATCAGCGATACGGGGCGGCGGGCCATCGCTGACAGATGGAGGTAGCCCTTTGGCAATCACAACCCCCAATAGGTTGCTGCCAAGCCCGGCATCCAATCCGAAGGAAATCGACGGCGGATTTTGCGGTTGCAGATTGCCAATGCCAGGCACAGGCGGGTTGCGCCCGAACGGCATGATCGTCAAGTCGCCCAGCCCGATATAGGTGGCTTTCGGCGCACCGCGGTCCTGCAGCGCTTTCGCGACGGCGAGGATCAATCCTGAACCGTTGCTGTCGCCATAAAGGCAGAGCGCGCCGATTCGACCTGCGTCTCCCCCGGTCGCCTTGTCAATTTCCGCAAGCAAAGTCTTGAGGTCCGGGCCCAAATCCGGGCTGGCGCCGCTGCGAATACTGCGCAGCGTCCGTGTGAGATTCCGAATCTTCTTTGCTCGTTCGTAAAAGGCCGTATCAATTCCAGCTGCCGTCAGAGGCAGGAATGAGTTACTTCCGGCCGATTCAATCACGATGTCAATGTCACGTGCCACAGTGAAGCCTCTTTCTGAACAACCGACCGATCATGTTTGGACGCGAGGAAAAATGTCCCGCAACTCAACCAGAGCCATCTCCTTGTCGAGGGCGCGTATCGTCATAATTCCGACAATGTCGTCGGGCTTTGACTGGTAACTCGGATTGATGATTTTTCGCCGGGTCTTATACGCAAGGACGGCCTTGGCGGTCGTCGGGCCATAGCGCATCCCGGCAGCTTCCGCGCCACTGATCGCTCCGCCTTCCAGCATCAGAACGGCGCATTGTATCTTGGCAACATGCGGTCCCTGGTCCCCTTTCGTCACGTGCCTGGAGTGATTGACGAGGCATGCGGCGAGACGAGCGTCACCGCGGAACAGGATTGATTGAAGAGCCATGAGGAATCCACCTTTTCAGCGTTGCCGAAGATGACAATCAAGCTGCCGGGCTGGCAGTAGCACTTCTTCTCTCGAAAAGCCAACGCATTCTCATCTGCATTGACATGATTTTGCCGGATTCCGGCGCTCTGCTGCCAACGTCACCGCGGCGCAAAGCGGAGCGGATTGAATGCGAGATCCGCCAGCTTGTAGAACTGCTCAGTAATCCAGTACATGTCACCACGAATCTGCATGATCTGACCTCGATACGCCTGAAAGTATGTGGCCGGATTTTGCAGGTAAAGCGGCAGTTCCTTAATCCCGTGGTGGTGGTATCTCAGGATCATCTGTTTGCCGAGCTTCCGCCATTCGGAGCGGTGCATGTTTTCGAAGAAGATCGCGATGAATTCCTCACTTGTGTCGTAATCGTCGCAAGTCGGTTTGCGGTCCATGGTTCCCTTCATTTCCCGCATCGCATGGATCAGTTCGTGGAACAATGCCACACTGGCAGACACGGTCGTGGAATCGGTGAACGCCCATGGAATGAACTGGATAATTGTGTCATTGCCCCGTCCGTTCCCGATGACAGGTTTGCCGTTCTCCATGAGCGTCTCAACTCTGCATGTGCCGATCGGGGCCTCCGAGTCCTGGTATTGTACGGCTGCCCCGGTTCTTGTGCGGGCTCGCTGCGCGTCATACGCACTGCGGCCGGTGTCGACCACGCTTTCCCGGAAAGATTCCATTGTGCCGAAGACGCCTGCGTGCTCACGGCCGGGCATCAGCGTGATGGATTTCTTCAGGCCGCGGATCTCGCCGAGCAGAATCTGACCGGTGCGGGTGCGACCAATTTCATCCAGCGTCTCTTCGCACCGCCTCTCGTACTTGAACTGGTCGGATTTGTCCGGCCCATTCGCCTCGCCCAGAATTTGAATGTTCTCGCAGCCCTTGTAGATCTTCATGGCAAGTCCTTTGACTGAAACGGGAATCCGGAGTGGCAGCAATTTGCTGCCGGAAGTGAGTCAGCAGTCTTCCGGAAAACCTGACTCTGAGTTTGCCGGATTGTTTGCGAATATGGTTAAAACTGTCGGGAGTGTCCGTGATTGACATCTGACAGAGGGTTGCGTCGAGAGCGGCCGATCTGCCGCGTCCCCACTCCTCGCCGACATTTGTTGCCTCGTGGCTTTTCCTTGCATCTCGGCCGCTCTCGACACAACGCGGCCACGGAGGTTTTGTTAGGGGTTCTTAGCCAACATCTTCTTCCAGTACGACAGGCTTCGGGTCCGCGGGCTTGCCGAGGTTTTTCAGCTCGTTGTCCAGCCGTGCAAGGATTCCACGACCCACGATGAAATCCAGTTTCTGCCCGGTCCGAATAATGTCGTTGATCTCTTTGCAGGCCTTCACCGCCTCCACCATCGAATCTCCGAACGTGTTTTCCGGATCGGCGTCAGCTTCATGCCCGGGTTTGCGGGCTGCACCCTGTTCAGCCCTGACTTGATCGCCTCAATGGCTGCACTGGCCGGGCTGAACGGACGGATGTTGCCGGAATCCGACCGCAGACAGTTCGTCAGTCTGGTTTGAACGGCAGGACTGGTGCTCAGAAAGTGAGAGGACTCGAGATTGTTCCTGGTTGCTGGATCGGCCATGGCAGCTTCCTGGTTTGTGGCTTGTCAAATCGCTGAATGAGTCGTCGTGTCACTTTGTGAGATGACTGAATGCTCACGGACAAGGAGTCAGTCAGTTTCCTGAGAATCTGACACGGAATTTGAGAGATTCTTTGTGATTCATCCGCACTGCCGGGCAAATGCCGTGGATTCAATATTCAAAATCGATGGTGATTCCGCCCCCTCCTTTGAATTTCCCGGACTGCATCCATTTGACGGGATCCTTGACAAATCCATCCACTGCTACCTTAGCGCTCACACCTCCAGGCAGCTTGATTGTTCCCGACAGTTCCAGCTTGAGCTTGGATGCCATTTCCGTATGCCACGCTTTTTCTTTCATGTGATCGAACTCGGCCTGGAAGACGGTCTTTCCGGCGAGTTTGACGTCGGTAACCCGGCCCTGCCAGTTCTCGAGGATCTTCAGTGCATACGGCTTGAACGCGGCCTCGACTTTCTCAAAGCCGTTGACTCCGTCCTCAAGTTCCACGGAGAACTTCTCACCAAGCTTTACCCAACCGCCTGTCACCACGCTTTTGCCAAAGACCTCCAGCTCGATCCGTCGCTGCGGCATGGCAGAAAATCCGTTGATGGGACGGCAGCGCGGGTCGATCGCCGCTTCGCTGGCATCGCCTGCGGACTTCGGCACGTAACCGTCGGAGAGGGAGAGCCCCGGCAGTCGACTGTCGAAACTGGTAAATGCCACGCGGATGATGCCGCCAAGTGAGGCGTCGAACGTCAGTCCCAGTGTGATATCCGTCTGTGGAATGTGGCTTTCCTCAAAGAGCTTGTAATAGATCCAGCTGCGGCGCCCGATCACCCATTCCTGGGTCCACGAGCCACGATCGAAGAAGCCCTCCACCTTGACGCGGTACTTTGCGTCCCGCCCTTTGTGCATGTGGTACAAGCGACCGAACTCTGCGAGCCGTTCCAGTCGGAGGTACTCTCCTTCGCCGGGATAGATATCGATGTGATGGAATTCCATCAGTGGGTGGAGCGGTGAAAAGGTCCATGTATTGGCCATTGTCCTGTCCTCTGGTTGAAAAGTGATGGTGTGGTCGATCAGGAAAGAACTGCGACTCTCCCTCAACCGTGTGGTTGGCCACTACGGCTTTCTGGCCGGGGCTTCTGAAACGTGTCACTTGATTTGTCGAGTCACTTTGTTCGATGGCTGAGTGCTCAGATAAAGAGTCAGTCCATTTCCTCAGAATCTGACGCTGACTTCCCAGGATTTCTGTGAAGGGTGGCCCGGGACGATGTGAGTTGGCTGCGAATCGGCGTAGACTCTTGTTTGATCTGCAGTTACTCGCTTGGGTCTGTTTCGATGGCGCTGGATATCTCTCGTCATACCCGTCCCAGCCTGCTGATGCGACTGCGCCAGCCGGACGACTCAGCGGCATGGGCCGAGTTTGTAGGCCTGTACGGGCCGGTCATTGCCGGGTGGTGCAAGCGGCGGGATTTGCAGCCGTCGGATGCGGATGATGTTGTTCAAACCGTCCTGCTGCGACTTGCGCGAAGGATGCAGACATTCTTCTATGATCCGGCTCAGGGAAGTTTCCGGGCCTATCTGCACACACTGTCGAAATACGCTGTCAACGACTTCTACGCTGATCAAAAGGAACGGGGCAGCGGCGACACGAAGGTGCTTGCCTCGCTGGAATCAGTCACCGCCCGAGATGACCTGCTGTCGCGACTGGATGAGACATTTGACCATGAATTGCTCGCGGAAGCTCTGGTGCGTGTCCGCAGGCGAGTCGAAGAGAACACCTGGGAAGCATTCGAGCTGACAGCCGTTCAAGGCGTCGCGACGACAGAAGCAGCCACCAGGCTGGAGATGTCGATTGCGGGCGTCTATAAGGCAAAAAGTCGGATGGTGAAGCTCCTGCGCGAGGAACTTGCACTGCTGGATTCAGATTCGGAGTCATTGGCCCGTGTCAACACAATGCTGTGCGACACCTGACGTCCTCGCCCGGTGGCTGGAAGGTGACCTCGAAACATTGGTTGCCCGGGAATTGGACGAGCATGTCGAAGCCTGCTGCAACTGTCAGGCGAAACTGGAACGACTGACGACGTGTCGCATTGCACCCGTGATCAGCGCACCGCTCCGCGATGAATTGAAGCGATTGGCGAGTTCTCGGCCTTCCCTGGCCGATTTTGGTGACACTGAGAACTCGGGCACGAACAACTCTCGGCCCAGGGCCCAGTCGCTTGAAGCGGCTCCGCGTATTCCCGGCTACGAAATGATCCGCGTGTTGGGACGAGGAGGAATGGGGCGAGTGTTTCTGGCACGCCACGCCAGCCTGAACCGACTGGTGGCGGTCAAAGTGCTCTCCATGGAACTCGCGAACAGTCCTCAACTGGTGGCTCGCCTGCGTGCCGAGGCGCAATCGCTTGCGGCGCTTAAGCATCCCAACGTGCTGCAGGTCTTTGACGTCGTCGAGACGGAAGGGCTTCCGGCCCTGATCCTGGAATATGTCGCGGACGGGAGTTTGTCTCGGAAGTGTGACGAGCAACGACCTTTGCCCGCCGAGGTCTGCCGGATTGTGGAGCACATCGCGCGCGGCGTTCACGCTGCGCATCGGCAGGGGATCATTCATCGGGATCTGAAGCCGACGAACATTCTGATGGACGGGTCGACTCCGAAAATCACCGACTTCGGACTGGCATTGAATGCCGCGACCGGCGATCGACTGACGGTCACGGGAGACTTGTTCGGAACGCCGGAGTACATGGCGCCGGAACTGATTCGCGACGGTGTCCAGAACAGTTCGCCACAATCGGACATTTATGCCCTTGGTGCCATCCTGTATGAACTGCTGACCGGGCATCCACCGTTTTGCGGGAGAACTGTTTTTCAGACGATGGAAATGGCGGCCAACACGGCCGCCGTTCCTCCGCAGACACATTCACCCGAGATTTCTGACGATCTGAACCGGATTTGTCTGCGGGCGTTGGAAAAGCTGCCGGGAAAACGATTCTCCTCCGCTCTCGAGATGGCGGATGAACTTGCCAGTGCCGCAGGGACGTCGAGTTCGAGAGCGATCATTCCTGAATGTCGAATCCCGACAATTGTGAATGATCTCGGCTCGCCAGGCCGGTCGGAATGGCGATGGGATTCCGTCCGATTCGCTGTCGCCGGCATCATGGCCATCAGCGTCGTGCTGGTTCTTGTCTACTCGTTCTCTAAAGCAATGCGGCAACGTCCTGCCGATGTACAGACGGCCGATTCAATCGTTCCAAAGGAGAACCTTTTTCCCCAGGGAAGTCTATGGAAGGGGACGTTTACGTTCCTGCCGTCCACGACCGGAAATTCAGACGGCGACATGGAACTTCTGGTTGAGCATCGCTCTGGAGAGGACTTCGAAGGAACCTACTATTCTGGACAGCGGAATTATGCATGGAGGATCCGCGGCGTGATCCGAGGAAATGAGGTCTGGTGGAGCTATGTCTCAGCACTCCGCGACAATGATGCCGGAGATGTCGTGGGAAAGGCTCAGGTCACGGGCACTATTGATGGTGACAGAATCGTCGCCACCTGGGCTCAGGAGGACGAGACTGCCCGTCTCGATTTTCTGCGCAGCAGATGAACAGTCGCTCGATCTGACGAATCTATACTTCACGCGGTCAACACTGATGTATTTTGGCGAGCGGTGGGTGTTAGCCCACCGAGTTGCACGCACATGGCTCGGAGGGCTCACGCCGCTCCGCTCGCCGGGGCTCAATTCTCGCCGCGTGAAGTATAATACTACAGCGCCAGGTTTCTGATTTTGGCCATTTGCAGCGTTTGATTTGGTCGAGTTGGATCCCGAGCGGCGCGCTCGAACAAACTTTCGGCGGCTGCAGGGTCAAGCCACAATGAGATGATCACAGCGCAGATCGCCGTGTGGACCTGACAGACTGTCCATTCCTTGTTTTTTTTTCCGCAGTTGCTGATCCACTCGCGCCAGAAACAGGAGACTCACCGCGCTCAGAATCAAGTGCCGTTTCAGGCCGATGTAACGGCGGCCTTCGTCATGGTCCAGTCCGACTTCGCCTTTGTCGTCCTGGAAGCAGCGTTCCACGCGCCAGCGCGAGAACGCCACCAGCAGCAGAGTCTCCGTGGGCGTCTCCGGTGGAGCGTTGCTGATGAAGTATTTCACTTCGGTCGGATTCGTCACGTTGCGACAGACAAGCAACTGCCACAGCCCGAATCGACCGTGCGTTTCGCCCACAAAATACTGGCCGCGATCATCCAGGCCCTGCAGGAATGCGGGCTTCGCTCCGTACCATTCGTCGAACGTCAGCCACGCGAAATTCACTCCGGCCTTGCGAGCGCGATCGTACAGTTCCAGTGCGATCTCGGATTTTGGCCGATACACCATCGTGTCGGGAATGCCCGCTTCACGGCAGCGAGGCCGATTGTCCGACCAGCTTTGCGGCAGAAACAACTCGCCATCCAGCAGACAGTGAAAATCGTCGGCCGCGTAAGCCAGATGGACCGTCACGATGCCGTTATCCAGCTTGCCGCTGCAACCGAGATGCTGGCGCTGAACGCCCGGTGTCTTGTCACCTTTCTTGTCGTCACTTGTTTCATCAATCATGCCGATCGAATGTTCGTGAGCGTGTTCATCGCGAACCATCGCCAGCAGCCGCTGACGCACGAGATCTTCATTCCACTTGTGCTGGCTGAGAAACTCCTGCAGAGTTCGCACCGGAACACCGGCTTCCCGAGCCATCGCCTCAACGTTCTTGCGTTCGACATTCAAGAGTTGTCCGCCACCGTAGGTCGTCAGGTGGGCTCGTGTGTCTCGACGGGCGAAACAATCATCAAAGCGTGCGAGAAATTGTTCCAGTTCCGGCTTCAGCCCGGCGATCGTCAAGGCATCCATGCCACTTCCTCTCCTCGTTCTATTCACTCTGTCAGCGACCATCCCAGGCCGATGAAAAACCCAACTTCCAAAAGTCCGACATTCTTCGATAGACTGAACCTAGCGCTGTAGTATTAGGCGACCGGAAGATGAAAATTTGCCGTGGGACAGGCTTCCAGCCTGTCATCTTCTCCGAGGGATGACAGGCTGGAAGCTTATCCCACGTTTCATTCGGAGCCATGCACTTTACAAGTGTAAGAAAGCGTCGGAAGCCAAACGGACGGCTCAGAATTACACCGACTGGCTGGATGATTATGCCACACAGGTTGCCGCAGCCTGGGTGTTAAGCTGTGTCTTCGTGCGATTTCTGGAAGGCCACGCACTGCATGAAACTCCGCTGTTTGCCGGGCCATTCGGTCAGGCGGACAATGAGAATCATGGGAATCATAAATCCCCTGCCTCCCATAAATCCCATTCCCCTGAAGCCACCGACAGTCGTCTCCAGCGAAACGAAGCAAAGAGGCCTGAGCAAATAGTGTTCGGCACGGATGTTGCTTGCGATTTCCGCTGATTCCCGCGCGAGAAAATGCGAATCTTTGGCAGGCTTTATGCGCCGGTACCCTGCGGTGAATTCTGTCTGCCAGAGTGACATTGCGAGCGGCGATTGTGGCAAAGGATGCCAGACAATTTGATCAACCTGGTGATGGTGCACCGATCGGTGCAGACTTGAAAGATGCTGCGGAAGCTGACGCTGCCACGCCTGAATCAGCGAATGGCAAAACTCGTCGAGGGCGGAAGCCAAAGCCTGCGATTGAGCCGTCCGATCTGCAGGGACTCAAGTATTTTGACAAGCTCAAGCCGCTCCTCGCTCGGTTGCACGAGGTTGGTACAGAACTCGATTCCGCTGGACATCGCGACCTCCACATGGATGAATGAGGGATTCTGGAGGGCTCGCCAAAGGCGTCATCAGCGGACTTCGTCGCATGGCGCGTCAGCAAAGACTGCGGGGCACGAACTTCACGGAAATCAACACAGTGTGCGGTTACGTCGATTCGCACCTGCATCGCATGCAGTACCACGAGTCTCTGGCGGCTGGCTATCCCATGGCAACGGGTGTGATTGAAGGCGCCCGCCGACGACTTCACACGCGACCGACTGAAGAAACACCTCGTGGTCGTTTCTAACACCGAGTTCACTCACTTCGTGCGCCATGCGACCGAGGTCGCCGCGCGAATCGGGATCGACTACGCCACAACGACGGTCAGCGGCGGTTCGCTGTTCGACTTCGACTGTCCCAGGTTCGATGGAACGCCCCAATCCAGGTGAGGGACCGACGCTGTAGTCATCATCCACCGTGGGGCAAGCTGCCAGCGTGCCGGAATTGTCACGAGAACGGCGTGTTCAGAACGTGAGTCGGCAAGCTGGCAGCTTGCCCCACGTTTAACAGTCAGTCCCCAAGGCCGCTGCGTCGAATCTGGGACAGTCGAACTACGAAGAATTCCTACCAGCCGAGACGCTGTTCTACGCCATCGTGCTGTCCAGCGTGAGCACCGCGCAGTCCTCCGCCAGTTCCGACATCCGCACCCGACAGGCATCGGTCAGCGACATGGGAACGTTGGAGTAGCGACGCAGCAGCGTGAGTATGTGTTGCTCTTCCCCGTTCAGGCAAAACGGGATCTGAAGCATCCCCTCCGAGCGCATTTCCAGAATAGCGGTGTGGGCCTCACTTGCCGAATCCTTCCATGTACTTTGGGTTCGTGGACAGATCGCCCGGCCCCTCGGCGCAACCGATCCATCGTTGGGCAGCTTCGAGAAATGAACCCTGTGGTGCCCGCACCTCGCGGTTAAGCATGTGCTCCAGCGCCTCGCGCACGACGTCGGATTTCGTCTGCTTGCGACTCTTGGCCAGCCGCTCGAGTTTCGCGTGCAGCGGGTCCGGCAGCTTCAGCGAAATGGTTTTCATGCGTCCATCCTACGGAATCTTCAGCTCAATCGGCACCAGTTCCTGCTCCCGATTCACGGTCACGGCAACTCGCTGGCCGCTGCGGAAGGTGGCAAGTTGCTGCTGGAAGTTGGTGACGCTGGTGATCACTGCGTCATCGAGCAGCACAATGAGGTCGCCTCGCTGCAGGCCGGCTTTCGCGGCGATGGAATCTTCTGCGATGGCATCGATCCACGCCGGAGTTCGCTCGACGACATTCGGCAGCATCGTCAGGCCGAAACGGGAAGTCAGTTCCTGATCGGAGAACGTGGCAACGTCCGCCGCGGCGTCCTTCGGCCTCGCATCAACTCGCTTGCCGGCTCGCAGAGACTCGACGACCGGACGGAGTGTCGTCAGCGGCACGGCATAGTTGACCCATGTGCGGCTGGCGGCATGACGGATTTCCCGACCAATCAGACCGACCGGCGCTCCGCTGGTGTCGGTCAGCAGTCCCCCGGCCGCTCCGGAATTGTTCGTGATTGCATCGATCAGCCATACCGGAGACTTCAACGGGAACTTCCAGCGGCCCTGAGTCGCTTCCAGCGGGATTCTGGCGGCGATGACGCCATGGACCAGCGACACGGGTTCGTTGCCGGCGGCAACCCGAAACATGTTGCTGAAGGCGAAGACAGCTGAGCCGATTTCGGGATCAACCGCCCTGCTGATGTCCACAAACGAAAACGAGTCCCGCGGATCACTCTTCAGCTTCAGCAGCGCGACATCATGCTCCGCGCTGGTGCCGACCGTATCGACAGCGAATTTGCGGCCGTCGGAGGTCACTGCCGTCAGGAATCCGGTGCTGACCAGATGATTCCACACCGTCAGCACATGACCTTCGCTCGATACGATGATGCCCGAACCGTAGGAATCCAGTGTTCCCGCTCCGGCTCCGAACAGCTTCACCACGACCGGCTGCTGCGCCGCGATCACATCCGCGAGCGATGGTTGCTGTGCGGACACAGCAGGCATCAGACACACGAGCCAACACAGGGCATGAAGAGAATTCTGGCAATTCATGGCTGATACTCAGTCCTGGCGGCTGGCCGCACGAGCTGGCGATTGGGTCCGGGATCTTCAAACGTCGGTGCGAACGGCGTCCGAATCGTAGCAGTTGATTCCCAGAACGCCCAACGGGTTTAGTCGCGGATGATTGTCAAAGTAGGTCCTTTCTGCCGGAAAGGACTTTCGAAGAAAGGCGAACCTGGGCGATGCATAATCAACGAGACAGACCGATTTCGGAGGGTCTCGTGCACACACGTCGCGGCAAGCCGCGAAGTCCGGCT
>Ga0163147_10005577_pt1 | contig 15232 bp, 10 predicted proteins | sample OliLakLV19MP6G1_FD_148597 | JGI IMG/M metagenome (GOLD analysis project Ga0163147, IMG submission 148597) | Freshwater microbial mat bacterial communities from Lake Vanda, McMurdo Dry Valleys, Antarctica- Oligotrophic Lake LV.19.MP6.G1 | ecosystem: Environmental > Aquatic > Freshwater > Lake >...
AACCAACGGCGGTAATCAAGCCGTTCGAGCCCACGTCAACGCCGAGGGACTCGTCGTTCGAGGTGGTCCCGAAGATGCGCGTCCAAACGGCAATGCCATTGGAGTCGAAGAACGCGAGGTAGCCATCGTAACCGCCGATCGCAGACGCCGAGCCGAATCCGGTGTCGGTAAAGCCGGTGACAATGATGTTGTCGTTGCTGTCCACCGAAACACCTCGAGCTCCGTCTTGTCCCGTCGAGCCGAACTGGCGGGTCCACAGAACCGTACCACCAGCGTCGTATTTTCTGATGAAGGAGTCACACGCGCCGACGCTGGTTTGCCCGGGAAGGGTTCCACAGACTTCGCCTGCGACAACAAGATTACCTTCGGAATCCAGATCCGATCCGTAGACCTGATCGTCGGCCGGGAACATGGTATTCGTCAATCCCGAGTCAAAGACGTCCTCCCATTCGCTCGGCACGCAGCTGCGATCGGTTGTGGCGGTTCCCGGCGTACCTTCGATGTAGCCGTTGCCGCATACGGTGTAGTTGACGCAAGATTGTTGTCCGGATGTGGTCTGGTAGGTGCCGTCTGGACACGCCGGGCAAGTTGCCTGTCCGGCCATGCTTTGCGCTGAGCCGGCGGTGCAAGCGGTGCAAGAAGATTGGCCAGTAGACGACTGAGCCGTACCTGCCGTACACGCAGAGCAGGAAGCGGAGCCGGTGGACGCAGAGAAGGAACCCGCGGCGCAAGCAGAGCAAGACGTGGAGCCTGTCGAGCCAGCGAATTGCCCGGTTGGACAGATGGTGCAGGCCGTTTGGCCGGTCTGGCTTTGCGCTGAGCCGGCTGTGCAAGCGGAGCAAGAAGACTGGCCTGCGGAAGGCTGAACCGTGCCAGCGGCGCAGGTTGTACAGGAAGCGGAGCCGGTGGACGCAGCGAAGGAACCCGCGGCGCAAGCAGAGCAAGATGTGGAGCCTGTCGAGCCAGCGAATTGCCCGGTCGGACAGGTGGTGCAGGCCGTTTGGCCGGTCTGGCTTTGCGCTGAGCCGGCTGTGCAAGCGGAGCAAGAAGACTGGCCTGCCGCAGGTTGAGCCGTACCAGCGGCACAAGCGGAGCACGAAGCAGAACCTTCCGACGAAGCAAAGGTACCGGCAGCACAGTTGCTACAGGAGGCAGATCCCGTCGAGCCAGCGAATTGCCCGGTGGGACAGGTGGTGCAGGCCGTTTGACCGGTCTGACTTTGCGACGAGCCGACGCCGCAAGCGGTGCAAGCAGACTGTCCTGTTGAAGGCTGAATATAACCAGCACCGCAGGCCGTACAGGAAGAGGAGCCTGTGTACAAGGCAAAGGAACCCGCGGAGCAAGCAGAGCAAGAGGTGGAGCCTGTCATGCCAGCGAACTGCCCGGAGGGACAGGTGGTGCAGGCCGTTTGACCGGTCTGACTTTGTGAGGAGCCGGCGGCGCAAGCGGTGCAAGAAGATTGTCCTGCGGAAGGCTGAACCGTACCAGCGGCACACGCGGAGCAGGAAGCGGAGCCAGCCGACGATGCGAAGGAGCCCGCTGCGCAGGCAGAGCAAGACGTGGAACCCGTCGAGCCAGCGAACTGCCCGGAGGGACAGGTGGTGCAGGCCGTTTGACCGGTCTGACTTTGTGAGGAGCCCGCGGCGCAAGCGGTGCAAGAAGATTGTCCTGCGGAAGGCTGAACCGTACCAGCGGCGCAGGTCGTACAGGAAGCGGAGCCAGCCGACGATGCGAAGGAACCCGCGGCGCAAGCAGAGCAAGAGGTGGAGCCTGCCGAGCCAGCGAATTGCCCGGTGGAACAGGTGGTACAGGCCGTTTGGCCGGTCAGGCTTTGCGACGAGCCGACGGCGCAAGCGGTGCAAGAAGATTGTCCCGCCGAAGGCTGAACGGTGCCCGCTGCGCAGGCCGTACATGAAGCGGATCCGGTGGACGATGCGACACTGCCCGCGGCGCATGCCGTGCAGGACGTAGAGCCCGTAGCGCCAGCGAATTGCCCAAGCGGACAAACGGAGCACGAGGTCTGGCCGGTCACCGCCTGTGCGGCGCCGATCGGGCAGGTGGCGCAAGAGGTCTGACCTGTTGCCGACTGCGACGAGCCTGCCGGGCACGCAGTACAGGCGCTGGCTCCCGCAGCCGATGAAACTGAACCGGCCGCGCAGGCGGTGCATGAGGCGGCTCCGGCTTGCGAGAAGCTACCGGCCGCGCAAATATCACAAGACGTTTGATTCGCGGAGCCTGAGTTTCTACCCGCGGTGCAAGACGAACAGGTGCGATCCGAGACCGCGTCGCCCGCGTCGGAAATGTACTGGCCGGGGTTGCAAGTTCTCCAGTCTGCGCACATCGCCTGGTTGGCCTCTGTCGAGTAAGACCCGTCCGCACAGTCCATACAAACCCGGTTTGATGCAGCCGAGCCTGGTGTCGAAACGTATTCACCCGCCGCGCAACTGGCCCAGGGCGTGCACTCGACAGCGTTCACTCCGGTCGAGAAGTGCATTGGGGCGCAATTGCCGCAGGTGCGATCGCTTGATGTCGTGGCTGCGTAGACCACCCACTGGCCCACGGTGCATTCGGTGTGCGCCATACAGGCGGCAGCGTTTGTCGTTGTGGAGAACGTGTTGGCTTCGCAGGTCGTGCATTCGCGATCGTTGCCGGTTCCGCCTTCGCGCGAAACGCGTTCACCCGCGCTGCAATTGCTGAAGTCGCTGCAGGCATTCGCGTTGGCGGTGCTTGAGAACGTGTTTTCTCCGCACGCCTGACAACTGCTGTTATTGATTGACGTACCGAGTACTGCGACAAACTCACCCGGAGAACAGGCGGTAAATGGAGTGCAAGATGGGGCGTTAACGGTCGTCGAATATCCGTTGGTGCAGCGGGTGCAGGAGCGGTCGCTCGTCGCCGAGCCAGTTGCTTGCACCGCGAATCCTGGGGCGCACTGGGTCAGAGGGACACATTCCGTTGCGGCATCTGCGTCGTCATCCCAGGTGTTTTCAGCACACGCAACAAGGGGAGCCATTCCACCTGCGCAATAGGTGCCCGTCGCACAATCGTCACACACAACGGGCGTCGTGCCCGTTGCCGCTGCCGTTTGCACCGAGCCCGCGTCGCACTGACCGACCGGAATACACGAGGAACGATTGTCTCCGCTCGAGTAGGTCTCGGCAGCGCAGGCCATGCACTGGCGATCGTTCCGCAAGGTTGCGGCAGTCGAAATATAGGCGCCCGCCTTGCAATCAGTCCATTCGGCACACGATGTTGCGTTTTCCACGCTCGAGAAGGTGCCGCTTCCGCAGACCCCGCAGAGTCGGTTTACGACTGCCGACGGGCTGTTTTCGGCGAAACCGCCAGCGGGACACAGGGTCCAGGGCAAACACGACGTGCGGTTCTTTTCGCTGTTGTAAGTTGCCGCTGCGCAATCGACGCAAACGCGATCGGCTTTGACTGAACCTGGTGCCGAGATGAACCGGCCCGCAACGCATTCCGTCCAGACTGCGCAGGCTGCAGCGTTCATCGTCGACGAGAACGAACCCGCGGCGCAATCGGCGCACACGCGATCGAGGACGTTCGATCCTTCCACCGAGACGCGCTGACCCGCCACGCACATCGTCCTCGGCACACAGGCCGTCGCACTTTTGCCGTCGTGGTCCCATGTGCCCGCCGAACAGGCAACCACGGGCGCATCACCACCAGTGCAAAAATTGCCAGCGGCACAGGCCTCGCAAACCGGCATGGTCGTCGCGGTGCCAGCGACTTTTTGTACCGTACCGGGTTGGCACTGGATGCTCGTGACACAGGTCGACTGATTCATATCCGAGGTGCTGGTGCCACTCGGGCACACCGCACACGCTCGGTCCGTCATTGAATTGGGGTCGGTGCCAACGTAAGTACCAGCAGCGCAATCCAACCAGCGCCCGCAGTTCTCTGCGTTCACCGTGGATGAGAAGTACCCACTTTGACAGCCCATGCACATCCGGTCGCTCGTCGCGGTCGTCGGCACAGTGACGTACTGGCCTGCGGGACAATCCGTAGCACGGGTGCACGCGGAGGCGTTGCTTGTCGATGAGAAGGTGCCCGTTGCACAGGCTGAACAAATCCGATCCGAGGTGGCTGTGCCCTCGGTAGCAACGTAGGATCCGGGCGCGCAATCGGAATACGGAAAACAGGTGGTTTCCGGATCGCCATCGTTGTCCCAGGTTCCCGCAGCACAGGTTGAGGGGATCGGATCCTCATCCGGCGGATCGCTAGAACACGCCGAGAGCGCGGAGGCAGCGAGGACCACGGTGAAAAGCGATCGAAAGGCACCAATAACAATTATTCGGTTCAGCACGGCGGCCGACGTTGCCAGATAGCCTCAATGTGTGCAACCGGAATACATGACAATGTGTAACATAGTGTATTGACAAGGATTTACGGGGCTCTTGCCCGTAGCAAAGTCACGTTATTGCTCGGAGTCTTCGGGGATTTGGAGCCCACGGGCCAAAATTGCGTGCACTAAATATACAAGCGGCGTCAGTCCAACAGCGACCATGACCTTCACGACGTACGAGTCCCGCGAGATGGTCAAGATGAAGCCAATCGACTTCGTGCCAGTCCACAATCCGAAGTTCACCACGAGGGTATCGATCCATTGACTCGCCAGGGTTGAGCCCGTCGCACGCAACCACAGGTATCGGTGACGGGTTCGTTTGCGCAGGAACGAAAAGATGCCGATGTCGAGCATCTGGCCGACGAGATAGGCGGACAGCGATGCGAAGTACAATCGGACCGACCATCCGAACACCCGCTCAAATTCGCTCGCAGACAAAGGCGATTCAGGGCTTGTGGGTGCAACGCGCGCGATCCAGATGATCCCGAGCGAGAAGATTGCGGAAGCGAGACCGATGAAGGTCAGTCGGCGTGTTGCTTTTGCGCCGTAGAACTCGTTGACGATGTCGGTGAGAAGAAAGGTCAACGGGAATGCGAGCATGCCCGCAGAGAGATCGTGACCGAAGACGCGAAAGAGCTTTCCACCAACGATGTCAGCCGTGATGAGTGCGGCAACGAAGAAACCGCACAGCCACAAGTACGCAGACTGTTTGCGATCAAGCGGCTTCACTGCAACCCAAGCAAACACTCAACCGCTTGCGGTGCGTCCCACTTGCGCTTGTTGACGATGTAGTGGGCAATCTTGCCGTCGGCCCCGATGAGAAAGGTCTCGGGGTATTTCTCGGTGCCGAATTTTTTCGGAACCTCGGCCGAGGCATCGAGCACGACCGAAAGAGCGGTGCCCTTTCGGAAGAAGTGTTTCACTTTTGCCCAGTCGTCGTCCGTGCTCACCGCAAGGACCACCGCGCGATCGCCCAGCTTGCGCGCGAGCGATTCGAGAGCCGGCATTTCCTCAACACAGGGTGGACACCAGGTTGCCCAGAAGTTGAGCAACACCGGGCGGCCACGAAGCTGTTCGAGCGTCCACCGTCGCCCGTTGGCGTCGGGGAGATCAAACGGGGGTGGCTGTCCGTCTTTGAACCGATCGGGCAGCGCTGCGGGTTCAAGTGAACGACAGGCGTTGCCTCGTGTCGCACTCAAGGTCGCATCGGCGGCGCGGAAGAATTGGACGCCCACAAAAGCGGTCACCCCTGCGGTGATCGCGAGCGCCAAAATGATTCGTCCGCGCAAGGTGCTGACCTAGCCTTTTTTCTTGGCCAATTCCTGATCGACAATGGCTTTGAAGGTCGGGTACGGATAGGCGCCACCGATCTTGCGACCATTGATGAACGTCGCCGGGGTTCCATTCACGCCAACGGCTTCGGCTTCTTTCATGTCGGCCGCAAGCTGCGCGGCGAACTTGCCCGAGTCCATTGCGGACTTGAACTTGCCCATGTCGAGACCGATTTCCTGCGCGTACTTGTCGAGGCTTGCGCGATCCAGTTGTTGCTGGTTGGCAAACAACTTGTCGTGCATTTCCCAGAACTTGCCTTGTTCACCCGCGGCCATGGCGGCCATCGAAGCGGGCTTGGCGTTCTCGTGGAAGGGCAGTGGGTAGTGCTTGAACACCACGCGAACCTTGCCCTTGTACTCGCTCTCAATCTGATCGATGGTCGGCTTGATACGCGAGCAGAACGGGCACTGGAACTCGGAGAACACCACCATGGTGATGGCAGCGTTCTTCGGGCCACGCGAAGGTGAATTGCCCGGGGTAACGGTAAAGACCGTCTTGTCAGCCTCGGGGCCGGGTGGCTCGCCCGCGGCGGCTGCGGGTGCAGCGGCTGCAGTACCGGCCAGTTTCATCAACTCTTCGTAGACCTTTGCCTTTGGTGTGCCCTTGGCGACCAGTTCCTCGGCCTTCTTCATCGCGACATCAATGGCGGCCTGGAAGGCTGCGAACGGTTGCGCACCCGAGAGCTTCACACCGTTGATGTAGAACGCGGGCGTTCCAGTTGCTCCGACCTGACCGGCGACGCGCTCGGCGTCTTCAACCAACTGGCGCGTCTTGTCTGCATCAAGCGCCGCCTTGAATTTGCCAGCGTTGAGGCCAAGTTCCTGTGCATAACGCTCGTAGGTTGGGCGATCCAGTTGTTGCTGGTTGGCGAACAATTTGTCGTGCATCTCCCAGAACTTTCCTTGCTCATGGGCAGCGCGTGCTGCGATTGCAGCGGGCTTGGCATTCTGGTGGAACGAAAGCGGCAGATCTTTCCACACCACACGAACCTTGCCTTTATAGGTTTCGTGGATTTGCTTCATCGTGTCCATCACGCGTGAGCAGAAAGGGCACTGGAAGTCCGAAAACTCAACGATTGTGACGAGGGCGTCATTCGGTCCTTTTTGCGGATCCGAGGCAGAAACTGGAACCTTGACCGGTGCACCTTCGGGTGCAGCCGCACCTCCGGATGGGGCCGCCGGCGCAGCAGCGGCTGCGCTTTCAGCACCGTTCTTGATGAACTCTGCGTAAAGGTTCTTGCGAACAACGCCGGCTTTCAGCTTTTCATCTGCCTTCTTGAGCTGCGCATCGATTGTTGCCTTGAAGCTTTCGAATGGCTGGGCCCCACGGAAGATCACGCCGTTCACGAAGAAGGTTGGCGTCCCACGTGCGCCAACTTTGCCAGCGAGGGCTTCATCGGCTGCGATCTGATCGTTGACTGCCGTGCTATCAAGATCCTTGGCGAACTTGGCCATGTTGAGGCCAATTTCTTTTGCATACGTGTCGAGGTTTTCGCGCCCCAGCGTTTGCTGATTGGCGAACATCTTGTCGTGCATTTCCCAGAACTTGCCTTGCAGACCTGCCGCGACTGCGGCCCGAGCTGCGCCCTTGGCATTGTCGTGGAAAGGCAGCGGCAGGTGCTTGAACACGACCGCCACATCCTCGCCGTAGGTATCGTGGACCTGCTTCAAGGTCGGCAGGACGCGCGAGCAGAAGGGGCACTGGAACTCCGAGAAGGCCACGATTGTGACCTTGGGGGCCTTGCCGCCCTGGACGGGTGAATTGCCGAGCGGCACTTTGTAAACCTGATCGGCCGAGGGTTGTGCAGGGGCAGCCGGTGCATCGCCTGCAGCGGCTGGAGCCGGGGCATCCGCAGCGCGGGCTGTGGCCATCAGCTTGGCGTAAACCTGTGACTTCGGGGTGCCGGCCTTGACGAGCTTCTCGGCGCGGACGAGTTCGTCGTCCACTATCTCCTTGAAGGCCGTGATGGGTTGTGCACCCGAGAGGGCGCGTCCATTGATGAAGAAGTGCGGGGTTCCTCGGACGCCCAGCTTGCCGCCGAGTGCCGTGTCGGCTTCGACCTGCGCCTTGTGCTTGCCGGAATCGAGCGCCGCCTTGAACTTACCCATGTCGAGGCCCAGCTCACCCGCGTACTTGTCGAGATCTTCGCGCTTGATGGCGCGTTGATTGGTGAAGAGCTTGTCGTGCATTTCCCAAAACTTGCCCTGAGCACCGGCTTCAAGTGAAGCCTGCGATGCGAGGGGTGCGTCGCTATGGAAGGGCAACGGATAGTGTCGGAATTGAACGCGGACCTTGCCCGGGTAGTCCTTGACGAGCTGTTCGATCGTCGGATTCACGCGGCTGCAGAAGGGACACTGGAAGTCCGAGAACGCCACGATGGTCACGAGTGCGTCGTTTGGCCCGCGCGAGAGGCTATCGGCCGGCGTGCGAACGCGATCCACGTCGCCCGCAATCGCCTTGTCGCCTGCCGAGGCTTCGACCACTGCGGCCGATTCTTCATCGCCTCCGCCGCCGCCCTTGCCGCTTCCGCGTCCGATCGCAAATCCAACCACCAGTGAGATGGCTACCAGTGCGAATGCCGTACCTTTGGTCATGAATATCGTTCTCCCGGGAGATCGTGAGTGAGTGCCCAGCTATGGATGACGGGCTGAAGAAGAAAAACGTCTGCTATTGCCGCGTACGGTAGCCGAACGCATCGTCTCCAGCAAGGCCACCTGGCGGCTAGATCTTGACGGGTGACGCTGTCCGGGGTACGAAACTTACCCCCACGGCCTTCGCGCTGTGAGCCCGGGTAGCTCAGTTGGTAGAGCAGGGGACTGAAAATCCCCGTGTGGGCGGTTCAATTCCGTCCCCGGGCACAATTCCAAAAACGCCAGCCGCGAGCAATCGTCGCGGTCGTAAATTCGGCGTAAAACGCGATAACTCGCTCGCAAGTGAACCCCATGTCGAAGGTTTCGGACGACTCGCAGCGCACCGGCAGACCCGACGAGCCGCGCGATTTGCGGCAGGATTTGAAGCTCGTACCCAACGTCCTCACGATCGTTCGCATCGCTTTTATCTTCATTGCGACGGCGATTTTCTTCTCGGGCAACCACGTTCTTGGAATCGTGCTCGGTGTGCTTGCGGGGATCACGGATTACCTCGACGGATATCTCGCCCGAAAGCTGAACCTCGTCACGCCAATCGGTGAGCTTCTCGATCAACTTGCCGATGTGGTTTTCGAGTCGACGGCGTTGCTTCTTGTTGTCAGCACCGGATTCATCACGCCCATCGTTTTGGTCGCGTACCTTTTCCGTGAATTCTGGGTCACAACCATTCGCCGCTTTGTCACAGCCCGTGGTTTGAACATCTCGAGCGGCTTTCTCGGCAAGCTCAAGACCAACGTGTTGATGTGGAGCTTCGTGCCGAGTGGGGTTTCGTTGGCGGGATTTTGGCCGCAGCTTGAACCGGCGCTTGGCGTTTTCGGCCGTTGCTCGATCGTTGCCGGCATTGCGCTCGGCTACATCTCGGGTTGGCGGTACACGAAGCAATTCGCCCGGGTTTACGGAAAACCACCCATCGCCTAGCGCGTGGTGATCGAAAAAACGGGAAGGCGATCCTGTTTTTGAGATGAAGTTTGATATCGTGCACGTCCCTTTATTCGGAGTTGACATGATGCGTCTTGGAATCCGCGGTGGTTGTTTGGTGTTGGCTTGTTTCGCGATGGCGATGCTTCCATCGGTGGCCAGCGCGCAGGAGCCCGCCTGTCCCGATGGCAACCTTCTTGCGGGTCGCTCTCCCGTCCACTGGCAGGACATCAACGGCAATCTCAAGGCTGTGACCGACGGGGTTGCGGCCGTCGAAGGGGCGCAATGGAATGCCGACACGTTGACGGCGATTCTCGATTCTCCAGCGGCGACTCTGACGTATGACCTCGGCCAGGTCGTCACGCTGCGTGCACTCAATTTTCAGGGTGACGCCAACGACATCATCCATTTGTGGGGATCGTTGTCTCCCGATCAAGGATCGTTCAAACCGATTGGTCAGGTTGAGCCGGTCGAAAGTGTTCACGGCCTACGCACCCGTCAGGTTGAACTCGGCGGAACGGCCTTGCGATACCTCCGTCTTGGCGAGGGCGAGGGCGACAACTTCTACTCGGTTTCGGAGCTTCAGGCGTATTGCAACGTGCCCACGCCATGGCCGCCGGTCGTGGCGCGCCGGGATGCACCGGTCCAGGCAGGGTCGGTTTCTTCGCGGTTTTGGAACGACCACACGAGCCGCTGGTGGGAGATGTTGCTCGCCCTGCTGGTGGGCGGTCTCGTCTACTGGGACGTCCGTCTGAAGGAAGGCGGCACGCCTCGACGTTATCTGCGCGCACGGACCCTGGCGCTCTTTCTCGCGCTGCCGATCGCAGCGATGACGTATCTCAACTTTTTCTCGTTCCACTTCGACAACTTCGTTCACCGATGGGACACGTTCCACTACTACGTTGGTGCGAAGTACTTCAAAGAAATTGGCTTCGAGCGCATGTATGAATGTGTCGCCGTTGCGGATCACGAATCGCCCGATCCGGCACTGCGACGTCGCGTCGAGTTGCGCAAGATCACCAACCTGCGCACCAACGATCTCGAGACCACGACCGAGATCTTGAAACATCCGGAGCTTTGCAAGAAGCATTTTTCGGCCGAGCGCTGGGATGCCTTCAAGGTTGACATCGAGTACTGGCGCAAGCCGGAGGCACCCAAGCGATGGGACGATACTTCAACCGACCACGGTTACAACGCGACCCCGGTTTGGGGCATCCTGGGCACGATCCTGAGCAACTCCGGACCGGCGAGTGATGCGCAGATCAAATGGATCGTCGCGATCGATCCCCTCTATTACGTCGCGATGATTGCGATGGTGTGGTGGGCGTTTGGTTGGCGCGTGACCGCGGTTGCGATGACGGTTTTCGCAACGAATTTTGGCAACCGCTTTTACTGGACCGGCGGTGCTTTCTTGCGCTGGGACTGGTTGTTCTACACGACGGCGGTGGTGTGTTTCCTCCGGAAAGAAAAACCGTTCCTGGCGGGCCTTGCCCTCGGCTATGCGACGTTGCTGCGCGTCTTCCCGGGCTTCATGGCATTCGGACCTCTGATCGCGCTTGCCGTGCACATGGTGCGCGAGCGCCGAGTCATCCCCAAGGATCTGGTCGGTCGCAAATACGTGCGTTTGTTTGTCGGAGCCGTGGTCGCGTTTGCGGTACTGATTCCGGTGAGCTTCAAGACGAGCGATGGCGTCCGTTCGTATCAAGAGTTCGTGAAGAACTCGATCAAGCACAAGGAGACTCCGCTCACGAACTACATGGGCCTGCGTACGGTCGTTGCTTATCGACCGAGCACCGTCGGCCGCAACATGAAGGACAACCGCCTTACGGACCCGTGGGAGCCCTGGAAGCACGCGCGCATCACCGGTTACAAACAGATGCGTCCCGTTTTCTACGCCGTGGTGGTGTTCTGGCTGGTGTTGATGGGCTTTGCATCGTTGCGCCACGAACCCTGGGTCATTGCGGCGCTCGGGATCACGTTCATCCCCATTACAACCGAGCTTACTTGCTACTACTATGCGTTCATCATCGGCGTGGCCGTGCTGTACGAGAAGCGTCCCGACGTGGGGTGGATCCTCTGTCTACTGACGGCGGCTTCCGAGTTTTACTCGGTGCCCGAGCCGCTGGATAAACTGGGCGTTTTTGCGACCTGGATCGACGAACAGTACACGCTCATCTCCGCAATGACGGTGTTCGCGTTCGGGGTGATCCTCTGGCGATTCGCGCCGGACTTTAGTGCCTACCTTGACGGCAAGGGCGTTGGCTTTGGACGAGGGCTCAAGTTCGTCATGGCGAAACTCGGCGTCGAACCCGATCCCGAACCGGAAGTCGAAGAGACCGCAAAGCCAGCCAACATTGACGAGTCTCCGAAGTCGCCGAGCACTGCTTCATCAAGCAAGCCGGTCAAGAAGCGCTAGGCGTTCGAACGCCTGAAAGACACAAGCCCGGTACTGGGAAGCGGTTAATCTTCCCAGATACCGGGCCTGCGTCTAGACGAAGCCGGCAGAAACTGCCGGCCGGCTGGCTACTTTCGCTTGCGCGCGGCCTTCTTTGCCTTTTTAGCCTTCTTTGCCTTCTTCGCCTTCTTTGCTTTCTTTTTTGCCACAGCTACCTTCTTTCGTTTTTGTCCACCAATTAGACGTTTCGCACGAGAGACATCGCCCATCCGATCGAGAAAATAGATGTAGTTGGCATCTGTCTCGATTTTAGCGGTGACCACTTTTTCAGGGTGGCCTTTGGGCACATTCGGCATCCTTCGTCGCACTCTCCAGACATCTCCGCCTTTGACAAAGTACATAAAGTCTTTGTCTCGGGTAACTCCTGTTGTTGCGACTTTCTCAGCCATTGGTGTTGTCGATTCTCTTTGTTGAGAAACATCACCTATGACAATGAATCGTATTCATGCGTGCAGATTCGTCAAGAGTTTTTTTTCTTGTTCTCCGTCGGAGAACCGAGTTTTCAAGCGCGTTTTCAATGAAAAACGCTTGTCATACGGTCCCAAGATCGAATGTCCTGTGCGTGATTACTAATCGGTTATTTACGATGTTTTTATCGTATCACGGCAATGTCATCCGGTTCAGAAGCGGTGTGCTTCGCCGATCGCTTTTGCGATGTACACGTGCTCGTCACTTTTTTTATCGAAGGTGACATTGCGATCGTGTTTGTGAAGGTCGAAGGCGGCATATCGTGCGATGACCTTCATCGAAGCGCGTTCGAGGAGTGATGCGACCTCGTCTGGTTCAAGTTGTCGTGAGTCCATACCGACGACATATTCTGTACCAACGTTGCGACCAAGTTTATCCACAGGCTGGTAGTAAGTACGGATGTGCAGAACCTTGGTGCGAGGTTCGTAGAGCTGGTTGGTGGTGTACACCAGTCGCTTGCCGGTCGTCGGGTGCGTGAACATTGTGCGAGACCAGCGCCGTTCCGGATCCCGCGCGAGCCAGTCCGGATGTGCTGGCAACACGTCGAACGCGAACCAACCATTGGGCCGCAATGATCGCCGAACCCTCTGGAAAAACCGTACCAAATCGTTGTTCGTCAGCAGGTGCTGCACGCTGTGGAATGCGCACACGGCGAACTCGAACTCGGGTTTCAGATTGAAAGCGCGAAGGTCCGCACGGACAAGCATGCAACGCGCTTTCTGTTGCGCGGCGGTTCGACCCACACGTGCGGCGGCCCGTTCAAGCATCGGCGCCGAACGGTCGAGACCGACGACGGTGTGTCCATCTCGAAGCATCGGTACGAGCAGTCGACCCGATCCGCATGCAAGGTCGAGCACCTTGCCTCCCGTATTGTATCCGATGCGTTCTGCGGCGAGCGCGCGGTAAAACGTCACGTCTGAACGTCGACGACGAAACTCCCAGTCATACAAAGCTGCATCGTCGAACGAATCAGGAAGGGTTGTTTGCCGGGAAGCAAAACGAACACGGTTGGGGTCGCGTTTGAGGTCGCGCAATGAAAAGTTATCCACAGGGTTTCATTGGCGGTCATTGCGCCAATGGAGCCGCAGTCATCAATCCACGGCGGCGCAGAAGGGTCCGGACAGAACGCTGCCGAACGCGCCGGTACCTTCAAAAGCCGGCCGGCGTCGAGAGGACGTAAGTGCCCGTGGAAGCACGGGAATCGGCGACATCGCCCCGGGCTGCCAGAGGCTTCTTGGCTCGCGGCCACGGCGCGGGGCGGCCGGTGTTGTGACCACAGGAGCCTCGGGCGCAATGGCGACGAGTGCGGCCTCGGAAATGGGTTCGACCCGGGCAATGACCTTCAGCAAGAAGTCGAGGTCAGTGCGCAGATCGCGATGGTTTACCCGCAGTCGGCGTGGTCGCTTCTCCGCAAGCAGAACGTTGCGTGCAAGCAAGAGCAACTGCCGGGCGTTGTCGCTGTCGCGACGAGAGGCCCGCAGCGGGATCAGAATAGGAGACACGAGCTGATTGATGAAATCACCCATGTCGCGTTGGTTGTCGCCGTCTTGCTCAACGGAAACTGCGAGACGCGGCAACACGAGCGCTGCCACCACGACGGCATTCGACGGCGCGGTCTGGGTCTCGCGAAAGACGACATCCAGCGCATCCAAGTAACGCGGGAGGCGTTCACGTGCCGCATCCTCGCCCGGTGTCTGGGTAACCCAGTTGGCGAACTCGGGCACCATCACCTGCAACAGACCCATCTCGGCCAGCAACTCCATCGAGCGCTTCGCAGCACCCATGCGGAGCAGCCGGAAAAACTCTTCGGTGACCCGGGCGGGGGCGCTTTTTTCAATCTCGTAGGCGTGCTCGATCATACGGCGCTGTGTTTCAGGCTCGATTTGCAGCTCACAGCGGGCGGCGAACTTCACGGCGCGCAAAATGCGAATGGGGTCTTCGCGGAAGCGAATGTCGGGGTCGCCGATGGTTCGGACCAGGCGTGCCTCGATGTCCGGCATGCCGTTGACGTAGTCGATGACTTCGTTTTTGTCGGTATCGAAGAAGAGGCCATTGATGGTGAAGTCGCGTCGGCGGGCATCCTGCTCGGCGGTGCCGAAGACGTTGTCGCGTCGGATGAGGATGTCATCGGACTCGGTACCCGTTTCACGCTCCTGTCCTTCTTCGATTTCGCGCGGGTTGTCCCGGAAGGTCGAAGTCTCAATGATCTTCGGGCCGAAGAAGATGTGGGCGAGGCGAAAGCGTCGGCCGATGATGCGGCAGTTGCGAAAGAGTCGACGAAGGTCGGGCGGCGTGGCGTCGGTCGCAACGTCGAAGTCTTTCGGTGCTCGTCCAAGCAAGAGGTCGCGTACACATCCACCCACGAGATAGGCGAGGTGGTCACAGCGTCGAAGGCGTTGGACAACTTTGAGGGCGTCCGGGTCAATCTTATTAACGTCGATGGTCATGGGTATTTCTGGAGATTGGAAATTGCGGTTTAAAGAAGGCTCGGCAACATCGGGGCGTCTGGATCGTGTACCGGCGTGGTGCTCGATCGTTTCACCGGCTTGGTTCCGGGCCGTTTTGTGAGTGGCCTTGCGGCCGAAAATGGTTTGTTTTGCCGCTGCGGGTGCGATGCGAGCGCGATGTTGGCGGGCAGAATGATAGGCGGCGTTTCGAGCACGGGCGCAGGGGCCGCCTTGGGCGGTGACCCGATGGGGGCCACGACTGGGATCGGTCTCGCAATCGAAACAGCCTGAGGTTTATTGGTAACGGGTTTGTTTGGTTGCTCTCGGGTGCCCGCGATCCACATCACAATGGCGACAATGATGAAACTACAAGCCGCTGCCGCCACGACGGTTACCACGGGACGAACCCATTGATCGCGAGCGGGTAACTCGAAGACATCGGTTTTTTCGTGCAACGGGACGATGTCCCCGGCGGTGTTGCGTCGGCCCAAAAATCGAGCAACCGCGGGGATGGGACCCGTGCGCTTCGGTGCCGGGACGCCGGACTTGCGCCGTGTGCGGGTCCGCTCACCAGACTGCTCTCGATCGTCCGGAACCGGGG
>Ga0163147_10005583_pt1 | contig 15213 bp, 9 predicted proteins | sample OliLakLV19MP6G1_FD_148597 | JGI IMG/M metagenome (GOLD analysis project Ga0163147, IMG submission 148597) | Freshwater microbial mat bacterial communities from Lake Vanda, McMurdo Dry Valleys, Antarctica- Oligotrophic Lake LV.19.MP6.G1 | ecosystem: Environmental > Aquatic > Freshwater > Lake >...
GAACATAAATAATACAGTCGTGTGTTTAACTAATATTGATAAAACGAGAGAAATTCCAAAGGCGATCGCCCAAAAGAAAGATGAGGGGGAGAGGGGGAGATTGGGAGATTGGGAGATTGGGAGATTGGGAGATTGGGAGAGGGGGAGAGGGGGAGAGGAGGGAGAGAATTTATGCTTCTTTTTAGTTCCTTCTTCCAACTTCAGTCTACCCGTTACATCCGTTACAAAATCCGCTGCCGAACCTTCTTGCTTCCACATTGTCAGACAATAAAAACAAAAAGTAATAGCAGCAGTTAAGGGAAAATCAAGTAAAAATTGCAAGCGGAACCGATAAAGTCCCGGCAACAAAACGCAAATTGCAGCGGCCCACAAACCGACTTGCCTGTTAAACAGTTGGACGCCCAGACTGTAGACTGAGGCGAGGAGAATTGCACTAAATAATAAATGAACGAGGGTTGCCCGATCGCCCCCTGTACCGAAAACCTGAAGAAACGGAACCGTTAAGATGTATGCCAAGGGCGGAATTTTCGTCGAAAGCAGCCAGAAGTTTGTCCACCACTCCCCGGAAAACCACTGAGGATGCTGCAACGCCTGCAAGTATTTCAGGGTGCTAGTCAGGTAGTCTGCTTGATCCCACGCCGGGACAGATCGATCGAGGGCAAACCAGAGGCGATCGCTAATTGCCCCCAGCAGCCAAATTATGCCCAAGACAAGCAGACTCTTACTCCCGCTGTCCCGATGTTGCTGTGCCATTGCGATTTTTGGATTTGAGGTTGCAGCTTTTAGCTTACAGGCGGGCGGTTCCGGGCGATCGAAAATTAATTGGAAAAAGTGCTTGCTAAATTCTGTATGTGTCTGCTAAGATAGTAAAGCGCGAAAAAATAAGCCGGGATAGCTCAGTTGGTAGAGCAGTGGACTGAAAATCCACGTGTCACGAGTTCAAGTCTCGTTCCTGGCATCGCAAAGCCCTCACAAAGTTGAGTGCTTTTTTTTGGGAAAAATGCGGGCAATGTAGTCAATTATCTAACTTGATATGCCTGAAAGTTTAGCTGACGAGATTGATGAATCTGTTAGACATGAATATTTAAAGCTATTGAGAAGCGTTCAACCCCGCTGAAAATAGTTTTGAGAGTGAATTATTTAACTGTCTTATTTTTGAGTGAGGTACGCAGCTAGTTCTGGAATTTCACCGGCGCGCTGCCACTCGGCTTCCCCGCGCCGGACTTTGGTTCGGGCTGTGATTTCCTGAATCTCCCATAATTGCAATTTGGTATAGGGCCCCTTGGCTTCTCCGCTGCGAAACACATACCATTGAGGAACTTCAGGAGTTGGCTGGGCCGATCGTCTCACAGGCTTCATCCGATTCATTCCAGTTGTGGCTTTGAGCTGATTTAGCTCTTGTTCTACCGGATTAGGAGGCGCTGAATTAGAATTGGGCGATCGCTTTTTCTTAGCTGAACTCTGACTTTTCTTAGCCTCCGGCTTACCTCTAGCAATTTCTACTTCGCGAGGCCACCCCCAGAAATGCCACAGCGCCACCCAAGCTAGCACCGCAACCAATCCTAAAATCTCTTCTGGCGTTTGTGTCAACTCCGACAAATCTCCAAACAGCACATAACCGAAAAAAGCGAGGATGAGCGATAGGCAATTTAGGTAAATTAGGTTGGTAGCGTCGTTAGCGGCTAAGTGCCAACTGGTTGTGTGCCGCACAAAAGATTGGCTAGTTGCTGTTTTGTTGTGTTTCCAGGCTTTTCGGGCTTGAAGGCGACTGTAACCAGGAGAGTCAGCGGGCCACCACGTCGCGGCCCAATTAACTAGATGTGCTGACCAATACTGCAAGGCTGCATATCCCACTATTCCGCTCAGCAGTACGCAAATAACTAACAGAAAGGTCGTCAGCGGCAGTAGCTGTTTTGGCATGATTTGGGCCGTCACAACAGTTAGCACAAAAAACGGGGTGCCACTTACTATTGGAACTAACAGGAGTTCAAATATCTTTAGAAGGTCTGCATAGAAAATCCCTAAGAATTTAAAAAGAATTTTAAGCAGCTTTGCAAAGCGGAAGTGATACAGGTAAGCAGATGCGATCGCACTTCCTAGAATTAAAGCCACGAGCGCGCCCGAAGAGCTGTTCACCGGCAGCATAAAAAGGGCGATCGCCGGAATTCCCATCACGATTGCTGCTGGCAGCGTGAGAAATGCAATAACGCCTTCCCTCCAGTGCTGCCAAGCCGATACAGTCGGCGGTTGCTGATTGTGTCGGCGAATTTCCACCCACTCGGCAACCTTCGTTACTCCCCAGTGATAGAAAGCAAATAACAAGATTTGGCACAACCAAGCAAATGTTATTACGGCTTGAAAGTCAGAGTTCCTGATGGTGTACCAGTACCTCCTGCTAAATCCGTAGGAATAATAGTAAACATTGGGCCACAGTAGATAAACAATCAGCCAAAAGCTAATGCTTAAGGCAAACCCTCTGGCGCACGATGTAGGATCGGGGAGGAATTTCGGCCAATTATTCATGATTGGGATAATTTGACGGGATATCAATATTGTCCCATTGCGCCGATCTTTTAAATTAAATGTCAGCCTTCCTCAAAAAATCATTTACTCCCTTAGCCACAATCTCGCAGTAATCCGCCCTAATTTCAATATTGCTTTTGCCCGATCGCACATTCTCTCCAAACAATCAACATTATAATTAAGCCATTAGGAGCTTGGAAGTACAGTTTACCTAAAACCCTGGCAATATCAGTCAAGCTCATGAAATATTAGGGAGCTATTTTGTTGACAAAGTACAATGTTTATAGTAAGTGAGTTCAGAAATCTTGTCAAACTGATCTCGATCGCGCGATCGCCCTGTCGGAAACAAAAGGTTACAATCAGAAATAGATTCTATTTCGATAACAATACTGTTTATAGCGTCAATTACCCACCATCAAGCGGAGTACCGCTATGATGGGGGCTTGTATCTGAAGTCCACCGCAACTCCGAAAACCTTTGCAGGGTTTCAGCTTTAGTTTCACCCTTCGACACATTAGGGATACTGACAAGCTCCCCGTACTCATCCAATCTTGTCGGAGTAGCAACGTTCTTAATCAGGGGGAACGCATCTTATTGAACACTGTTCACCAGTGGTGAGTATATTTTGAGATAAATTCACCATTTTTAGAAGCTACAGACACGCTTTGTAATGACTTTTTAGAGAAAACAGTAACTGATTAATCGTGGTTTTTGCTTGCTGCCTATTTTTAGATAAGAAAAAGCTTACAACCACTGTTTACAAGTTGTATAATAGTCAGTAAGGAGTGAATTGTGAGAATTTAATTGACTGAAGCAGTGAGGATCTTAGTCAAATAGTCATCATCCCACCCCGCTCTAAGTCGCTTATTTTTGGTTCCAGTTTTTGAGGTTTTTTCTTGATTCAAAAGATTTAGTGAGATGTGTCTGATCGTAGCAAAGTTTTGCGGAGCATTATCTTTTCTAATCCGAGAATCATCTTCACGAAAACCTACATCTAATACCCAATGTAAAGAATTTTCGATCCCCCAATGACTGCGGACTGATTCACCAAGCTTTTGAGCATTATTTGGTAAACTACTAATGTAATAACGAGTTTCAATAGTTGTTTTTCCATTCACTATTCTCACGGATTCTATCAGACCTATACTGTGAAGTTTCTCCCATTGATTGTCGGGGTCAATCAGCTCTTTGATTTCACTTAACATTAAGTGATGTCGGATTTCTGAGCGACCGTGATTGTTCTCTTTTTGGGTCGAATAAGCTGTATGTGTAAATCCCGAAAATCCTTGTCTAATTGCTTGTTTAAACAACGCTTCTACTCTTGCATACAGGGATAGTTGGTTGTTTTTCAAGGTGATCGCGTAGTCTCCTCCTTGTTCGATAATTGACTTAACAATTGACCTCTGGCACCCCATCACATCAATGGTGACAATGCTTCCGTTTAATTCTAATACTTTGAGTAAAGCCGGAATTGCTGTGATTTCATTAGATTTTTTATCAACTTTAACTTGTCCTAAAACTAATTTTTGACTGCTCGCCCAAGCACTTACCATATGAATCGCTTTTTTGTCTGCTCCCCCATCGTAAGAATGGCGAAGAGTTTTGCCGTCAATTGCGATTACTTCTCCTGGATTAAAGCAACTAATAGATTGAATCCAACTCAAAAAACATTTCTGAAACTGCTCGGGTTTGAGACGAGAAAATACTCGCGCAATTGTGTCATGGGTCGGTATGCCATTCGGTAATTCTAAAAATTTCTTTAACCATTCATATTTAGCTAGACCGTAACTTTCGATATCCACCCATGTATCGGCACCGCAAATCACGGCACAAATTGAGATGGTGATAATATCAATTAATTGATGATGTTTCGTCCGCTCAATTCTGGGATCTTCTCAGTCGGAAAAATGGTCAGCAATAGTGATTTTAGGTTTGAGTTTCATAATGGTAAACTCTAATTAAATGTTTTTGGGTACTCAAGAATTCTTCTCCAATATACCATATTCTGTTAACATGAAATTTAGATGCGTTCGCCCTGGTGACTGGGGCGAACGTCGCCCCAATCCCCCCAAAAACCTCGGTGTTGCCATGCGAAAAATTGTACTATTCATTGCATCTAGTTTGGACGGTTATATCGCCCGCTCGAATGGCGATATTGACTGGCTGTTTACAGACCAAAATTACGGTTATACTAAATTCTTAGATAGCATTGATACGGTTCTCATGGGTCGGAAAACTTACGAACAAGTTCTAACTTTTGGCGAGTATCCGTACCAGGAAAAAAAGAGTTATGTTTTTACGAAAAATCTAGATTTTCAAGCGACTTCTGATGTCGAAATGGTAACAGATTTAGAGAATTTTGTCAATGATTTACGCTTGCTTGAGGGCAAAAATATTTGGTTGGTGGGAGGTGCTCTGCTGATTCGCGATTTCCTGAATCAAAACTTTGTCAACGAAGTGATTCTCTCGGTACACCCGATTATTTTGGGCGAGGGAATTCCTTTATTTGTTAATCCCATAAATACTACAGCTTTGCAGTTAACTGGATGTCAGACATACAGTTCTGGTATGGTTCAGCTATCTTACGATGTCGCCACTTGAGGGCGCGCGCAATTGGTAAGTCGCTGGCAAAAATAGAGCCAGTTGGTTATCAAAGAAGGTAAGATAGGACTTAGTAAGTTGGCAATGGAAAAATGGCGTTGCTGAATTGAGGTATGATCAGACGACCGTCCCTGGCAGTTCAGGTAGAATAGCGTTCAAATCAGAGTATCTAAATGATTACTTGAATATGGAATGGGAACGTCCGAGAATTTGAGGTAGTGAATTAGTAAACGAATTGAATGTTTGAGCATTTCTTCGGATTTAGAATGACAAAGAGTTTTTCTCTTTAATCGAGCCAAATAATGTCTGAGTCTTGTATTTTTACCTTCAACTCTTGTCATATAAGTTTTCGAGATGATTTGGTCACCATCTGGAATAAACATGGGATAAACTTTCCAGCCATCTGTTACGTAAAAATAGCATTTCCATTTTTCAACGCTCTCCCATAAAGGTTTAAATGTTTGGGCACTATGATTCCCTAAAACCCATCCTAAAATACCTGCTTTGAAGTGGTCTACTGCTGTCCACAGCCAGATTTTGTTTTTTTTGAGCCAATAAATGTTTCTAATTCATCTAGTTCTCCGACATCGGGAATTGTGTCTGGTTCGTAAGCCTCTGGCAAAAGTTCTCCCACCTGTTTGACCCAATTAATTATTGTTGTATGATGAACACCTTTGATTCTTTCTATTGCTCGAAAACCCCTACCATTAACATACATCTTTAGGCATTCCTGCTTAACTTCTTGAGAGTAACCTTTGTGGGGTTTGTAGCATTCTATGAATTGCCTACCACAATCAACACAAAGATAATTATGTTTACCTTTTTTATGGCCATTTTTATTGACATGACTTGATTACATTCAGGACATTTCATAGGCTTTGACTTTTAGTTAATTGTTTTTGCCAATTTCTCTTTGAACCGATCATACCTTAGTTCAGCAACGCCGGAAAAATTAATCAAATATCGGCAAATTGTGCAGCAAATGTTAATGGAGTACGGCAAGCGCCAACCTGCTCACGGAGACATTGAAGTTGAGACAATTATTGATACAGAACAAGATCATTACCAAATCTTCTATGTGGGCTGGGACAAGCAGACTAGGGTGCATCAATGTAGCATTCACATAGATATCAAGGGCGGGAAAATTTGGCTTCAATGGAATGCCACTGAAGATGATCTTGCTGAAGATTTAGTAATAGCCGGAGTTCCAAAAGAGGATATTGTTTGGGGATTTCAGCCGCCGTTTATGCGGAAGTATACGGGCTATGCAGTGGAATAGATCGCGGATGATGAAATGTTTTTGCTGCTTGTTGTTATTCATATCTTTTTTATGGGCGCTTCCTGCTGAGGCCTCTGTATGCCGCAATTATCGAGGGCGCGAGATTTGCATTGTCGATATTAAACGCAGTGCGAAAAACTATTGGGAATACAGGGTAATTCTGAGTGTTGACGGAGTGAAACAGCCTCTGGAGGTCTACAATTGCCGCGATCGCACTACAGTTAAGAAAGATGGAACAGTTTTGGGGTTTGGACAAAACAACCCTGGTGAAATCGTCTGCGGTTTTTTTAATAAGAAATAGTTTTGGTAATCGATTTTAGAACCTCTATCTGTATAGTGTGCACTGAGCACCAGTTGAGTTTGTATGGTGTGCACTGCGTACAGGTTGACTATAAGTTATGGTAGGGTGCGTCAGGGCCGAATGTTTTAATCGCCTACTCAAGAATTTTTCCCCCTGACGCACCCTACAGTGGTGTTAATCGGTAGGGTGCGGATCTGCGAGATATTGGATAAAACTTGCAGATTGACGGGTGGCGACGTACCTTACACTGGCGATCTCTTTTATTGTGTGTACTACATATACATGGAATATGCTATAAGTTTTCAGTAATGCTCGCTGAGGGGGATTTGGCAAAAATTGCCTCAGTAATTACTCTCATACCAAGTTGCGTTCAGACGTACAATCATGAGTGATACCAAGTTGGGGTATAAACCGTAATTCCATGAATAAGAAAAACTTTTTGCTGGTACTCTGTCTGTTGCTACCAAGCCTACTCATAGGCTGCAAGCAGCCAGAAACCTCTCAACAACAGGCATCAAGTCCATTTGTCGCCACACAAACCACCACCATCCCAGGTTGGAAAAAATTTGAGGGACGCGGTGCACAATTGCAGTTACCGGAGAGTTATAGCGGCGGAGATCTCAGCCAAAATCTGGACTTGGTTGTTCAAAAGCTGGAATCTTTAGGGCCCTACTATCAGCAGGTAGCTCAGTCTCTCAAACAGAATCCATCCGCATTCGTCATTTGGGCTTTTGACTCGAAGGTTGGTAAACCCGGTTTTCTGAGTAATGTCGCTATTGCTATAGAGTCAGTTGGCTCTACAGTGACAATAGATACATACTTGGATATGATTACCAAACAATTACCCAGCGAATTTCGTGTCGTGGAGCAGAATAAGGTGTCGCTTGACCGCTATCAGGCAGGTCAGATCGTGACAGAAGCCACAATTTCGGGTGTAACTGCCAAACAGATAATCTACACGATTAAGCAGGGGAGCAATATGTGGATTGTTGCATTCTCTACCAGTGCTGAGGAATTTGAACAGCGCAGGCCCACGTTTCAACAAAGTATTAACACGTTTTCAGTGAGCGATTAGCTCGACTTTTTTTCCAGCGAACATTGTATGCCTGTTGTATAAGCTGAAGTGCATTTAAATTGTGCAGTCAAGTTTGATAAAATGCTTGTGGGGTGGGCCCTCCTAGCCCGCCCAAAAATACAATTTATATCAATTCCGGTAACACCGGAATGACTGTTGACTGTTGACTGTTGACTGTTGACTGTTGACTCTCAGTCTAAAAACTGACGGGGTGATTGACTGTTAACTGTTGACTCGATTTTGCAATTCCGATACTACCGGATTTGGTATTAGATGCCCAACAGCTTAGCATCAGGAAGGAAGAAGGAAGGCGGTTGCTATAACTCGATTTAGCAAAAAAATGGGGCAATTAACACCCCCATTTTTATAAGTTTTTGCAGCTAACTTTTCAGCCCTTAAAATTCTCCAGCTACGGCTGACACGCAACGTTCGCAAATTAGCGGATGCTCGATCGACTCTCCGACGTGAGTCGAGTAATTCCAGCAGCGATCGCACTTTTGGCCGTCTGCTTTGACTACACCAATCGCCAAATCGGGAGACTGATAACTATACGGCAATTCTTGCATGATTGCATTCGATTCTACCAGTTCCACTTCCGAAGTAATGAACAAATACCGCAGTTCGTCTACACCGTTGCCGGTCATTGTAGAATCGTGCGTTACAGCTATGGAAGCAGGAATTTCTGGTTTGGGTTCGATCGCAATTAATTCTGCTGTCGGGATTTCAGGTGTTTCTACAAACACTTTTTCGGCTGGGGCTGCGAGTGCCATCGCCTGTGTTTCTACAAGCACAAGCGCTGCTTCTACTGGCGGTGCGAGGACGATCGCCTTTGTTTCTGCAAGTACAAGCGCTGTACTCCGGCCCACCACATCTGCTGTCAGGAAATCAATTTGTTGTGCAATTTCTTGACGGTTGGCGGCAAACAGCAAGTGACGGAAAGCAAACCAGATTGTAAATAAGATGCCGATGACTTCAAAGAGGCCTCCCAACATCGGAATCTGATTCATCGTATCCAAAATCGCCAGCGTTACTCGGCCCGTTACTAACACAGAGGCTAACAGCCCAAGTGTTACCAAAACTTTTTGGTATTCTGTAAAAAAGTTTCCCGCGTATTCAGGCAAATTAGCCACAAACTGGGCGCTTTGATCTAACATTTGCTGCCAATCTGAAGCCGACGGTTCAGGGGCGGAATACTGTACGATCTCAGAAGATCGATTCCCTACGGGATAGCTTCGCTTCACGCCCTTTTCTGCGATCGTTTCCGCCTCAACATAAATTGTCTTTTCTGTCAAGACTTTGGCAACTTTTGCCGCTTGTTCTTCCTGTCGATCTTGTGCTGCTTTTGCTTTCTCCTCTGCTGCTAACTCGATGACTGAATTTTGCGATCGCACATAATCCACCAATTCTTCGCTGCTAGGATTCAAAGCTTCCAATTGCGCTCTTTTCGCGACATCGGGAACGTACAATAAAACCTTAGCTTCCAAAGAAGAACCGATCGCCTTTTCCATCCGGGCTTTTTCCAAAACCTTGTTAACTTCGCCGCGCACTTGTCGCAAATACTGCCAGCGAGTAGCCAATTCTGGATTGTGCCATGAAGCATCAATTTGCACCCAGCCGGCTTCAAACACGGACTTGTACGGAGTCGGATAGGGAAGGTACTGCCAAATATCCTCAGCCATGTGACACAAAACAGGTGCGATCGCCCGTGCCAAATTCTCAACTGCGATCGCAATCACCGTTTGACAACTACGACGGCGGCGCGCATCTGTGGCGCTGATATAAAGTCGATCCTTGGCAATATCCAAGTAAAAACTCGACAAATCAACCGTACAGAAATTCTGCACTGTTTGGAAGAATCGGGAAAATTGGAAGCTTTCAAAAGCATCTTGCACTTCCGCAAAAACTTCGCCCATTCTGTGCAGCATATAGCGATCGAGTTCCGGCAAATCCTCGTAAGCAACGGCATCTTTTGCCGGATCGAAGTCATGCAAATTGCCGAGTAAAAACTTAGCTGTATTGCGAATCTTGCGGTAAACATCCGATTGTTGTTTGAGAATATTTTTGCCCAAAGGCACGTCGGCGGAATAGTCTACCGAAGACACCCACAGCCGCAAAACATCGGCTCCATATTCCTTAATTACTAACGCCGGATCGACGACATTGCCTTCAGATTTGCTCATCTTGCGGCCTTTTTCATCCAGTACAAAACCGTGAGTCAAAACTGTTTTGTAAGGAGCAACGCCGTTAGTTGCTACACTGGTAAGTAAGCTCGATTGAAACCAGCCGCGATGTTGGTCTGAACCTTCCAAATAGATATCAGCAGGATAGTTTAATTCCGATCGCCCTTTGACAACAGCAGCCCAGGAAGAACCGGAGTCAAACCACACATCCATCGTGTCTGTACCCTTGCGGTAAGTGCGGCCGTTATTGCGGTATGATTCCGGCAGTAATTCGGCGATCGACATTTCCCACCAAGCATCGGAACCTTTGTCAGCAAAAATAGCTTGTACGTGCGCGATCGTCTCCGCATTCAACAGCGGTTCGTTCGTTTCTTCGTCATAAAACACCGGAATCGGCACGCCCCAAGTCCGCTGACGAGAAATGCACCAATCCGATCGATCGCTAACCATTGCCGTAATCCGATTTTCCCCTTGGGCGGGAATCCAATTCACACTAGAAATGGCCTTTAACGCTTCATCTCGAAACCCTGCAACGGATGCAAACCACTGTTCCGTCGCCCGAAAAATCGTCGGCTTTTTAGTGCGCCAATCGTAAGGATAGGAGTGAGGATAAGCTTCCTCTTTAATCAAACAATTTGCTTCGGCAAGGGCATCAATGACTGCGCCATTGCCATTTCCGAGGACATTTAAACCTGCGAAGACTCCTGCTTCGGCGGTGAAATTTCCGCTTTCATCTACGGGAGTCAAAACTGGCAAACCGCAGCGTTTCCCAACGATAAAATCTTCTTGTCCGTGGCCCGGCGCGGTGTGCACCAATCCGGTTCCTGAGTCAGCGGTAATGTAGTCGCCGCCGGCCACAATTGGGCTTTCGCGATCGAACAACGGATGTTTGTAGATGGAACCTTCTAAATCTTTACCGGGGAAGGTAGCCAGGATTTTTAATTCCGTGTTGAAAGTTGCCGAAAGTCGATCGACCGCATCGACAGCGACTAAGATAAATTGTTGTGCGATGTGGGAATTTGCCGGCGGTTCCACCACTGCATAAGTCAGTTCAGGATTAACTGCGATCGCCAAGTTAGCCGGAATCGTCCAAGGGGTAGTCGTCCAAATCGCCGCCCAGAGGCTCGGCATATAACGCTTGAGCTTCGTTTCCAGGGATGTTGACAACTTTTTGACGTGAAAGCCGACGTAGATGCTGCGGGAGACGTGGCCTTCGGGATATTCTAATTCGGCTTCGGCGAGGGCTGTTTTCGAGCTCGGACTCCAGTGCACGGGTTTGAAGCCGCGGAAGATGTAGCCTTTGAGCACCATTTCACCGAAAACGCCGATTTGAGCCGCTTCGTATTCGGGTTTCATGGTTAAATACGGGTGTTCCCAGTCGCCCCAAACGCCGTAGCGCTGAAAGGATGTGCGTTGCTGCGCCATTGTTTCCTCGGCGAAGGCGGCGGCTTTGCGGCGGAGGTCGATCGGGGTAAGATTTAATCTCTCCTCCGATTTCATATTTTGCAATACCTTAAGTTCGATCGGCAATCCGTGACAATCCCAACCGGGAACGTAGCGGACTTTTTTGCCGCGCAGCATTTGGTAGCGGTTGATAAAATCTTTGAGGATTTTGTTGAGGGCGTGGCCGATGTGGAGTTGTCCGTTAGCGTAGGGTGGGCCGTCGTGGAGGATGAACAAGTCGCCTGGGTTATTGTGGGATAGGCGATCGTAGATTTCTTGATCTGCCCAAAATTGTTGCAATTCCGGTTCCCGTTTGGCGGCGTTAGCGCGCATATCAAACTTGGTTTTGGGCAGGTTTACCGTGTCTTTGTAAGATTTAGCTTCCATTTTTGAGAAACGTTTTATGTAGTTAGTTGTTAGTAGTTAGCGGTTATTTGAGAGATGATATCAAGTCCGGTTAAATAATCATAATTAAGTTTGTACTGAGAACTTTAGTTTTCTCTCGTCCTTGAAGTGCTGACAACCAGATATTCTAGTATAAGCGATCGACCGCACATTAGATCGAACCAAATCCGTAAAGAGATCTCTCTTCTCTTCCTCTGCGGCCTCTGCGGCCTCTGCGGTTAAATCATTCCGGTCGAACCATAAACGATATCACAAATCGAGGTGGCGCTACTGAGTCAGCCAACTGAACATTTCACCGACGGTGAGACTGAAGGATTCAGCAAAGGTTGGAACGGGGATGATCTCGCCCGGTTCTTCAAAAACTGCTATCGTGCGATCGCGGTCTAACTCGTTTGACGGCGACTCCGACAGGGATTGAAATCCCTGTCTCATAGCGCAAGTCCTCTGGAAGAGGACTGAGGAGGTTGATTAACGTGCAATGCGAAACTCAACATCGAGTTAAATTGAGACTTGCAGTCGGTTTTAACCGACTTTAGCTATGAGACAGGGAATTCATTCCCTGTCGGACTGTAGCAAGCGAGAAAAGGTCATAGAAATAGTCCAAACCCGCGGCTGACGGTATTTCCCAGGCGATCGCACAATGATGCGGCCGGCACTCCCTGTCCTTCCTGTTCCCATTTTTCCACGAGTTGGCGGCCTAGGGGCGTGAGGCGAAAACTGTCGGTAATCCCTTGTCCGTCTACTTCCCGCCGCAGTACGCCGACTTGGATCAGCCACAGCAGGGAGTTTTCGGCTACGAGTTCGGATACGGGCGATCGGGTGTAGCCGCTTTCGACACCCGCATTTGAGGCGATCGCACTTAGGAAAACACTGTTATCGCGGATTGTCTGGAAGAAGTGTAATTGAAAAGGGCTGCACCGGATCGCGCGATCGGCTCTTTTTACCGTGTGGCCGGGATAGTTAATAGATTTAAACGCTTCGGATGGGATAAAAGTCATTGCGAGAACTTTTGAATAGGTACTATATTTTTAATTGTTACAGATTTAGAGTCAAATTGGAGTTCTGAAAAATACAGCAATTTCAGAAGAAGTAGACTAGGCTTAACGAACTTAGAAATAAAGAAAGATTATGCCTTTACCAAAAGTGCCTAAAAAATTCTTGCCCAAGTTAACCTCAGTTTTTTTATTCTTATACGTGGCGGTCACACTGCCATTGCTTGCCAATCGCCTCACATCCTTTGCTTATATTGTTCAAACGATTGTGCAGAGTAGCCAAAAGGCAGAAGATGAAGCCACAGAGACTTTTAGGCAAGCTATTCAACCTAATCTTTGGGATGCGAGCCTTTACTATATTCTCGGCTCGCATTTGAGCGATGGAGGTAAAATTGAGGAGGCGATCGCAGCTTACCGTCAAGCTATCCGACTTTACCCGGAATATGATTCTGCTTATCAAGATTTAGGTGAAGCACTTATTAAGCAAGGCAAAAGCGATGAAGCGATCGCAGCTTACCGCCAAGCCATCAAAGTTGACCCTCAGTGGACTTGGGCTTACAACGAACTCGGCAATGCGCTCTACAACAAGTGGAAATTTGATGAAGCGATCGTAGCTTACCGCCAAGCCATCCAAATAGATCCCAATTATGCCAAAGCTTATAACAATCTGGGTAATACGCTGTCCTACCAAGGCAAAACAAAGGAAGCGATCGCAACTTACCGCCAAGCCATCCAAATAAATCCCAATTATGCGGAAGGTTACAGCAGTTTAGGTTGGGCTTTACAGGAACAGGGGAGATTCGACGAGGCGATCGCAGCCTATCGCCAAGCGGTAAAAATTTACCCTAAATATGCTACGGTTTACGTTAATCTAGGCAATGCGCTGAAAGATGTGGGAAAACCGCAAGAAGCGATCGCTGCATGGCACAAAGCGATAGAAATCGGTGACAAAGATCCCGCCGCTGCTGGTTATGGAAATCTAGCTAATCTGTTGAATGAGCAAAACAAATTAAATGAAGCTGTCACCGCTTACAGAAAGGGTGTTGAAATCGAACCAGATCAAAGCGATCGTGCTGTTTATTATCGCAAAATAGGCTATATTCTGAGCAAGCTAAACAAGCTAGATGAGGCACTAATCGCTTATGAAAAGCTGCTTGAACTCGAACCCAAAAAGGATAAAAATATCAATGGTTATATGTATCTAGGCTCTGCGCTGTACGATTTAGGGAAACCAGACAAAGCGATCGCCACCTATCGCCAAGCGATTCAACTCAACCCAAAAAATGACATTGCCTACAACAACCTGGGCATGAGTTTGCACAAGCAGGGGAAACTAGAGAAGGCGATCGCAGCCTATCGCCAAGCGATTCAAGTCAACCCCCAAAATGCCCAAGCTCACATCAATTTATGTTTTACTTTACAGCAACAAAGGAAGTTTGGTCAAGCAATTGAATCCTGCAATAGGGCAATAGCATTAGATCCAAATTCTATGAACGCTAAATTATTGTTCAAAGAGACGGAACGGCTCTTAGCTATGCGAAAAAATCCGCAATTGTTGACCAGTCCAGAGCGATTGCCGACTTCAAAAGATGAACCTTTAGTTTTATTAAAGCGGTCTGTTGTCCAAGTTATTGTTAAAAGTTCTTCCGCATCAGAGTCTTCTTTCAATTTTGAGTTGACCTGGGGTACTGGCTGGGTGGTAAAACGGCAGGGAAACAAAGCTTGGGTTGTTACCAACCGCCATGTAGCAACCGCTGAAAAAAATATCCCCCAGAGCGCTCTAAAAATTGAAGTTGAATTTTACAGTGAACCGTATTCGGGTGAAGTCCGCAAGCGGAAACCCGCTAAGATTGCTAAAATTACTGCTGCCTCTGACAAGCTAGATTTAGCTTTACTGGAAGTCACCGACATTCCGAAGGATATTCAGCCTTTAGCCAGATCATCAGCTTCTATTGCGCTCAACGCACCTATCCGCATTATTGGATAACCCTACACCACCGATGATTCGACAGTTACAACAGGAGAAGTCATCAACAAGACCGATCGAGAGTTAAAAATGTCTGCAATTTCAGCTCCAGGTAATTCTGGTAGTCCCGTATTAGACCAGCAAAATCGCGTTGTTGGCGTTGTGTAGGGAAGCAACTCTCAAACACAGAGGCAACAGCCAGATGGATCTGGTTCAGCTCTTGCTTTTCCGATCCAATCAGTTACAAAAAAACTAAAAGATTGGGGTATTGATTAAGCAATTGCTGCGATTCCCCGTGGGTCTTCTGGGTTTGAGGTGATAATAAAAACTAATTAGAAAAGCAAGCTAATAGTCGAGCTCGAAAATTGTCGAAATTAACAAATCCATAGGCTTGACGCTTAATCACTTTGAGGCGATTGTTGATTCCCTCCATCACACCACTCGTTGT
>Ga0163147_10005584_pt1 | contig 15207 bp, 13 predicted proteins | sample OliLakLV19MP6G1_FD_148597 | JGI IMG/M metagenome (GOLD analysis project Ga0163147, IMG submission 148597) | Freshwater microbial mat bacterial communities from Lake Vanda, McMurdo Dry Valleys, Antarctica- Oligotrophic Lake LV.19.MP6.G1 | ecosystem: Environmental > Aquatic > Freshwater > Lake >...
CGGAGTATGTACGTCTGGCAGAGATCTCCGTCTCTCACCTGTACAATCTTCGGCGCTCCGAACCGTATGTCCGCAACCGGCGACACCTCGAAAGGACACGCCCCTCGCCCGTCAGGATCGCAGAACGACGCAAGCCTCGTCCCAACGGCAAGCCTGGCTTCATCCGAGTCGATACCGTCCACCAAGGCGATTTCGACGGCAAAAAGGGTGTTTACTACATCAACACCGTCGACGAGGTCACCCAGTTCGAGGTCGTGGGATGCGTCGAGCGGATCAGCGAGGCTCATCTCGTTCCCCTTCTAGAGAGCCTCCTCGAGCAGTACCCGTTCGAGATTCTCGGCTTCCACTCCGACAACGGATCGGAGTACATCAACGGAGTCGTCGCCAAGTTGCTGCGCAAGCTCCTTATCGAGTTCACCAAATCGCGTGCACGCCAAAGCAACGATAACGCCCTCGTGGAGTCGAAGAATGGCTCCGTCATCAGGAAGCAGTTCGGATATGCGCACATCCCGCAGGAGCACGCCCAGAGGATCGACCGATACTGCCGCGAGCACCTCAACCCGTATCTCAACTTCCACCGGCCGTGCTACTTTCCTGAAGTCTATACAGACAAGAAGGGCAAGCAGAAGAAGCGATACCCCTACTCCAGCATTCGTACACCCTACGAAAAGCTGAAGTCTCTACCCGAGGCTAGCTCGTACCTCAAAGAAGAGATCAACTTCAATCGCTTGGATGAACTCGCCACCGTCATGAGCGACAATGACGCCGCCAAACGGATGAACCACGCTCGGGAGACGCTCTTCCGGGCCATCACCAAGCGGGAACCAGGAGCAGCCTGACCCAGAATCACCCCGTCGCGGAAACGGGGACCCGTTCAGGCTCATTTCGCCATTGGAAAATACTGACATCAAGACTTCTATCCCGCCCCCGTTGGAAGTCGGGTTATGCGTACGAGATGTGGAGCCTGGCCCGGCGGCTCACACGGCTGCGCCCTTCGGCAACCACCTCTTCTCTCCCCGCACCCTGGCCGCGAGGGCGATCTGTCCACGCGACAACCGACGCTCGCGTTTGGCCCACGCGTACGTCTTCTCGACCAGCGCATTCGGCCCGGACGCATGGCTGAACTCATGGGTCGGAACGTCGCCCGTCCGCTTGTGAAAAATGGTGCAACTGTTGCCGGCAATAGTTGCACCATTTTTCATAAGCCGCTCCAACACTCAATCAGGAGGAGCGGTCGGACGGTTGCCGGTTGTGACCTGTCGGTGTGGCGGCGTGGCGGCGTGGCGGCCTCGGCTTCTTCCGCGAGGAAGTCGCCGATCTTGTACTCGATCACGGCCGTATCCTCCTGATCAGAAGTACCAGGCAGCCTGAACTTCGACGGCTGGCCGGTGGCGCGACAAAGCTTGGGAGGAACAGGCTCGCTGACACAAAACGTCGGCACTTGCGGAGATGTGCCGACAATTTGCTTCACACCCCGGACGCGCCCGTGACTTCCGAGAGCATCCACAAGATGTCGCTCTCGATGGTCCGGATGTCGGCCTCGATCTCTTCCAACGGCCGAGGCGGCGTGTAGCGATAGAAGTAGCGGTAGAAGTTGATCTCAAGCCGACGAGACCCGCCTGGCCGTCCTTGGGGTCGCGCTTGTTGGGGTCGATCCACGCGTCCGGGACGTGGGGTTTCACTTCGCGATCGAAGAAGGCTTCGACGGTCTCGGCGAAGGGCACGCTCTCGGTGTCGCGAAGCTCGGGATCGGGCTCGGGACTGCCGTCCTTGTCGAGGCAGATGGCCGCCGTCTCGTCTCGCTCCGACAGGGCGGACAGAACAGCCTTGCGGGCGGGAGCAGCGAGTTTCGTACCGGCTCTCTTCAGCGCGGAGTCGAGCGCTCGTCCTTCGGCCTGTTCCTCTACGCCCGGGGCGCCCTTCTTGGACAGCGCCAACGCCTGGAGGCCCTTCTCTTCCTCGAGGCGGGCGATGCGTTCGGCGCTCGCCCGGAAATTTAGCCGGAGCGGGCGCGCGACCGTGATCTTTCGGAAGCCGAAGTGCGTGGTCGGGAAGATCCGACTGACGACGACGTCTTCCGTCTTGCCGTCCTTCACGACGGCGCGCGAACCGCCGTCGCGAAAATCGGCCAGGATCTTCAGAATATCCTGCGAACGTTCGAGCGGGATCTCGCGGCGTTTGTCGCCGAGGCGGATCTCGCTCTCACCGCTCCCTGCGCCGCCGGTGAACAGCGGTGAACCGATCTGGTTCAACCCCGCATTGGGCATCGCGAACGCGCTACGATACTGCCTCCCCACCGCGAACGAGCCCGAGGCGCACGCTCGGTCCCGACGTGGGCCGTGGAGCTGGAGTCGCGAGCCATGCCGATTCACGGACGGGGTCCGTCGACGGTCTCGATCTCGATCTGGACAGGATACGAGAGCACGTCGCCGTAGTAGGTGAGGAACGTCTGTGTCGCCAATGCCACATCTCGCGACGGGTAGAGATCGATGCGACCAGTGTACTCGCCATCCTCCGGCAACTCTGCGGTAGCGTGGGGGAGTAGATCCGCCGGGCCGACGGATGCGAACTGAGCGACGATGGACTGTTGGGCGCCGGGCACACCAGACCAACCGGTCGAGCAATGGCTCTGGCTACCGAATGCGGAAAGCGTGCTCCCTCCGTAGGCAAAGTCGAACTCCGAGATCGGATCGGCGTTCTTGCCGAGCCGGAGATCGCACCGCGCAGCGATCGGCGTTGCGGGCGCTTCGCCTTCCCCTGTGCGCCAAATCAGCTCGAACGCGGCTGGGAACGCTCGCTGAGGATCAACGCCAGGCGGGACGTCCCCCACCAACCCGCACGAGCCAACGAACACTCGATACCGTTGGTCGGAGGCATTTGGTAGTCGCACTCGGACCAGGCGCACCCGCTCTGGACGGAACCAAGATTCGACGGGCCCCGGCTCCTCCGTTGCGCTCACTCCCAAGGGAAAGTCGTCCGGGTACTGATCGAAGAGAGAGATGTTGATCGCAGGCAGGTCTCGCACCCGCACGAGCGCAGGCGCACCCGTTGGACGGATGGGAAACTCGAGTCCACTCCACAACTCACCGTTCCCGGTCGGCCGATCCGGGACCAGGCTCTGCCATTCGGCAGAGTTTCGATCCATTCCCCAGATCGAAAGCTTCGCGCGTAGGGCTACCTGATGAGGGGCGGAGGGAGCTGAGCGAGCAGCAACCAGTTCTGATTGAGCGCCCCGGGGAGCATTCCCTGCTCCCCGGCCAAGTCCAGCGTCCGGCGGATCTCGTCGATCTCATGCGCGCGTTCCGCGGATCGCTGACGCATCTCTCTCCACCCGACGGCGAGCGCCACGACGATCACCACCGACACCGCGATCACCGCCGCGGCGCGCTTCCTTGCCAGGTAGACCGCCTGCATCGCAAGGCTGGGACGCCTCGCCTCGATCGGCCGGTCGTCGAGCCACCGCTGCAAGTCATCTCGCAGCTCACCCGCCGAGGCGTAGCGACGGTCTCGATCCCGCTCGAGGCATTTCATGAGAATCGTTTCGACGTCTCTCGGGAGAATCTGATCGCGCTTGCGGGCCGGCACTGGATCCTTGGAGCTGACCGCTGACATATACGCTTCGTCGGACGGCGCGGCGTAGGGCAGGTCCAGGGTAGGGGCTTCGTAGAACGAGACGGCGAGCGAGTAGATGTCACTCCGATGGTCGACATCGACGCGGTGAGCGAGGAGTTGCTCCGGCGACATGTAGCGGATGGTCCCCAGAAAATCGCCGCGGCGAGTCAACATCGACGCATGTTCGTCCCGGGCGAGTCCGAAGTCGGTCAAGAACAGGCGTGTGCTGTCGGCGTTGACGAGCAGGTTCAGCGGCTTGATGTCGCGATGGACGATTCCCTGGCGGTGAACGTGTTCGAGCGCGTCCGCGATGCCGATGAAGAGGGAGACGAGCTTGCGGATCCGCTCCCGCTTGTTGAGGGACTGCGACGACTTGGCCATGGTCGCGGCTTGCTCGCGTCGCGCCGTCTGGATCTCCTCCTGGAGAGATTGTCCCTCGACCAGCTCCATCGCGACGCGCCTTGCCCGAACACCTTGACGATGTTCGGATGCGCGAGCCGCCCGGCGATCCATGCCTCGCGTTCGAAGCGGGTGATCTCCGCCCCCGAGAGACTGGCGCCCGTGTCGAGAACCTTCAGCGCCACTCGGCGTCGCATCGAGATCTGCATCGCCTCGTACACAGCGCCCATGCCGCCCCGTCCCAAGAGACGCACGATCCGATAGCCGCCCTGGACGGTGCCCACCAGCTCGTCATGAATGGCCGAATGAATGGCCGAGCCGGGCCGTGGCGACGCCTGCGGCGCCGAGAATGCGAGCGTCTCGGCGGGAGAGGGGTCAATCGCGCTCGGCTGCTCGTCGGGGCGAGCGCAGTGGCCGCATCGGGCGCCTTCCGCCGAGAGCGGCGCGCCGCAAGACCGACAATTCAGAGTACCGTTCGACATGATCCCTCACGCCGGAATCGAGCGGGGGCGTTGCGACCTCCTCGCTCCGCGCGCCAGCCGGCACACTAGCACGGCGAGACTGTCGGTCGGCTCGCCGATGCCCGTCCTACCGAGCGGATTTCGTGATCGATCGTGCTATCAATGGCTCGGTCTTGCCTCCAATGGCGCCTTCAGACGAGGTCCTTGCCGTGATCACCCCCGACGACATCGAACGCGCGGCCGAACGGATCGGCGCACGGATCCGACGCACGCCCGTGCTCGAGCACGGAGGCGTGCTCCTCAAACTCGAACTGCTCCAACATGCCGGCTCGTTCAAGCCGCGCGGAGCGTTCAACCGCGTGCTCGTCGAGAGAGAGATTCCTACCGCCGGTCTCATCGCGGCGAGCGGCGGAAATCACGGCGCGGCGCTCGCGTTCGTCGGAATGTCGCTCGGCCTGCCGGTCGAGATCTTTCTTCCCGTCACCAGTCCCGCCGTGAAACGCGCCAACATCGAGCGCTTCGGCGCGCGCGTGACCGCGGTCGACGGCTACTACGACGACGCACAGGCCGCTGCGGCGATCCGCCAGGCGGAGAGCGGCGCGTTGATGGTCCATCCCTTCGACCATCCGGCGACCGTGGCTGGACAAGGAACGATGGCGCGGGAGCTGGAGCAACAGGTCGGTGCGATCGACACGCTCTTGGTTGCGAATGGGGGCGGTGGATTCATCGCCGGCCAGGCGGCTTGGTATCAGAGCCGGATCAAGGTGGTGAGCGTCGAGCCCGAATCGTCGCAGTGCCTTCGCGCCGCCCTGACTCGAGGTGAGCCGGTCGATGTACCGGTCGGAGGCGTCGCCGCCGACTCGCTCGGCGCTCGCAGGCTGGGCGAAGTCCCTTGGAGCATCGTGCGTGAACATGTCGCCGAGGCGGTGACTGTGACCGACGACGCGATCCGCGCTGCGCAGCGGGAGCTCTGGACCGATCTGCGTTTGGTGGTCGAGCCGGGCGGGGCGACCGCGTGGGCCGCGCTGCGCGAAGGCGCGTACCGACCCCGACCGGGAGAACGGGTCGTCGTGGTCGTCTGCGGCTCCAACTGCGATCCCGCTACGGTGGTGTGAAGAGGAACGCGAGTTTCCCGCCGGATCCTGACGAATTTAATCGGCAATGTCTTCGAGCCGAGCCCAGCCGCCCGAGCCGGGATCCAAGTGGGAGATGTCCTCACGACGTTCCAGTCGATGGCGCAGCGCCCCTCGGGGGGTCGCCCGCGGCCGTCCCGCAGGTGACAGCTCGAGCAGGCGCGCTCGACGAAGAACGGACCCAGTCCGTCGAACGATACGACCGAGGAAGGACTCTGCACCCAGCTCGGGTTGAAGATCCGGTTCCCGATCGCGAAGTTCGCCAGCGCCTCCAGCGGCGCGTCCGGGGCATGCTTCGAGAACGCCTCGCGCGTGCGCGTCTTCCGTGCGCGTCTTCGTGGTGGCTCCGCCGCCTAGATCGGGCGCGATCTTCCACTCGTCCTCCGGCGAAGAATAGTGTACGCGCTCGGCGCATCCCCCGAGTTCGACCGCGAAGGTGACCAGCATCGCCGCGACGAGCGCATAGCAGGCGCTCGCGAAGAGCGACCTCCCGTGAGTCGCGCGGTTCATCCCGGAGCGACAGGCGAAGAAGGTGATGCCGCAACCAGATCGAATTCGAGCGTTCGTCATGGCGCGCGCCGATAGCCAACCGCACAGCTTCCTCGCGCGAGTTCGCGGTTCAGGAATCGCGAGCGATCTCCCCCCTAACCAACTTCGAGCCGACTCCTCGACCGCGCCGCACGCACCGCAAACATGAGGTCCCTAGGTTCCGACGGTCCGCCCTCGCGCGGAAGCCTCACACGGATCGTCGATCGATAACCCCCAAGGAGAAGAAGCCATGAGCGCTCGGTCGGGCCGCATCGCAGTCTTGATGCCCTCGCTCCTCGCTCTGGGTCTCGCGGCAGGCGCAGCCTTCGCCGCAGACCCATACGAGAGTGCCCCCGCCTACGGCAAAGCGGTTGCTCCCAAAACCGTCGTGAAGCCGATCATCACGGTCGGCCAGCAGATCGCACTGACCGGCGGCGCCGAAGGCGAAACGTTTCGTTTCGTCGGAATCCCCGACGGAATGGGTTTCTCCGGTGAGTCGCCAGCCAACGGCCGTTTCAACCTGTTCATCAACCACGAGTTCAACGCGACCCAGGGAGGTCCAGCGGGTCCACTGCCCTTCGGCGCTCGCATCACCGACCTCACGCTGTCGCTGTTCCGCGACCGGGCGCGGCCCGGCTCCGTCGTCTCGGGCAAGTACGCCATCGAGCACCTCTTCTACGGCCAGCCGCCGGTGGAAGTCGACCCGATCACGCGCGGGATCGGGCGCTTGTGCTCCGCGCAGATGGCGGGTCCCGAGGTCGGCTTCGATCGACCGATCTTCCTCACTGGCGAGGAGGCGGACGGAGCGAACACCTACGACGGGCTCGGCGGTTTGGCCTGGGCCACCATCGGCGACGAGGTCTACGCCCTGCCGCGGCTGGGACGCGCTCCCTGGGAGAACATTGTGGCGGTCCCGAACACGGGCGACTACACGGTGGTCTTCGGACTGGAGGACGGACCGTCGGCCGGGGACGGCCTCAACTCGCAGTTGTATTGGTACGTCGGCACGAAGGACCCGGGTGCGGGCGACGCCTTGGCGATCAACGGATTGAACAACGGATCGCTCTACACCTGGGTGTCGGATGATCCCGCGGTCAACTCCGAAGCGGTCTTCACGGCCGAAGGCGCCTCGCAGTCCGGAACCTGGGTCCAGGTCGATTGGAACCAGACCGACGCCGCGCTCGACACCCAGACGCGTGCGGTCGGCGGCTTCACCTTCGTCCGCATCGAAGATGGCGCGTCGGACCTGAACACCCCTGGCGTCTTCTACTTCGTGACCACGGGCGGCCGCGCCGCCAATCCATACGGACGCCTCTACAAGATGACCTTCGATCCGTCGAATCCGTACGGCGCATCGACTCTCACACTGCTCGACAACTACGACGTGACGGAAGTCATCAGCCCGGACAACATGGACGTCAACGCGGCGGGTGAGATCGCGATCTGCGAGGATCCGAACTACAACCTGACCTCGCTCGGACTCGATCGCGACAGCGCAGTCTGGATCTACCAGGTGGACGACGGATCGAAGCAGATCGTCGCCGAGGTGGATCGCGACGCGGCTCGCGCGCATGCCTTGGCGGCCGATCCCGGAAATAGTTCGGATCCGGGCTCCGACGTCCCGGGGGGCTGGGAGTGGAGCGGCGTGGTCGATGCCGAATCGTTGCTCGGACCGGGCTTCTGGCTCGTGAACGTGCAAGCGCACAGCCTTCGCATCGTCCCGACCGGTGAGACGGTTCAGGGTGGCCAGATCTTGTGGCTGCGCCACCTGGCCGACGATCGCGCCGAGAACCAGGCGGAACTCGAGCCGAATGTGGAGACGTCGACCGAGACCGCGAGCGTGCTCCGTGACTTCTCGGCCGAGCCGAACCCCTCGACCGGCGCACTGGCGCTGCGGATCGAGCTCGCCACCGAGAGCGCGGTGCGTGTCGAGATCTACGACCTTTCCGGTCGCTCGGTCCGCCGGTTGACGTCGGATCGGATGGGCGCTGGCTCGCACACACTCGGCTGGGACGGGCGCGACGGCAACGGGCGGGAGGTCGCCGAAGGCGTCTACTTCGTCCGGGTCCACGCAGACAACGAAGCGCATGAGCGTCGGATCGTCATCGTCCGCTGATCGTCGCTCATCCTTCGGTTCGAACGTTCGGGTTGGGATACTTGCGGGCGGAGGCTTCGATGCCTCCGCCCACCGAGGCCTCAACGGACGACGATGAGTCGCTGCGCCGGTAGCGACCGATCCACCGGGGCCAACCAATAGATCCCCGCCGCTACGGAGAGCGCGTGCACACGCGCATCGGCGCCCTCCCCCACCTCCCAGACATCGCGCAGCCTTCCGCTGGAGTCGATCAACCGCCAGGTGGAGCTAACCCTCGCATCCGACGCCGGCTGCACCCACACTTCGTCTCGCGCGGGCTGCGGCCAGACGCGGAGCGCGGGGGCGCCAGGTCTGCTTCCGTCGCCGATGACCTGCGCGGGCAGCAACTCCGAGGCGCCCGCCTCGATCGTATAGATGTAGTCGAGCACCGGACTCCCGTTGTTGTTCGCGACATTTCCCGCGACATAGAAGCGCACCGGCCCCGCTCCAGGCGCAGGCGCGGTCCAGAACAGATCCCACTCGCCTGCCGGTTCTCCTTCCTGCGTGCCAGGACCTCGGTGTTTCGCATAGTCACGCTGTGTTCCGGTCCCGACCGAGATCTGAACCTGGCTCGGGTCCACTGGCAGGAGTTCGCCCGCTTGCAGAAGATCCGACTCTCGGATCACCGTCAGTTCGAAGCCCCAGAGCGAACGGTTGGGTTGGGTCAGCACAACACGCAGCGGATAGCCATGATCGGGGGCGTAGCTGTCGGGGAGGCCTTGCAGTTCGAGGATCCCCGGTCCGGAGTTCACCGGATAACTACTGTGACACTCGGTGCAATTCCGATTCGCCGGCGGATCGCCCGCGTGGCCGTCCGGCGGTCCGCCGAAGTACCCGCTCGCGACCGCCGGCGCCAACACCAGGACGCACGCTCCTGACACGCCGCGGCGCGATCGGTGCTCGAATCGACTCATCGATGCCTCCTCTCTCTTGGTCTCCCTGCGCGAGCTCCGATTGGCTCCCGACGACGGAGGAGAGGCTGCACCGCGCCTGCCGTGAGCGCAGGTCTGGTTCTCGTCAATGTTCCGTTCGGCTCGAGCTGCCCCCGATTGCCGATACAGAGCCACGCATGGTCTACTCGAGTCGCCTCGATCCTGACCTTCAGGCGCGGCCACTCGAACGCGGGCGATCGGTCCCGCGGTTGAACAGGGAGGAACAGCTCGATTGCGCATTCTGGATGCCTCTCGCTTCTCTTGACGATGGCGCTCCGTCTTCCGGTGTGTGTGCTCGCCCAGCCGTACGAGAGCCACGACAACCTCACCTTCGCGTTGGTCGGTGGCCAGCCGCTCCAGTTGGCGTTGCGAGTTCCGATCGGAGCGACCCCGGAGCAGCCGGTCCCGTGCGTCTTGTGGATTCACGGCGGCGGCTGGTCCAGCGGCTCGCGGCTCCCCATCCCAGGGATCGCGATGCGCCTGGTGACGGAACGAGGCATCGCCGTGGCGAGCATCGACTACCGCTTGACGAGCCAGGCGGGTCAGTACGGCGGCGAGTCGGTCATCTTTCCCGCGCAGATCCACGATGTGAAAGGCGCCGTTCGGTGGCTGCGCGCCAACGCTGCGACCTACGGCCTCGATGTGACGCGCTTCGGCGCCTGGGGCCCATCCGCCGGCGGACACCTCTCCGCTCTGCTCGCGCTCTCGGATTCGAACGATCAACTGGAGGGGAACGTCGGCGGCAATCTCGACCGATCGAGCGCAATCCAGGTATTTGCCGACTATTTCGGGCCGACCGACCTCTTGCACATGAACCTGTTGGTCACGACCCCGCCCGGGAGCGGCATCGACCATGATGCGCCTGGATCACCGGAGTCGCGTTTGGTGGGCTGGTCGGCTCCCGGCCAGGGCGTGGGCGACATCCGCGCGCATCAGTTCGATCCAACCGACCCCTATCCGACGTTGGTCGACCGCATCACCGACGCTGATCCGATCGTCCACGTGGAAGCGGGCGACCCGCCCGGGTTCATCGCGCATGGCGAGGGCGACACGTCGGTCCCGCGGGCCTGCAGTCAATTGCTGGCCGGCGCCTTGGCCGAGGTTGGGGTCCCGCACGTGCTCCGCTTCGTTGCGGGCGCCGGACACGGCGCTCTGGGCGAGGCCACCGACAACGCGGCGATCCAATTCCTCGCTGCTCATCTGGCGCCCGTGGACAGGTTGCGATCGTAGGCGGCGCGTGCGGCGCCTGATGTTGGGTCAAGGTGGCGAGGCGATCTGGGACGGACGCTCGGACCTCGGCGCCCAGGTCGGCTCGGGTGTCTACATGGCGCGGACACTCGAACCGCCCGGGCGAACCGGTTCCGTCCAGTTCGTCTGGACGCACTGACCGAGAACGCGGCGGACTACCGCGTAGCGCTCAGGCCTAGCGCCACGACTGCCTCGTGGAGACTCGCAGTGACCGTCGCAAGCGCCCCTTCATCTCCCGCCTGCGCCGCGGAGCGGAGTGCGCTCAAATCGCCGTCGATCCTGGACGCGAATCCCGGTTCGAGGCGATCACGGATCACGCGGATCGTCTCGAGATCGCTGCGGATGCCTCCGACATCGTGCGCCGCCACGTCGATCCTGAGCTGCATGGTCCAGACTTCGATGAGATCGAGGTCGATCTCGGACCGCTCGTCGTAACGCAGCTCGAAGTCGACACTGGCGAGCGCGACGTCCACCGCGCCCTGTCGCGTCTCCGCCCGGTCACGCTCGACGATCGCGTCGCTGAGTTCACCGATCGCTTCGTTCATCTGAGCGGCGAGGAGCGGAGGAACTCCCGTCGCCTCGTAGTCTTCCCAATCCTCTTCCAATTCTCGGAAGAGTGTCTTGATCCGTCGCCAGCTCCCGTTGCGCGCGACGCGGAAGATCTCCTCCGCGCCGTCGGAGACATCCTCGAGATCCTCCGGTTCCTTCCCTCCGAGGAAGTCGGTCGGGACAGCCACCGCGAGCGCTTCTAGGTTGCCGCTCTCCACCGAACCGGCGGACAACTCGCCGTAGCCCGGAGCAAACGTCTTGTTCTCGAACACGCCGTCCAGGTGGAGCTCTCTCACGAGCAAGGCGCCGGCGACCGGCCCACGCGGCCCGTCCACCGTTACATCTGTCTCCAGTGCGGTGACCTCTTCGAAGACCATGGGGCAGGCATTCTCCGGACGCCACACGTCGCCGACTTGCGGATCCGCGGGCATGATCATCGCGACGGGAAACTCGTCCCCCGCGATCCAGGTGCCGTGCGTGTCGACGACGACGCCGTCCTCGTAGTTGAACACGTCCTCGCCGAAGTAATAGACGTTCCCTTCATCGTCCTGCCCGTACCAATCGATGGCGACCTCGTGGATCCTGCGGTCCTGCCAAGCGACGTACTGCGAGATGATCGTCTCGACCGGCTTGCCGTCGATGTAGATCGTCTTCGTTCCCGGCATGCGCGTGGTTTCCGTCCGGAACGGCTCCCCATCCGCCAGACCCAGCAGGATCGCGCGGTCGAGCTCCCCGACGGGGAACAGTGGATTGTCGGCGTCGATCGGGTCGGAGAACACGGGATCGATCAAGTCGACGCGCACGCTGTCGGGCGCCGTCGGCAGATCGCCGCATCCGTCGTCCCCCGCGACGGAAATTGTCTGACTACTCTTCGTCGCGCTCATGCCGCGGAACGCGTCGCCGGGACTCATGGAGTTGTCGCTGCAGCCGGTCATCGCCGTCACCGCGGCCGCGGCCAAACCTGTTGCTAACGCTATCCTGAGTTTTGTCTTCATCATCGCCTCCTCTGGACAAGGTGTGTGGTGGGTCCGAGAGAAGGAGCAGCCGAGACGGAGATTTGTGACGCGAACTACTCGACTACGATCAACCGTTTCGTGGTGGTACCCGACGCGTTTCGAAACGTGTTCGCTCCTTCGCGCGTGAGTTTCGCATCGTCGCAGGCGCCGGGCATGGTCCATTGGGCGCCGCCACCGACAGCGCGGCGATCGAGTTCTTGGCGTCGAGGTTGGGGCGAGGGCGCTGACGCACGACGCGAGAAACGTCAGCGGCCAGGGGGAGGTATGCTCTTCGCGCGCAAATCCTACTTGGCGCGGAGGTTTCCATGATCCGCGGGACCCGTCGCCTCTTCGCTTCGATGCTCGCCGGCGCGCGCTTGGTTGCGTGCTTGGCTGCGTGCTTGGCTGCGTGCCTCGCCGCGATTCCATCCATCGCATTGGGCCAGGTGATCGAAGTCTCAGATCCGATTCTGATCGAGAGTGGGTTCGAGTATCCGGATCGGGACAATGCGGGCCGCCCGGATGTCTCCGTCGGCTTCGACGACGAGGGCGCTCTCGCGACGTTCACCGGGCAGAAGAACTCGCTCCTGTTCGCGCGTCGTCTGACCCCGGAGGGCGAGTTGGTCGGCGGGATACTCCAGTTGGACACAGCCGCCGAGTACGAGTGAAGCCTCCACAACCTCCAGGTCTCGGACTTCGATGGGACGAGTTGGAAAGTCGCGATGGGTCGGGGCGACGACGGCAGGCCGCGTGAGGTCGCCGTTCGCTCGTACTGGTTGGACGATCCCGACTCCACCCGGGAGATCATCCTCCGGAAAGACTCGTGGGAGGAGGCCGGGGCTGCGCGCATCGGGTGGAAGGGCTCTGTGCACGTCGTCGCGTGGACGGCAATGGAGAGTACGCTGCGCGTCGCTCGAATCGATCCACAGCTTCGGCGCGCGGGAGCGGACCTGGTCGTGGCCGGAGTGCATCCGACTCGCGCCTGCGCACTCTCTCACGATGGACGTTGGGTTGCGTGGAGGAGCGTGACCGGCATGATCCGGGTCTCGCGGCTCGACGACGACGGAGCGTTGATCGGTTCGCACCTCGATGTCGCGCAGAGCTTCGTCGAAGACGTCATCGGGCTGGCCAGCGATGGCGAGACCGCGCTGCTCGCCTGGCCGACCCGGCCGTCCAGTTGATTGGCCGTCGCTTGGATCGACGCATCGGGCGCCGTCGACCTCCAATCGATGGCTCTCCCAGTGAGCGCAGAAGGCGGGGCGGCGTGTGCGCTGCGAGACGGCGTCGGGGCCATCGTCTGTAGCGACGGATACTCCGCGATCGCTCTCCGCATCCGGCGCGGCGTCGAGGAGAGCATCGTTCCCTTGGAGATCGGCGCTGTGTCCCCGGACTGCAGCGGAGGAGCGAGGGCCGCCGGCCTCGACTGCGAATGGCTGGGGGAATCGTTTGCGGCGTTCACGGCCGACGGGATCTGTCAGCCGGTCGCGCGTGACGATCAAGGCGGCTACTATCCGCCGGCCGAGCCGCGTGTGACTCTGACGCCGCTCCCTCGGATCGGCGACATCCCCCCGCCAGAGGCGACTCTGCTCAATGGCGTCGGCCAGCCGATCGTCGCGCACTTCTTTCCTGCGCCCGACGGGTTCCGGTCGCTCTGCTTGGACGCGCGTTCGAGCGAGTACCTGCACGTCACACCGTTCGACGCGAACGGCGGAGCCACCGGCGAGACGGTGCGGTTTCCGACGCGCGCGGTGAGCGACGACCCTTGCCGCAGCAGCGACGGGATCGGTTCGCGCGGGCGGCTCTGGGCGGACCTGCCGAGTCTCCTGATGCTCCGATCGGAGTATCGCGAATCGAATTGGTTCACCGGTCACAGGTTGCTTCTCGATCTGGCGCGCGTGGACGGAAATGGCCACCCGTTTTTCTGGCGCACGTGGGAGATCGCGGACGCGCATGAATTCCCCTGGTGGAGCTGCAACGGATTCGACTTCGAAGCGCGCGACTCACGCTTCTTCGTGACGTATGGAGTGACTCCACCCGACTCGTTGATCGGCAAGCCCACCGTCCATGTCCGACACGAAGACACCCGCGCCACCGAGCCGATCCAACAGTGGTCGTTCGAATCCGCCGACGGCATCGCCGCTCCGACGCTCGGTTGGGCGGGCGAGAGTCCGCTCGTCGTTTGGATGCAGCGCTTCGATGGACGGTGGCGACTGGTGACGTGGTCGCCGAGCTACGCGGGGCCGGAGTTCGAGACCGGGCGTGTGCTGACGCTCGGGGACGGAGAGCAGACGGCCCCGAATCTGATTCGCGGTCCCGGCGGATTCTTGTGCGTGTACCGCGAGATTCCCATCGACGGCACTGCGCGATCGACGGCCGGATCGTCAGCATTCTCGGCAGCGTTGGCGGTCGAGTCGGAGTCGGAGTCGGTGTCGGCGATCTGGTCGTCGATCCGTGCGGTCCGGTTGAGCGCGGCAGGACATCTGCTCGGGGCGCCTACGCAGGTGAGCACGCTTGCGGGAACGCACATCGCTCCGCTCGGAGTCTGGAACGGCGCGGCCTACATCGTCGATTGGGCCGAGACTCCGTCTCGCACTGTCTACGGGCAGCGCCTCGCTGCGACGGGTGCTCCGAGTTCACCGCGAGAGTTCGTCCTCGCGGATCGGACCGCTCGTCGTGGCGCCCCGGCCGCGGGGAGCGACGGGACCGTCGCATTGCCGTACGACGCTCACTTCCGGTTGCTCTTCGACACGCTGGCGCCCGCTTTGCCCGCAGCGCCCAACGTATCCCGGGACGACGGCGCGATCCGCATCGAGTGGCAGGCGCCGAGTGATGGGGCACACGCGCGGCTCTATCGGGCGAATTTCGAGGGGGACGTGATTCCGCCGCCTCCCGTTGGCTACAACGTCGTCGCCGAGCGAGAAGGCTCAGGCGGGCCACAGGTGACCATCGATCACGATGTCGACGCGGGCGGTTCGTACGCCTATGCGGTCGGCTTCGAGGGTCCGAGCGGCGAATCGATCTTCGGGCCGGCCGTGAGTGTGGGCGATGGCGAGGGCGATGGCGATGGCGATGGCGTGGGAAGCGGGCCGGTTCCGAGGCGATTCCAACTCACCTCGCTGTCGTCACCCGGCCGTGGCGCAGTGCGGTTCCGGCTCGACGTGCCGACGCCCGGCGGGCGCCCGGCGGGCGCCCGCCGGTGCGGTTCTTCTCGCCGTC
>Ga0163147_10005588_pt1 | contig 15204 bp, 12 predicted proteins | sample OliLakLV19MP6G1_FD_148597 | JGI IMG/M metagenome (GOLD analysis project Ga0163147, IMG submission 148597) | Freshwater microbial mat bacterial communities from Lake Vanda, McMurdo Dry Valleys, Antarctica- Oligotrophic Lake LV.19.MP6.G1 | ecosystem: Environmental > Aquatic > Freshwater > Lake >...
CCATCTGGGGATGCGCCATCTGGGGATGCGCCATCTGGGGATGGGGTGACGATGTGCGGCGTGACGATGGCAAATGGGGTGGCGGGCGGCGCGGTTGGAGCGAAGGTATTGGTCGCCAATGAAACGGGTGTCGGCGCGGGCGTGTTGGTGGCGAATGCCGACTCCGACGTGGCGGTGGGCAGCAGGGTCGGCGTTTGGGGCGGCGGGATCAGCAGCATCATCCCCGCGCCCACGTTCGCGCCCGCTGCCAGCAGATTGGTGGACGCCAGCAGCGCGGGCGGCACGCCATAGCGGGCGGCGATCCCCGCCAGCGTATCGCCGGGCTGCACGACGTAAACCATCGTCGTAGGGGGCGGCTGCGCGCTCGACGGCACCGGGCGCATTCCATTGAACGCGCCGATCACCGAGCCGAGGATCAACAAAATGGGGATGAGACGAGCAGCGAATGCGCGCATGAATTTCTATCGGTCATGATTGGACGATTGCGGGCTGATTGTCGCACAAGCGGGGCGGATGCGCGAGTCGGGGGTATAATGATCGTCAATTCGGTAAAAAAAGAGTACAGGATGCCTCAAATGCAATTGCCGCTTAACTTTGAAGGCGATGTACAGGCTCAGGAGTCCCGCTTTTACAAAGACGGACATACGATTTTGTGGGGGGACTCGCTCAGTATCATGGCAGACCAAATTGCGGATCGCAGCATCAATTTGATCTTTGCTGATCCGCCCTACAATATCGGCAAAAATTTTGCGGGTTTTCGGGATCAATGGGCGTCAGACGAGGCATATGTCCACTGGTGCTATCAATGGCTGGATTTGTGCATAGCTAAACTTGCTCCCAATGGAAGTATGTACATAATGGCAAGTACACAACAGATGCCAGATATCGATGTTTATCTGCGGTCTAAAATCCATATCCTCTCACGGATCGTGTGGACATACGACAGTTCAGGCGTTCAAGCGCGCAAATATTTCGGGTCTGCGTATGAACCGATCTTGTTTTGCGTTAAAAACCCCAAAGGTAACTACTCAGGGGTCGTTTTTCCCCTCATTTTGGCAAATTGAAACGCCAAATTTGTCTGCGATGAGAATAGGCTCTCCCTCAAAAGATTGAGGGTTTTTGTCGAAAACAACCTATTTCTCCCTCAAATGACGGCTGAGTAGTTACCCCCAAAGATTATGTTTTCAACGCTGATGCGATTGAAGTTGAGGCAAAGACAGGCGCACAACGACACCTAATCGACTATCGTAAGGCAGTCCCGACTGAATATCGCTCTACAAAAGTCCCAAATAACGTCTGGTATTTTCCGCGTGTACGCTATCGGATGGCAGAATATGAAGACCATCCCTCGCAAAAGCCTTTGGCGCTCCTCGAACGGATCATCAACGCCAGCAGCCATACTGGAGACACCGTGCTTGATCCCTTCGCGGGGACATTTACGACTTCGACATCTGCACAGCGATTGGGGCGTAAGAGTATTGGGATCGAACTACAGCTTGAATACGTCAAAATCGGGCTGCGTCGTCTCGGAATAAGCAGTTTGTGTTGATCGAGGACTATCTAGCACATGGGTATGACAGCCGTTCAGATTATTCGGCTCATGAAGGGGCGAAATTTTCTGATCTCTTTCGACGGCAGCGTGAGCTTCCATTTGGGAAGAAGTTACAAAATCACGCCCTCAATAGCCGTTTGAACAGCGAATTCAAAAAGTATTTTCCAATCTCCCCTTATGAACCTATCGTGCGTAACCTTGAGACCAACCGCTATTGGATCAACGAAAATCTGCTGCGCGTACAATTGAATGATCGGATTGTGAATATTGCGCGCGCAATTATCGCTGTTATTCAGGCTTACATCGATGCGAAAAAAATTGCATTTGAACAATTTCTAGACGAGATCACTCAAATTCAAGGTGCAGATCGACTCGACGCGGTTGAAGCACAAACGTTCATCATGCAACTCGTTCGCCCAAATGTTGACGCACGAATTTTTGAAATCGTCAGTTATGCAATCTTGAAAAGTTATTATGCCAATACGCAAATTTATTGAGGTTTTAGTGCAGACAGGCTGCAAATCGAGTCTTTGATGCTCTATAAAACAGGGCGCACGAACGCCAACGATGGTGGCATCGATTTTGTGATGAGACCATTGGGACGTTTTTTTCAAGTGACTGAAACGCTTGACTTCCGAAAATATTTCTTGGATATCGACAAAATACAGCGATTTCCTATCACTTTCGTGATCAAAACAGACCTTGAAGCGACACAACTTCGGATACAAATTCGTCATCAAGCGGCAAAAATCTATGGAGTAGATCGCGTGGTTGAACGCTATATGGCGAGCATTGAGGAATTGATCAATATTCCTACCCTACAAGTGTATCTTGCAGCAATCGCTCAACGTGGAGAACTGAAGAACGTGTTGCAAGAGATCATCATTCAAAGTAGGATTGAATTTAACGCTCCAACGGATTGAATATAAAATAGTCGCTCGCCTAGACAAAGATAGCGTCGATGAACCCTACCCGCAGCTCGTTCGCCATCCTCCGTTAGCCTTTGCCATCGTGATCGGGTTGGTGATCGACGCCCCGCCGCGCTACACCTTCCACGCCTACCTGTTCGATGATTTCGACAGCGCGCCGGGCTGGCGCTTCCTGCTGTGGGGCAATCTGTACGCGCTCATTCCGTTGGGCGCGCTGGTCGTCGTGCTGTGGCTGCCGTATCAACTCTATGCCGCGTTGGGCGCGCCGCTTGCCCTGCTGCCCGATCCGGCGTGGACGGATGGCGGACGGCTGATCGTCGGCGGGCTGATCATCGGCGCTTCGATCTTGCTGCACGAACTCTTGCACGCGCTGGCGCTGATCGCGCTCGGCTATCGACCGATTTTGTCGTATCGCGGCGGCTTTCTGTATGCGTCGATCCGTCCCGGCGCACGGCTGACGCGGCGCGCGTATCTGATCATGGTGCGGACGCCGCTGATCGCCATGACGCTCGTCGGCGCGGCGCTGCTGATCATCCTGCCCATTGCCATCGCGCAAATCATCTTGATCGCGCTGCTGCTCAATGGCGCGGCGTCGGTGGGCGATCTGTGGGTGGCACGGCGCGCCGCTGCCCAAGCGCCGGATGCGGTGTTTGGCATCGATGCGGACGCGCAGCGCATTGCTGTGTATCTGCCGGAAACATGAGCGCTGGGCATTGAAGGCACAGACAACTGAAAGCGCTTTCCCTACAGCGCGCGCACCTGATACCAGACGCCATCGTCAAACCCGCGCTTGCGATAGTAGCCGCGCGTCCCGACGGCGCTGATCACCGCCAAGCGCGCGTAGCCGCGTTCCCGCGCGATGGCGACGGCGCGTTCGATCAGGCGCGTGCCGAGTCCGCTGTGCTGCGCGCGCCCCGCCTCGTGATCGCCAATATCCACCGCTTGCCCGTAAACATGCACCTCGCGGATGATCGCCGCGTCGCGCAAATCGTCCGCCAGCGTGTCCGGCGGGAGCGTGGTTGGCAGCGCGAGGCGCAAAAATCCGGCGATGCGCCGCGTCTCATCGATGAACTGCAAGAAGATTTCGCGCCCGACACTCGACTCGTACTCGCTTTCATCCAACGTCAGCGCGTCCGGCGTCGTCGGCGTGCCGCGTACTTCACGCGCGCGGATATCGTGCATCGCTTCGCCGCGCCGATTCAAATCATCCTCGACAATTTGCCGGAAGTTGGTCGCCTTGTTGCCGACAACGATATCCGTGCCGGGAATGTCGCGGATCACGCGCGTGAGACGGCAGTATTCCGGCGTCAGGCGGAAACATTCGGTCAGGACGTGCAAAAGTTCCTCGTGCGTGTACGGATGCCACGAGCCATCCCGGTAGCGCCCCATCAATTCGGCGCTCTCGATCAGCGAACACGGATAGATTTTGAGTTCGTCGGGGCGGAAGTCGGGATCGTCGAACATGCGCGCGTAGTCCGCGATATCGGCGTCAGGCGACGAGCCGTATAAATTTGGCATCCAATGGGCGTGAATCTTGAAGCCCGCGCGCCGCAGTTTCGCCACGGCGCGCCGCGTCGCCTCGACCGTGTGTCCGCGTCGATTCGCGCGCAGAACCGCGTCATTCAAACTCTGGAAGCCGATTTGGACTTTCGTGCCGCCCAAGCGCCGAATCCGCGCGACTTCGGCATCGTCCAAGTGATCGGGGCGCGTCTCCACAACCAAGCCGACGCTGCGGCACGGCGCGTCCTCGTTGAAGCGATGCGCGGCGTCGAGTTCGTCCCACGTCGCAAATTCCGTGACGGGCGAGCGATCCGCCGCTATGCCGTGCGTGGTAACGAGATCGCGCGAATGGAGCTTGGAACGCTCCATTTCGTCGGCGTAGATGCGCTGCACGACTTGGTTGTAATTCTGCGTCAAGTCCGCGCCATCGAGCTGGACATTGGGCGTATTGTTGTCCGGGTGAAGCTGTGACGCCCCCTTGAGCGCAGCGGATACATCCGTGGAGCGATCCACGCCCGCGCCGAAGTCGTGCAGCGCGTCGAAAATCCGCTTGACGAACCAAATCTGATACGTTTCCGGGTAGAACGACCACGTTCCGCCCAAGATGATGATCTCGATCTTGTCCGTCGGGTGTCCGGTCTGGTGATAGGTCGTCAGCCGCGACATCGTTTGCAGATATGGGTCGAAGGCGTTCTGTTCGGCGCGCTGGGCGCCCGGTTCGTCGGACAGATAGCTTTTCGGCATCCGCACATCGTTCGGGCAGAAGATACATTCGCCCGGACACGGAAACGGCTTGGTCAGCACGGTGACGGGCGTCACGCCGGAACGGGTGCGTACCGGCTTCAGGCGCAAGCGTTCCAGTACGCGCGGCTCGTAAGGGGGCAGCCCATCCGTTCCGGCGAAGGCGCGATAGGCGCGGATCACCGCGTCGCGGCTGTAATACGTCCCACCCGCTTTGGCGTGGGCGCGCATCAGCCCGTCGAGCATCTCAATCGTAAGGGGATCGATTTGGAGCAGATCGCGCAGCAATTTGGTCAGCGGCGCGCGGTGTGCTTCGAGATCGAGCGTTTTTGGACGCGACATAGGACGACATCTCATTCATTGACTCGGCTGTTCATTATACAGGAACGCGCACGACGGCGCGCCGGACTTCATACCGCGCCGCGTTATCATCCGAGCCTGTTTCCAACACGACCCGATCACCCGCACGGGCATCCGCCATCACCACCACCGGCGACGCATCAAGCGGCAAGCCGTCGTGCCGCGCCCGAACAACGGCAGCGCCGACACCCAACCGAGCAGAAAGCAGCCAATTGGAAAGACGATGCCGCCAACAGCAGCACCGCGCACACACCAACCAACCCGCGTCGCTTCAAACTCAATCCTCAATTTTGCATTCTAATGTAGACTGAAAGTGCGTGGGCGCAAAGGGACACCACAAAGCAATGATAAATATTGATGTCGGGATGGCGATGATCTTGGCATTGGCGCTGACGCTGTACGCGCTGGCGCTGCTGCCAATGCGCCGCCGTCCGCGCCGACCGCCCGATCTTGCGCAAAACCAAGACGACGTACCGCTGCCCATCGCGCCGTTCGTGCCGCCGTCGGAGGACACGATGCCCGTGTCGTTCATCGTGCCGGATGTGCGCACCGATTTCGATATTCGCCGCGATTTGGCGCACGCGCTGTATCTCGACTTACGCCAACATCCTGACGAATCGATGGTAACGCCATCCAACGACGAGCCAAGCGACAGCACCTATCTCACCTTGCTCGAAGGGACATGGCTGCATCTGACGCGCCCGCCAGTGGACGCTGAACTGCAATCCTTGGCATTGTGCATGGCGGACGCGATTCTCGATCTGCGCTTCGACGCTGACGGTGTGCGGCGCGGCACGTGGATCGCCATCACGCCCGCCGCGTTGGACGCGCGCTTGCGCCGCATGGACTATCCGGCGGCGGATGACCATATCTTGGATCGCGCGGTGTGGGTAACGCTGAATTTCTCGTTTCAACACGCGATGGATGATCAGCATTGAAGCTGATTAAACGTCACGCTGAAGCAACCTCACCCCCCGACCCCCTCTCCGTATCGGAGAGGGGGAGAGGTGAATGATACATTGTATCTTCGTGCGTTTGCCCTACCCCCCGACCCCCTCTCCGTGCCGGAGGGAGATCGCCCACCAAACGAATCCCCCTGTCCTCAGCCATGTGGAGAGGGGGTGAGGGGTGAGGTTGCTTTTGAATCTTTCTTCTACCGTTTGCGTGCAGATCAGCGCCACGCTTGACCGCGTGCGGTCGATAGCGTCAGGCAATCGTCAGCCCAACGTACAAGTCCCCGCGCGCGCTCTGTTATAATGCCCCACGATAGAAAACGGCGTACCCTGCCGATTTAGAAAGACGAACCCTATGCGCACGAATTGGCTTTTTCTCATCGGCGTCGGCTTCATGGTGATTGCGACGGCGGTCTGCTCCGTGGGATCGTTCGCGCTGGCGCGGCAAGTTGCCATCCAAATCGGTGAGAGCGGCGTGCAAGGCGGATCGCTGTCCGAAATCGTGAGCGCCGTGCGTGGCGGCGTCATCCCGACCGCGGCAGTCGCCTTTAACGTCAGCCCGATCCCACCGACGGACGCGCCCGCCATCAGCCTTGCCATCACCGCCACCCTCGACACGCCCGCGACGGCGCTCCCGACGACTACGAACGGCAACCCCCGCGCGCCGACCTTCACCCCGATCCCGACGTTGGGCGGCATCCTACCCACGCAGGCGGCGCGCGGATCATCCGATGGCGGCGTCAGCGCCCCCGCGACGGCGCTCCCGACGCTGGATACGGGCGCGGCGAGTGGCGGCGCAAATACCGCTGCTATACAGCCGACCGTCGATCCGGCGCTGTTGAGTCAATATGCGTGGCAAGACCCGCGCCGCTTCAACGTTCTGCTGTTGGGTATCGACCAGCGGCGCGGCGAACAGGGACCCTTCCGCACGGATACAATTATCGTGGTCAGCGTCGATCCGCTGCGCCAAACCGTCGGCATGTTGAGCGTGCCGCGCGATCTGTACGTGCCGATTCCCGGTTTCGTCACGGATCGCATCAACAACGCCAATTCGATTGGCGAGAGCAACGCCTATCCCGGCGGCGGGCCCGCGCTGGTGGCGCGCACACTGCGCGATAATTTGGGCATCAACGTCGATCAATATGTGCTGGTCAACTTCGATTTCTTCACGACCGCCGTCGAAATTGCCGCGCCCAACGGCGTGGAAATCTGCCCGTTGGGAACGATTCACGACGAATACTACCCCGACGGCAGCTTCGGATTCATGACGGTGCATTTCGATCCGGGCTGCCAACAGTTGGGCGCAGAACGGCTGCTGCAATACGCGCGCACGCGGCACGGCAACAGTGATTTCGACCGGGCGTCGCGCCAGCAAGAGGTGATTCAAGCGGTGCGCGAGGAAATTTTGAGCGCGGGCGGCATCGCCAATTTCGTCGGGCAAGCGCCGCGCCTGTGGGACGAGCTGTCCGACAGTTATCAGACCAACATCGCGCTTGATGATCTGATCCGGCTCGGCGTGCTGCTGCAAGGCATCCCGCGCGAAAACATCACCACGGGCGTGATCAGCACCAACGAGACGCGCTTCGCCACCACGCCAACCGGCGACGAGGTGCTGATTCCCAACTACAACGCCATCGGCGCGCTGATGCAGCGCGTATTCAACGCCGCGCCGGGTTCAGGCGGCGGAGTCGTCGGCGAGACCGCGCCGGAAATCGAGACGGAGAATCTCTCGCTGTCGGAACTGCGCGAACGCTCCGAAGCAGAGAACGCGCGGATCGGCATCTACAACGACACCACCATCGCGGGGTTGGCGGGACAAACGGGCGACCTGCTCTCCAGCCGCCAAGTGCGCATCGCGGTTGTGGGCAACATGCCCGCGCCTACGGGTGGACAGACGTTGATCGTCAACGCCAACAACAAGCCGTACACGGCGCGCTATCTGGCGGCGCTGCTCAATCTGCCCATCGAGCGCATCACCAACGGCGTGACGGGGACGGGCGAAGATGTGGTCGTGGTGGTGGGGACGGACATTCAGCCCTTGTTGAGCGGAGAGTAAAAAAAGTGATCAAGGCTGAGGACTGAGGCTGCGTAAATAACCTGAGTTTCGGATCGCTTCACCTCACCCCCCAACCCCCGCTCCATTGCATTGCTGAGGGGAGGACATGTTTGGTTTTCTCCCTGATTCACCTCACCCCCCAGCCCCCTCTCCACTGCGTGGAGAGGGGGAGTTTCCGCCTTGTGTTCCCCCTCAGCAATGCAGTGGCGAGGGGGTCAGGGGGTGAGGTTCTTGAAAAGGTGTCCTCCCCTCAGCCATTGCATTGAGAGGGGGCTTTCAAACCCGTTGTGACCTGTCCTGCTCCCCCGCTCTACGCTGTGGAGCGGGGGTTGGGGGGTGAGGTGAACGGTTTAGAGCTTATCCAAACCTCAGGTTAAATGTAACTACTCAGGGGTCGTTTTTCCCCTCATTTTGGCAAATTGAAACGCCAAATTTGTCTGCGATGAGAATAGGCTCTCCCTCAAAAGATTGAGGGTTTTTGTCGAAAACAACCTATTTCTCCCTCAAATGACGGCTGAGTAGTTACGGTTAAATAAGAATAACGCTCATCGCTACACGTAGGCGCGCGCCATGCCCCTACGAAAATACACGCGCGCGACCCAAGCATAAAGCTGTGGACGCATATTCAAAAGGGGTGATTCTGCGCTGTAGGGGGCGTCCCGGTGGGATGCCCCCTACAACGTGAACCTATAGCGCGTTTACGGCGCTGTCGGCGTGATCGTCGGCACTTGGATGATCGGCAAATCGACCGTGTTCCCCGTCACGCGCACTGCCAGCGGCGAATTGGCAAGCCACGCGCTGCGCCCATCCGGCATCACCACCAACAACCACAACTGATCGGCGGTTTTGCCAATCACGCGCACCTCTGTGCCAACTGCGAGGCGTCCCGCTGCCGTATAGACTGAACTGGGTCCCGTCCGCACTTCGACCTCGCGCGTCGTCATGGCGAAGGCGCGATCCGGCGTTGGCGTGAAGGTGGGCGTCGGCGTGTCGGACGGTGTGAACGTGAGGGTCGGCGTTGGGGTCAATGTTGGTCTCGGCGTGCGCGTTGGCGTGAACGTGGGCGTATTCGACGGCGTGTAGGTCAGGGTTGGCGTATTCGACGGCGTGTAGGTCGGCGTCAGCGTAAGGGATGGCGTGTAGGTCGGCGTCAGCGTAAGGGATGGCGTGAGTGTCGGCGTCGCTGACGGCGTGTACGTATCCGTTGGCACAGACGTGTTCGACGGTGTGAGCGTCGGCATCGGCGTATCGGTGTAGGTCGGCGTGAACGTCGGCGCTTCAACGAACGAAACCACGTTGAGATTGCCCGCCGTGCGCACGAACGAACTAGATAACCATGCGGTGCGTCCGTCGTCCAACTGGATTTGATACCAACCACCGTCCTCCGTCGTGCCAATGATCGTGACCGCTTCATTCTCCGCCAGTTCGCCAATGCGCGCATAGGTCAAACCGGGTCCTTCGCGCAAGATCAGCGACCGCACAGCGACCGCTTGCGGCGTTGCGGGCGTCGGCACGGTGGTATCCGTATAAGTCGGTGTCGGGCGCGGCGTGTCGGTCAAAGTCGCCGTCGGTGCATCGGTGGGCATGTTGGTCGAGGTCAGTGTTTCGTCCGCGCCGACTCCCGCGCTGCTGTCGGGCGTGGACGATGCGCTTACGCTGGTTGCGGCGCCAGTCATGGCGGTTGGCGGCGCGACCGTCGGCGCAGCGTTTTCGGTTGGGGTCGGATTCAGCGCCGTTTCACTGGCAGTAAGTGCTGCTGTTTCCGTCTGCTGGAGGATGGCGAGCGCGACTTGCGTTTCAGTCGCATTGGTATTCAGCGTGGGCGCGACGGGCGGCGGCGTGAGTGCCTGCCCGATGACCACCAGCGCGATAATTGCCAGCACGATCACGACACCGATCAGCGCCAACGTCGTTAGATTGCGCGTCGTCGGCACGACTGACGGCGCGGCGGGCTGACTCTCGGTGTCGAAAATGAGTGTCGCGCCGTCGCCTGATTCGCCCGCTGGCACGGGAATCGGCGCGGGCGTAAATGATGACGGCGTTTTCGCCTTGGCGGCAGCTTCCGCTTTGGCGAGGCGGACGCGCGACGAGTCGAACTGTGCCATCGTTTCATCAAGCAGGGGCTGTTGCTCGGCGCGCCGCTGCCGCATTTGCGTCACGTTCTCTTGCGCGGCGCGGCGCAGCACATCGGGGCGTCCCGACGCCCCGACCGACGCAATCGCCGCCATAATGTCTTCGGAAAATTCTGTCGCCGTCGTATAGCGCTCCGACGCTTTTTTGGACATCGCTTTGGCAATTGCACGGTCGAGCGCGGGGGGGAGCGCCGGATTGACCGACCGCGCGTGCGGCACGGGGTCGTTAATGTGCCGCAAGACAATTGCCATCGGCGTCTCGGCGCTGTAGGGCAGTTCGCCCGTTGCCATCTGGTAGACGACCACGCCGAGCGAGTAAATATCGGCTTGGGGCGTGATATCCGACGCGCCCATGCCCTGCTCTGGCGACATATAACTGGGTGTGCCGACGGCGAAGCCAGTCTGCGTCAGCCCTTCGCCCCCACCCGGACGCGCGGTCATGCGCGCGATTCCGAAATCCATCAAGAAGGCGTTGCCATCTTGATCGATCATGATGTTGGTCGGCTTGATATCGCGGTGAATCACGCCCTGCCGATGTGCGTAATCAAGTGCAGAGGCGATCTGCTGGAGGATATGGGTGATGTCCGCCAGCGGCAGCGCCCCTTTGCTGGTGATCACATCTTTGAGTGTGCCACCTTCGAGGTAGCGCATGACGATATAAGGCGGGTTGAACGCACCGTCGTAATCGTACACGGGCAGCAAATGCGGATGTTCAAGACGCGCAACCAATTTACCCTCGCGCTGAAACCGTTCCAACGACGAGCGGTCAATCGAAATGGCAAGGTGAATGATTTTAATCGCCACGAAGCGATCAACACTGGGTTGAAAGGCGCGGTAAACCGTCGCCATTCCCCCTTTGCCGATCTCCTCGACAATTTCATAAGGTCCGACTCGCGTCCCGATCATCAGCGCGTCCTGTAGTTGGAGAGCTAATCATGTTTCGACATTCTAACATACAGGGGGGGGGAACGAAACGCAAGGTTTCGCGTGGAAGTTTGAGTTCGGTTAAAGTTTTTGTGTCAGATATTGACACAAATCCCGTTCTCATATACTTTTTATATAGTGTGAGGTTGATTTTTTGTGATGATCTCACTGTGGAGTCAGTCGTGAAGCAATACACCAATGGATACGTCAGCAACCGCGTCTTAAAACTTAACGTCGGCTTTCTGCTCGGTATCGGTGCAGGCAACCAGCATGTGACCGAATTCGATGTCCCGCCCGTGCGCGTCTCGGAAGATGTCGATCTGGCGTATTTGCGCGGGGAACTGCGTTTGAGCCGCACCAAAGAGGGCGTCTTGGCGCAGGGCGAACTCCATCTTGGCATCGAGAGCGAATGCTACCGCTGTTTGACGCCGCTGAACCGCGATGTGATCATCGAGGTCGAAGAACTTTACAGCACCCAGCCCAATGGCGCTGAGTTCAACATCGAGGATGATGGTGTGCTTGACCTCGCGCCGCTGCTGCGCGCGGAAGCCATCATCGCTGATGAGCGCGGCGTGTTGTGCCGCGAGGATTGTCAGGGTTTATGCGCGACGTGTGGCGCGAATCTGAATGACGGCGACTGCGGTTGCGACGATGAAGCGATTGATCCGCGCTTGGCGGCATTGAAACAACTGCTTGATCGCTAAACTGTTCACCAAAAAAATGGAAACCGCAATAAACGAGTAGTGAAAGGGCATGTGTACCTTGACCAGCTACCAGCGGGATTTTGATTCGCATTTTTCGGACTCCGAGTTTGATGATTTTGAATTCGACGAGCGCGCGACGGATGGCGCAGCATTCGACGATGATTTTGATGAAACATGGGCGGATGCCGACGCATTGTCGGCGCTGAACGGTGCCGATTTTCCCGGCGATAGCGACCCGAACGACGACCCCATCGATGACGATGAAGACTGGCTGACGCGCAACTATACCGATTTGGCGTCCAGCGACCCCGTTGGGCTATACCTCAAAGAGATGGCGCGCGTCCCCCTGCTCTCGACCGATGAGGAAATCGGCTTGGCAATGCGCTATGATGTCGCGCGCGACGCCGCGCGCAAGCTCAAGCAAAATCCCACCAGCCCGCGTGCCGATGATTGGCGCGCCCTGATCCAAGACGGACAGATTGCGCGCGAACACCTGATCAAAGCCAATACGCGCTTGGTCGTCAGCATCGCCAAACGCTATTTGACGCGCGGCGTCCCGTTCTTGGATTTGATCCAAGAGGGCAATCTCGGCTTGATGAAGGCGGTCGAAAAATTCGACTGTCAGCGCGGCTTCCGCTTCAGCACATATGCGACGTGGTGGATTCGGCAGACGATCACGCGCGCGATTGCCGATCAGGGGCGGACGATCCGCGTCCCCGTCCACATGAATGACCGCATTCGCCGCCTGTATCGCACGGCGCGCCAACTGGAACAGACCAACGGACGCAAGCCGTCGCCGGAAGAAATCGCCACCGAATTGGGCATCGACCCGCGCCGTGTGCGCTGGATGCTGCGCGTCAGTTGGCAGCCGCTGAGCCTCGAACGCCCCGTCGGGGAGGATGAGGACACAGAATTTGGGCATTTCATTGAGAACGACAGCGTGCCTAGCCCGGTGCAGAGCGCCTACGACAAGATTTTGCGCGAGAAGATCGAACATCTTTTAAACACGCTCACCCCGCGCGAGGCACACATCTTGCAACTGCGTTTCGGCTTGCTGAATGGACGCAGCCACACGTTGGAAGAAGTCGGACAACATTTCGGCTTGACGCGCGAGCGCATCCGCCAGATCGAAGGGCGCGCGCTGCGGCGGCTGCGGCATCCGCGTCGCAGTCGGCAGTTGCGCGATTATTTGAGCTAACGCCCCCATACGGTATCATCGCCATCTAAATTCGTAGGGCATGAGCAGTCATGCCCTTTTTTGGCATTTCTAGCCGACAAGGACTTGCCTCGTCCATGACGCAACAAAAACGCAAATTCGGCTTCGAGACGCGGATGCTGCACGCCGGACACATCCCCGATCCGGTCACGGGCGCGCGCGCCGTGCCGATCTACCAGACAACCTCGTATGTTTTTGAGGATACCGACAAAGCCGCGCAGTTGTTTGAACTCAAACAGTACGGCAACATCTACACCCGTATCAACAACCCGACCAACGCCGTCTTTGAGGAACGGATCGCCGCCCTCGAAAACGGCACGGGCGCGCTCGCCACCGCCAGCGGCATGGCGGCACAGTTCGCGGCGTTCATGACGCTGCTCGAACCCGGCGACGAAATCGTGTCGTCACGCCACCTGTACGGCGGGACGATGACGCAGTTCACGCACACCTTCAAGAAACTGGGCGTGAGCGCGCATTTTGTCGAACCCGACGATCTCGGCGCGTGGGAACGCGCGATCACGCCCAAAACGCGCGCGCTCTACGGCGAAACCATCGGCAACCCGAAGGGCAGCATCCTCGATATCGAAGCCATCGCCGCTATCGCGCACGCGCATAAGATTCCGCTGATCGTGGACAGCACGTTCGCTACGCCGTATCTGTGCCGTCCGCTCGATTGGGGCGCGGATATCGTCGTCCACTCCGCCACCAAGTTCATCGGCGGGCATGGCAGTTCCATCGCGGGCGTGATCGTGGACGCGGGGCGCTTCGACTTCAGCACGTTCCCGACGATTGCCGACCCCGATCCGGCGTATCACGATTTGCGCTTCTACGAGACGTTCGGGCATTACGGCTTTTTGATGAAAGCGCGCACGGTCACGGTGCGCGATACGGGCGCGGCGCTGTCGCCCTTCAATGCGTTCCTGCTAATTCAGGGCTTGGAAACGCTGTCGGTGCGGATGGATCGCCATGTGGAGAACGCGCAGCGCATCGCGGAATTTCTGCGCGATCATCCGCGCGTCGCGTGGGTGGCGTATGCCGGGCTGCCGGACAGCCCCTATCACGCGCTGGCACAGAAATACACGCCGAAGGGTCCCGGCGCGGTGTTCACGTTCGGCATCAAGGCGGACAACCCACGACTCGCGGGGAAACAGTTCATCGAATCGCTGCATCTGTTCTCGCATCTCGCTAACGTCGGGGATGTGCGCAGTTTGGTCATTCATCCCGGCTCGACCACGCATCAGCAGCTTTCCGACGCCGAACTGACGGCGGCGGGCATCGAGGCGGGCATGATTCGCTTATCGATTGGCTTAGAGACGACGGAGGACTTATTGTGGGACTTGGATCAAGCCTTGCAAGCGACGTAACGATGAATACCATCCTGTCCGAGGCGGATCAACGGAAGTATCTCGATTCAGGCGCGATCCGGCGTGTGCTGCATACGACCAAGACCATCGCCATCGTTGGCTTGTCGCCCAAGCCAGAGCGTCCGAGCTACTTTGTCGGCACGTATCTCAAGTCGGAGGGCTACCGGATCATTCCGGTCAACCCGCGCGCCGACGAAATCTTGGGCGAGAAGTCGTATCCCGACTTGTTGAGCATCCCCGAACCCGTCGATATGGTCGATGTGTTCCGCAACCCGGATGAATGTGTCGAGATCGCCAAGCAAGCGGTACAGATCGGCGCGAAAACGCTGTGGCTGCAACTGCGGGTCGTCAACCTCGAAGCGGCGTCCATTGCGGAGGCGGGCGGGCTGACCGTGATCATGGATCGCTGCGTGAAGATTGAACACGGGCGCTACAGCGGATCGCTGCATTGGGTCGGCATGAACACGGAAATCATCACGGCGCGGCGCGGCGGGCGGTATTTCTAGTCGTTGGTCAAGAATGTAGATAAAAGCAACCTCACCCCCCGACCCTCTCAGCCGTACTGGCTGAGGAGAGGACATGTTTGAGTTTCTCCCTGATTCACCTCACCCCCCAGCCCCCTCTCCACTGCGTGGAGAGGGGGAGTCTCCGTCGAGCTTTCCCCTTCCCCATTTCGTGGAGAGGAGGTCAGGGGTGGAGTGCTTGAAAAGGTGTCCTCCCCTCAGCCGTACCGGAGCGGGGGAGCGCAGCGCAGCGGGGGTGAGGTCGAACAA
>Ga0163147_10005601_pt1 | contig 15183 bp, 14 predicted proteins | sample OliLakLV19MP6G1_FD_148597 | JGI IMG/M metagenome (GOLD analysis project Ga0163147, IMG submission 148597) | Freshwater microbial mat bacterial communities from Lake Vanda, McMurdo Dry Valleys, Antarctica- Oligotrophic Lake LV.19.MP6.G1 | ecosystem: Environmental > Aquatic > Freshwater > Lake >...
CTCTGTTATGAACGCTGGGGCGAACACTTCCAAGCCTTCCACGACCTGGCCGCCGCGATGCTTGTTTGCTCACGCCTCAAGTCGCTCCAGCTATCGTTCTGAAACAGGCTCTGAGATGAACCTCCACGCGGTTGATCTCCATTTCAAGACTGAGAGATGAGCCTGGGCTGCTTGTTCCTGGTCCGTGTCAACTCATATGCAAGCCTCATGCTCTGCCGAGTTCAATCCTGCCTCTGGCGGTCCTGAATCCGCCCGAAGGTGTCGTCGAGGTGCCTTGCCATCTTCTTGGCCGCGCCCTGAACGGCATCATCGAGAGTCGCCGCCACATCCGTCACGGTCACGGGCTGCATGTTCGCGGGCCGGGCCTCGAGAACGCACTTCTTGTCATCGCCTTGCGTCTTGGCGCCGTTCTCGTCGCTCAGGTGGACCTCAACCCGCGTGAGCCGGTCGCCGAACCGGCCGAGAGAGGCCGCGACGATAGCTTCAACGCGTTGATCTAGCTCCTGGCTCCCGTGCGTGTTGCTGCTTGTGTTGACTTGAACGAGCATGTGGCGTTCTCCTAAGAAATGAACAATGGTCGGAGGCACGGCTCGCCGCGTCGCTGCTGCGACAATGCCGTGTCTGCGGGGAGAGGAGCATGGGGCACGAATCAGTTCTTCGAGTCGCGGCGGGCCTGCGCGCGCTTGCCGCTCGCGGAAACATGGCCGAGCAGACGGCTCTCAAGACCGGCCCGCTCGATTCGGGACTCTTTGACTCTCGACTCGGCCTTCCGTTGCTTTTGATGGCCGAGGAGGAGCGAGGCGTGCGGCCCCTTCTTCGTGCCGCGGGCGGGCGAGGCCGAATCAACCTCGGCGTTGAGTGGCTTCTGGGCTCGCTGAGCCGATGCACTCGGGACCGGCTTGGTTGCCGCACTTCTCTTACTCGAACCGGCGACCACCGCAGCCTTCGGTGTGCGGCCACCCTCATTCTCCCAACGAGGCGCCGCGCGAGCCCTCGCATTCTGCTTCTTGAGTGGAGGTGTCGCGCTGTCGGTGGATCGGGCATCTCGCATCGCGCGGCCGAGTCGTCCAGCGCCGCCACGCGACTGGCGGGATCGGCGTGTGATGCCGACTTGCGGCCCCGCCGCGGGGCTCGCCGTCAATCCCGGCAACCCCGGACGAAGGAGTTTTCGGTTCTTTCGTATACTCATGGGACAACTCCTTTCGAGAGGACGTGGCCGTCCCCGGACGGAAGCGTGAACGATTCTAGCGAGATCCGGCGAGCCGATTGACGCGGGGCCGCGATGAGGACCACTCCGCTCATCGGGGCTATGGCGAGGATCAGGTAGCCTTCCAGCCTGAGTTCCTCGGCGATGGTCCAGCCCTGGTAGGCGTCTTTGGGAATGACGCAGAGTTCGCCGGGGACGACGCCTGACGGCACACCGATCCACCCAGTCTGCGCGCCAGCGGACTTCACAAAGCCGCACACCCATTGCGAGGAAAATAGCCGAGACGCCGGGACGCCCTGGATCGGGTGTGCCTCATGGTCTGGTTCCCGCTTGCGCGGTGAGAACATGGGCAATGTACCACGGGTTTGCACCGGGTGCAAGCCGAACCCGAGAATGTCATGGAATCTTGCTGATTGGTCGGCAAGCGGTGTGTGGTCGGAGACTCCCTACCCGTGTTTCGGGACATGCGCAGGGTTGTTCGTGCGGGAGCTTGCGCTGCCCGCCTCGCAAGCGACAAATCCAGGTGTGGGGTCGGAGACCCCACACCCCTTGTCGAGCCGCAGCCTCACTCCCCCAGCACATCCGGCCTGAACATCTTGGTGCCCAGGGCCCAATGCTTGTCGGTGAAGTTGCCGCCCAGGTCGACGGCCTTGGCTCGCGTCGGGCGGGCGGCTTCGATGGCGATGGTGGTTTTGGCGTCGAGGTTGTCGAGGATGCTGACCAGGACGGCCTCGGGGGTCGAGGGGATCTTGGCCGCGCCATATTCGGGGATGCCGTGGTGGCTGAGGATGATGTGCTGGAGGACGGTGAGCATGCCGGGGGGCAGGCGGAGGGAGTGGTTGCGGACGACCTGCTGGGCCTTGTCGTGGAGGATGATCGCGCCCTCGACGATGTGTCCGATGAGCTCGCCGCGATCGGAGTAGGTGAAGGTCTGGTCGAACTTGAGTTCGCGGGTCTTGCCCAGGTCGTGGAGGAACAGGCCGAGCACGACGATGTCGCGGTTGAGTTTGGGGTAGAGGGGGCAGATGAGGTTGGCCAGGTTGAGGAGCTGGAGGGTGTGCTCGAGCAGGCCGCCGAGATAGGCGTGGTGCATGGATTTGGCGGCGGGCGCGCGGCGGAAGTGGTCCATGAGGAACTCATCGGCAAGGTACTCGGCGGCCAGGGCCTTGGCGGCGGGGTGCTTCAGGGAGTCGAGCAGAGCCTTGACCTGCTCGAACATCTGGGCGACGTCTTTGGTGGTCGAGGGGAGCAGCTCGGCGATCTGCTCGGGGGTGGGCTCGATGGGGTCGATGGCGTGGATGATGAGTTGCAGGTCGCCCTGGTAGGCCTGGGTCTCGCCCTCGATGTAGACAAAGCCGTCGGTGGGCAGGCGGCGGAACTGGGCCTCATCGATGGACCACATGCGGCCGGAGACCTCGCCGGACTTGTCGCTGAGCAGGCAGCGCAGGTAGGACTTGTCGTTGCGGGTGCGGCCCATCTGGGCGTTGGAGATGGCGAACGCGCCCTCGATGCGCTCGGAGACACCAAAGTCGGCGATGTATCGGCGGTCGGGCATTGGGGGCTCCGGTGATCGAACGTGCGGGCAAGAGGGGAATGGATTCACCACAGAGGCACAGAGGAATGCACGGGAAGACGGGGAGGGATCGAACAGGCAAGGCAACCTGATGGCGGGTGAATCGACGCTGATTCTTGCTCGGACCCGGTCGCTGTGGGTGTCTCTGTGTCTCTGTGGTTGATTCTGATCTGAACGTCAGAGATTGAACAAGAAGTGGCAGACATCCGCGTCGTGCATGACGTATTCCTTGCCCTCCACGCGGAGCCGGCCCTTTTCCTTGATGGCCTTCTCGGTCTTGAGTTCCTCAAGGTCGGCGACGCTGTAGACCTCGGCGCGGATGAAGCCCTTCTCGAAGTCGGTGTGGATAACGCCAGCGGCCTGCGGGGCCTTGCTCCCCACCGGGATGGTCCAGGCGCGAATCTCCTTCGGGCCGGCGGTGTAGTACGACTGGAGCCCAAGCAGGCGATAGACGGCGCGGGCGACGGCCGCCAGGGCCGGCTCGGCCATGCCCATGCTGGTGAGCATCTCGGTGCGGTCGGGCTCGCCAAGTTCGGCCAGTTCGCTCTCGATCTTGGCACACACAGGGACGGCCTGGCTGCCCTGCTTGGCGGCGTAGGCCCGGACCTTCTGGCACATCGGGCCCTGGCCATTGAGGTCGGACTCATCGACGTTCATGACGTAGAGGACGGGCTTGGCGGTGAGAAGGCCCAGGCCGCGGGCGGCCTTCTGCTCGGTGGGGTCGGTGAAGGTGACGGTGCGTGCGGGGGTGCCGGCGTCGAGGACGGGCTTGAGCTTCTGGAGGACGGCGTAGCGGGCCATGTCCTCGGGGACGCGGCCTTTGGCGGCCCGCTCGGCCTTGCCGATGGAGCCGTCGATTGACTGCATGTCGGCCAGGGCCAGCTCGGTCTCGATGGTCTCGATATCGCGCATGGGGTCGACCGAGCCCTCGACGTGGAGGATCTCCTCGCCGCCGGCGGCGTTCTCGAAGCAGCGGACGACCTGCATGATGGCGTCGACTTCGCGGATGTGGGAGAGGAACTTGTTGCCCAGGCCCTCGCCCTCGCTGGCTCCGCGCACGATGCCGGCGATGTCGACCAGGCGGAGGGCGGCGGGGACGATCTTCTGGCTCTCGATGTGGGTGCGGATGATGTCGAGGCGGGGGTCGGGGATGGCGACCACGCCGACGTTGGGCTCGATGGTGGCGAAGGGATAGTTGGCCGCGAGCGCGCCGGCGGAGGTCAGGGCGTTGAAGAGTGTGGACTTGCCGACGTTGGGCAAGCCGACGATACCGGCTTCCATGGGCGGGGCTCCGGGGTGGGGGGCGATGATAGGGGTGTTTTGGCGGCACAGGCTTGCGGCCTGTGCGGCGCCCGAAAGAGGCGGACTCGACGGCTTCGCCGTCGGCACAGGCTGCAAGCCTGTACCACCTCGGACCACAGCCTGCGGGCCTGCGCCACCAGGCTGAAACTGGTCCGATACACTTCCCAACGAACCGGCGGACCCCCCCCACTTCTCGGGCCAGGAGCCACGCCATGTCGGTCGCCGTTGGGATGGGATACACGGGCTTTTATCCGAACAGCACGTCCAAGGTGCGCGATCCCGGCGTGAGCGAGGGGCAGCGGACGTACACGCTGTTCCTGCACCTGGCGGGGCTTCTGGGGTTCATCGTGGCGGTGCCCATCGTGCCGACGGTCATCATGTGGGCGATCAAGAAGGATGAATCGGGCTTTGTGGACGACCACGGGCGCGAGGCGATGAACGCGCAGATCTCGTACCTGATCTACACGCTGGGGTTCGCCGCGCTGACGCCGATCACGTGTGGCGTGTCGCTGGCGGCGGCCGCCGCGATGCCGGTGGTGGCGGTGGTGTTCACGATCCTGGCGGCGATCAGCGCGAGCCGGGGGGAGTACCACCGGTATCCGGCGACGATCAGGTTCATTCACTAGGCTCGGTTCAACGCAACCGGCCGCGCGGGCGGTCGGGCAGCGTGTTGACGACGGGCGTCTCGGAACACGCCATGTGCGTGCGAGCACAGAAGCCGTCGGCGAGTTCGGGAACGCCCGGTGATTGCGCGGTGCCCGGCTGCTTGCGCAGTCGGTTCTGTTGTGGGTGGCTTCGCCCCCGGGAGGCGAACGATTGGGTACATTGCATCACCCGGGAGGTCGCCCTTGGCTGGCGTGACGCTGGGTGCTGAATACTTGTGGGAGGTTCGCATGGGACGCACGCTTGGGCTGGTGGCGGTGATTGCCGCGGGGCTGTTGTCGACGGGGTGCATTTTCGTGGGCGGCGGGTCGCGGGCGTCCACGACCGCGTCGCGGGTGACGCCGGCGCAGGTCGAGGACATGATCGGGCGGACGCGGGGTCTGCGGGTGGGGATGCCGCGGGAGGATGCGTTGGGGCTGTACCCGGCGGAGCACCTGAACCTCAAGTCGTCGACGACGGCCGAGGGCGGCGTGTTCGAGGAGTGGCAGGTCGAGGCGTACAGCCGCACCAACGACGTGTACTTCCGGCGGTACCTGTACTTCGCGGATGGATCGCTGGCGGCGTTCAGCGATTCGCGGGTGGAGTATCGGGAGAATCCGGAGGTTTTGCGGGGGTGGGCGGGGAGCTGACGCGACGCGATACGTCACCGGAGCCGACGTCGCGAGCAGTCGGGCATCAAGCGGATGCGACGCTGACGCGAACTGGTCGGAGGCGTCGGGCGAGCTTGGTTGAGCGCCGCGGCTGGAGAGTTGCCCGACTGCTCGCGCAGTCGGTTCCGTTGTCATTGGGCGGGCGTTCCGCGGGCGATCCAGCCGCCGCCCAGGACCACGCCGGGGTTGGCCGCGTCGTAGAGGACCAAGGCCTGGCCGGGGGCGACGGCTTCCTGCGGGGTGATGAACTCGCACTCGAATGTGCCTGTGCGGCCCGACGGGGTTGGGGTTGGATCGTCGGGCAGAAGGCGGGCGCGTGCGGGGACGAGCGCGCCGTTCGAGCGGTAGCGGGCCAGGGTGTCGAACCACTGGACGGCGGGGGGCACATCGCACAGCCAGTTGGCCTCGCTCGCGGTGCAGGCGGCGATGAGGAGTCGCTCGCGCGGGCCGAGAGTAACGGTGTTGGTCGAGGGGTTCTTGTTGATGACGTAGAGCGGGCGGCCCAGGGCGAGCCCGAGGCCGCGGCGTTGGCCGATGGTGAAGTTGTGCTGGCCGGCGTGCTCGCCCAGGTCGTTGCCCTGGTCGTCCAGGACGCGGCCCGTGCTGACGACGCCTGGGCGTCGCCGCTCGACAAGGGCGGCGTAGTCGTTGTCAGGGACGAAGCAGATTTCCTGGGAATCCGGCTTGTCGAACACGGGCAGGCCCAGGTCGCGGGCCATGTCGCGGATGTTGGGCTTGTGGAAGCCGCCGATGGGGAGCAACATGCGGGCGAGGTGGTCGCGCGGGACGCCGAAGAGGACGTAGGACTGGTCCTTGGCGTGGTCGAGGCCGCGGAGGAGGCGGGGGGTGGTTGGGGCGGCCAGAGGAAGCGTGTGCGCGGCGTGTTGTTCGACATGGCCGCCCAGAGCGGCAACCATGCCAACCGGGGTTGCACCTTCCACTCGCGCGTAGTGCCCACTGGCCACGAAGTCGGCGCCCAGTTGGGCCGCGTAGTCGTGCAAGCGGCCGAACTTAAGCCAGTCGTTGCAGCGGACGCAAGGATTTGGCGTGCGCCCGGCAGCGTACTCATCAACGAAGTAGTCGATCACGCGCCCGAACTCGCGCTTGAAGTTCACGACGTAGAACGGGATGCCGAGTTGAGCGGCGACGAGGCGGGCGTCGGCGGCGTCGTTGATCGAGCAGCAACCCTGCTTGCCGATGCGCAGCGAGGGGTTGGTCGCGCAGGAGTCGGCGGGGAGCAGTTCGTCGAGGGCTTCGCCGGGTGACCCTAGGCGCATGAAGACGCCGATGCAGTCGTAGCCCTGCCGCTGCAAGAGTGCGGCGGCGACGGAGGAATCGACGCCGCCGGACATGGCGACCAGGACCTTCGGGCGGGATGGGGACGAGGAGGGCACGCGGATGTTATGTGGGTTGGACAGCGGTCAGGAGGGCCGATGCACGCGAAGGTGTCATGGGCGTGGCGCGGTCCGCGCAGCGCGGTTGGCCGATCGCGCCAGCCGCTCGGGGCCGCGGCTGGTGGCACGAGCGACGGCGTGAATGGAACAAACTGGAGGATGGACGATTGATTCGTCCGCCCTCGGGGCGGTGAGACTCCTACGGCTTTTCCAGGGGCTGAAGCCCCTGGCTCCCTTGGTGTGCCCTCCGGGCGAGGCGGGGCGGAGGGGCCAGAGGTGCAATCCGGCGATTCAGCGGTTCGAGCGCCGATCGCTCAGCGCCGCAATGGGTGGCACGCGGTCATTCGGCTTGCTCGTCGAGTTCAGCGTCCTGGGGCCGGGGTGGTCTGCGGGGGCGGGGTGCCTTGACCGGGTCGGCCTTCGATGCCCATGCCTGGACCGCCGGTGAACATCATGCGATCGCCGCCGCCGCCGGGTCCGCCCGGGCCACCACCGGGTCCGCCCGTGCGCAACTCCACCATGCCGCCGCGGCCTCCGCCCTGCTGCTGCATCTGGGCCATCATGGCTTCCCAGGCGGGGTCGACGCGGCGCGTGGACGCGGTGGCGACGGCTTCATTGGCCCACTGCAGGTCGCGCTGGTCGAGAACCTGATCGCCGTTGAGGTCGGCGGACATGTCGCCGGCGGCGATCTTCTGGGCCCAGTTGGCCAAGTCGGCGGCATCGGCGATGCCGTCGCCGTTGGCGTCAACCCGCCCCGCGGTGCGGGCGTCCTGCATTTCCTGGCGCATGGTCTGTCCGGCGGAGCGCCACTCGAGTCGGCTCATCTGGCCGTCGCCGTCGGCGTCAAAGCGCTGGGCGACCATGGTCTGGAACTGCTCGCGCTGCTGCTGGCGCTGGGCGTCGACGCTGGCGCGCTCCTGGTCGGAGATGATGCCGTCCTTGTTGGTGTCGTAGTTTTCCATCTCCCACTGCTGGCGGCGGGCCTGGCGCTCGGCGCGGGCGGTTTCCATCTCGGCGCGTTCGGCATCGTTGAGCTGGCCATCTCCATCGCGATCAAAGCGGCGGGTCATCTCGGCCTCGGTCCGCTCGCGGATCATCTGCTCCATGCCGGCCCGGCGTTCCTCATCGGAGAGAACCCCGTCGCCGTTGGTGTCCCACTGGGCCTTCTGACGCTCCTCGAAAGCGGCCCAGGCGGCCCGCATCTCCTCGGGGTTGAGCACGCCGTCGCGGTCGGCGTCGAACTCGGCGGTGTACTGGCGGATCATGTCGCCGAAGGGGCCGCCCTGGCCCTGCCACTGGCGGACCTGCTCGACCTGGGGCTCGGGCTGCGGCTCGGGCTCGCGAACGACGGGACGCGGAGCCGGCGGCGTGGGGGGTGGGGCGAGAAGCGGCTCTTCCCTCGGGAGCATGGCGACCGCTCCGGCGATGAGCACGACACCCCCGACAGCGGCGGCGATGATGACAGGCTTCATGGTCCCAATCCCTTCAGACCCGACCGGGTCGGCGAACGTAATCCAATCATAGCGTGTGCCGTGGTCGCCGCGCTCCCAACAGAGATGCCAACGTCCCAGATTCCCGTCTATTGCCCGGACGGTCCATCGGTTGCGGGAGCGTCCGGAATCCAGATCGGCTGCGGGTTGGACGCACGGCTTCCGCCAGGGGCTCGGACCGAAATGGGCCGTCCTCATATGGACACCGCTCACACTGTGCCGGGCCTGACGGTTGGAAAACCCGCCCACCCGAGCTGGGGTGCGTCGTAGCGCAAGTTCTGCCTTGGCGAGCCGATCTTTGGCCTCTGGCGGGGGTTGTGACCGCTGGCGGCGGTGGTCCGGGTTGGCCGGGGCCGCGGGAGTTTGAAGGAGGTCGGGCGATGACGGCACTCACTACAGTCCGAGGCATGTCAGCCCCCGTGCCCCGATATCTGACGCACTGGCCCTACCTGCGGGTGTACCTGCTGCCGGTGGCGTTGATCGTGGCGATGGGCCTGCTTCGCATGTTCAGCGGGACGTACAAGGTGGATACCGCCCTGTACGCCGGCGTCGGGCTGCACATGTTCCGGGAGGGAACGTTCTGGACCCCCATGGCGGGCGACCTGCCCTACTTCAACAAGCCCCCGCTGGTGATGTGGATCCACGGGTTCTTCCTGAGCATGTTGGGCGTGGAGTTGTGGACGATCCGCTTGCCGCAACTCATCGCGGCGGCGGGGTGCGTGCTGATGAGCACACTGATCGCGCGGACGCTGAGCGGGCCGAAGGTGGGAATGCTGACGGGCTTGATCCTGGCGATCTCGTACCCGATGTGGATCCACCTGCACCGGGTGGTGCTGGACTACTGGCTGGTGTTCTTCATGCTGAGCGCGGTGTGGATGTGCATGGTCGGCGCGCTCAGGAGGCTGGAGGGGTGGATCATTCTGGCGGGCGTGCCGGTGGGCCTGGCGATGCTGTGCAAGCCGTTGTTCCCGATCCTGACGCTGCCGATCATGGGCGCGTGGATGGCGCTGGTGGGGCACCGGAAGGTGGCGGCGTGGGTGGGCGTGGCGATGGGGCTCGCGTTGCTGGTCGCGCTGCCCTGGCACCTGTCGATGATGGCGACGCACCAGGACGTGTTCCTGGATCAGTACTTCGGGCGCGAGGTGTTCGAGCGGGGGGCTGGGGACGGGGAGTTCCCGTCGGAGGCATGGTGGAAGTATGCGGGGATCGTGGCCGTGCAGTTCATGCCGTGGACGATCGCGCTGGCGGGTGGAGTGTGGGTGATCGCCAGGCGGATCGTGGCCTCGCGCGGGCGCTGCGTTCTGGAGGGATCGACCTATCCGGACGCGCCCCCGGAGGCGTTGCCCAGCGACCACTCGAAACTGCGGCCCGACCTGTACCTGCAGGCGGACGAGGAGCTGCCGATCGAGCAGCGGCCCAGGGCGGTGCTGAGCCGCGAGTGGCAGGCGATCGCGTTGTGCGTGGTGTGGAGCGTGCTGTGGCTGGTGCTGCTGAGCGCGTTCTTCGCCGACAAGCGCGACCGGTACATGATGCATGTGTGGCCGATGCTGGCGTGGATCGCGGCGTTGTGGATCGCGCACTGGGCGCCGATCTGGATCAGGAACACCGACTCGCGGTGGTACGGGCGGGTCGTGGGCGCGGCGTTCGCGTTGGGCGTGCTGGGCGCGGCGACCGCGGCGATCCCGCAGGACCCGACGCAGGCCAAGTGGCGGTCGCTGTATCGCTGGTTGGAGTCGCAGCGGATGTCGGGTCACGCGCCGGAAGTGTGGAACGGGTCGTTGCAGCCTTACGAGGCGGGCCAGTTGTACCTGGACGCCGGGGTGTGGCCCAGCGCGGTGTGGCGCGGCAAGGGCGAGCCGCCGCGGATCCCGCCCGAAGACGCGATCGTGATCTTCGATCGCGACCGCCTGGAGGCTCTCGCGCAGCTCGCTGGGAAGCCCGCGGAGTTGATCTTTGAGAGCGGGCCGGACAAGGAGGAAGGCGAGGCGCGGGCGCTGGTTGCGGTGCGATGGCAGGCGAGTTGGAATGAGACGCTGGCGCGAGCCCGGTGGGATCAGGTCGGGCCGAAGCGTTGAGCCAGTGCGTGGTCGCGCCGTCGACACAACCGTCCGCGCGAGCGGTGGGCCACCGTGCGTCAGGCCTTGCCGCGCGGACTCGCCGGTCGCGTGGGGTTTGTGGGCAGTGGCCGACCGCTTGCGCAGCCGTTTCTGTTGAGTCGACGCGCCGGCCCCTCTACTTCATAGCGCGTTCTGCGGCATCGACGACGTTGCGCAGGAGCATCGCGACCGTCATGGGACCGACACCGCCGGGGACGGGGCTGATGAATCCGGCGACGCGGGAGGCCTGCTCGAAGGCGACGTCCCCCACTGTTTTCATGGTGCCGTCGGCGGCTTTGATGCGGTTGACGCCCACATCCACGACCACGGCGCCGGGCTTGATCCACTCGGCGGGGACCAGGCCCGGCACGCCGGCGGCGGCCACCAGGACGTCGGCCGAGCGTGCGAGTTCCTCGATCCCCCAGGTGAACTTGTTGCAGGAGATGACGGTCGCCTCATGCCGCATGAGCAGCACCGCGATGGGCTTGCCGACCACGTCGCCCGCGCCGATCACGACGACGCGCTTGGCGTGGAGCTGAACGCCCGTGGACAAGATCATCTCCACGGTGGCCAGGGCGGTGCAGGGTGCGAGCGACGAGCGGCCATAGACGATGTTGCCGATGTTGGCGGGGTTGACGCCCTCGACGTCCTTCTCCGGTGCGATGCGACGCTGCACCTCGTACGCGTCAACGCCCTCGGGCAGCGGGAGATGGACCATGAGGGCGTGGACATCATCGAGGCTGGACAGCAGCAGAACCCGCCCCGCGATGTCGTCGAAGCCCGAGCCGTCGGCGAGTCTGTGCAGGCGGTACTCGATGCCCATGGCCTGGCAGGTCTTGGCCTGGTTCTCTGCATAGACGCGGGAGGAGTTGTCGGCCGACCCGACGAGGATGGCGTCGAGGCGGACCGACGCGCCCCGTGCGCGGAGAGCGTCGATGCGCTGCAGGAGACGGGCGCGGAAGGACTCGGCAAGAGCCTTGCCGTCGATGATGGTGGCTAGGGCGGGCACGCGGGGATGGTATCTCGTGACGGGGTTGGGAAGGCGTGCGGGGGAGCGCGAGTGCCGCGATGCTCAGCGGAGGCAGCTTGCCCACAATCTGTTCCGCCGAGTGCCTCGTCCGCTTCATCGCCAAGAGCCTCCTGGACCCGACCGGGGTCCTTCGGGACTCTCATAGGCACTGGATCAGGTTTCGGGGGGCAGGCCAAACCCGTCAGGCGGGATCAAATAGGGCGTGGTGCGCCATGCCGTGCGACCCTGCGGCGAGCCGTCGAGCGTGATCTTGCTTCCGGCGAAGCGCAGCCGCGAGCGATACTTGTGCCCCCAGACCGGAACCTCGCTGGTATCGAGAGAATCGGCAAAACCGATCACATCGATGCCGAACATGCCGCGTTCCGCCAGGCTCTGCATGTACTTCGCTGTCGCCGCATCAAACACCCGGCCCTCGTTCACCGTCGTCTGGCCGCAGCTCTCGGCCAACTCTGACCCACGCTGGACGAAGTAGTCCCTACCGGCCGGGGTGGTCGGGGTGAGGGTGGGAAACGCCGCGGGGAAGTGTGCTGTTTCCGCCAGCCAGCCATCGGGCTCGCTGCTGCCAGGCATCCGCCCGATCGTGCCACCAACCGGGTCCTTGCTCGCGGCGGTAATCCCTGCCTTGGCCAGGCCGACGCTGTTCATCACGCTGAAGTGTCCGGAGATATGGATGATGGCAACCGGCACCGTCGTCGAGACACGGTCCAGATCGGCCTTGGTCGGATGACGGCCGAGCACGGAATCATCGTAACCCATGCCGTAAATCCAGGCCGTCTGCGCGACGTCGGGCGACTTGGCGAAAACCTGAAGCTCGGAGACCATCGCATCAATGGTGTCCGCCTTGCCGTCGGGGGAAGGAAGTAGATTGGCTCCGACCGCCCGCGCCCCCAGTTGCATGAAGTGCGCATGACCATCAATGAAGCCCGGCATCATCGTCTGCCCGCTGAGGTTCTTGACGCTGGTCGCCGTTCCCGACAACTTCATGGCCTCGGCACGGTTGCCGGCGAAGACGATCCGACCCTCGTAAACGGCCACTGCCTCGACATAGGTCGGCGTGACGCCCTCCATGGTCAGGATGCAGCCGACGTAGATTGTGTCGGCGGATGGCGACTTTGCTTCCACATTTGGCGCGGGCTTGGTCGTTGCGGCACAACTTGCGATCACTCAAACCCCGCCGGCGAGAACTGCAATGGAAGTCCTTCGGTTCACTGGACGCTCTCATCGGGCGAGAGAATCAAGACGTGACCAACTCTACCTTCGTGAAAAAGTGGACAGCAGTGTGGCACTAGCCGCGCCCCTTGGAGAAAGCAGACGCACCACTCCCGCGCGAAACCTCCGCCGCCCATCAGCAGCCTCAAGAACGTAGCTCCGCCCGCAGCCCGGCGATGACGGCGGGGTCTGGGTCGTCGCGGTGAGGGCCGAGATCGCCACGAGGGTCGGGCGTTCGTCAACGAGGGCCGCGACCAGGTCGTCATCAACACGGGCTGGATCGCGGTAGGAAACCGTCCAGTCCGGGGGGGTCATCCCGGCGAGCGTCAGAACGCCCAGCGAGGGGAGGGCCGCGAGGGCCGTCGCCCGCTCGTGCAGCCCAGGAAGCGACATACCCAGTTCGAGCATCTCGGCCTCGCGGGCACGCGAAGACACGCAAAACGATTCAATGGGCAGAGCCGGACTTGAACCGGCGACACCCGCATTTTCAGTGCGGTGCTCTACCAACTGAGCTACCTGCCCGCTCGTTGACGAACGCAAGGATACGCGGGGACGGGCCGGGATCAAGACTCGCGTTGCCGATCGGCGTGGGGATGGATGGGACAGGGGGTAGGACCCTCGGCGCGGGTCGTCCCAACTCCTGCTGGCCCGCGTGCTGGCCGGGGTCCGAGAATATGGGGTTGCGTTGGATCGGGTTGAAGGTAGACTGGCGGGAGCCGGGGAGCGTGCGCGGGGGCTGGTGAGTCGCCCGCGCGGTGCGCCCCACTCTTCAAAGGAGACAGGCGTGCGCGTGTTGACGAACACCATGGCGGCTTCGGCCCTGGTCGGTGTGGTTGTCGGCGGGGCCGCGTGGGCCCAGCAGACCCCGCCGGCCTTCACCAATCCCACGCGGATCCGCAACCCGTACCTGCCGGTGTCTCTGATCCGCCAGAGCATCACGCTCGGGCAGACCGAGGGCGAGGACTATCGAACGGAGGTGACGCTGCTGCCCGGGACCCGCGCGATCACCTGGTCGGGCGGAACGACGCCGGCCCGGATCTCGCAGTACGTCGCGTACCAGGACGGCGAGCTGGTCGAGGTGGCGTACGACTACTTCGCGCAGGGCGACGACGGGAGCGTGTGGTACTTCGGCGAGGACGTGTTCAACTACCAGGACGGCGAGATCGTGGACATGGAGGGCACATGGCTGGCGGGGCGGGACGGAGCGCCCCCCGGCCTGATCATGCCCGGCTCGCCCGTGGTGGGGCAGGTGTTCTTCCCCGAGAACTTCGCCCCCGAGGTGTTCGAGGAGGCGACGGTGGTGAGCCTGTCGGAGCCGACGACCACGCCGTTTGGCCCGCGGGGCGAAGGGCTGCTGATCCTGGAGACGCTGCTGGACGGGTCGCAGGAGCACAAGGTGTATGTGCCGGGGATCGGGGAGACCGAGGTGCGGGCTCCCGACGAGCAGCTGAACCTGGCGCTGCTGATCCGGACCGACACGCCGCAGTACCTGATCCCTCGGAACCTGGACCTGATCGAGTCGCTGGCCGAGGAGGTGGTGATCGACGTGCCGGACTGGTCGGACGTGGACCGCAAAGCGGGGCGGATTGCGGCGGCGTGGGTGGTGTATCGCCCGCGGGCGATCCGGGCCGGCGCGCCGGAGGCGTTCGTGGCGGCGATGGACCGGTCGGTGGAGGGGCTGGTGCGGCACGCGGCCAACCGTCGACCGCGCGCCACGCGGGAAGCGGCCGCCGACACGCTCAAGGCTGCCCTTGACATCATCGCGCTCTACAACCCGCCCGTACCGGTGGACCTGGACCGCATCGCCGCGGTGCAGATCGACCTGATGCTGGACGTGGGCTTCCACGACTGGGTGTCGGCCAAGGGCGAGCACTCGACCGCCACCGATGCGCTGTGGGGCCGTCTGCGGCCGTGGGTCGCGCGGCGTGACGAGGGAACACCCTTGGCGGTGCGGCTGGACAACGCGCTGGCGGCCCAGTCGGCGGCGATCGAGGCGCAGAACCAGTTGGCGGTCGCGGCCGCGTTCCGGGAAATCCTGGAAGTCCTCGACCTCATCGAGGACGACGTGTACTAGCGGGCGCGGTCGACCCGAGGCTCGCGAGCGTATGGCGAACTGGGGCGTCAAGGGTTGCGCGCGGTCACCGACGCCCCAGTTCCGCGCCGCGGTCTCGAGCGGCGACGATGGCGCGGACCCAGCACTCCATCACGCCGTCGCGTTCCAGCGAGGCGACGGCGGCGGCGGTGGTTCCCCGCTTGCTCGTCACCGCCGCCCGGAGCAACCCCGGGTCGCCCTGTCCATCGCCGTCGATCAACGCGGCGGCTCCGCGCAGCGTCTGGGCCACCACGCGCCGGGCCATCGCCGCATCCAACCCCACCTCGACCGCCGCCCGCTCCATCGCCTCGGCCAGATAGAACAGATACGCCGGGCCGCTGCCCGCCACGGCCGTGAAGGCATCCATCAGCCCCTCATCGATCCTCACCACAACCGGCCCAAGCGCCGCGAACAGCCGACCGGCGATCGCCATGTCCCCCTCCGTCGCCCCCGGCCCCGCCGCGATCGCCGTCACCC
>Ga0163147_10005606_pt1 | contig 15174 bp, 13 predicted proteins | sample OliLakLV19MP6G1_FD_148597 | JGI IMG/M metagenome (GOLD analysis project Ga0163147, IMG submission 148597) | Freshwater microbial mat bacterial communities from Lake Vanda, McMurdo Dry Valleys, Antarctica- Oligotrophic Lake LV.19.MP6.G1 | ecosystem: Environmental > Aquatic > Freshwater > Lake >...
TGATGGAAAGAGCAGCCCTTCTTTCGGCAGATAGGCATATTTTCCGTCCTTGCCGTCGAGGTGCCGCCGCATCAGTTCCACATCCGGCGTATTGCCGATCACGACCTGCCCACCATCGCGGTAGTTGCCCGCGCCGATCAGGATACCGCCTGCCTGGTGCAATTCGCGCCGTGCTAGGTGATTATCGACGCAGCTAATCACCACTTGTGAGCCGTAACGGTCGCCATGCCTTTCGGCGTTGAATGGTTCGACGATCCACGAAATGGCTAATCCGAGCGCCATGTTCAAGCGTCTGCCGACGACTTCGACTTTCGGCAAGCCCAGTGCCGCATCTGCCGGCGTGAATAACTGCCGCCCGACGTTCTTCTCCTCCACGATGTCGGGGTCGATGAGAATAATCTTCGGCGTGTGCAGCCGGGCACGCTGCATGTCGTAGACGATGCGAGCAACGATGCGAGCCACTTGAGCGCCGGTCCCACCGCACCCGACAATGACAATGCTCTGAATATGTGTATTCGGGTCGAATGTATTCACGATTCATCCCCCAACACCTGTGCCAGCGTCTTCTTGACCGGGACGAGATCGCGTTTGGGATATGTCCGCGCTTTCTTCGCTTCCAGAGCAATAAGCAGCTTGCGAATGTCACGCGGTTCGCGTTTGCTCTTGCCGCCGACGGCATGATCCCCAAACGATGAACCCAGCAGCATCGTCCAGTCGTCTGCCAGTGATCCACTCCGCAGCGCAGTATCGGTCACGCGCTGCACCGTTCCCCAGCAGATCGCGCCCGAACCAAATACATTGGGCAGCGGGGCATGGAAGAGCGGGATGTCCAACTTTTCCGGGCGGCGCTCCACGGCATACACGCCATAGAGAGGTGCTTTCTCATCTGTCGTGACCCGGATCATGACAAGACCGGGCAGCGGCACGCGCAGCGCCGTCTCCGAACCATCGAGAAATACCCCTGTTTTCAGCGGCGGGCGGTATTCAACAAGGGTACGTTTCACGCCATCCTGCCTTACCAGCAACGTGTTCCCGCCGAGCAACCCAGTGTCGAAGGTGACTTTCGCCGCCAATGCCAGCGCGACTTGACCGGGGTCAACGGCAAATTCGGTGGTGACTTCACCGTCGGTCTTACGCAGCATCACCCCGAAGCTGTAAAACGCCAATGTCAACGACGGCTGTTCCGTCAGCGCCGCCGACAGCGCCCGTCCACTCCAATCGGATTGTCCGTTCATCAAGTTTTCCTTTCTTTTTCAGTTCACGGTAGAGGTGTGCGACATTCCGTTCCAGCACCGCCATCAAATTGGGGGTGGTCTTGAGAAAATCAAGCCCCATCAGTACATCGCGCATGATGCCGTCCGCTTCTTCGATTAGTTCGACGGCGAAAGCGATGTCGTCGGCTGACCACGAGAGCGGCGGAATCTCCGCGAGGGCTTCATCGCTGTAATCGACCAGTGAATTCCCTGTGCAGCTAAACAGCCAGCCGAACAACCAGCCAACCTGCCGCAGTGCCAGGTCGGTCTGCTCATGCAAATTAGTGGCGATGGCACAGCCGACTTTATGGAGGCACTCCGGCAATTCGACGCTGTACGTTTCGCCTTCGGGCAAGTCAATACCAAAGAGGGCAAGAACAGGCAGGAGATCGGTATGGACAGCGTAGAACTCCGGGTCTTCAAGATCAACGCCCACGGCAGTCATCGGCACCCCCCAGCCAATCGTGTCAAGGTCGTCGAGTGGGATGCCTTTGGCGGAGATTGCCTTGCAGAGCAGTCGATCCATCTCCGCATACGGCGCATCTGCCCGCAGTCGCTCGACGGCTTCGGCGTAGATATCGGGGAACGCGCCGCGTGTGACCTGCAAGGCGATGGTGAGTGGATCGGTGTCGTAGTCGATGTCTGCCTCGTCGAAGTCCGCCCAGAACGGATCGAATGCGGCGACCGCCGAGGCCAGCAGCAGGAGCGGATCGGCGGTGAGTGCGACTGAGAGTTGATCAAACATTCCTTGTAATGCATTCAAATCCTTCACTCCTTATATACTGAGTAAGATAGAGGAATCCTGAGCGAACGGGAGAAGCAAGATGTTTAGCGATCTCCAGAATCTGCGTGACCAGATCCGCTCTTACAATCTAGATCGGTTAGAAGATCAGTTGGTTCAGTTAGCACGACCATCCATTCGAATGACATGCACAGCGGCGCGAGACGAAGATTTGCCCTATGGAGCATCCAAATTGGGCGGACTACCCGATGTGCCTGCTCATTTTGAGTGGCCTCATTGGGGCGCTAAACCACTGACATTTGTTGGGCAGTTTGAACTCTCGGAGCTAACGCCATATGATCCCTCAAACCTGCTTCCCAACACTGGTCGGCTGTACTTTTTCTACGAGGCAGATGAGGCTCCTCTGAATGAACCGCCTGATCGCGACGGCTGGAGCTTGATTTACGTTCAGGACGAAAACGTACCTCTGGTGCGCGTGCCCCATCCAACGTTTCAGGGCAGATGGGGCAAAATCGAGGCGCTTCCGGCTCACGAGATTGTCTTTTCGACCGCAGTGTCACTATCGACCATCTTCTACTTTGATCGAGCAGATTTCGGGATCGAATTTGAAAATCTGCCGGAACCTGCTCATTCCTTTGAAAATGGCAAATTCGATGATATTCCCTCGGAATTCAACGCTTACTGGAAAATGGTAGCCCTATTCGATCACCGCCCTCGTCACTTCTGGTTTGGGCATCCGTGCCGATACCAAGACCATGTTGAACGGGAAGCTGCGATACAGAATGAGCAAATCACGATGCAAGAGGATTTCGAGTCGGGCAAATTCCGGTACATCGAGGAACAATTGCTACACATTCAGTCAAAGATGATGAAATGGCAGTTCTTGTTTCAGATCGACAGCGACGATAGCCTAGGGGTGATATGGGGAGAAACCGGTACATTGTACGTGTGCATTCCGAAAGCGAGTTTGGCGGAGCGGCGATTTGAGGACTGCTGGACAATCATGCAGTGCACGTAGCCCTTAAATCCCAAATTCCCAGACACTCATCGACAATACCGGAACCGACGTGAGGTTCGCCAATTGACGTGCCGCTGCTGCACAGCGCCCGGTGTAGGCGACGATTTCGGTCACGGCTTCCACCAACTGCGGACGGGGGATGCGAGATGACCCAGCGATGAGGTGAGGCTGCTCACGCAGCAGCCCCATCCCCTTGAGTTCGACCGGCGCGACGGATGCCAGACAGGCGCGCAGATCGTCCAATCCGAGCGGAGAACCGAACATCGCCGCTAGCCTTTGCGTCCAGGCTGAGGCAAGAATTCAACGATACGCATCCCGTTCTCGTCACGCTCACGAAGGGTCGCATTTGCGATCTCCGGGTAGTTCGTCTTGAGCAGGTCGCGTACTCCTTCGTTCGAGACGCCGGACATGGACGGGTCTTCGACGATGCGGGTTGCGCCGATCTTGAACACGCGGGTCGGTTGGGTCGGGTTTTGGTCGGTCATGATTCAGGTGTCCTTTACTTGGAATAGGTGAACTAGAGAAGTGCGGTCTGGTCGGAGTCACCATTGTGGTGTCCGTTGGCGGAGATCGGGGTCTTACGCGGCGGCGAGATGGTTGGAGGCTCATCGTACTCATCGACTTCATCAAGCAGGTCAGGTTCGCCTGCCGTCTCCTCCGGCGTATCGCCCGGTTCGAGCGTACCGACCTGTACGAAGTCTTGGAGCGTGAACAAGGATAGATCGCGCTCGGTCAGATGCTTCATCTTCTTCGCCAGCGCATATACATCGTCGATGCGGATCGGGCTTTCGCCGTCCCAGAGCTTGCCGTCGATGAGCTTGCCTGCCAGCAGCACCGCTTGACGATAGGCGGCGGCATCCGTCTCCCCGCCGACGATCTTGAGGTGGCTGATCTTGACCGCCTTCGTCCCTTTCTTGAGCGGAACATCGACGGTGGGTTCGGCGGATGGCGTGGGTACTGCCACTTTCTTCGTTGGCTGCGGCTTGGGCGGTGGCGCTTCGGGGATGATCGGCGGGTCAGCTTCGACGGCGGCGAAAGCAATGAGCGCTTCAGCGATGATCTCGCTCAGGTCGGCGATGCGGGTGTACGTGAACTGATGCAACCGGGCGAGATCGCCGCGCTGGACGAGCAGTGTACCGCCGGGCGTGGCATCCTCGTTTTCGGGCAGTGTGAGTGTGATGACGGTTGGTGGTTTTGGAGTGGAGTTCTTGGGCATGACAAATCCCTTTCATGGAATCATCGGGTGAGTATTCGACTTGAAACACGAGCTGCGGAACCGGGCATCACCTCCTTTCGTGTCATACTGTTGTAATCGGACGGGCGAACATTCAACGCGGTGCACACGTCCTTAAGCAGTAGCGTGCCGCACACATGGCAGAAGCCATAGGCGCTCCGCGTGTTGAAACCGAAGCTGGGATGCTGATCGTCGTGTTTATGACGTTCAGGAAACGGACATGTGCCGTTGAGCCAGTCGCCGCGCAGTTTGCAGCCTCGGCGGATAAGTTCTTCGGTGACTCGCGCCACCAGATCGATATTGGGGATATACGGACCTGCGGGAACTGAGGGTTGTCGTTCTACTCGATTGGATGATGTAGATACTGGAAGAAGCGATATAAAATCGCTCAAGTGGTATCGGCGTTCATTCAGGTCGATGAGATGGCACATCGCCTGATAACGCTGAGGCTTCGTATTTATAGTCGAGGGGACACGCAAGCTTTGGGCAACACTGAGCGAATCGCCGTGCAGTGCAGTCGCTAATCCGCGCAGCAGTTGGCGCGCTGTCTCGAGGTCAACGGTCGGTTCGTCCAGCCACCAATAGGCATGATAGCCGCCGCCGCTCGACACGATGCAAGAGGGTGACGGTTGGGCGCATTGCAAGCGAGCCAAAGTTTCCGATGACGGATTATCGACATCGACAAACAACGCGGGCAGTGCGACGACATCCGCCGCGCCGCCACGTTTCCAGCGGGTCAAACCCGGACGACGTAGCCCAACCGCGAAGTACGCGCCCCAATCCAGCGCGTTTGCCGCATCGAGCCGTGAGAGTGCGTCGTGCAGTGCAGCCTCGTCGTCCAGGCAGACATGGCGCGAGGGTGTCGGGTGTTTCCCATCGGGATGGATGGCGGTGAGCGTGAGGTCGGTGTGAGGAAATGCATGGCAGCGAGCGAGCAGTGCCTCAAAGAAGGCGTGGCGTTCGTCGCGCATGACATCAGAACAACGCCAACTGTTGGGTGAGCGATTCTTCATAGACCGGTTCGCGGCGGGGAAATGAGTTAGGCTGCCGCTCCGGTTCGCGTTTACGCTTTGGCACTGCGACAGGGTGCGGCGGTTCTCGCTTTTGTGGCTCAGTATCCGCGTTATTTCCAGCCAGCGCGATGATCTTTGCCGCCACTTCTGCTTCGCAGCCCGGAAAGACGATGCTCTGTTCAGTCAACCATGTGCTGATCTCCGCTTGAGTGCCACCGTCGAGCAGGGTCAGGAGTTCAGTCTTCAGACGCTGCCACGCCGCGTCATCCGCAATCAGGTGAACGGTTTCGAGATAAGCCGTCACGCTATCGACTGGTCGCAGTGTCTTTTCAAGATCGACTTGAGCTTTTGCCGTCACGACTTCATTGATCGGTGTGACCGCGCCGCCCAGTTCGAGCGCCAGTGCGATGAGGGGGTCGGTTTCGTCAAACAGCGGCGCATCGGCAGCCGTTTCCGCTCCTTCGACGTTCCAGTAGCCTGCATCTTCGGTGTCGATCTCGCTGACCATGCCTGCTGCCTTGAACAACTGCGACGGATCGAGGAGCGTCTCGTCGCGCCCGATGGCTTCAAGTAAGGCTTCCTCGAAACCGCCTTCCGATTCCGTGAGTGCATCCAACCCGGTCAAGCCAATATCGCCCGTGAGCAATTTCGCTGCCCGCTGCTTGCGGCTCATGAGTTGCACAGCAGTCTGTTCCATTGTCGCTTCTGCGAACAGGTAGAACACCTTGCAGTGTTCGTGAGTCTGGTTCAGCCGATACGAACGTGCCGCCGCCTGCATGAGTGTGCTGAGGTTAAACACGAGTTCGTAGAAGATCAGCGTCGGGAAGTGGATGAGGTCTAAGCCAGTTTTGACTAGCTCAGGATTGCACAACACCACATTCGTGCCTTTAGCGATCTCGCGTTCGATGACCGCTTCGCGTCGCTCGGCATCGACCGTGTTCTTGAGAATGAACGTCCGTGCCTCCGGTATATGCTGGCGCAGTAGATTTTCAAGGCGCGGCTGAATATCGCGCGTTGCCGTCTGCCGGAAGTAGATAACGCACGGGCGATTGTCGGCAAGTTCTGCTCTCACGAGGTCGATAAGTGCCTGCTCTTTGGCGTAGATGCGCTCCTCGCCGTAGCTGGGGATGCTGGCAACCGTATATGGCTCTTTCGCTCCCGTAATCGGATGTTTCAGGTTGTGGATAACCTCATACGGGCGGAATGGCGCATTCACCCACCCCATCGACCACTGAAGATAGGCTCCGCGAAAGGTCGCATCCCCTTCCCAGCGCCGCTGGATCAGATAGTCTTTCAAGCGAGCGCGGGTGCGGTCGTATTCAGAATACACATCCGGGTCGAGTTCAACCGGCAGCGCGATTTCCTCGTACTGGGGCAAAGCTTTTCCGAGATCACCGAGCGAGAAGAAAATTGCGTGATCCAGCACCTCCGCGACCAGCAGTGGTGAAATGCCGGGCGCTTCTTCGTAAGGACGTTCGTAGGTCGATGTTCCAGTGTACGCGCCCGTGTCACGGTCATAGGAGGGACGTTCTTCGACGACTTGTTCGCGGACACCCATGTCCGCAACCCAACGCGACTCGGCGCGCCCACGCTGATTGGCACTCTCGCTGATGACTTCCGGAAATCCGCGTGAACCGCGCTCTTTCCGGTCGAGCCGCCGAGCGCCGCCCCAGTGGTAGCGTTCACGCACACGCGGGTTCAGCGTATACTCGAGGTTGAAGATCGACGACGACCGTCCGTTGAACGGCGTTCCGGTCATCGCTAATGTCTTCTTCGCAATCCCCGCCATGCGGCTGAACGCCTCGCCGTTGCCCGTGTCCGAGTGTTGCGCCTCGTGAACCTCGTCCCAGATCAAGAGATAGACGCGATCCGGGTACATCCGCTTGAGGTACTCGTCGAGACGGTAGCGCGGGTTCTTGCTCGCGTACTTCTCACCGGGTTTCGGCTGCGAACCGCGATCCCGACTCTCGCGCCAGAGCGGTGCATTGCAGACTGCGCATGACCGTTTGCCACCTTCCAGCCATGACTGTGACGCGGGCGCGCTCACGCCTTTCTTCTCCTGCATGACGGTGTTCCCACAGTGCGGACACTTCGGCGACTTCTCACGCTGGAGGCGCTGGTGGGGCAAATACCCATCCGGGATGGGTGCGCCGTGCCGCCAGAGGGCGACCGCTTCCACCCGCCAGACGACCGACTGCTCCCACGCGCAGCCGAGCTTGGTCAGATCGCGTTTGATTAAGCCGATCTTCGGAACATGCGCAGGTAGTGTCTCGGCGCGCTGCATGAATTCCTTGACTGATTCATGGCGATCCAATCTCTCAATGACTGCTTGCGGCGCGATGCTGGCGAGTTCCCGTTTCCATTTGTCGATCAAGTGCGGCGGCGCGACGATCAGCACAACCTGATCCGGGCGCATATTGTTCGCCAGCGACTTCACAATTCCAGACGCGATGCTGACAGCTGCTGACCCACCCATCAGCGTTTTTCCCGTCCCCATCGAACCGATGAGCAGGATGCTGTTTCGCGATTGAAACCCACGCGCAATCGCGCCGACGACATGCTTCTGCGCCGTGTACATCGGGTATTTGCCCTTCAGCCGGATGCGATCCAGCCAGCGCCCGATACCGGCAAAATCGAAGCGGTACATGGGCTTGAACTTGGCATTCAGATACCCGGCTAATGCCCGCTTGTTGGAGGTGATGAAACCGAGCAGCGCCTCATCGCCTTCCATCTCGACGGTCGTGCCATCTCCGCTCAGGAGTGAAAGTGTAGTCGAAGGTTTCAGGCGAATGGTGGTCTTTTTCACCTGCCGTTCCGGGTCGTTGGGATCGGCTTCGATCTCGACCCGTGCGATCTGCTCGACGTGGCGCGTCTTGCCGCGCAGTGCCACCCGACCATACTCTGCCGTCTCGATGACCGCGCCATCCGCCACGCCTGCCGCCAGCACCAACGCGAGGTGTCCCGGTCGCGGTGCAACCACCGGCTCAATTTCAGTTGGCGGCGGCGGGACTTCTAGCAGCGATTGAAACCCGCCGGTCTTCCATGCGCCCTGTTCCTCGATCAGCCGCAGTCCAGCGACTTCATCCAGCATATCCGGTGCAAACACGAAGCGTTGAATCGGACGCGGTGCGGGCAGTCGGTAGACGGGTTCGGGCTGCACGGTGAGCGGCTGTGGGTTGTCGCGGTCGCGGATGATCTGCTCGTACATGGCGGCGGGATCGAGCGGCACACCCTTAATCGCGGCGACGACCCTCTGGTCGTACTCGTGCAAATGCTTGCCCGGCAGCGCCCAGACATCGACGCGACTGCTGTGCTTTGCCAGAAACGCCGCCGCTTCGTTAGTGATGTGCTGGCGATAGATGCACCACAATGCGAGTCCACTGTCCTGCACCCACTTCCACACATGGCGCAGATAGCGGAACTCGACGCGCTTGCTGCCCGACGCACCTGCGTCGTGGTCGTAGGGTGGGTTGAGCCACGCCGCGCCAAAAGCATTGTTGGAGGCGACCAACCGCTCTACATCGCAGCGCACCGCCTGCGTCGCGCCGAAGCGGGCGATGCACGCCGCTGCCCGTTCCCCGTCGAGTTCGTTGGCATAGGGTGTCAGGTTCCATGCCTTCGCCGCCGCTTCGAGGAATGCGCCTTCTCCAGCGAACGGATCGAGCAGCCGCACAGTGGGGGTCGCGGGTGCGACGAGGGACAAGAGGGCTTCATAATGTTTGAGGTCAATAGGTAGATAACCCATGACCATTTTTGATTCGGCACGCGCCATGAGATAATTCCTCGAAAACTAAGAGGTTGGAATGTCTGTAGGGTGACTAATTTTCTGCGCCGAGTGACACAGTTTCTGCGCCAAATGACACAAATCTTGCGGAAATCCTTTGAAGTTAGCTGGTAAGTTGAGTTCAACTGAGGGAAGCAGCTTTTGCGAGTCTTTAGAGAGGTTTAACGCAAAAACTGTGTCACAGATGAGGGGTTTCCGCAGAAACTACGTCATGTTTCCGCAGAAACTGTGTCACAAACCCTGAGTTTCTCGCTCAGGGTTCCGCAAAAACTCTGTCACGCTACAATGTCTGTAGGTTTTCAGAGTTACTGAACTGAGCGTCAGATTACCTGCGCCCTGTGTCACAGTTTTTGCGGAAACCCTCTGAAATCAGTTCGGGGTTGAGTTCAACTGAGGGAAGAAAGTGCTGCCTGCGCTTAGAGAGGTTTGGTGCAATAACTTCGACACCAATGAAGGTTCAGCGCAGTAACTCTGCAAATTCGGCGCAAATACTGTGAAACTGCTTCCCGTGAAGGTGCAGTTTTTGGCGCAATAACTTTGAAGCCTTACAATGTCGGTCTAACAGAATCTTGAAGGTTCGGTCATCCTGCTTGTTGATGATGACAATCGAATTGCGATGCAGTTGCGCGACAACAAGCCGGGACTCCCTGCAGCAAACAAGTGGGGGCTGTTCGGTGGATTGATTTCAGGCGACGAAACACCTGCAGAAGCGATTATTCGTGAGATCCGAGAAGAGCTTAGTATCACGCTTGACCCGAAACGCCTGTCGCTTTTGAGGAAGCATTACATTCCTAGTCAGAATTTAACAACATGGGTTTTCTTCTACTCAGTTGTTACAGACCTAGACAATGCCGTTCTCGCAGAGGGACAAGGCTGGGATTTCATTGGCAGAAACGATCCGAGAGTGTCCGAGATCGGCTTACATCATTATGAGATAGCACATGATTTTTGGGGTGAGTCCTAGGGTAAATGGAGGATGTTTTGCTCTAATCCGCCAGTGATGAGCCGCGTCCACGCATCCACATCGAGATCGATGCTGAGGAGATCGATCCCGCCTGCTGATCGCGTTTTGCGAACGAGCATCGCCTTTTGTCCTGCCTCATACAAGTAGCTCGACCACATATCGAACACTGGAATGTTGACGAGTTGCGTGACATGATGCTTGAGCTTGGCGGTAGCCTGTCCGTCGCTCGTGCGAAAGATGAAGGTCGTTGCTTTGCCGCCATACAGCGGCGTGACCGCCCAATCATGGACGAGCAGCAGCGAGGCAAATCTCGCCTCCGGAAGATAATGCAGGTACGGGTGATACATTCCCGAATTCCCCTCTCCGGCGGTCAGTTCGATGGCTGGCGCATCCAGCGGCACGACCGAGACAATATCTCCTTTCGACAACTTCGCCCGGATGGCTTCTGTGCCCATACGCGGGCCCGCCATGTTCACGTAGATGCAGACGCCCTCATGCACGCTGTATCCGTAGCAGAACACCTGTCCCGTGATGCTGCCCGTCAGTTCCCCAACGTAGGACTGTTCAATGCGTGCATTGCGTCCGTTGGTGATGTGCGGCGCGACGGAAGGGGTAATGGGCTGCGACTTCACTTCGCGTAATGCGGTCTGTACCGTGTCGAACGGCTCGCCTTCCGGTGGCATAGGAATAGGTTTGATGATGCGGATAGTGGGTGACGGCTGCTCCTCAGTCGGCGGTGAAACCAGATCGTCCTCGCTTTCGGTGATGGTCTCCTCAGCGGATGGCTGCTGACCGTACTCCAGCATCGTCCGCTTGATCTCAGCATCCGTCGGGGGCAGCACTGCGCCCGGTGGCACGACCGCCCCACGCACAATCTTGATGCCCGCAATGGGTTCATGGGGTGTGAGTTCACGCTCGAAGCACCAGCACACGCCGATACCGTCGAACATAACGTCGTAGCTCCAGCCGTGTTTGGCGTTGTGGTTGTACAGCCGAACCACTTTGCCGCGTGTTCCGGTCGGAATCGATTTGCTGTCCGCCGTTTCCAGTTCGTGACGGGCGTAGGCGATCTCATTCAACGCAAACAATCGCGCTGGCGGCTCGCTCGCGGGCGTTTCCTTGACCTGTAACCCTAGAATGATGGCAGCCTCATCGACAGTACAGGGTTCATCATTGCTGAACGGTACTTCTGTCGCCAACGCATCCAGTACTGCCACTTTGTCTGGCTGCTCGAAGTGCCATTTCCGCGTGTAGAGCGAGTACATCGCGTTGTTCGTTTGCAGCGCCTTCTGGATCGCGGGCAGTGGATTGCCCAATCGCTCTTGCGGCGGCAGGTCGAATTCCCACACGGTTTCGGGCTGATCGTTCCGGTCGATCCAGGTGGTGCGGGTGGCAAAGATGCCGTTCTCGCCGCGCAGGATGATATCGCCGTTTGAGGCGTGTTCTTTCCCCGTGATGCGTCCGCCGAAGATGGTCAGCAGAGGGGAGGCAGATGCTGTTTCCGGCTCGTCGCCGTCGGGTTGGGCTTCACTCGTGACCAATCCCCGGATTGCAGCGGGCAATGCCGCGCCCACGTAATACCATGCTTTCCGCTTGCCTGAAAAACGTGCGCCATGACGCTTGAGTAGGTCACGGTGCGGGTAGGTGTCGCCCGCCAACCACCACCAGACCTTGCCGCTCTCCTGTCTCTGGCTACGTTCCGCGATGATACCCGTGACGACACACGCTCTCTCACCAGTTGAGGGTGACGGTGGACGGAAGCCCGTCGGATCGAAGGTCGGGACGGAACGATAGCCCGGTTCGCTGTAATCGGCGTGGCTGCTGTCGGGGAAAGCCCACCATCTCTGATCGCGCCACAGAAACACGCCCGCACGATGACTCTGGCGAGCGATTTGCTCTGTCTTTGCCAGTTCATGTGCTGTCAGCGTGAGCAGGATGTGACCATGCCGCACCACAACATCAGCGTCAATCTGGATGTAGCGATAGGATGCCTGTTTGGGGGATACATCGCGGGCATTCGTCCCATAGAGTGCGAGCAGAACGGCGGTCACGGCGCTGGTGTAACCCATTTTGTAGGTGCTGACCAGCTTCTTTGTGTTCGAGTCAGTGACGCGCTGCGCCCCGTAAGTTTCGACTGCGATGATGTGTCCATCAGCCATAAGGTTTTGGTTCCCGGTCGAAGTTGATGAGGTGCGCTTCTTTGCCGCGCTGCACGGCATAGGTGTAGCCCAATTTTGTGCCGGGACTATCCCCATTCCAGATGAATAATCCTCGCTGACAGGAATCCACCAACCAGCGATCACGTGTCGTGTAGCCGTTTAGCAGATCGCCGCCCGCACTCCGATACAGATCACGGGTGATTTTAACATAGCCCCCGTGCCAGCAGCCTCCGTTACGCGGGATATTCGCAATTCCCGCCACGATCACCTTTGCCTTAATCCGGCGGCATTCCTGTACGACCGCCCTATCAATCCCTTTCGGGTTGTCGCCGACGAGGATCGTCCAACCGAGTTGATGCGCCCGCTGGACCGCACGTCGCGCATAGTCCAGCGCTGCCCGCGTCGAATAACGACTGCCTGCAATCAGCAGGTGTGTTTCCGTTTTCATAATCACCTCCAAGAAGAAGTGGAATAGTCGAGAAAAGCACAGCACCTCGCAGACCGAAGTCCATGAGGCGCTTGATTGATCGCCCATGTGTGCAGGTTGCCGCCTGAATGCCGTCCGGGTTCGTTATCGAACACCACGAACGGTTGACCTTTCCAGTCGAGCGGTTGTCCGCTCGCATTCACGACGATCTGCACTTCGAGAGTCTGTGTGCGGCTTGGCAAAGCGGTTCTCCTTTCCTCTAGGAGATCCGCCCCGCAGCACAGGTCGAGGGCGTTTGGCATAAACAAGTGAGCGCGTTCACCGTTAGGAGACCATCGGCACGCAGTGGCGCCGGGCAGGATTTACAGCGTGCCCTTTCGAGCTACGCAGCCGCTCACGCATGGGACATCCGTGTGAACGATCACTTGTTATGCGTTTATTAAGGTACGGTTTCTACGCAAGTGCTTGAAGCACACCGCCGATGACCGTCTACACCCGGAGGGCGGCACGGGCGTGCATGAGCGAAGCGGCACAAGCCAAACGCACGCCCGTAGCCGAAGCCGCTGGCGGCTTTGGAGGCGGGGCGGTGTGCTACTCTTGCGTAGTGGAAACCGGACTAAACGCGGCGAGAACGCAGCACGGACGGTTATGCGGGGATGCGAAAGTGAAATAGGGCTGAAAACGTCCTTGCGAAGGTATCCGAAGAATACGCTTCTAGTGGGAAACAAGAACTATGTTCCCTATTTGTGTTTTTTTTGTCAAAAATTTCTTTTAAGGAACTGAAATTCTGCAAATGAGTAGTCGATCAAAAATAGCTCGGCTAACCGATTCCTAGATTGTCACTCTTCCCATTTCCTTGAGCGAAAGACCAGTGACATCGAGCGTTGTTGACTTCTAAACCGGTTTATCCAAGCGTGAAAAGCGCGTTGAGGTCTACAGGTCGAGATCAATCCGGTTCCAGGGGCTGTCCTCTTCGAATGGCTCTTGAACGCCATACTGCGTCATGAGCGACGAGCGCAGCTGATCCTCCCAGTGAGTCGACATCTGTGTTTTGCGGGCAAAGGCGCTCAAGCTGTCCTCACGCGGATACCAATCTTTTCGTTCAATTACGACGGGAATGCTGCCATTTAGAAATGCAAGCAGTTCGTCTTCGTGCAGTTCACGCCAATCGGGTAGGTAGTCGCCATCCTGTCTCTTGCCCTCAGAGATTAACTCCAGAACCATCGTATCGTCCTCATACGCCAGTTCAGGGTCTTCCATCCGTTCGTTTTCCATATATCCATACAACTGGTCGATGGCGTAACGGGCATCGAGTTCGTTGACACAGTGATCGACATCCAAAATCCGGGCGTAGTCTGCTTGCTCGATCTGTTCCTGTTCCGACTCAGAGGTAAGTTCCGGGTAGTACACGAGAAATACTGCCCATCCCAGCGCTTCTCTGGCGGGATCGACGACGCGGGCAGCGTGCAAACGCCAGCATTCATCGGTTGGACGTTCAACATGATCGTGCAGTCGCGTATCATACGCCATTTCGCGGAGGGTATAAGCATCTTCGGGTCCGTCTTCGAACAGCCCTTCCGCCCATAACACCTCTTCGTCGAGCAGTTGTGCAACAACCGCCCATTGTTTCACGATATCGACAACAGCGAGAAAGGCGTCTAGGTTCTCGTTGATGGCGTACTGCTGAGCTTCTTGTCGTATTGCGGCAACGGCGTCGTTGAATGCCGCTTCGGTCGGGTATTCGCCAAAAGGAACCCTTTCAACGACGGTTTCGCCTTCTTCATCGAGAACCCATTTCGCCAGCATAGCAGTGATCAAATCGTCTTCATCATCTTGGATGCTCGTGAACGTGTATTCGACGGCGGGTTCTCCGCTCATCTCACCGTATTCTTCAACCACATAGGAGTCGCGTTCTTCATTAAATAGAGCGCGAAACAAAGTGAAGTCTTTCATTTGCATTCCTCTTCATCTTATACTGGCAGTATAGCATCACTTTTGTTCCCGCTGTCAGCGTTTAACTTATAGTAGGTACGTCATTGAGGAGAGGGGAGACCATCCATTGGCGGAGAAAACCTTTGGAACGACACTGCGTGAACTGAGAAAAGCTGCCGGACTCCAGACCATTGCCGAGTTCGCCGCTTTACTTCAACTCAACGGCTTGAATTACACCGTTGAGGCGGTCGGATATTGGGAGCGGAATGCGCGAACCCCCAATCGGGACATCCTCTTGACGGTCTGTGAACTGCTGGCAGGGCGCAGTGGTATGACGAACCTTGAGCAAATGAATGGACTCCTCGACTACGCCGGGATGAATGACCTGAGCGAGGGTGAAATTACGGCACGCTTCCCACAGTTGGATCACGTTGACAGCATCCCCAATTCGCCGATTTGCTCAAAATGGATACGTTCTCCCAGCAGATCATAGGTGAAGATGATCGCTTCGGGGCGCTGTCCGAGGGTGGCAAGGAAGATATTTGACATGATCTGAGTATAACGCAGATGCCTTCATCCGCCGCACGCCCTCTCACAACGCCCGTTGCTGATCATCCAAGCTGTTTCATTTCAGGATGACGCTCGCAA
>Ga0163147_10005610_pt1 | contig 15167 bp, 15 predicted proteins | sample OliLakLV19MP6G1_FD_148597 | JGI IMG/M metagenome (GOLD analysis project Ga0163147, IMG submission 148597) | Freshwater microbial mat bacterial communities from Lake Vanda, McMurdo Dry Valleys, Antarctica- Oligotrophic Lake LV.19.MP6.G1 | ecosystem: Environmental > Aquatic > Freshwater > Lake >...
CGCTTGACAGGCACATGAATCAGGGGCAAGTCTGCTGCGGCAAATACCCCGTCTACGAACACATCACGCGCCTGCCGATCTTCGCGCTCGTGACTGCTGTCATCCAGTTCGATCCCGACCAGCGGTTTCATCGTTGCCGGATCACACAGCAAGAAATCGACATGCTTGCGATCAATCTTGTTGGTGTAGCCGACGGCTTGTGACCTATCTTTTACATTAACCCATACCACATCGCCTAAACGCACTTTTGGGCAGATGACCGCCCTGTTCCCGACAGCACGGCGCAAACTTTGGAAGAAGTTGAGTTCAGACGGGGTGAGGAAATTATGCTGAAGCTGATACGGGAAGTCGTCAAGCTGATGGTCGTAGTGCTGAATCCGCTTCGGCTGAGTCCTTCGCGTGCTGCGGCGGGAGCTTCGTGTACTTGAACGCATAAGACCAGCCAACACCACCATAACGACGATGGCAACGAGGGGTAGAACGTCATTAGACATGAGGGGGATTCCTGCTTCGATGGCGCGATTAATTATCTATTTAAGTATAATCAAGTTATGAACTGTAATACAAAAGGGTTATGAGTATCAGTAAATTTGGTAACTACTCAGGGGTCATTTTCTCCCTCATTTTGTCAAATTTGAGCGCCAAATTTGGTGGTGATTAGGTTTGTCTTTCCCTCAGATGTTTGGGGTTGTATGATCAAAACAGCCAATTCTTCTCTCAAATGATGGCTGAGTAGTTACTAAATTTGTATCAATCTTCGCATACCCTGTTGCCGTACCTGCACCACATACCTGTAATTATAGAATTGACAACCAATGAGGATGCTATGGATCGAGGTCTAAAGAAATCAGAAAGATTACGTACCGTTGAAACCGCGCTGGTCAACGCAGCGCCGCATGGCGTCACGATGTCTGAACTTGCAGAACGGTTCAGCGTCTATCGCAGTACCATCCTGCGCGATCTCAGAACTCTTGAGGAGAATAATATCCCTATTCAGCAAGAAGACAGCCGCTTCTGGATTGACCCAATGGATTACGTATCCAGTGTGCGGCTGACTGTTGGTGAGTCGTTGATGTTGTACTTGGCGATTCGTCGTACTACACGGCAGATGAGTCACATCCCCCAAATTATGATGACAGCAATGGAGAAGATGACCAGCGCGCTGCGCCACCCTACCAATACCCAATTGGTTCAAGTCACACAAAGTTTGTACGAGGATCGGATTGGCACAGATGAACGCGCCCGCGTGTGGGAAACGCTTGTCCGCGCATGGGTTGAGGGGATCACTATTCGGTTTACGTATCAAAAATACCAGCAAGCCGAAACGAAGACCTATGAATTTCAGCCCTACTTGTTCGAACCAGCCATTCTCAGTGAGGGTGTTTACATGGTCGGTCACTGCCTGAACTATGACGAACTGCGAACATTCAAAGTTGAGCGCATTCTCAAAGCTTCTCTGACCACCCTCACATTTGAGCCAAAGATGCTGGACGCGAATCAGCTTATGCGTTACGCATGGGGTATTTGGTTCAACGATGATGACAAGCCGTTGATCGAAGTGGTGCTGCGGTTTAGCCCTGAGGTTGCGCGGCGCGTCAAAGAGACAATCTGGCATCCTACCCAAGAGATCACGGATCGAGATGATGGTGGCGTCGAGTGGCGAGTGCGTGTTGGCGGGACACAAGAACTCATTCCGTGGGTTCGCGGTTGGGGAAGCGCCGTAGAGGTAATTGCCCCCACTGATTTACGACGGCTGATAGCGGACGATCTGCGCCATGCCGCCGAACGATATTTTTCAAAATAACATAAACAGGGAACAAGCGGGTCTTTAATTGAAATTGCGATTATAAGGAGCGCATCTATGTTTCCGTACCCTCCAAAGTATTCCCTTAAATTACAGTTTATCAATCGGAGAATATTTCAGCAAACTGTTACCAAATTTTCAGAATGGTTCTGAACTTGAATGGTCTTGTAATTCGCACTTAGTCTCTAGTCTCCGCAATCCTTGACTATTTTCCGGAATGTGCTTATCATAAATCACATTCCTGGATAGTAAAAATATATGCGATTAAAAGCAACGCATCTATAGGGAGACAACATTGGAACAGCAGCAGCTGATTAGACAGATCGAAAAATTCATAAGCCTTGAAGATCAGATGCAAGAAATCCTTGAAGCCATGCGGTGGGAAATTAACGGAAACCTAGAACGCAGCTATTCAAATAGCACAAAGTACGCTCAGTGGAAAGCTGACCTAGAGTCTTCACCAGCAACAGGAAATGAACTTTTTCAAGAGGAGTCTCCAAATGAACTCTATGAAGTTGAGGAACGTTAGTTCACCCCTGATCGAGATCGGGCGGCTGGTGCTGGCGGAGTTAGCACGTAAACGCGACCCCACCACCCTTACCCAAGCCGATCTCGATGTCGCCGCTGGTTACATGACGGAAAAGTATATTCAACCGGGTGCATGGCGCAATTTTCTAGCAGGTGTCGTCCTCCCAAACTCTGGCTTCGCGCAGTATTCCTATGACAAACCGCATCTTGAACATCACAAACGCGAATATGCGGAACGGGTATTGAGGCGTTACCGCCCGGATACCCCCATCATCCCCGACGAACAATGCGCGTTTTGTGGGGCAGATGCGGTGTTCATCGCTACCCGCGAACATGTTCCGCTGCTCAACGCGCAAGGTTATGGCAACTTCGGCGGACTGGGCGAGGCGGGCTTGCCTGTGTGTGGTGTGTGTTTGTTAGCAGCGCACGCGATCCCGCTCGGTTGCATGATTGTTGAAGGTAAGTTGCTGGCAATTTTCAGCGATGACCCTGTCATTACCCGCCGCCTCGTGCATGACGCAGTGAAGACGAATCGTGGACATCTGCAAATGACTGGCTTGGAAAAAATGCCCGGACGCCGTTTCCACAGAACACGTATGGTCGAGGCGTTAGCGGACATGCAAACGCGAGGTGAACGCTATCAAGCGGTCTACGGTAAAGCAGCGATCACCGGTTACCTATTTAGCAACAGCGGGCAAAGCGCCAGTATCGCTATGCTGGAAGTCTCGTCCGATGTGCTGGCATTTCTACGCTTGATCCCTACGCAGGGGGAAGACATCTGGCGGGCATGGAATGTCGCCGTTACCCGCGCATGGCAAGACCCGAAGAAGAAACCAAAGGAGATAGACGAAGATAAGTCGAGTGACCGCCGTAATACCCTCTATGATGATCTATTCAACCTACCGGACGCCGCACCCAGCATTTTGCGACGTTACATCTTGCCTACCAAGTCGTGGGCGCTGATTAAGTTCTATATGCAAAGGCTCATGGATATGGATGCGAAAACAATCGAACTGCTGCAAACCCTTGGAGATCATTTTGCCGAGTACATTCGCAGGGAAGATAAAGGCTTTTTGTTCAAGTTTATGCGCGAACAAAACCAGACGCGCTGGCGTCAAAGCCTAATCGAAGCCTCGTATACCCGCTACAGAACAGGTAAGGACGCCCTACTCACCTCAGAGCAATTTCTACGTGCCTTTGCGAAACCACAGGGTGCAGATAGGTTCTGGAGTTGGAAACTCAACCGTGACATTGTAACCATGCGGATTCTTGAAAAGCTGCCTGCAGATGTTTTACCTAACACGGGTGAAGAACCGTTATTCCCTGAAACCAACGAAAACGAAGACAGCGAAGACTAACTCACGAAAGGATATTTCCCTCATGGCATTTATTACCGGACTACTTCTGATTGATGCGCCCGCATCGGCATTGAACATGGGCGAAGGCAAAGACATTACCGCGCAGGTTAAAACCATCGTCTCGGATGGTTTGAGTTACCCGTATGCATCCGCTCAAGCCTACCGTCGTTGGTTACGCGATACGCTTGAACGGGACCCAAATTGGCGTGAATCAGTTGTAACAACAGCAGGCGCGGGTAAAAAACAGCAAGCATTCACCGAAGGCGATCCGATCCAATATGACGACGATGATCTCTTTGGCTATATGCGTGCGGAAAAAGGTGAAAATACACTTACGCGCATGGCCCCCTTCCGCACCACGCCGATGATTGCTATCGCGCCCACGCAGATCGTGACCGATTTCGGCGTAATGTCGCGTTTTGATCGCCAAGAAGGTGGGAAAGAAGGGGTGCTGCTGCATAAACACGAATTCTATCGTGCGACACTCAAAGGGTTATTCTCGCTTGATCTACAAATGTCGGGAACATTCACCTATCGCCGCCGCACAGGGTATTTGAACCTCAATGATGATGGGCGGCAGAGAGCGGAAGCAGCGGGTTTGACCCACTTAGAAGCTGAACAAGCCTATCGTCTACCGCTCAATGAGCGTATTCGCCGTGTACAGGCACTCCTCAGCGCGATGGGGCGAGTTAGCGGTGGAGCGAAACAAACACTGCATTACACAGATGTGACACCCGCCTTTGTGATCGCGGCGGTGACAAAGGGCGGTAACAACATTTTCGCCCGCGTGATCAAAGCGGACGGCGAAAAGCCCTTCTTGCACGACGGCGCATTGAACGAAATCCAGAACACGTTCTCGGATGACTTATTGTCGGGAATTTACGTTGGACGAGCGCAAGGCTTCATGGATAACGACCCGTCAGCGGAATTATTGGAAAGTATGGTCGGGTATCCCCTGCCCCACCCTCGCACTGCGCTGGACGCACTGGCAAATGATCTAGTGGCGCACTCCGAATGGTTAGAGTAGATCATGGCAGATACCTTGACCGCGATCAAAGTAGTAGCAGAGGGGCAAGTCACGTCCTTCCGCTATCCACACTTTAAGCAGGGTGTGCATCCCACTTATGATATGCCGCCGCCCGCCACGATCTATGGGCATATGTGCAGCGCCTACGGGGATTGGATCGATCCTCTTGCCGTGCGCTTCGGCTATCACTTTTGTTATGAAGGGCGCTTCACCGATTACGAACATCTACATTTCCGGGAGAAAGACGGCTCAACCAAACTTGCGCCGATGAACCGTGATCTGCTGTTCAACCCGCGATTGACGCTCTATGTTGTCGCGGAGGATCGGAATTTATTGAAACGATTGCAAGCCGCGTTTCGCAGCCCACGTTATGCTGTCGCGCTGGGACGTTCGCAAGACCTAATGATGTATGTTCCCGCGTCCAATCAACATTCTATCGCTCATGAGGTAACGCTCACTCGTGCCGACAGCGCCTATTTTGACGGGACTTTGCTCAATTTGGCGGACGCTGCTTTGCTCGGTGGAGGTTACACCACAGTCACCATGCCACGCTTCATCAATGACCTACGCCACGCTGATCCGGCGCAATACGCTATGATCAAGCGCCCAGCGATCTATCCACTTCAAGAAAGCGACGAAATCACCCTATCTGGCGAAATTGATTTTTGGGTGGACGAGAGTGAGCATAGCTGGAATCGCTATCCAGAGCTTCCCCGTGCCGTCATATTCCATTCGTTTGTGGAAGCGTAAACATGCCTGACTACGATAAAGCGTGTTTGCCTGACGGCATGGAAGCTCGGCTGTTGGCGAAGAGCGGAGACAGGGGCGGCGAAACGCTGGCACGACATACGTGGGATGTTTTGTCACGCCTAGCGGATCAATATCGCCTACGCCCGAACTTGCCTGATCAATTAGGTGAACCGCGCATGTGGACGCGCATGTATTGGGCGTGCTTCTTGCACGATTTCGGTAAGGCAGCAGATGGTTTTCAAGCAATGCTGCGCCGCGAAATCCCCAAATGGGAACAACGCCATGAAATTTTGTCATTAGCATTTGTCGAATGGTTATTCGCGCCCGATCATGAAGATTATCGCTGGATCGTCGCGGCAGTCGCGTCGCATCATAAAGACTTCGACTTGATTGAAATGAAATATATGGATGACGCGGGCGTGAATAATCGTCAAACGCTGATCGACTCGCTAGATGAGACGACACTCGATCTGTTATGGCATTGGATAGAGAACTGCGGCATGACGTGGGCGCAAGCGCTCGGTATGGGCGCTGTGGTTGAGCCGCGACCACTGCTTCCGTTCGAGCAAGCACGTAATCGTTATGGGATAAAATCTCTGCAAACCGCACTCAAAAGTTATCGGAAGTGGGTCACGTTTTTAGGCGGTGAATATGATTTAACCGGGGAGATACGCGCCGCGCTGCATGTGCGCGGCTTGATCCTCACCGCCGACCACGCGGCGTCCGGTCACAGCGGCGCATTTGCACCGCTCCAACTGACCTATGTCAATGCGTTAGGTGGACTGAGTGAGAATCAACTATTGCACCATCAACGCCAGTCCCGCGATCTCGCCTCGTCATCAGCGATTCTGATCGCACCGACGGGGAGCGGTAAAACCGAAGCAGCGCTGTTGTGGGCGGCTTCGCACTTGGAAATGGAGTCCCCGCGCCGGGTTCGCCTGTTCTACGTACTGCCCTATCAAGCCAGCATGAACGCGATGAAGAATCGATTGCAACAGAAGCACTTCAAAACGCAACCCGACGACTACGTGAATTTGCAGCACGGACACGCGCTACAAGCGATTTACTATGATCTGCTCACCCGTGAGGACTTCACACCCGCCCAAGCCCGCGAAAAAGCGGAAATGCAGAAAAATCTTGGAAAATTACAGTATTTTCCTGTGAGGGTGTTCAGCCCGTATGAGATGCTCAAAGCAGCATACCATTTGAAGGGCTATGAAACCCAGTTGGTCGATTATCACCATGCGCTGTTCATCTTCGACGAAATTCACGCCTATGAAGCGGAGCGTATGGCATTAATCGTCACACTGATGGGCTGGTTGCGGCGTCATTACGGCGCTCAATTCTTGGTCATGTCGGCGACTCTACCGCCTATGGTCTACGCTGTGCTGGCTGGCGCATTAGAGGTAAGCCAGCCGATAACAGCAGATGCCGAAACGTTCGGGCGTTCCAAACGTCACCGCGTCCACATCCTTGATGGTGATCTGATCAACGAGCATGGCAAAGTACGCATCGCGGAGGCAGTGAGCGCGGGCAAGCGCGTCCTTGTATGCGTGAACACAGTCAAACGGGCACAAGCGGCGGCAGCGTACTTTGCCGATCTCGACGTACAGACGATTGTCGCGCATGGACGTTTCAATGCCGAAGATCGCAAACGCAAGGAAGACCAAATTTTGACGGGCGCTGCCGTCGATCATGGGCGAGCGCGTGAACCACTCTTAGTGATCGCTACGCAAGTGGTCGAAGTCAGCCTGAACATCGACATGGACGTACTGTTCACTGATCCCGCCCCACTTGAAGCCTTGATCCAACGGTTTGGGCGTGTCAATCGTGGACGCAAATACGCCGAAGGTACGCCAGACGATGAACGCTTGTGTCCTGTCTACATATTTACCCAACCTGACGATGTGAAGGTCTACAACGCTGATCTTGTTCGCAGTGCAGTCGCAGAACTAGCCGTGCTGGAAGGAAAGCCGATTGATGAAAGCCAAGTCACTGCCATGTTAGAGCGCGTCTATGCTGGCGCACCGGGTGAGCAGTGGCGCAAGGACTTCGAGAACGCGGCACACGACTTCGAGCAATCCATTTTGGGAGGAATCAAACCCTTCTGTTCTGCTGATCTCAAGGATCGAAACAAATTTTACGAATTATTCGACGGTATGGAAGTTTTGCCGTTTGATTTGTTGGACGAGTTTGAGCAGCGTATGAAAACCGGTGGCTATATCGAGGCAATCGCCCTGTTTGTGCCGATCACTTATGGTCAATTCTTTGGGCTGAAACAGGCAGGAGTGGTGCAAGAAGGATACGAAAAATACGATTGGATCACCCTTGTCAGTGTGCCGTATGACCCTGAGTCAGGGCTTGATCTCGAAGCAATTTGGGCAGAAAAGCGGCAATCACCGACGAGTGAGGATTATTGATGAGCCAAGGGATGGACGGATTGCGCGTCTATTGCTTCACAATCACCGCTGTCGCCGCAGAACGCATTGAGTTCGGGTTACAGCCGGGGGCGCAGCTTCGCGGCGCAATCTATAACGCGCTGTTGGGGCATTTCTGCTCGGAAACCGGGTTCGAACAGACCGAGGGGCATCAAGATCGCTGTCCGGTATGCTGGTTGCTGGCAACAGAAAATAAGAACAATGAGCGCGGGCGCGATCTACCCCGCCCTTTCCTGTTACAACCGCCTTTGAAAGTATCCGTTGAAATTGGGGACTCCTTCCAGTTCGAGATGCGTTTTATCGGGCGGCGTGCATTTTCGACCTTCAATTTCGTCATCCGTGCGCTCGAAGCGGCAGGCAAAACAGGTGTGGGGTTTCAACGCGGACGCTTTTATGTGACGAACGTGGACTGTATTCACCCTTTCACCGATCAACAGGTCGCGCTTCTAGCAAATCGACGCATGAGCAAACCACCTGACATCGCCGTAACTCATGTCGATGTGCTGAATCGAGCATTATCCCTCGCCTCCATGACGAATCTTTCAATAGATTTTCTGACTCCGATGCGAATCGGGGAGGATAAACACCTGGCGCATAACCCTGATCTCGGTGTTTTGCTGCGGCGTTTGGTAGAAAGGTGTCAGGCATTGGCAGAACATTACGGCGAACCCGCTTCGCCGCTTGATTGGCGCTCTATCTACCTCCAAATGAGCGAATTAGGGGGCAGAATACAGTGCATTCGTGATGAAACCCACTGGCTAGATGTTTACAGCGGCTCACGCCGACGTGGTACGTCTTCACCCATTGGCGGACTCGTCGGCAAAGCGACATGGACGGGTAAAAACCTCCACATGACACTACCCTATTTGTTATGGGGTGAAGTTGTCCATGTTGGCAAGAGCATCGTCAAAGGTAATGGTTGGTATCGACTGGAAATCCACTAACCCATAGACCCGCCTTAGGGTGCTTGTCCAGTAAACAGGAAAGTAAACCCTCATGACCATTGTCAAACAACTGATCGCGGAAACATTTGGCACACACATCGGCAAGTACAGCGAACGACTTAAACTGACCAAAGGCGGTGAAGTTTTGGCACAAGCGCCGCTGCTGCATTTAGAGTCAGTTCTCGTCATCGGGCGAGGAATCAGTATATCAGCGGATGCCCTTGAAGCCTGCTGTGAACGCGGCATTCCGGTTCAATTTATCAGCGTGAATGGCGATCCCTATGCGTCGATCTATTCTTCCGCCCTGACAGGAACAATCCTTACCCGGCGCGAACAACTTGCCGCTTTTCAAGACGAACGCGGCACACATTTGGCACTGCGTTTTGCGGCAGGCAAGATCGAGAATCAAGCTACATTGCTCAAGTATTGGGCAAAAACCCGTAAAGAAAGTGCGCCGAACATTGCAGACATGCTTCGCCAGCGTTCACTTGAGGTGCGTGATCATCTGGCATGGCTAGATCGTGTGGTGACACAACCTTTGGATGAAGTACGCGGTACGTTGCTCGCGGCGGAAGGCAATGCGGCGCAAGTATATTGGAGCGCAATCCAACCAATCCTACCAGCACACTATGGCTGGACTGGAAGGATTGGGCGTGGTGCGACTGATCCGGTCAATCAACTTCTAAACTACGGCTATGCCATTCTGTATCATCAAATAGAACGGGCTATCGTTATGGCGGGGCTTGATCCTTATGCGGGTTTTATTCACACTGACCGTCCCGGCAAACCAAGCCTAACACTTGATCTGATTGAGGAATTTAGGACCGAAGCGGTTGATCGTGTCGTTTTTGGTCTAATCAACCGGGATTTTGCTGTCATCCAAGAAGAATCGGGGTTGCTTGATGCAGAAACTCGTAAACGCTTTGCCGAGAAAATCCTGGCACATTTGGAAACTACTGTGCCGTATCAACAGAAGAAATACCCCCTGCGCCACGTCATCCAGATGCAAGCGCGGCAAGTCGCGGCGTTTGTACGTGGAAACGAGCCGGAATATATTCCGTTTGCTGCAACGTGGTGATCCGCCATGCACGTTTTGTTGATTTATGACATTAGTGATGACCGGGCGCGAACGAAAGTTGCCGATGCCTGCCTCGATTACGGTTTGGATCGCATTCAATATAGTGCTTTCAGCGGCGAACTGAGCCGCACCCATCAGGAAGAATTGTTCTTGAAAGCGGATAGCCTCATCCGCAAAGTAGGCGGGAAAATCTGGCTTATCCCGATTAGCGAAAAAGAATGGGCGAAGCGTTTAGAGATTGAGAGAGAAATATCATGAATGAGGATGCCTATCTCACACCAACGGATATGAAAAGCTATGATTATTGTCCGCGTGTTGTATTTTATGAACGGTGTTTACCTGGGTTTCGCCCACGTACCTATAAAATGGACGCCGGACGTGACGCACACGAAGAAGAAAGCAAACAGTCTGCCCGGCGCACACTGGCGAAATACAAACTTGAACAAGGCGAACGGCTTTTTAATGTCCGTTTACGATCCGACACGCTCTATTTAGATGGGATCATTGACGAAGTGATCGTTACGTCAAATGCCGCCTACCCTATCGACTATAAATTGGCGAGACAGACAAGTCACCATTATCGAATTCAACTAGCCGCTTATGCGCTCTTGATCGAGGAAAATTGGGGGATAACTGCGTCAGCAGGCTATTTGCTTCTAATCGGTAAAGGAATCGTCGAACGTGTTTCGCTTGATGATCCCTTAAAAACGACTGCAAAAGCGATACTTTCGCAAATCCGCCAAATGGTTGATACCGAGGCTGTACCCCCCGCTGTTCCACAGCGCAGCAAATGCCTCGCATGTGAATTTCGCCGCGTGTGCAACGATGTTTAATCTTTCGCAAATTGAGCGGTGTTCAATGCAATTAATGAGTTGCGAAACTCGTTTGTTTTAGAGTAAGATTTTTCAAGAAATCGTGTAATCATGAACCGCCTAGAAGCCTCAACAAGCGCTGAAAATACCTTACAAGGTCAAAATTGCCTTGCTGTGACGTTTAAAACGATTGCGGTTTCACTCACCAAGACCCGCTTGAGGGTACTGAAACTTCACTGCGTCATCACTTCGCCGCCTTACTACTCGCAGCGTTTCACTCACCAAGACCCGCTTGAGGGTACTGAAACTCTGCAAATTACCGATCAACGTCAAGAGTCCCGGCAAGTTTCACTCACCAAGACCCGCTTGAGGGTACTGAAACTGCGTATATCACGTCGTGCTGATAATTTTCAGCTTGCGTTTCACTCACCAAGACCCGCTTGAGGGTACTGAAACTAGACACGCTTCGGTTGACAGTTGGCAGCGCCGAGTTTCACTCACCAAGACCCGCTTGAGGGTACTGAAACCACGACAAGAGATCGCGGTGATCGTGCGGGAAGCCGTTTCACTCACCAAGACCCGCTTGAGGGTACTGAAACACTACGTGACTTTTGGTTAAGAAGGGATACAGATTGTGTTTCACTCACCAAGACCCGCTTGAGGGTACTGAAACTCGTATGAGCGGGCGGTGGCGGGGGTGGATTGGGGTTGTTTCACTCACCAAGACCCGCTTGAGGGTACTGAAACTCACCATCCGATGGAATGTCGGGCGCCTTGACGAAGGTTTCACTCACCAAGACCCGCTTGAGGGTACTGAAACCCAAAAAATACACTGTAAATCGTCGAACGTATCCCCAGTTTCACTCACCAAGACCCGCTTGAGGGTACTGAAACAAAACTTAGGAGAGGGGTGGAAACTGGGGCGGTGTGTTTCACTCACCAAGACCCGCTTGAGGGTACTGAAACCCGTGATTCCCGCAATCGTCAAAATCAATTCTGGGTGTTTCACTCACCAAGACCCGCTTGAGGGTACTGAAACATGAAGCGCATCACGAGGTGACGACAGAAGTCGCGTTTCACTCACCAAGACCCGCTTGAGGGTACTGAAACGTTGGGGATCTGGCGTCTGGGCATTACCCGGTGATCCTGTTTCACTCACCAAGACCCGCTTGAGGGTACTGAAACTCCCACAGCAGGCATTTGACGATGGGTCAACGGTCTCGTTTCACTCACCAAGACCCGCTTGAGGGTACTGAAACTGACAATCACTACGCTAGGCGCAACAATTGCGCCGTTTCACTCACCAAGACCCGCTTGAGGGTACTGAAACTCCACCGCATAGCATCCCGCGTAAGTTTGAGTCGCAGTTTCACTCACCAAGACCCGCTTGAGGGTACTGAAACACGGGAATGAAGTGGTGCTATGTGTGCGGCGACACGTTTCACTCACCAAGACCCGCTTGAGGGTACTGAAACCTCCCAAATGACTGCGTAGCCGACCATCGGGTCGTGTTTCACTCACCAAGACCCGCTTGAGGGTACTGAAACGACGAGATTGACAGGATGCCCGCCAGCGACGTTGAGGGTTTCACTCACCAAGACCCGCTTGAGGGTACTGAAACTCTGTGCGTAAACTGCGCGACGTGATTGACGCTCGTGTTTCACTCACCAAGACCCGCTTGAGGGTACTGAAACCTCACACAATTACACACGGTCCCGGTTTTGGTGGGGTTTCACTCACCAAGACCCGCTTGAGGGTACTGAAACGAACAGGAAGGCGAGATCGCCGCATCAATTCTCTACGGTTTCACTCACCAAGACCCGCTTGAGGGTACTGAAACCTTGAATCACTTCATATGCAATGCCGCCCAACATGGGTTTCACTCACCAAGACCCGCTTGAGGGTACTGAAACTCACATTACCAGCAGGGGTAACATGGGACGGCACAAGTTTCACTCACCAAGACCCGCTTGAGGGTACTGAAACCGAATACGCAACCCCTCCCGCTCCGTCACTGTCCCAGTTTCACTCACCAAGACCCGCTTGAGGGTACTGAAACATGGAAGCAGGAGCGTACAAAGTCTCCGGCGTCACGGTTTCACTCACCAAGACCCGCTTGAGGGTACTGAAACTGTTGGGTAACTTAGACGCCCGATTTGACGCCCGACCGGTTTCACTCACCAAGACCCGCTTGAGGGTACTGAAACCACGCACGTAGTTCAGTTGTGGATACAGCGCCAATGCCAGTTTCACTCACCAAGACCCGCTTGAGGGTACTGAAACAATAGATAGCTGTAGATTTGCGATGTGCCTTGCTACCGTTTCACTCACCAAGACCCGCTTGAGGGTACTGAAACCTGAATCAGCGCGTGGCGAATAAGCGTGTGCGTGCGTTTCACTCACCAAGACCCGCTTGAGGGTACTGAAACTTTGATCGTGTCCCATGCGGTACGAGCGGAGGCGATGTTTCACTCACCAAGACCCGTTTCTCGTGCTAGAATCGAATATATCAATAACCGGATATTCGTTTACATCAGGTGTGCAAGTGGTGGAACAAATCTGGGTCACGGTGTCTGAGGGTGCGGACAAAACAGGCTATAGCAGATTCCGTATTCGTGAACTGGCACGCAAAAACTGGAGTTTGCCGGAAAGCGAACGCTTGATTAAATTGCGCCGCCATACAAATGGTTATATGGTGTGGCTGCCAGATTTATTCGAGTACAAAGAAAAATACGGTCACGGTCCGCAACCTCAACGTCAAGGACCAAAATCAATTGCTTGACTCTAAAACAGTGTTGTTGTAGATTCATCTAAGTGAGTGTTCAGCGTTTTAATTCCGCTGAACGGCGTCAAGCACCTTAACAAAACCAAACGCCCCGATATTGACGTATCGGGGCGCTAAGTTCGCTTTGCCCGCAACCAAAACGGGCGCTGCACCACTCTGAATTGAGTGTCAGCGTATCACAGGTTGCGGTCAGGGGTCAAGTCCCCCGCGTATGGCGCTAACTCACCCGCCCAATGCGCGTACCGAACCGTTTGGCATAGCACCTTTCTGAATCAGGTCAGCTTTAACGCGGCTGGCGCGGGAGAACCTACGCGCTGACATGTCCCTGAGCAATGCCGGGGCAGAATCTGCACTGTGCTCCCAAAGGCGTCCGAAAGGTTAGAATGATCCTGCTGATGCAGTCAGCAGGTTACGTGTCCTGCTTTATACCGTAACCCTAAACGAGCGTTAAAAGCGGGGTTGGGCAAGCCACCCAGCCCCAAAAACGAATCAGCCGACTATTGTTAGCTTCTTAGCGTAGAAACCCGAAGTGGATTATATAGGGGATGTGTTGGCGCACATCCCCTTTTCTACCGGCTAGTCATAGCCCAATTTCGCTAAATTCTCACGGATCACCTGTTCCAACATGAAGAAAATGTTTTCTGGCAGATACTCGTCGTGGTCTTCGGAATTGGAAAGTGGATCAGCGTTCAGTTTGTCGCTGTGGCGACTTTACTCACTCACCTTACGCACGAGTATCGTTTTCAGCCCTCACCCCCTGCCCCTCTCCCTCAGGGCGAGGGGTGAAAAAGCGTTCGTGTGTTGGAAAGTCCTTCTCCCTGAGGGAGAAGGACTTAGGATGAGGGCAAACTGCGTAAGAGGTCATTTCAATTTAGAACGAGGGCTATAAAGAGGCGAGAAACTGATCGACAGTTAGTCCAGCTTGCGTAATAATGCTGCGAATCGTGCCGATCTTGATCGGGTTGTGGTTGGGAACAACCACGCGCCGCCCCTCCTTCGCCATGATGATATGACTGCCGTTTTGCCGCTTCACTTCGAAGCCCAATCGTTTCAGCGCATTCACACACTCTCGCGCCGAAATGTTACTCAGCTTGCTCATACAGTGGCGACTTGGATCGGCGCAACATCATCTGGTACAGCTTCCCCGTCGGCGATCAAATCTTCGATATAAAGCGCAATCGCGTCACGGATGTTTACAGTTGCTTCCTCAATGGTGTCACCTTCGGAGATGCAGCCGGGTAAACTGGGTACAGTCACCGTGTAACCACCAGCTTCCATATCGGGGATGAATATAACCTGACGCATGATCTGTCTTTTCTCTTCAATTCTTTGCCGGAAAGATTATCACCAGATCATATCATATGCCACGCTCTGTTGTCCGACTTCACGCTGTCAATTACCAGAAATTATTTACTACTCGCACCCCTCCTGAGAACACAACACGGGAATAATTCCGACAAACAGAATGGGTTTCGACCACTAAATTACTTTTGTGCCCAATTTTCACGGAGTCATTGAAAACGGTTTTCACTCGTTGTTTAGCTTTGCCCTGCCCTCACGGTACATCTCAAGCTGTCCCTCAAGCCTGCCGAGTTGGTGGCGTAGTTCCCCTATTTCTCGCAGCAGCTTCTCCCGATCCTCAT
>Ga0163147_10005623_pt1 | contig 15136 bp, 14 predicted proteins | sample OliLakLV19MP6G1_FD_148597 | JGI IMG/M metagenome (GOLD analysis project Ga0163147, IMG submission 148597) | Freshwater microbial mat bacterial communities from Lake Vanda, McMurdo Dry Valleys, Antarctica- Oligotrophic Lake LV.19.MP6.G1 | ecosystem: Environmental > Aquatic > Freshwater > Lake >...
TTGCCCGAGCATATGGTCATCCTTTCAGGTGTCGCAGCAGCGGCGGGGGCTCTGCTTGGGCACAGTTTTCCGGTATGGCTCGGCTTCCAAGGAGGCAAAGGCATCTCGACATCTGCCGGAATCATGATCGCCCTCTTCCCTCCGCTGGTCTTTATTTCTGGCCTGCTCTTCTGGATTATCCTTTTTTATACGACACGCTACGTATCCATCGCATCGCTCGGTGCGGCCTTCATGCTGCCAACGTCGGCCTTCGTCCTCATGGCGTTTGGTGAGTGCGACCTTGTTCGGGCCATCATCGCAGCAATCATGTGTGGGCTTGCTGTCTGGCGCCATAAGCCGAATATTTCTCGCCTCATGGCAGGTACCGAGAAACGCTTCGAACGAAAGAAACTCAACCCAACAAAATGACTAAAAAAATTGGTGTGATCGGTGCTGGGAGTTGGGGGACGGCACTTGCCATCCTTCTCTCAGAACATCGTGGCGAGGTTTTGCTTTGGGGACACAACCCTCAAATCGTAGAAGAACTTACGTCCCTGCGAACCAACGCATCCTACCTGCCCGGAGTTCGCCTTCCGCCGAATGTCTATGCCACGGATACGCTTTCCGAGCTTGCTGATGCCGACCTCTTACTTTTCGTGACGCCCTCGAAAGCCATTCGCGAAATTTCCACCGCGCTGCAGGGGCTTCCGATCGCAGCGGGAATACCGTGTGTCGTCTGCACCAAGGGCATCGAGCACACCAGCGGCAAGCTCATGGGCGACGTCGTCGCGGAGTGCCTGCCAGATGCCCGCGTTGCGGTGCTCAGCGGCCCGAACCACGCCGAAGAAGTCGCTCAGCGCATCCCGGCCGCAGGCGTGATTGGATCGAGGGACGCCGCGCTTCTTGCGCCGCTCCAACGTCTCTTCTCCGTCTCCACCTTCCGCGCCTACACCAGCGACGATATGACTGGTATCCAACTCGGCGGTGCGCTCAAAAATATCTTTGCCATCGCCGCTGGTGTTTCCGATGGATTTAATATGGGCGACAACGCCAAAGCCGGACTTGTCACCCGCTCGCTTGCCGAAATGATGCGTCTCGGCGTCGCGATGGGTGGACGCCAAGAAACATTTTTTGGCCTCAGTGGTGTTGGTGATTTAATGGTTACGTGCTTCAGTCGCCATAGTCGCAATCGCAAGGTCGGCGAGCGCCTTGGCCGTGGCGAGACGCCGGAGGCAATTTCAGCCTCAATGAAGATGGTAGCTGAGGGCATTCCTACCGTCCTTGGAGCATGGCTCTGTGCGCAGCGATTGGGGATCGAAGTTCCGATCACAAAGCAAATTCATAGCGTGCTCTACGAGGCAAAGGCTCCGCACGAAGCCATGTGGGAATTGCTCGGACGTCCTCCGCGCGCAGAAGCGGAAAGAGGCTAGGCGATTATGCGGATCGGCCTTGTTCGGCGTGGGCACTCGGCCACTGGAGGGGCGGAAGCCTATCTTATTAGGCTTGCGAGTGGGCTAGCCAGCGAAGGTCATGATCCCGTCCTCATCACCAATCAAGACTGGCCCGAAGCCGCGTGGACGCACTCTCACATTCTGAGACTAAGCGGGGAAACGCCGCAGGCATTTGCCCAAGCATTCCGGGCGACGGATACGGGCTGCGATGTGCACTTGAGTCTTGAGAGAGTGCCAGGCTGCGAAGTTTTTCGTGCAGGGGACGGGGTTCATGCCGCGTGGTTGAAGCGACGGGAAGGCTTCGAGCCATGGTGGAAAAAGGCCACCCGCTGGGTCAATCCCAAACACAAGCAACTCCTTGAACTCGAACGCGAGGTGTTTCTTGATCCCGAAACGCGGGCTGTCATTGCAAATTCGCGGCTGGTTCACGACGAAGTCCTCTCGCACTACCCCGGCATGGCAGGTCGAGTGCATGTCATCCAAAACGGCATTGCCACGACCCTCCCCGCTGGCAACCGCCGCGAGGCCCGTGCGAAGTTCGGAATTGCCGATGATGCGCCATGCGCCCTTTTTGTTGGAACGGGATGGGATCGAAAGGGTCTCCGCGTCGCTGTTGATGCCGTGGCCATGAGTAAAAACACCAATCTCCTCGTAGCGGGGAGGGGACCTGCGGATGCTTTTTGGGCGCCGCGCGTGAAGTTTGTCGGGCCGGTGCGCGACCTCAGTTCGCTCTTTGGTGCCGCCGATCTTTTTGTCTTACCGACCTATTACGACCCATTTTCAAATGCCTGCCTCGAAGCTCTCGCGGCAGGCCTGCCCGTCATCACAACTGCGGCTAATGGATTTTCGGAGATCCTCGAGCTGGGTATCCATGGGGATATTGTGCCAACCGGCAATGCCCGGGCTTTGGCACAATTGCTCGTCACGTGGACGCCCGAACGGTGCCGCACGGCCGCAACCGCATGCCGATCGCGCGCGGCGGAATTTTCCATCGAGCGCAATACGCAAGCGACTTTGCGTGTGCTAGAGAGCGTTGCCCGTTAGCAAGTTCAGCGCATTTGCTCGAGTGAAACGGATTTTTTAGAAAAACATTCGCGCCTCACGACAAAATCACAAACAATCCCGAAATGTCAAACAGCCAGCCTATGCGGATCGGTATCATCGGATGCGGAAATATTAGTCAGATTTATGCAGAAGCAGGGAAGGTTTTCCAAGACATCGAAATCATCGCGTGTGCGGATATGGATTTTGGTCGTGCTCAAGCCTTGGCCGACAAAAACGACATTCCCAAGCCCCTCCGGGTTGAGCAATTGCTTGCCGATGCAGACGTAGAATTAGTGATCAATCTCACCATTCCCGTCGTTCATGCGGAGGTCGCACTCGAGGTTCTTAGGCATGGCAAACACGTTTATAACGAAAAGCCACTTGCGCAGAAACGGCGAGAGGCGCGCGAGATGATCGGCCTTGCGCGTGAGAAAGGGCTCCGCATCGGTTGTGCTCCCGACACCTTTCTTGGAGCCGGACTACAGACCTGTCGCAAACTCCTTGACGAGGGAGCCATCGGGGAACCCATCGGTGGGGCCGGGTTCATGCTCGGCGCCGGAGTGGAAGATTGGCATCCGAATCCTGATTTTTTCTATAAAAAAGGAGCTGGGCCACTTTTCGACATGGGTCCCTATTACCTCACCGCCTTTGCGAACCTACTTGGTCCTGTGAGGCGTGTGACTGGCTCCGCTCGGATCAGCAGCCCAGAGCGCCTCATCACGAGTCAACCCCATGCCGGGAAAACTATCCGAGTTGAAACTCCGACACACATTGCTGCTGTGCTGGATTTTGAGTCAGGCCCCGTCGTAACATTGGCGACGAGTTTCGATGTGCAGGGACACACCTTACCGCCAATTGAGATTTACGGCACAGAGGGCACGCTCCTCGTGCCAGACCCGAATTCGTTCGGAGGCCCGGTGAAGTTGTGGACGAAAGCAAAGAAGGAATGGGTCGAAATGCCGCTGACTTTTGGCTATTCGGAGAACAGCCGTGGCCTCGGCGTCGCGGAGTTGGCAGTGGCTGTGAGGGAAGACCGCGAGCACCGCGTGAATGCTCGCACGGCCTACCATGTGCTGGACATTATGCATTCTATCCTCGACTCATCGGAGAGCGGACGCCATATCGAGCTCGCCAGCTCGATGTCACGTCCTCTTCCGCTGCGCCAGGGGCTCTTGGCCGGTGAAGTGGAGTAGGCGAATCTACCGGCGCGCACCGTAAGCGTTGTTACGGTCGGTGACGAAAAGATCAACCCCACGTCGCTGCAACACAAAGGTATTGTTGTCGCCGAGCTTCGTCCAAGGCCCGGGCGGGACATCCCGGACATCCACAAACTTCCAATCCACAATATCCTTTCCTGACATGCCAAGGTAATCGCGCACGGCGGGGCTCACGTCCAAACCCGCCGCTTGGTTGAGATTTGGAAGTGGACGCTCATTGCCAAAGACGTATTGCCAATGGTCGGTGCGGAAAGGCCCGCAATCTTCCCACTGCGCGTAGGCGATTCGATTGCCGCGGCGTATCGCCAGCCACCGCCCTTTACAGACCGACTTGCCCGGCCTTTCGAAAGCCTGTTTAAACCAAGGAATTACCTTACGGGATTCAGGTTTCGTCGTCCCACGAGTGACATCATTATAAGGGAGAGCCACGTAAAAGGGATTCTGACGCGGGACGAATGCCTTCGGAAGAAAATTGCGACGCGTCGAGATGTCGGGATTGTCATAACCGCCGAAATTGATCGCCCACTTCGTGTCCCACGAACTTTTGCAATTTGGCACAGGATTATTGCGAGTTGGCTGTTCCCCCACCCAAAAGACCGTCGTCACGATGTTTTTTTTCCACGGGTACCGATTAAAGCCTGCGCGAAAGTTGCTGGGAGTAACAACTTCCGGTTCTACTCTGGAGATGGCGCTCTGCCGCAGCACCATGGCAAACTTCTCAAACTCACTGGTTCGCGGAACCTCTGCGGATAAAGTTAGCAGCGGCAGGAAGGCCAGAAAGGGGAGGAAGATGCGTTTCGTCATGCTTGCAAAAAGACAGAGCTGTGATCCTCGCCTTAAAACGCCGCCCGCGCAAATCAAAAAGCCAAGGGCACATCCAGTTGGCGCGCAAGCTTGCGCATTCTTTCAATGAGTGGATCGGGGAAAATAATTTGAAGCTTTTGCATGGGTACATGCATCGCATGTCTGAGAATCCGAAAGGTCTAGGCCTTGGCTGTACCCGCAAGCTCGCGCAGGAGGGCTTGATTGAGGGCGATGCCGGAGTGGAAATTTGCGACCGGAAAATTTTCGTCGGGCGCGTGCGCGCGACAATCGGGCGATGCGAGGCCTATCAAAATGGGACTACAGCCGAGAATGGTCTCGAATGTTTTCAAAATCGGAATGGAGCCGCCTTCACGGAGCAAGGCTGGTGGGCGGCCAAAGACCTCGTGCAGCGCGCGCTGGGCCGCAAGGCCATCCGGACTCTGCGGATCGCAGAAGAAGGGCTCGCCACCGTGGCCGCGCTCGATCTCCAGACGAATTCCAACTGGGCATTGCGACTCTAAGTGCGCGACGGCGAGGTCGAGGATGTTGCCGGGGGTTTGATTGGCGACAAGACGAAAGGTGAGTTTGAAAAATGCTTCCGCAGGCAGCACGGTCTTGCTCCCAGCGCCTTGGTAGCCTCCCCCGATACCGTTGATTTCAGCCGTGGGGCGTGCTCCGATACGCTCGACGGAGGAGAAACCGGGTTCACCGAAAAGTTCGATAACACCTGCTTGTGTGGCGATATGCTCATCCCGCAGGGGCGACTCCGCTGCGGCGAGGCGCTCCCATGGGGCCATGGGCTGGACGGCATCGTAAAATCCGGGAATTGCCACACGTCCGTCTGCATGATGGAGACTGGCAATCAGGCGTGCGGCCGCGGTGGCCGGATTGGCAACGGCACCGCCAAAGACGCCGGAGTGGAGGTCGTGCGAGGGGCCGAAGACGCGGACTTCCATCGCAGCGATGCCTCGGAGCGAGTAGCAGAGCGTGGGAAATCCATCAGCGGCCATGCCGGTATCGGAAATTGCAATGGCATCGCAGGCGAGCGCGTCTCGGTGGGTCTCTAGGAAAGCCGCAAGGTTTCCGCTCCCGACCTCTTCCTCACCCTCGATGAGAAAGATCACATTCACAGGAAGATCGCCCCGAGACAGAGCGTCCGCTACGCCGAGGATGTGGGCGAGGATTTGACCCTTATTGTCGGTCGCCCCGCGTGCATAGATGCGCCCGTCGCGGAGCGTGGGCTCGAAGGGCGGAGTCGTCCAGAGGTGGAAAGGTTCTGCTGGTTGGACATCGTAGTGGCCGTAGATGAGAACGGTTCTTTTCGTGGGATCTCGGCGCGTTTTTCCGAGCACGACCGGATAGCCCGGCGTCTCATGGAGAGTCGCTTCGAGTCCAATGTCGCTTAATATGGCGCTGAGCCATTCGGCGCAAGCGCGTGTGTCGGAAGCGTGTTGGGGCTGCGCAGAAACACTGGCAAATCGAAGAAAATTACAGAGTGTTCCTTGTGGGTCGGTATTCATTTATCTGGACAGGCGGTGGCTGGTTTTTAACTCTGGTGGAGAACGTTTCTATAGTCCACGCCCCATGTATCTGCAATCACTTGAAATTATCGGATTTAAATCGTTCGCCCCGAAGACCACGTTAAATTTTCACCGTGGCGTGACTGCTATCGTTGGCCCGAATGGGTGCGGAAAATCGAATGTCCTTGATTCCATTCGCTGGGTGCTTGGCGAGCAATCGGCCAAGGCCCTCCGTGGTGGTGAAATGGCGGATGTGATCTTTAGTGGCACCGATAGTCGCGCGGCGCTGGGTATGGCAGAGGTGTCAATGACCTTTTCGGAATGCGAAGCGCAGCTCGGCGTGGAGTGGAACGAAGTCCGCATCACACGACGAGTCTATCGCGATGGGAAAAGTGAATATTTTCTAAACAAGACAGCCTGCCGCCTGCGGGACATTCACGAACTGTTCATGGATACCGGTGTCGGTCGCAGCGCCTATTCGATCATGGAACAGGGCAAGATTGATCAGATCCTCAGTAGTCGGCCCGAAGATCGCCGAGCCATTTTTGAGGAAGCCGCCGGCATTACGAAATACAAGTCGCAGAAGAAGGAAGCACTTCGGAAGTTGGAATACACCGAGGCGAACCTTCTGCGCGTTCAGGACATCATTAAAGAAGTGAAGCGCCAGATCGGCTCCCTCCAGCGCCAAGCTGCAAAGGCGCGTCGCTACCAGGCCCTCATGCAAGACCTGCGTACCTTTGATACTCACCTCTCGCATCGCACTTACGGAGCCTTTCACACCGAGCTTTCCACGCTGCGCAGCGAACTCACCAATGGCGATGCGACTCGCCAGCTGCATGAGGATCAAATTGGCGAGCAAGAAGGCGAACTGGCCGTGTTCCGTGCACGCATCGGAGAACTCGAGGTCGAAGCAACTGGTCTGCGTGAGGGAATTCAAGCACTCAAGAACCAGATTTTCGGGGCTGAAAGTCGTATCACTGCCAACAGCGAACGCAGCAAGGAGGCATCGGAAATGATCGTGCGCTATCGCAATGATATCGCCAGTGCGGAGGAAAAAATTCGCACACAACAATCCCAACTCGAGCAAACGGATTCCTTGTTGCAACAAATGATCGAGGCATTGCGGACGCATGAAGCCACGTTGAATGAGCATACTGAAAAGCTGCGCCTGGCCCGCGAGGGGCGAGTGCAAGTCGAACGGACTATCCAACAAGCTGCGAGCGATATCGCACGCAATGAAGCCCGCTTTAGCACGTTGCAGAGCCAGATTGCCGCCGCAGCGGGAAGGCGGGAAGCTGGCGAAACGAGGCTGAGTCTTTTGCAGGGAGAGTCCGAGCTGGCTCGTGTCTTGGCGGGGGAATTAACTGCGATTTTGGAAGACCTCACGCAGCGTTCTGATAATGCCCGCCTTGGCCTGGAAGCTTCTCAGGCGGATGTTTCGTCCTCAACGGCGGCGCATGAAGAAGCGCAACAATCCCTACGCAGCGCCGAATCCGTTCTCAACCTCGCTGGCAAAGAGGCCGCTGGTATCGAATCGCGACTGGAAATTCTTCGGCAACTTCAAGAGCAAGGTGAGGGATTTGACGAAGGAACTCAGGCGGTTTTGCGGGGGTTGGACAATCCCGGTCTTTTTCGTCCGGCGATTCGGGGTGCCTTGGCCCAGACAATCCAAGTTGAACCAGACTTCATTTCTGCGATTGAAGCAGCGCTGGGTTCCGCCCTCCAAGCCATTGTTTTTAGTGATTCCGCGGTTGCGGAATCTGCGCTTCTCGTCCTCTCGACGGGGAAGCTCGGCCGTGCGTCTGTGATTCCGACAGATTGGATTGTGGCAGCGTCTGCTGCACGTTTGACTCTGCCTGTGGGAGCCATTGGGTGGGCGGCAGATCACATTTCCGGGCAAGGCGACGGAGTGCTCTTAGCGCAGAAGCTCGTTGAGAACTACGCGCTCGTGGGCGATTTGGCAGAAGCCTTCCGCCTTCGCGAGGAGAATCCGGAAACGGCTTTTGCCACGCTCGCCGGAGAAAGCATCACAGCGGCAGGCATCGTGCAGGGAGGTGTGATTGGAGGAAAAACCGGACAGTCCACTTTGCAACGAAAGGCGCAGATTGCTGAACTGGATAGAGCTCTCACGGCCGCCACGGAGCGCATTCAAACTCTGGCAAACGAAAAGGCAACAGCCGCAGCGGCCCTCGACGACTGCATCCTGCGACTCCAATCTGCGCGCGATGCAGTTCAGAAACACCAAATCGAATCAGCTTCTCTCGACAACGAGCGCAGGCACATTCAGCGTCAGCTCTCAGAGACCGATGCACGTTGTGCAGCCTTCGCTCGGGAGACAAACACGATCGAAGAATCACTCCGTTCCAGCCTCGCCCAACTAAGCGAACTCGAAGCGTCAGTTTCGCAAGCCTCCGAAGGCCTTGAGGCATCGCGCGCGGCGAGGGGGAAAGCAGAAGCTGAAATCCTTTCTGCAAGGGAGCACGAGAACACGGCATCCGATACACTGAATGAAATTCGCGTCCGGATAGCCACGGAGCGTCAGCAGCAACAAAACCTGCACAGCCAACGCGGCCCAATGTCCGCTCGCCTGGTCGAGCTCTCCGAGTTGCTGGATACGCGGCGCGTGGATATTTCTAACTACGAGCGCCGCACGGAATCACTTACGCTTGAGAATGGACAACTCCAGCAAACCATCGCCACGGCAGGCGAAGCCTTGCAAGAAGAGGAGCGAAAAATCCAAGCGCTCGTGACTGCCAAGTCAGAAAATGCGGCAAGTGCCGATGCCCTCGAAATAGCGCTGCGTGCCGCAAGGCAGTCTCTGGCCCAATTGCAGAGCGAGCGGAGTCGCATTGAGGTTCGGACGGCACAAACCGAGATGCGGATGGAAAACGTGCGCAACCATGTCTCGCAGCGTTACCAGACTGACCTCGAACTTTTTCAGCCCGACACCTACGCCCTACTCGCCGCGCTGCGAGACCGAGCGAAGAGGACGCCAGATGCCGCGCAAGATGGCGAGGCGAACGAGCCTGAGGAGCAAATACCTGCTGACGAGGAGACAATTCCGTGGGAACGGATCGAGGAAATCGTGGCCGAATTAACCGAACGCGTTGAATCCATGGGGCCCGTTAACGTCGAGGCAATCCAGGAATTTGACGAACTCGAACAACGCTACGTTTTCTTGGAACAACAAAATGCCGACCTCGTGAACTCCAAGGCCGAGCTGCTCGAAGTGATTTCAAAAATCAACCGCACCACGAAGGGCCTCTTCGCTGAGACGTTTGAAAAAATTCGAGTGAACTTCCAAGAAATGTTTACGGAACTCTTCGGCGGTGGCCGCGCCAATCTCATGCTCGTGGATGATAGCGATCCGCTCGAAAGTGGGATTGAAATCATTGCCAAGCCACCCGGCAAGCAACTCCAAAGTGTGAGTCTGCTCTCCGGTGGAGAGCGCACCATGACCGCTGTCTCCTTGCTTTTCGCCATCTACATGGTCAAGCCAAGTCCCTTCTGCGTGCTGGATGAAATGGACGCTCCGCTCGATGAATCAAATATTAGTCGGTTCGTAAAAATCCTCGATCGTTTCGTAGGGCAGAGCCAGTTTGTGGTCATCACACACAACAAGCGCACTATCAGTCGCGCCGACATGCTCTACGGCGTGACGATGGAAGAACACGGGGTGAGCAAACTCGTAAGTGTGAAATTTAGCGGCAAGGCGGAGGGCGAGAGCCAAAGTATTTCGGGCGCCTTCGGAAAATCGGGAGATCTCGCTGGCGAATCTTCGCTCGTCTAAAACACCACATGCTTGCACCCTACGAAATTGCTCTGCGAGACGCACTCGCCAACCGCCTCGCCATCGTTGCAGACCATGCTCTTCGCGACAGCGACCCCGGCGGGCACTTGGAGAAGCTTAAGTCTGCTGCGGCAGAACTCGACAACGTAATCGCCCATTTACCCCCTACCTGCGATCCACAACTCCGCCACTTCCTCCGGCAACAAAGCTACACCAAGGCTCTGGCCTTTCTCACGGCAGCCTGAGCCCGTGAGACCAAACTCATTGGATGGGGCTCCCTGCGCGCCATACAAGCCCTAGTAGAATCGTGCGGGCTGGCCGGTGGATTCGAGCACGGAGAGCCAGATGTCCTTGCCGGGATCAACGGTTCTTCGGGCGGACGTAGCCACGGCGATCGGCACATGGACATAGGTGCTGTGCCATCGGGCTACGATGAGGCCGGTCTTGCCTGCCATGGCGGCGTGGACGGCGGCTTGGCCGAGCCGCATGCAATAGATGCGGTCTTGGGGCGAGGCAGGAACACTCCGGATCATATAGCTGGGCTCTATGTATTTCAACTCAATCGGAGTCTGGCATTTCCGAAAGTGGTCGGTGAGCTGCGTACGGAGATATTTTCCAATGTCACCAAGTCGCGGATTGCCGGAAGCATCTGTCTCGCCCGTGCTGCCGAGGTGTTCTTGGCCGGCGCCTTCCGCGACGATGATCACGGCGTGTCCACGTGAGACGACACGCTGGCGCATGACTTCCAAGAAACCGTGGTCGCCCTCAAGCACAAAAGGAACTTCGGGAATGAGCACGCAATTCACTTCACCATTGGCGATCGCGGCAGCGCAGGCAATGAAGCCCGAATGCCTGCCCATGAGCTTAACAAGGCCGATGCCGCCGCGTGCACTTCGGGCCTCGGTGTGGGCGGCATGCACGGCTTGCACGGCAGCGGCGACGGCCGTTTCATAGCCGAAGCTCTTGTCCATGTAGATCATGTCGTTGTCAATCGTCTTGGGCACGCCCACAACACCGAAGCGAGCACCTCGGCGCTGGGCTTCCTTTTCGATGGCAAGAGCGCCACGCTGTGAGCCATCGCCACCGATGACAAAGAGCAAATCAATGTTCTTCTCAAGCAAGCGATCAACCATGCGCCCGACATCCTGAGGTCCACGAGAAGTGCCAAGCCACGTGCCTCCAAACTCGTGAATGCTGCTGATCGTGTCCGGCGTAAGACTCAATAGTGGATGTCCGAACTCGGGAATAAGTCCCTCGAATCCATACTGCACACCTAGGATGCGGCGAACTCCGTAGCGGTAGTAGGCCTGCATGACGATGGCCCGAATCACGTCATTGAACCCAGGGCAGAGTCCGCCGCAGGTGACAATGGCACAGGTGGTCTCAGCGGGATCGAAGAAAATCTTGCGCCGTGGACCCGCGACTTCGAAGCAAGGAAACTCTGCTCCGCGCTGGATAAAATCGGTCACGCCCGCAAGATCTTGCTGAACGAGGACGCGATGCTCGTCGCCGTAGAACGTATGGCCTTGCGTGCCTTCGCAGAGAAGTTTTTCTAAAGGAGACGAGATGTTTCGCTCTCCGAGTGAGCGAATCTTGAGGGCTTCAGGATCCAAGGCTTCGGCCATAAGTGCACACTACTTCACTTCAGCTTGCTGAGCGGTGAGGACTTCTGCGTAGATTTCCTCGTAGAGCTTCGGGTCCCCCTTTAGCACTTCCTTCGCAGCATCCCGGCCTTGGGCGAGTTGGTTGCCCTTATAGCTCAGCCATGAACCACGCTTCTCGACGATGTTTTTTTCAAGTGCCAAGTCGAGTAACGACCCGGTATTAGAAATGCCTTCGTTATACATGATGTCGAATTCCGCTTCGGTGAAGGGTGGGGCGACTTTGTTTTTTACGAGTTTGATTTTTGTGCGATTGCCCGTAACGGTTCCGTCTCCACTTTTGATCGCCCCGATGCGGCGAATGTCCACGCGCACGCTGGCGTAAAACTTGAGTGCTTTGCCTCCGGGAGTCGTTTCTGGGTTGCCAAACATGACGCCGATTTTCTCGCGGATTTGGTTGGTGAAAACGCAGACGGTTTGGGCCTTAGAAATAAACGCAGTCAGTTTCCGCAAGGCGTTGCTCATGAGCCTAGCCTGAGCGCCGACGACCGCGTCGCCGATCTCGCCTTCAAGTTCGGACTTAGTAACCAAGGCCGCAACGGAATCAAGGACGATGATATCCACAGCATTTGAGCGAACAAGCGTTTCACAGATGCGGAGAGCTTCCTCACCTGAGCTTGGCTGAGAGACAAGGAGTTCATCGAGGTTCACGCCAAGGCGCCGTGCGTATTGTGGGTCGAGGGCATGTTCCACATCAATGAAAGCAGCGACGCCCCCTCGCTTCTGGGCTTGCGCGACAGCGGTGAGCGTAAGTGTCGTTTTGCCGGAAGACTCCGGGCCATAAATCTCAACGATCCGGCCACGTGGAAAGCCGCCGACTCCAAGCGCACGATCAATAAGGATATTGCCGGTGGGAATGACTTCCACTGGCGAGACCGAGGCGTCGCCAAGGCGCCGAATCGCCTCGCTGCCATAATCCTTTTCAATTTGTTGAAGGGCGAGGTCGAGGCTCTTGGTGCGGGCAGTCGAAAGTTTGTCCGCTGCGGTGGAATCATCGTTTTTTGCCATAGTCGTATGTGGGTGGCAGACCCTAGCCGTTCAATCCGCTCTCAGGGAATGAAAAACATACCGGCGGTAGAAAAAAAGAAGCGCCCATGTCTGGCATGGAGACGCAATTGCTTTTTCTTTCGCCCACAGAAATGTTTTTTCGGTTGCCAGTGTTGCTTGCTGTGATATTTGTTTTTCTCTCTCAGGCTCCGCCTTGAAGGTTTGGTGTGTCACAGTGCCTTATACCTTCGGAGGGGCCTTGGCTGTTTGCTGATTCCTGTAATGTCTTTTCTCTTCATATTCTCATCCGTCTTACCGATTCCAGCGCCGTCGATCATGTCTCGACATCCGGAGTTGGCATTCCTGGATTGGCTTACGAATTCGATTCTGGTCTGCGTTTTTGTTTCCTTCGGAGTGATCTGGTTTTGCCGGCGGGCGACGAGCAACATGGCACTAGTGCCGGGCGCACGGCAGAATTTTTTCGAAGGCATAGCGGAGTCGGTTTATGAGATGGTCGAGGGCATCGTTGGGAAGCACATGGTGGCTCGGACATTTCCCTTTTTAGCGACGCTGTTTTTATTTATTCTGGCATCAAATTGGTTCGCTCTCGTGCCGGGGGTCGGTTCAATTGGATTTGGGGAGAAAGCGGCGGACGGATTTCCGCTCGCGCTCTCTCGCGTTGATGTCCCCCTGCTACGACCGACGACGGCTGATCTCAATATGACGTTCGCTATGGCGGCACTCTTTATGGTGCTCTGGCTCTGGTGGAGCCTGAGAGAAGTTGGGCCAAAGAATTTTCTCGGACACATGTTTGGTGTGAAAGGCGGGCTTAGCGGCATTGCGCCGATAGTGCTTTTTTTCTTCGTGGGGCTGATCGAAGTGGTCTCCATAGCTTTCCGTCCGGTATCACTTTCACTGCGACTTTTTGGAAATGTCTATGCTGGTGAGAACTTGCTCACGACCATGATTACGCTCGGCAAGCAACTGAATCTTCCGGATTGGGTAGCCGCCATCATGTCGGTAACGATCCCGATTCCCTTTTATTTTCTGGAACTCCTCATCGGGTTCCTTCAAGCGACGGTCTTCATGCTTCTCTGCGCTGTATATATCCAGCTCTCGACGAGTCACGACGAGGAAGAGGCGCACTGACAAAAACACTTTTCCATCGGGACCGTGGCCAGACTGCGGGCGGTGGGGAAAACCATAACATAAACACGAAATAATCAATGAACGTATATCTCATCGCACAGGCCGCAGCAGCGGCATCAGGAGTCACTGGTAGCTTCACCCTCGCCATAGCCGGCACAGGCGCAGCTATAGGAATCGGAATGATCGGTGCTAAGGCCGTGGAAGCCGTTGGTCGCAATCCCGGTGCATCCGGAAAAGTGCTCACGCTCAGCATCATCGGCATGGCACTCGCAGAGGCCATCGCCATTTACGCCCTGATTCTCGCCCTCACAGGCCGATAATCCCAACGTCCGAGCCTTTCCCTCGACAGCGGGGGAAAGGCGTCGGAACTTTTTCTCTCTCCCTGTTGACATGGAAATCCTTCTACAACTTCTCGAAAACTTCGGTCTGAGTTGGCCGAAATTCATTGCCCAGTTGATTCTTTTCACGACGGTCTATCTGATCTTGAAAAAAGTCGCATTTGGTCCCGTGGTGGCCATGTTTGAAGAACGTCGCCGCCGGATCGAGGAAGGACAATCAAACGCCGAACGCATCAAGCGCCAACTTTCAGAATCCGAAATTCGCTGCCAAGAAATCCTTCGCAAAGCCAATGCGGATGCGCAACGTATCATTGACGAAGGCCGATTAAGTTCCGAGGCGCACACGCAGAAGGAACTCCAGAAAGTCATCAAGGATGCCGAGGACATCATCGTGAGAGGCCATGAAACAGTAGAACTTGACCGCGCAAAAATGGTTTCTGAGGTGCGCAAGGAAATGCTCAATCTCGTGGTGGACACGACGACGAAGGTAGCCGGTCGCGTGCTCACTGCAGCCGACCAAGAGCGACTTTCAAATGATACGGCTCGCGAGCTTGCCCGCGCATGAAAATTCATCGCGAAGCCCGCCGCCAGGCCCATGATCTTTTTAAGATTTGTCTCGTCAATAAACGACTCGATGAATCTCGTCTTCATACCGTCTTTGATCGAGTCTCGGAAGTGAAGCCCCGTTTCCATCTCGACATTCTGAAAGAAATCACGCGACTCGTCCGCCTCGAGGTCGCTAAACACCACGCCATCGTCCACAGTGCCAGTCCGCTCTCGCCGTCCCAAATTGCCGAATTTAAAAAGAGCCTCACCGCACGCTTCGGCGAGGTTACCACAGAATTTTCGTCCGATCCCTCGCTCATCGGCGGCGTTCGTATCCAACTCGGCAGCGACGTATGGGACGGAACCGTCCTTGCTCGTCTGCAGGCCCTCAAAAACTAACTTCCCCACCCCTCCATACCCAACGCAACTATGAGCAATATCGTCCTCGAACTTGAAGAAAAAATTGGTGCCATTAAGAGCACCACAGCACGCCAAACTAACGTCGGTATCGTCCGCGAGATCGGTGACGGCGTCGCCCGTGTCGAAGGCCTCAGCGCCGCCATGCTTAATGAAATGCTCGAGTTTCCAGGAGGAATCATCGGATTGGCTCTGAACCTCGAAGAATCCGAAGTAGGTGCCATTATCCTCGG
>Ga0163147_10005626_pt1 | contig 15128 bp, 19 predicted proteins | sample OliLakLV19MP6G1_FD_148597 | JGI IMG/M metagenome (GOLD analysis project Ga0163147, IMG submission 148597) | Freshwater microbial mat bacterial communities from Lake Vanda, McMurdo Dry Valleys, Antarctica- Oligotrophic Lake LV.19.MP6.G1 | ecosystem: Environmental > Aquatic > Freshwater > Lake >...
CAGGCTCTGAGTCAGCAGCTAGCGGGCAAATCACCGCATTTCCTGTACTTGGTGGGCTGCATCACGACTATCGACGGGCAGCGTGAAAGACAATTTCTCACTCAGATACGCGAAGTAGCCCCCACAGGTGAAACACGACAGCAATCGGTTCCGCCCAGTCAGGAACGGGACGTATGCCAGAGCCATCTTTGCCTGTTACCATGATCTTTGGTGCGACACCGGTTCGATACAGGTCTCCGGCTTTCTGTGGCACAGACAGATGATAGCCTCCGAAGACGAAAATCACATCGCTTGCTTTAGGCGCATCCGTGGCCGACAGGTAACGGAAGATGTTCTCGTAGTCTCCCTGAAGTGCGCGCAAATCAGGAGGGGTTTTGGGCAGCAAGCTTCACCTCAAGGATTGTATTTTCCCCGCACCATATCCAGTAGAATTCCGATCAACTTCGCATTGCCCTTGAAACCTTTAATTTTCGTGGGCGTTTTGCCGCTCGGGGGATAGGCGCGCGTGACCGGAATCTCTTTGGTCTTAAACTTCAACTGAGGGGCACGCACAGACATATACGCCAGCAGTTCATACGTTTCAAACACATTCCGGAACGGCTGCACACGCGGATCGAGCAGTAACCGGCGGGAGTATCCTCGGTAGCCATTGGTGGTGTCTGTATAGGCAAAGCGCGCACCAAAGTTGATCAGCGGCGCGTGAATGAGTTTGATCGCCAGAAAGCGTGAGAGCGGCGTATTTATTGCCTTGCCGCCGGGGACGAAGCGCGACCCCTGCACCATGTCCCAACCTTCACGCATCGCTTCAATAAACGATGAGATTGCATCGACATTATCTTTGTCGTTGCCGTCAATGGTGACGATCCCGTGATATCCCTGCCGCAGCGCATAAGCGTATCCCATGCGTAACTGCGCGCTGAGTTTGCCTTTTCCCGTTTTGACGAGCAGCGTTCGCACATTTTGCGAACGCAAAAACTCGTGTTCAGTTGAGCCGTCGATGCTGCCGCCGTCAAGGATCAGAATGTCTGCATGATCCGCGATCTTGTGCTGCATCATGTCCGCCAGCTCACGCCGGATGCGATCGCCTTCGTTGATGATGGGAATGCACACGCAGTAATCCGTTTTACGCGGCGCGAATTCGTACAGCTCAAATGTGGGGAGCTGCCACTGCGAGTCGTTGAGTAGTTCGGTCACGAATATGCCTCAAGAGTAGTGTCAAGCGCGATTTTAACGGCTTCAAGATCGGGTGTTTTCCAACCGCTGCGCATTTCAACGGCGACCCAGCCCTGATAATTAATGCGTTTGAGCGCGGCAGCAAAGCGCGGATGATCGACCGTGCCTTCTCCGACCATGCCAAGCTGCGGCTCACTCACATGGAAGTGTGACAGATAGGGCGCGGCGCTATCGATCGCAGATTCGATGTTTTCGCCGTTCATCGTCATGATCGCCGCGTCGAGGTGCAGCCGGAAATGCGGGTGATTCACGCGGCTGACCAGTTCGACCGCCGGGGTGGTGGTACGCACGAAGTCGCACGCATAGTCAACCGGGTTGGGTTCAATGCACAGGATGACGTTTTCCTGTTCGGCGCTGTGTGTCAGGGTGGTGAAAAATTCAGCGGCGCTGTCCATCGCTTCGCTGTCGGGGAGTTCTCCCTTAAGCCGATTTTTCGGTGAGCCGAATACCAGCGGACGCGCGCCGAGTTTGCCCGCCAGCTTGAGCACGGCGCGCATGTATTCTGTCATTTTGGCGCGGACTTCCGGCGATCCGAACAGCATCAAATCTGGGCGACCGTAAATCAACGACTGCATGCCGATGATACGAATCCCGTGTTCCGCCCAAAATGCGCGATAGTCCGCGAGCGCCTGATCGCTTGCGTCGATGGGGGAAGCCCAGAATTTCGTATACGCGACATCCACCCCGGTAATGCCGCGCTCACGCAGATACGCCGCGACCGCCGCTTCTTCTTCGTTCTTCCACGCGATGTTTGAGATTGAGATGTTCATCAGGCGGGTTTCTCCGCTTGCGCGAAAGCACGAATTTGCGCGTAAATCTCATCCGCGCTGGCGATATACCGTCCGGTTTTCCCCCACAATCCCGCGTGCATCGTCTGCATGTCATAGCTGATGGGCGGGTTGGTGGTCTGGTGCATGTACTCCACATCGAATGCATGACGGGCGACATCCCCGGCGCATACCGGTTCGGTCGCAAAGTGAATCAGACGCACTGGCGGCTCGACGTGCAAAACAAGCTGGAGGTCACTCCACAGGTTCGTCATATTGTAAAACTGAAAGATGCTGTCGGCGTGCGTCCATTCGGACGAGCCGCGATGAATCATGTCAAAGAGAAAATTCTTCTTCAGCCCCGCGCCGAACAGCCCCGGCAGGCGCACCACAACCACATTCGGGAACTGTTCCAGCGCGAATTGTTCCAGTTCAAAACGGTTGCGACCGTAGGCATCGAGGCGCTCCGGGGCGACGGGTGTTGCTTCATCGACGAATGGCGGCATCTTGAACACATCCACCGTTGAGATCAGGATGAACTGACCGACTTCGACCTGCTTGAGGTGTTCCATCAAGCTGAGCAGATTGGCGCGGTCGGCTTCCGGGTCTTGATTCGCTTTCCATTTGGCGGCGGGGGCAGCAGCGCACACCATCAGATCGTACTGCTGCCCTCGAATGTCGGCGATATTCTGCGAGTTGTAGACCGCGTCGAACTGCGTCTGCGAACGCAATGTCGATCCAACAAACCCTGTGTATCCAAGCAATGCGTTCGGCATCATTCCCCCTTTATGACTGGACGATATTCAGCTTTTCCTGCTCAATCGTGCGGCTGTAGCTGGAGACAGTGCTGTGATCCTCAAATTCGATGAAATACAGCGGCTCGTCTTTTGACTCTTCCAGCAGCCGCCCAATATATTCCGCCAAGATTGCCAAGATCACGAACAACAGCAGGAACATTGTTGTCATCGTAACAGATGTCGTCAACCAGCCTTCGGCAAGCTGTCCTTCCCGAACGATGGTCACAATCACAATATACACGACATACAGTAAGTTCAAAAAGCTGGCAAGCAAGCCGAGCAATGCGGCAAAACGCAGCGGAGCAATTGAGTTGTTGACGACCAGATTGATCACCGAACTAATTTTCTCAATGCGTTTGATGTTGGTGATAGGTGTCCCGCTGCTGGAGAGAATATATGTCTGACGATAGCCGACAACTGCGGCGAAATGCTTTAGATAGCGGCGATGGTTGCGTACCTGGGTCAGCGCGTTGACGACGCGTCGGCTAAACAACCGTGTGAAAGCGTCTTCAAGCACAATCTCGTAGCCCAATGAGCGGCTGGCCAACCGGTACAAAATCCGTCCAGCCCATCGATCTGTGGGTGAATAGAGCCGTGCGAGGTTACGCCGTACCACAACAATATCGTTGCCTTGTTGAGCTTTTTCCATCAACTGCGGAATCAGGTTTAAATCCGTTTCCAAGTCAATCAGAATGACATAATCCCCAATCGCGCTGTCCAAACCCGCTGTAACCGCCGTGTCGATGCTGTAAATCCGCGAAAGCCGTAACAAGCGCGTATTGGGGATGTGCTTGAGTTTGGCTGTGATAAGCTGATCTGTGCCATCATTGGAGGCGTTATCCAGAATGAGCAATTCATAATATTGGTATAAGCCGGACATCACCCCGGTGAGTTGAGCAAGCCGTTCTTCGATCCGCTGGCGTTCATTGCGGACGATCACACACACGGAAATCAGGCTGTCGCTACTGGTCATGATTTGTTTCTAATGCCTCTTGTTCGGCTGTGGTGGCGAACTTCTGCAAGTATTTCAGCACATCGTAGATGTTATCGATCTTGCCGCCCATCACCAGATACAAATTATTCAAGCCGTAATGCTCGCGGCACAAAATCGGACGACCATCATCCGTCTCGTTCTTGAGCAGTACGGTTTTGACTTCGTAGAGCGAACGCACGTAACGCGCTTTCCCCAACACGGGTAAGTAACGCTGTACATCGTGGAACATGTATGGGGAGTTAGATTGAACCTGTTGATTGGCGAGATACTCATATGGATTACGATAGCCGTCGATCAAATCCGCCCATGATTCGTGCGGTGTATAGCGGACATGGCTCAGGCTGTGCAGCCCCTCTGCGGGAAACGGCATGGTTGAGAAGAACGGCCCATCCATCACCGTAATGCCGAGTTCGCGCAATTCCGGCGGTGGTTCGATCAATGCTAGCTCGGTAATCTCGTGCTTCATCGGCAGCAGTGGTAGTCCAGAGTTTTGCAGCACCGTGTTGATCTGGGCATAAGTGCAATTGAAAACCGCGTTCGCACGTATCGTTTCGCCGCCCGCAAGCGTCACCACAAGCTGATCGTCGTCCACCTGCTCGATATAATGCGCGGACGTATTGAACATCACCGGCACATCGAGCCGCGCCAGTTTGTCGCGCATCAAGTCGCGGAGGATCGCCGCGTTAAAGGCAAATTCACACACGGTGAACACTTCTTCAATCAGGTCGGCATTGAATAAGCGCTTGATCGGGACAGGGGCGGGACGCACGGGTGCGCCAATATTCCGGCAAAACTCCTTGAATTGGTAGGCGTTGACTTTACTGCCGCGCCGCGCAATCGCATACACCTTCTCAAAGCTGTTATCGACACACTCACGGAAATCGAGAACGAAGCGCGGAAAGTTGATGAATGATCGCCATGCCGTGATGAAACTGCGCGGGTAGTGATAACCATTGTGGATGCGCGCCTGATTCACATAGCTGGCGCGCTGCATCAAGTCCGACCCTTCCTCTAGGATCGTGACCTGATGTCCGTTTTGGCGCAAAAAGACCGCCAGCGCGCAGCCATAAAATCCCCCGCCGATGATGACTGCATCCCTGTTAGGCGACTGCACGCTCATGACCTAATCCTTTGCTCCAATGCGATACTTCCAGCTTTATGGCACTTGGAAGATTGTATAGCTCGAACCACAATAAGAAATCTGTCGAATGCTGGTATAGCCATATTGAGTATGTAGGCTGATGCCCATCTGCGTGTTGTCCTCGATTAATACTGTATTGACATCACTTTCTTGCAATTGTCGATTGATCTCATCGAGTGTAATTTTCTCGGGGTTAAGATACCCGACGCTGCGCACCCCCGTGAAGTAAGCTATATCCATGCTTACCCTCCAACCATCCCCAACACTCGCTATGGGGGCGATTAAATCGCTTGTCATGATTGCAGAGTCATGTAACGCGCAGTTATTGGGAGGTTCGTCACCTCGAACAACTGATAGAGTTGTGCCGACTATGAAACGCATTGGAGGAGAGAATGCGAGACCAATCAGAAGTCCCATTGTTGCAACCATCATGATATATCTATTTAGCGAATAGGTTTCCACAACATGCTGCACGATCAGCAGTGCCGCAAACAGGATCAAGATATAAGGCACAACAAAATACCGAACACCCCCACTCGAGAGCGTTAACATATAGCCACTGATGTAAAGCACTGATGTGAGGAGTAAATAAGCAATGCGATTGCGGTATTTGTTCTTGCTGCCGAACATAATCAGTGCACTCACGCTGAGAACGCCTAGCGCAGACATACCTAGATTTAATCCAATAAAGTAATAGATATTTTCACCGATCAATGAAATTTGATGCTGAAAATTCTCGCTGCTTGAAAAGGGACTCCAGTTATAGTCAGGTTGTAGTTGCGGCAAATGGTCTTCCCATGGAAACAGAATATCAGAAGGGAATGGACACAAAACCTCGCCTGCGATACAGGTGACAGAACGTTCCCGCTCCGCTCCTATTGCGACTAAGCCGCGCGTGTGTGCAGCACTTGTGGAAAACGTGAAGTATCCATAACGCTCACTCAATAAGAGAATCCAAGGGGTGATTACAAAAGCTAACAGCAAGACAAAGCTGGGCACGAATCGCAGAACCGGCTTGAGCGAACGTTTTTGTACCCACAACCATCCGCCATAAATCAAGAGATGGGCAACGATAAAGGTTAAGTTATAGGAACGAGCGAAATATGCTAAGCCAGCAATTAGACCGGCAGTCAAACCGAAGACAATAGGCTGCGAGAACGCATTACGACTCATAATGACGCACAGATAGCCCAGTAGAAGCGCTGCACCAATGATATCTGCAGTGACGGGTGTAGTGCTGGAAAACAGGATGGCAACAAAACCAGCAATCACAAGCCGAAAGATGCGGTGAAGACCAAACTGTCCCGCAAGCACAGCGGACAAAACCGTTGATATCAAAACAGAGGCGACAATCACATAGCGTATAGCGAGTTCTGGTGTGATACCAATGATTGTTACGACTGCTGTTAACCACGAGATCATGGGCGACCAGTAGCCTCGCACGACAAAATCACCGTCAGCATATCGGCGTGCAATTTCTAAATATCCTAGGGCATCCGGGTTGAGTTGCCATTGCAAGTTGTTTGCTTGAATAACTCCGTACACTAAGAATGTCATGATGATAAGTATCATTCCAAGGGTAAAAAAGCGTCTATTTGCGGCGATTTGCTGAATCCAACGCCAAGGTTGCTTTTCGGATAACGCTGTGTTTGTAGCACGAGGTACTGCTTGCGCAGCATAATAGTTTCCGATAACTGCAACAATTGCCACCATAAGGACCGCTATATCCTGTATTCGCCTCCTATCACTGTAGGCAATGAAGAGAACAAAACTAATGATTACAGAAATCATTAAGAATAGCGCGGACATGGGTACACTTCCATTGCGAGGTGTAAGTTTGTTCCGAGTCTCCATGATGTTTAATCTTCCTCTCTGAGGTATGTGTCAAGTGCTTGCAACAACTTCCACAAGCGACGTGTGTCTATTTGTGAAAATATGTCCAGCGGCGGTTAGCATAGTAGTTCCACACCATGCTGACCCCCATCGCGGTGATCTGCGCAAAATTCGCGCTTAACGTGCGGGCGAATGCGACATCACTCACTACCGACGCCGCGCTCGACTGAGCGACTGGGAACAGCAGCGAGACGAGAATTAGCCGGAGCACCAGCGCCGATAAACTTACCGCCATGAAAACGGAAAGCTGCCTGCCGACAGACTGCCGTTCCGCGCCGCGAAATGTCCAGTAGCGGTGCAGCAGATAATTGGACACCAGTCCGCTGATAAAACCGCCCGCACTCGCCAGCGTGACAGCTTCGCTGCCCATATCGAGCGCATTGGTGAATATCCACAGCAGAATATTCATTACCGTTAGGTCAAGGACTGCGCCAACGAGAAGAACGATGATAAAGCGCAAGGCTTCGAATGTTACGATGGAAGAACGCATGGATTTCATGTTGGTCTGCTGCTTCTGTACCGGTTTCATTCCTGTATTTATGGTTGACTCACTGCGCTGAGGGCGGACTAAAGACAAGATAACTTATACTCCTAACAAGGATAATTACAATAGCCAAAAGCAGCGGGAGAATTGAGTGTCGAAGCAAGCGCAAAATGTCATCCTCGTGATGATACAACAATCCATTCTACGAGTATAAGAGAGACTCGACCCAACTGCTACAAGATTTCGCTGGTTGCATCCCGACGTGGGGAAGGTCACAGGATGCACCAGTTTTTTGTCCCCCCCCCATTCGTTATGAGTGCCGACAAAACCGGAAGATTCCCACCCCAACCCGGAATCCTCCATTCCCAAACTGTACGATTCCGGGTGTTTGCCCCTCCGAGTGTGATACGTTGAATTCAGGAAAACGCAGCGTGCCGAAATATTTCAGTCAGGGCTGTAGGAATTACATGGCGGCTCTGAAATATTCCGCGGGTGAGTGGACTCGACTTTGGTACGCTGAACATCAGCGCAAAACGGAAACGGGTAATTTTTGAGGATGCAGAGTTTGAAGGCTGATATTCGTGAGCAGGACGAACAACTGAATAACCAGCCGGGGGTGAATCTGGAAACGGTTTACCGCTCGCTGCTGAAGATTGTTGCACGCTTGGGCGAAACGCCGTACACTGACACTATGTTGCGCCAGAACGCCGAGCGGGAACTCGACGATCTGGCTGACCCGGCGAGTGAGATCGACACTACGCAGGGCTGAGACGCATTTTACACTAAGGTGTGCGTCGAATTCAAATCGCCTGATTCGGTGAGCGTCCGCGAATAAATCGTCCCATACGGCGGCGGCATGACCATCACCTCCGTGATATGCGCGACGACTTCCGCCGCGTCAGTCTTGATCAAGTGCGTACCCAGCAGTGACTTTTTGAGTTCGGCAGCATCGCGCATGTGGTCACATGGCAAACCAGTGGCAATCCGAATATGGACGGCATCCCGATTGCCCATCCCGTTGAGCAGTTTGCCAATCGCGACCTTCGCCAGCCTGAGCCGGAACAGATTCCCCATCGCTGCTTCGTCGGCGGTGCGACCGCGCAAGCGCAGCAGTTCTCCGGGCGGGAGTTGTGCCAATGCCAAATCGCCAACGAACCACATGCTCTCATCGTCGCTGATCTGATCACCCGGATGCCGCTGCGCGATTTCCGCATGCTGAAACTTGATCTCACGGGCATGACCCGCGACCGACGGGAAGGTGATAACGGCTTCGCTGGTGACGGCTTTGACGACGCCATAGCCGATGTCCAGCCCGATGGTGATCACGCCGTTCGGCGCGACCGTGTTGGGGGTGTTTCTCCGCTTACTCACGTTGCACTCCTGAAGAATCGAAAACAGCCAACGCCACATCAACTTTCCTCTGTAGGAGAGTCATCGGGCTTGGCTGTAGGACGAATTAGGTTGGGTAAAGAACGGTTCCCGAACGCGCGGGCGACTTCGCTTAGGTCGAATGGACGCAACTCTGGTCGAGTGACTGCTCCATCATTTGGTGCTGGATGGCTTTTTCGGGAATTATCCCGCCACTTGGGTGACGCAAACCTGCGGACTCCACTTGATTTCTAAACTGCGCCACAACGCCGCCTTGTATCTGCCTTACAGCGGCAACAAACCACGACGAGGACCGACCCCGCGTTATGGGGACAAGCTCGACTACACGACCCTGCCGCAAAGCGCCCGTGTTTCTGCGGTTACGGAGGGGCATATGCAGATTGAAACTTACCAAATGACGGTGCTGCACAAAGATTTTCCTGACCCGCTCAACTTGGTGGTGCTGGTCAAAACCCACCTTAAGAGCGGCAAACGGGCGCATGTCCTGCTGTTCAGCACCGACCTGAGCCTGTCTGCGGGGCAACTCGTCGATTATTACAGCCTGCGCTTCCAGATTGAGTTCAACTTCCGCGATGCCAAACAGTATTGGGGACTAGAGGATTTCATGAATGTCTCGGAGCAAGGAGTCACCAACGCCGTCAATCTCGCTTTCCTCATGGTCAACCTCTCCGCGGTGTTGCTCCAGCCGCACCGCCAGCGCGAACCGGATTTCAGCGTTCTTGACCTCAAGACCCATTTTCGAGCTAGACGCTACCTCAGCGAAACAATTAAATCCCTTCCCGATGCCTCCGCTCCGGATTTAATTTCTCGGCTTTGGCAACGTTTAGCATCCCTAGGCGGCATTCGTCCCCCCGCTCACTTTAAAGATGCTGCATAATTGGCGAAGGTATTGATACAATCCCCTGCGCAATTTGTGTCGTCAAGTACAGTCACGAGACTATCACCAGACGTAAACCGCTGTATTGCCCCATCTCCGCAAAGAGGATCAAGCGCCAACAACGGGCGAAATAAAGGGACGCAGGCTGAGTTTTTTCGGGCGTTATAGGTACTGATTAATTAAGATAATCGGTACTTATCACAAAGGCGTGGAAAATGACCGGACAAATCGAAACCGTACAGCAGCAGCGCCAACTCGATATCATGCGCGCCATCGGCAAGGATGCCAACGCCCGCGCCCGCGCTGGCGTATTTGCTGATTACACCTCACGTCGGGCAACCAACACGACCACGCGCCAGCGCGCCGATCTTGACCTGTTCGCCCGGATGCTGGCAAAAGCTGGCATTGAGACATCAGGGGGATCGCTTCAGTCCACTGCAGAGGCATGGCGTGGCATGACATGGGGGATCGTGGATGCATTCCAAAAATGGATGATTAATGACGGTTACGCGGTCGGGTCGGTGAACGTGCGGCTATCGACAGTCAAAACCTATGCGGGGCTGGCGCATCAATCGGGCGTTCTAGCATCGTCTGAGTATGCCCTGATTAGAGGCGTGAAGGGTTTCACTTATCGCGACGGCGTGAACATCGATGAGCGACGCGCAACGACCCGTAAAGGCACGAAAAAAGCCAAGTCAGTTGCCCTCACGTCTGCGCAGGTGAAAGCCCTCAAAAACAATCACGAGGACACCCCGCAAGGACGCCGGGACGCCGTGATCATGACGCTGCTACTTGATCATGGGTTGCGATGCGGTGAGCTTGCCATCCTCATGGTGACGGCATTTAATTTCGACAAAGGCACGTTTACCTTCTGGCGTGAAAAGGTCGGCAAGGAGCAAACCCATAAATTGACATGGGAGGCAATACGGGCTATTCGCGCCTATTTCGATAGTGGGGACGCGCCAGCGCTGGGGACGCTGCTGCGGGCATCTACAAAGGGCGGCAGCTTGACCCACGCCGGCATGAGTCAACGGGCGATTACAAAGCGCGTCAATCATCTAGGTGAAACGTTGGCAGCGGTCGCGGGCTTGTCTGCGCATGATGCCCGGCATTCATGGGCAACCAGAGCAGCACCCCACACCGACCCCTTTGTTCTGCAAGAGGCAGGCGGGTGGAATAGCTTAGCCATGCCCCGCCGATACATTGACGCGGCGGCGATTGCGAACGAGCGGCTTAATCTGGGGTATGACTAACCCTACGTAGGGTAACTTGTGGTCGGACGATTATGCGTGAAAACATGCTGTAATCGCCAGATTGTCTCAATGAGGTGAAAACGTAGGGTAACTTGAAAGTGGTATTATGTCCAGAAAAGCGCACCAATCCACGCCCGTAGTTATGAGCGGTCACGTCTATGGGGATGCCCCAGATATGACGCTTGACAGCTATGATCCACACTGGCGCGTCATTTTACGTCGATCTGCAATGGGCGGGCGGCTATACCTGCCGAGCTGAGATGCGCAGGAATGGGCGATCATGGTATGCGTACAAACGCACGGGCGGCAAGCTGGTTAAGCGTTATGTCGGTCGGGACGATGCGATCACATGGGTACGGTTAAAAGAGGTCGGGCAACTATTCGAGGGGATCGTTAAATGAATTTGCGCTACATCATCCTAGAGAAAACACCGTTTCCCAGTCGGTTTATCCCACTGGCGCATTGCTTTTTACAAGATGCCGAATTACACACCCGCATGAACCGGACAAGCTATCACGAGCGCGCCCAACGTCTGGGGACACATCGGTCTGACGGGACGCCGCTCACCTATTCGCAAGCGGACGCCCTGCGCATCGTCGAGTATCGCCAGAAAACCGCGCCTTATGCCGAGCATCTTCTATTGGCAGTGCCAGCAATAGTTTGAGCTATACTAATTATCTAAGCAGTTCAGAGAATGGTTGATGAATATGGCTGTCTCAACTCAAGCAATGATGATCGTGTTGACCGATGAAGAACGCGATCTCCTACAGGAATTCGCGCAGGAACAGGGTATTTCTGACATTGCCTACGCGGTGGGCGCTTTGCTACACGAGAACCAACGTCTGATAGATGAACTATGGGACGAAAAGCTTGCACGCCCCAACCCCGCCCTTGACGCCTTGATTGCCGAGGCACAAGCAGACGCCGCCGCCGGACGCGGATTAAACCTCACCCCTGCCGATTTGCCCGACGATGAAGTCTAATACAAATCGGGCATTCTGGGTGCGCTACAGAGGTTTGCCGCTAGAAGTACGCGAAAAGGCACGGGCGGCATATCGGTTATTCAAACAAGACCCCTATCACGCCAGTCTGCAATTCAAGGAACTTAAAGGTAAAGAGGGTCTGTATTCGGTTCGCATTGGTCGGAATCATCGTGTTCTCGGAACAATGACGGATAACGAGATTATGTGGTTTTGGATCGGCACGCACGCCGAATACGACACCCAGATTAAGTAGCCCGTACTTTGAGACCAGTGAAATTTCAGTACGTTTAAATATGTTGAAACGGAACAAAAAACGTCAAATCTTCGGCTAAAAAGCGTTTTTTATTGGATGTTTTTCGCATCAAAAAGTTTGCGGTTCAGCGCACTGAACCAAAAGCGTTTTTGTTGAATGTTGGTTTTGTTGAAAGGTGGCGCGTTAATCGTTTGATACCGCTTTATGGTTGAGGAAACCTTAGACCTGCGGAGAAAACGAACGTGACCAGCAAGGAATGTAACACCCTAACCGAACTGATGAATAGCTACCGCCTAGAAGCGCTTAAACTGCAAACACAAGCGCTTGCCCCTCAGACTGATAAAGCGACCCATGACTGCCTGATGTGTGAAAGCATGGCACTGTTACGGGCGTATCATCGGGCAAAGGATGCCCTAGAGGGGATCAACCGACAAAGCGCAGACACCCATTATTGATACTCTTGTTCTGAAAGTATGTATAAGAGACATGTATTTCTATTTCAAAGGGGTACTATGAAAATCATTTGGCGGGTGATCGGTTTTTGTGTTTTTGTTGCTTTCATGGTCGCGGGGGTAAGTGTCATACTCACCACTGCTCTTGCCCGATAGCTTGCCCCGCCCTACTGCATTGCACCACGAGCGCCGCGGGCATTTTCCGCACATGCGGAATATTCACGAATGCCAGCAACACCCCACCCCCACCGCAATGCACCCGTTTGAGCGGGTCATTATGGACATCCGGCGGCGTAAACGGCGGCGGTGGTGGGGATAGCGAGCTAAAAGCCCGCCACCTCATGCGCCTGTGGGGGCTATGTGTCGCGACCAGCGGGCGCACCCCCACCGTCCGGTGGGGTGCTGGCTGGCGCGTGGGTGGCTTGTGAGCCACCCATAGGGCGCACCCCAGAGCAAAAACGCCGTCTATCCCTGCGCAAAGCGGCGGCGGCGACTGGCGTTGATGTGAATACGGTTAGACGGGTGCAAGCGGCGATTGCGGCGATAGATGCGCAGGACACCGAACCGACCGCCTAGCGTTTTCGTGATACAGCCGATGATCTACATCCACCCCGAACGATGCCCCTAACCAGCGTCATTTTTTGTTGCCCAGAGCAACGGCGACACGCTGTGATAAAGTATTGCGCATAAAACACATTTCATGGTTGCCGCTGATAGGTTGAACCCAATGAGCAAAGACATCACATCACACAAGCTCTACGCTTATGTGGATGAAAGCGGGCTAGAAACTGAGGGGCGACTTTTTATTGTTGCCATTGCGGTAATCAACGGAGACCCTCAAAACGCAATCAAGCTATGTGAAGAAATTGAGACGATAAGCGGCAAGGGAAAAGTAAAATGGGGTAAAGCGAAACATGCCCAAAGGATGGATTACCTACGCCGTGTTTTCAGCGCCCCAGAGCTGCGCGGTCGGGTGTGCTATGCGATCTTTCGAGGGACAAAAGATTTTGACACCTCGACTATCGAAGGGATTACACTGGCAATTCATCACTTTGCCATCGCACCCAAATATAGCGCCACAATCTATATTGATGCCCTGAGTAAATCTAAGCGGCATGAATATGGGGCGCGACTGCGCAAAGCTGGCATTCAAACTCACAAGGTTCAAGGTATCGGCAAGGATGAAAGTAATGCCCTAATCAGGTTAACCGATGCTATAGCGGGCTTTGTTCGAGACGCAATTGACGGGGGAAGTATTGAGATCGTCGATCTGTTTAAGCAAGCTGGAAAAACCAATGCGCTGATTGAGATATAAAAACCAGCCGCTAAGGGCTGGCAGACGCTAGACGGTTTTTTACGCCGCCCGCCCCCATACGGAAGGCTTTCGCGCCGATTTGTATTTAGTCTATCACATAATTTCATCTTGAATAGACCCCCACGTAAACAGACGACCCCTAACACAATCGGTTTTTGCACGCACGTTCTCTTGTCGTGGGGGCAGATTCTGCATGGGGTACTCTTTGCACCGCATTCACCTTTTGAACGTGTTTGAGTGTCGTCATTTATTCGGCTGTTCACCCCCTATCGTGTTCACTTCACATTATTTTTGTTGCCCAGAGCCAACCATGCCAGTAGCTTAACCCTTCTGGGCAACCCACACGCCCCCAGAATATCCCCTGTTCGTGGGTGTCACCTCATGCCGGTTACAGATAGCGCAGGTGGCATAACGACCAATTTGGGGGCAATTTAGCTAAAGGGCTTGCGCGCGCTATATATGTTGCGTATACTTTTTATTATATTCGTTTTTCAGTGAGGGGCTTATGCAAATGGCAGCAGAGCTAACACCGTTGGCAGTGAAGCTTTTAGAGGCTTTACGCCAGTATGATGGATGGATGACCCGCGCTGAAATCGCGCGCGGCATTGGTCGGCAATCGGGCGTCTTGCAAGAATACGACCGCGTGCTGTTAGAGCAGCTATCAGCGGCGGGGTTGATCGAAATGTCAACCCGACCGCGTGGGGTTGCAAGCGTAGTGAATATTTATCGGGCTGTGAAATAAAAAGACGCCCGGCGCGCTGATGAGCGGCAATCTTGCCAGCGCGGGCGGACGCCCAAACTACATAACACGAAAAGGATCATAACACGATGACCGAACAAATCAAACAGCCCAGCGCGGCGGCTAAACTTGCTGCTGCTCATGAGGACATCCGGGCGGCGATTTACGCCGTGTTGCGTCAGCATGGTATCGAATACGGTCGAGTCAGTCCTCACGACCTGCTGGGCGGCGAATATCGTTTCGACGTTATCGTTCACGACCATGAGCAGCTTGACCCGCGCTATGTCGAGGTGTCACGCATTCCAGAACCAACCAACACCCACGAGGGGGACTAAGAACATGGCGAAACGAGCGAGTAGCACAACCGTGACCATGAAAACACAGGGGCTATTCTATTCGTTTGATGCTGGCAACGGGTCATGCAAAGGGATTAGCAATGAGCGGCAAGGCGATAACGCGATCAACTTTGCCCCTGTAATCGCCCCGATGACCAGCAAAAAGGCAATCAGCGGTGACGATGCCCGCCCCGGCTTCAGTCTGAAAGTAGATGATCAAATT
>Ga0163147_10005630_pt1 | contig 15122 bp, 7 predicted proteins | sample OliLakLV19MP6G1_FD_148597 | JGI IMG/M metagenome (GOLD analysis project Ga0163147, IMG submission 148597) | Freshwater microbial mat bacterial communities from Lake Vanda, McMurdo Dry Valleys, Antarctica- Oligotrophic Lake LV.19.MP6.G1 | ecosystem: Environmental > Aquatic > Freshwater > Lake >...
ACCCCGCGTTCCGTAGGAACGGTATCTTTGTAGAAACCGCCCCGCCAAACCCTGCGTTCCGTAGGAACGGTATCTTTGTATCACCTAAAAAATGGTTTTTCTTGCTTTAGACTTTTGACAAAACCTCCCGAAAAAAAACGGCTGTTTTCGCGAGATGCAAAAACAGCCGTTCCGTTTATTTTTCCCTCTTCCCTTTTCACTCAACTCAAGGTGCTACCTTCATCAGTTTGCCTGCCTCGCTGCCATCGCTTTCGCTGACGATCTCGTCGTGGGTGCGATAGCGAACGCCGTTGAGGAGTTTGACCAGTTCATCGCGAACGCCGTTGAATTGTTGCAGATCGGCGCCTTTCATCGGTTCCGGTTGCGGGAGGTTGAGGCGGGTATGGTCCACTTCGCGACCGTTTTTCCAGAAGCGGAAGCAGCAGTGCGGACCGGTAGCAAGGCCGGTGGAGCCGACATAGCCGATCGTCTGTCCCTGACAAACCGCCGTACCCGGGCGGAGGCCTTTGGCAAAGCCGCTCATGTGCAGGTATTGGGTCTGATAAGTGCCGTCGTGGCGGATCTTTATGAAGTTGCCATTGCCGCCTCTGCGGGTCGCTTCTACGACCGTACCCTGTGCGACCGCCATAATGGGCGTGCCGTGCGGCGCTGCGTAATCGGTGCCCAGATGGGCCCGGGTGTAGCCCAGGATGGGATGCAGGCGGTGCAGATTGAAGCGGCTGCTGATGCGGCTGAACTTGATGGGCGCCTTGAGGAAAGCCTTGCGCGCCGGGCGGCCGTCGTAATCGAAGTAGTCGGTCTTTTCGCCGGGTTTGAGGTAATTGAACGCGTAGGATTCTTTGCCTTCGCGCTCATAGACAGCGGCGAGGATTTTGCCGGTGCCGACCGGACGGCCTTCCACGTAGTGTTGTTCGAACACGACTTTAAAGCGGTCGCCTTGTTTTTGGTGGTAAAAATCTACCGAGGAGGACAACACGTCAATCATGCCATCGGCGAGTTGGTCATCCAGACCGTTATCGGTGAGCGCCTGCCAAAAATTGGTTTCGAGCACCCCGGATGCCGCCACCGTATCCGTGTTCACCGTTCGCTTCGTAATCTGAACGTTGAACGGTTCGGCGAGTTGAAAAACGGCGTATTCATAAGGGGAAGGCTCATAAACCATGAACTGGGGATTGGAGCCTTCCTGCGGAGCCAGAAAATGAAGTTTTAAACCTGCGCGCAGGGAATTGATGCTGAATTTATCGCGGCAATTTTCCACCAGTTTAGCAACCTGCGGATACGTCATGCCTTGTTCGATCAGTATATTGCCCAATATATCGCCTGAACGGAGTTGCGCTTCGGAGAGAGAGAAGTTGTTGAGGGCAAAACCCCAGCGCATTTTCTGAGGGACGAGGGGGAAAGCAGATATTTCGGAGCGACTGAACGCCAGACCCAGGGCTGGCCGGTATTGTGCAACGTAGACGGCTGCGGCAAAAAGGGCGACGGCGACGATTGCACTGGAGGTTATCAGGAGGGGTTTGCGTAAGCGTGTTTGTCGTAAGCGCCGCAACCAGAGCTGCGGCTTGCTGCTGTTTAAATTCACGTGTGTAAGGATGATTAAAAACGGTTTGGTAACAGGCGTTTTTCAGGGAGGCAGGGCAAATGTAGATTTTGTTATGGAAAACCAAAGAACCTAACCCATTTCCTGTAGAAAACTTTAACGCTTGTCTCCTGCACCGCATTGCTCACCACAAACGCCACCAATCCTGCTTAACATCCTGATTTACACCGCTATAAATACCTGATTCATTTACAACAACCTGCGTTTGAGTGGCATGGGCCGCCCGGCAGGCTTCCAACTGCCGTTTTGCTTCCGGTTGGGCGAGAATGGCCGCAACCTTCGATTTAAGCGCCCCACCCTTCTCCGGGTTCACCATCAGCACATAATTGGCAAAGCCCTGAATGCTTTCCAGAATCTGGCCTTTGCCAAATGCAGCGGCCCCGGCGCCCTGGGTTTCGATGCGGTGCAGGACAGCGCGAAATTGTTTGAGTTTGGCGCGGGACACATTGGGTTTTTCGTTCACCACCACCCCGGTCACCTCCTGGCGGCTGCCTTTGTGCATCACTTTGATCTTATCAGGGTGTAAAGTGAAGCCCTCGTTTTCAACAATCTGGCGGGCTTGCCAGAGGATGCGGTTCACATCGCGGGCGTCGCTGCCTTTTTTGGAAAAGGTTAGATCGTCAGCGTACCGGGTGTACGTCCAGCCCAGGCCTTTGACCATGCCTTCCAGGCGACGGTCCAGGCCCCAGCACAGGATATTGGTGATGGCCGGGCTGGTGGGTGCGCCTTGCGGCAGGTGGCGCTCCTGTTTGGTCACGTGGTATAATTGCCCGTCCAGCCGCACTTCATCCGTTTGCGGCTCGGTACAAATCAGTCCAAAAATAGTCGCCAACTGCTCGGAATAGCCCAATGCCATGAACACGCCCTTCACGCGGCGGTAAGAGATGGAGGGGAAAAAATCTTTCAAATCCATGTTGATCACCACCTGCGCGCCGACATGTGGCCGTGCATTGCTCACGATGGACCGCTGTAGTACAAAGCCGTGTGCCGCCTCATGCAGCAGCACTTTTTCGAGCAGTTGCTCCAATATCCAGTACTGGGCAGCCTTCAGGCGCGGCGCCGGAGCGGAGATTTCGCGAAAGCCGCCGGTTTTTTTGGCAACTTTAAACCGGTGGTAATGGCTGATACGCGACACGCGCTGGTCGTATGCCAGAAAGCGTAGTTCGTTGAGGGGTACTTTCATGGCTGCACCCAACTCCGATACGCCCGCAAAAACCGGCAATCCCAAAGTCTCCAACTGCACGACGTTGCTTTGTTTGTTCTGCAAACCGGCTGACACACCCGGACCCAGCCACTCGATGTCCTGTTGTTTCGCTTCCACCCAGGCGGCTGCTTTTTCGGCCCGGATGCGTTGACGGTGCTCTTTGGTCTCACTGCGCCGCGTTTTGGCTTCTGCCATGCGCTTTTGACGCATTTCCCGCAATATTTTCTTTTTGTTCCGGTAAATCGCCTGCCGCTCCAGCGCGCCCCGAAGTTCGGTCTCGAGCTGTTTCCGTTGTTCGCGCAGCGACTCGCTCAATTGGGGAATGCCTTCCGACACGTCCCAAAACCCGAGGCGTTTCATTTCGTGCAGGATGAACTCGTCGCGGCCGCCCAGTTCTTTGATTCGGCTGATGATTTCTTCGCGTGTCATAGGCTTGTGCAGACATCCTCATCAGCAGTTTGCACCTCAAATCCACTCGGATCCACTTTCAGTTCGGTCTCTTTATAGTCGCGTATTTTTTGAAATTCATGGTACAGTTTGGAAGAATAATCCACGTTGGTGGTGCCGCAGCGGAACGTGTCTACTTCCTTAAACACTTCGTAATTGCAGGCCAACTTGCCGTACACGCTTTCATCTTTGCTGAAACATTCAAAAAACAACTGGTCGGGATGTACAGTAATCACCGGGTCGAGCACCCAGGAGACGGACGGATCGTTTTTCCAGACATACTGCCGGTACTTATTCTGTGCCTCCCAGTAACTACGCATCAATTTTCCTTCTTCTTGCCGGATGCCGTCAATATCGGTGCATAGTTGTTTGATCTTTACTTCGAGGCGTTCTTTATTCCCCACCAGCGTGGCGATGTGTTCGCCCAGCATCAATTCCTCCTGCGTTTGCAGCCACTCGCGGTAAGCGGTTTTATCTTTTGGCACAAACCGCAGGTCCGACACGACCACCGCATTCAGGGCCGAAATGGCTTCCCGAAAAGGGATGTTTTGAGAGAGTTTCCCCAAAAAGTAGGTCGGCTGCCGCAACGTATCCGGTGCAAACTGCATCGTCGTCCCATTCAAACGATCGGTCACAGACGAGGACCCGGCAAATTTGTGATTGAAACGCATGGCGAAAGGGATGGACTTTGGACGGTGGACTTTGGACGGTGGACGGTGGACTAAAAAATATTTAAGTGAGCAGTTGAAGCACTCCAGGATATTTGTCCCGGACATCCCGCATCAACTCGATACAGCGGGTTTTGTCGGTCTGCACCGTTGTCAAGGATGCCCGTTCGAGGATTGCGGCTACCTCCTGCGCTGCTTGCTCCGAACGCAGGGCCGCGTGTTGCAGGAAATCGAATACCATTTCTTTGGCTTTCCGGTTTTTATTCACCTGCGCCAAAACCGTCGTGCAGAAGGACGATAATTTGTCCAGATATTCCGGGGTGTTGGCTGCGTATTGTTCCAAATAACGGGCTGCATAAGCCTGCATCTCCGGTTTGGGGTGCTGGCTGAGTTGCAGCAGGTAAGTGGGGCCGTCTTCCTCCCGCAGATAACGCCCGGCTAATTCCTGACCGAATACCTGCACGTCGGGTCTTCCGCTGTCGCAAATACGCATCAGCATCTCGAGCGTCCATTCCCGCGCTCCGAACTGTGTCCGAAAGTAGTCGAACGCAAACGCCCGGGTATCGTCCCAGTCGGATTCCAGCAACAAGACGGCATCTTCCCGCTCGTACTGCATCCGGGCGATATGGTCCGTAAACATGCGCTGGCTGACCTGCCGCACTGCCAGTAATTCGTGGTTGCCCATGCGAACGATGCTGCGCACGCTCAGGTGCTCTGCCGTCACATACTGCTGGATCAGGTAGGATGCCAGCGTATTGGCCGACACTTGCTGGGAATTGAGCAGCCGGAAGATTGTTTTTCGTTCTATTCTGGGCAGCCAAACAGCCAGATGCCCGACCAGCCACTCACGGATTTCTTCGTGTACACCTTCTACGGCTTCTTTGCGCAGCAACAAATTCAGACTGCTGCCCAGCAAACGTTCGGTAAAATCGGGATCCGAATCAATCAGTGAAATGGCAGTAGCATAGACTGCCGCCCGAATGGATGGATGTTCGTGTGCCAGATTTGCCAGCAACAGTTCGCGACGCGGTTGCGCGGAAGTTTGCAGCAACGCAATGCCTTGTTGTTGAATGGATCGAAACCGGCTGTCCAGCAAGCATTGCAGCGCTTCATCTGGCAACGCACCGGCCCGCTGCACCATTAAATCCGCACCCAACGCAGCGACCGTTTCCAGCGGATGTTGCAGCAATTGTTTCAAGAGGTCAAGGCTGAGGCCCGGCAGCAATGCGGTAGCCCAGGTTTTTAAAGCGGCAATTTGTTCCCCGGCAAGGGCTTCCGGAAGATCTGCGCCGGATTCTGTTTCCGGAGCCACGCCTTTGAGCGGTTCGAGGGCAAGCAGATAAGCCAGTATCCGCCCTAACAATGCGTGTTGTTGTGTTTCGCTGAGCAACCGCGCAATTTCGAGCATGGATTGCAGGGTTGGCACCCGGACATCCGCCGAATCGTGCGTCAGCAATTTATACACGAAGGCGGTTTCGCGGACGAACACGGAGAGGTTGGCGCGCAGCCAGTCATGCCCTTTTTGACGCACTTCGGCGTGGGGGTTGTCGAGCATCGCCAGCACCAGCTCGCGATCCGGTTGTTGGGGATCGAACCGGCGCTCCAGGAGATCCAGCGCAAACAAAGCGGTTGGCCGGTACCTGCGCTCCAGCATACGGCGCAACAGGGCGGTATCAAATCGGGCAGTCAGTTCGGCAGATTGGGGATGCGCTTTGAAACGCCGCAACGCAAAATCCTGTACGACAGTCGTTTGAGAGTCAGCCATCAGGTGAACGTATGCCTGTGGGCAGGCATCCCAAAGTTCCGGGTGCGCTTCCCAGTTTTTGTTGGATTGTTGATTGAATTGCGGCTCTGCAATGCCCCATTCCGTCCCTTGTGCATGCAATTGATACTGTGGGTGGGCCCCTTTCAGGACATAAAAAAAAGCGGGGTAATCGCTGTATTGCGGGAAGACCGTAGTGGTTGAATCCCATCGTTTCGCCTGTTCATTGTAGGTGTAGCGGGAAATACTGCGCTCTTTAGTCTGGTGCACAGCATCGTCCACAGCCAGCAGCAGGCCGGTCGCCATTTTCACATAAACATGACCCGGTTGTTCCAACGTACTCAACAACGTATTGAGGCTGCGCCGGATGAACCAGTTGCGCGTTTTATCGGAATAAGCCAGGCGGCTGTCGGCTTTGGCCAATTCCGTGCGCTGCTGCACCTTGTGTTGCTGTCCATCCAGCATCATCTCCACCGGCTCATCGCTTTGCACGGCCGCAAACTGCGCTTTCTCTGTTACAAACCGCTGCGTCAGTACGCCGAACAGTTCGGCATCCAGCCGCATTTCCGCCATTTTATAGAGATGGCGCAGGACTTTGAAAAAACCGGACTTGAAGGGAGCGTGTTGTGCAAACCAGAGGACCGCCGGTCGCAGGGAAGGGTCGTCTTCCGCTAAAGCATGCAGGTATTCAACAAACAAAAAGTGGCTTTTGGGGCGATTTTGCACATAGTCTTGTAAGGTGAGTAATAGGGCTGGTGTTTGTTTTTGTTTGATTTGATGTTGAAAAGAGGGCGGCAGTTTTTGGAGCAAATTTTCACGCCATGCAGCACATTCTCCGGATGAAAATACGACGCTGCATACATGATAAAGCAGGGCGTCGCCTTCTGATTCAGCCAATGCCGACAAAACGGGCTGAACAGGCGCTTTTTGAGAACTATCAGCCGTCATGCCACAACGGGCAATGGACCAAAGGGTACAGTAGCGGAGCATAACATCGCGCTCCTTATGGGATTTTTCCAGGATTTTTGCCAGGTCGGGCAGTGCTTCCGCAAGTTGCAGCACCCCTGCCCGCCACACGACCCGGCTGATGGACCAGTTTTTATCGGCCTGCGCTTTGGGGTTGCGGATATATAAGGCCAAATGCGCCAAAATAGCTTTGTTTCGAGCATTTTTGCCCTTTTTCGCCCGATTCTTTGGGGTACTTATTTCCTGGTGTTCGTAGGGTTGATATCCTTTTTTGGTTTTTCGTTCCACAAGGATTGAAAGACCTTGTCTGCTTCCTCGCGGCTGACCGGCGCTTCGGTTTTCACGATGGCTTGTAACGGGTTGCCCCGGCGGCCATACTCCACATGTACACTGAACAAGCCGTCCGCTTCCCGGCGCATTTCCAGGTGATACACTTTATGCGACTTCCCTTCCTGAAACTGCAAAAACACGCGCTGTTCCACACCATCCGCCAATAATGTATCCATGCCGCGCACCTCTAGTGCAGAGGGATCAAAAGCAGGTTCCGTATCGGTCTGGCCGCTCCATTTGCGAAGGAAACTGAAAAGGCGCATGGTGTACTATTTTCGGTGGACGATTGCATCTTTGCGCAGATACGTGACTTCAGGGCATCCGCACCGCGCTTTGATGTCACAAAGATGGCCACCCGGCAACGCAATCTATTTGCGTTGACAAAACTTTTTGTTGTGTCAAAAAATAAAAATCAACTCGCCCGCTTTCGCCGCATCCACGAACTGCTGTCGCTTCGAAAAGGCGTTGTTGTAAAACCAGACGAGTTTTGCCGGGCCTGCGTCATCAGCCGCCGTACCCTCGACAACGACCTGGCGTTCATGCGGGAGGAATACGAAGCACCTATTATCTGGGACAAACGGCTGCAAGGCTATTGCTACGAGCGACCATTCGACCTCACCGCACAAATTGCGCTGAACATGGACGATGTACACCGCCTGCATGTCGCGGTGGAAACCCTGGCGCAGTTCGAACACCTGGATGTATTCCGCGAGTTACGCGGCACGGTGGATAAGATCCGGAAAGGGGTAAGCGGTTGGGTGCGCAGCACGCCGGCGGCGAAATCCATTTTTTTTGAGCCCGTACAATATGCAGGCACCGAGTACCTGCCGGTGTTGTTGCAAGCCTTCGAAGAGCGGCGGCAAGTCACGTTCTCGTATCATTCATTTCATCAGAAAGAACAGCAGACCTGCTGTCTGGAACCTTATTGCATCCGCCAGCACGACCAGCGCTGGTACGCCGTGGGGCATTCGCCGCAATATGCTTATCTCAAACCGTTTGCCCTGGACCGCATCGTCAGCAAACCGGAGCTGACCAAAATCATTTTCGATCCGCCTCATTTCAATCCGGAGCAGTTTTTTCAGCACCTCTACGGGATGCATACGGAATCGGCAGAGCAGGCACAAAAAGTTGTACTGCTCTTTTCGCCCTTGCAGGCGCGGTATTTTTTGTCCAAACCTTTTCATCCCTACCAATTGATCGCAGAACAGGAAGATGGGAGCATCGAGGTACAGTTGAGTGTTTGTACTACGATCGAATTGATCCGAAAACTGGCCAGTTACGGGCATGAGGTGGAAGTGCTGGGCCCGGCCGAACTGCGGAGCACGATGCGTAGTTTTTTTGAGGAAGGGAGAAGGAAGTATACGGGCGGGTAAGAGCGTGTTTCGTGTTTCGTTTGGTGCCATGGCGATCAATTGAAGCGAAACACCCAACACGCCCAACAAAAAAGCCGCCCTCCCGAATTCGGAAGAGCGGCTCAGATTACAAAATAAGCGAGCTTATATCAGTTCTTAGTTGTTAGTTCTTAGTTCTTAGTTTGTCGTACTAACAACTAACAACCAGTAACTAATACCGTAACTATCCAGCCGCTTTGAAATGCTTTTTGCCATACGACCTCGGAGCGGTCAGAGGTTTGTAGAAAGGTAGCATTTCAATGTTTTCCTGACCTCGGAGAGGTCGAAGGTTTGCAGAAAATAGCGTTGAAACAAACGTTCGACCTCTCCGAGGTCGGGAATTAATGTCAACCCGATGCATTTCTACAAACCTTTGACCTCTCCGAGGTCGGAAATCCTAAGTATTTAGGAGCGGCCGGATAGTTATCTAATACCCACCAGTTTAACGCACCAGCAACAGCGGTTTCACCTCTGTTTTGTCGCCTGTTTCCACGCGCAGGTAGTAGGCGCCGGAAGCAAACGCGCCGGAGTTCCATTCGAAGGTCATGGCGCCGTCAATTTTGCCGTTGAACACGGTTTCCACTTCCTGGCCATAAGCATTCCAGATCACGATGCGGGCATCGGTAGCGGCTGGTGTTTCCACAGTGATATTCAGCAGGTTGCTGAACGGTTGTGGGAACGCACGCACTGCGAGTTCACTGGCAACTTTGACTGGCTCGTCGCGGTCTTCGATGTTCTCACCGTTGAAGTTGCCATCGCAACCAGCAGCGTAGATGGCCGCAGAGCCTCTGTCAGCCGTCGTTCCGAAGTCGTCGCTCGGCGAACCGGCGATGATGGTGCCTTTGTAAATATCAACTGCCGATCCGAAGTAATCGCGGTCGCCGCCGTTGGCCTCAAAGAACTTGCTGAGTTCTATCCACAGGCCGTTGTCCTGGCGATAGAAGAGGTACATGGCACCGGAGCGGAAGCCGCGCGGATCGTCATACCGTGCACCTGCTGCCAGGTAGCGGCCGTTGACTGCCATTGCGTAGCCCAACTGGTCGTTGGCCGTACCATCCAGTGCCCGTAGTTTGGCTGTCTGACCCCAGTTGGCAGCACCGCCCTGGTTTTGGTCGTACACATAGACCGAGCCGGAGTTGGTGCCTTTGTCGTCGTCCATATTGGCACCAACTGCCAGAGTCGTGCCACTCACGCTGACGCTTACACCGTAATTGTCGAGTGTATTGGCATCACCAGCCGTCAGTTTTTTACTTTGATTCCAGCTGTTGCCACCATTGAAGAGGTATACAGCACCGGCGTTCAGGCCTTTTTCGTCGTTGAGCGGTGCACCTACTGCGGCGACATTGCCGTCAAGGTCTACCGTCGTGCCAAACATGTCGCCCTCCTGGGTATCCGAACCCGTGAGCTTGATCACCTGACCCCATGCGTCAATACCACCCTGGTCTTTATTGAAGACATAAGCAGCACCTGCATTCAGGCCTTTTTCGTCGTTCATGCTCGCACCTACCAGTGCGAACTGGCCGCTGATGGCGACGCTCGCACCGAAGTTGTCGTCGGCAGCACCGCCAGTACCTTCCAAAGTGGTCACAAGTCCCCATTTGTTGGCACCGCCCTGATCTTTTTTGAACAGGAATGCTTTGCCTTCACCGGTAGCACCCACCACGGCCCAGTCGCCATGGATGGCAACGCTGGTACCAAACGCATCATCTGCGCCAATCGCAGCAGGAGCAAGTCTGGAGATTCTACCCCATTTGTTGTTACCACCCTGATTGCGTTGGAGGATATAGGCTGCGCCTGCACCCTGCGCTTCCCCTTTCGCGCCTACGATGGCGTAGTCACCCCAGATAGCGACGCTTGTACCATACACATCGCCCGTTTTGCCGTTGGCTTCAAAACTTTTTACGACCTGACCGAAGTCCTGGTCTTCGTCAATCAAGCCGTCGCAGTCGTCGTCCAGACCGTTGCAAATTTCAGGAGCAGCGATCACCGTGATGCGGAACATACAGCCCGACGTATTGCCTGCTGCATCCGTAGCGGTTGCCATGATCATGGTCACACCAATCGGATAGTAACCGTTGTCTGGCTGCGGCCATGCGGTCGAAACGACCGTTACACCCGGGCAGTTGTCCGTAGCAGTCACGGTGAAAGGCACCTGTGCGCCGCAGAAAGCAGCCGGGTCACTGTAAGCCGAGATATTAGCCGGGCAGTTGATGGTCGGTGGCTGGTAGTCGTTCACTTTCACCGTCATCGTGCAGGAGTTCGTATTGCCGTTTACATCCGTCACATTGAAGGTCACGACCGTCGTGCCGACCGGATACACACCGATTGCATTGTTGCTTTGCGCTGCGATGCCACAGTTATCGGTAACCAGCGAGGTGCCGATGAACGGAATGGCTGCAGAGCAGCGGTTCCAATCGTTGTTTTTCACAATGCTCGGAGGGCAAGTGATGTTCGGTTTTTGTGTGTCGCGCACGGTGATCGTAAAGCTGCAAGTAACGGAGTTACCCGCAGCATCCGTAGCGCGGTAGACGATTGTAGTCACGCCAACGGGGAAGAAAGATCCGCTCGCCATGCCGCTCACAAATGTGATCACCACGCCAGGGCAGTTGTCCGTAGCGGTGATGTTCGGGAAAGTGACGGGTGCGCCGCACTGGTTGTTGATGTTGTTCACCGTGATGTTGGCAGGACAGCCGATCACAGGGAATTGCGTGTCGTTTACCGTTACGGTGAACGAGCAGGTCGAGCTGTTGCCCGCAGCGTCCGTCACACGGAAGGTATTGGTTGTCGTACCGATCGGATAAAACGCACCGCTGGCAAGACCGCCGATTTGCGTCCGCACAGCACCAGGGCAGTTGTCGCTAAAGGTTGGCAATGTATAGGTCACCGTAGCGCCGCACTGACCAGGGTCATTCGAGCGCACTATGTTCGCCGGGCAAGTGATTGTAGGTGCCTGCGTGTCGTTCACCGTGACGGTGAAGCTACAAGTAGCCGTGTTGCCTGATGCGTCTGTGGCGCGCCATACGTTGGTTGTGACTCCTCTCGGGAAGGCTGCGCCGCTGGCGAGGCCGCTCTGGAGGCTGGTCGTCACGCCTGGGCAGTTATCAGTTGCAGTCACCGTGTAGGTCACCACTGCGCTGCACAGGTTCAGGTCAGTCGAGCGAACGATGTTCGCCGGGCAAGTAATCACCGGCAGTTCGTTGTCAATCACCATGACCGTGAAGGAACAAGTGGTGTTGTTACCGGAACCATCTGTGCTGCTGAACGAAACGGTCGTGATGCCTCTCGGGAAAGCCGAGCCATTGACCGGGCCTGCGGTTTGCACCAGGGTCGGTACATCGCAGTTGTCGCTGGTCACCACCGGCGTCCAGGTCACCACTGCGGTGCAAAGACCCGGGTTGGTGTTGGCCATGATGTTCTGAGGGCATCCGAGGTAAGGAGCCTGATCGTCAATGACTGTAATCGTGAAGCTACAGGTAGACGAGTTGCCAGCCTGGTCGGTAGCGCTGAATACCACTACGTTCACGCCACGCGGGAAAGCCGAGCCGGAAGGAAGGCCATCAATTTGCTGCGGGTTAGCAGAACCGGAACAAGCGTCCGGTGCTACTGAACAAATGAACGTAGCGATACCCGTACAAGTGTTCGGGTTGGTGCCTGTGCTCAGCGTCTGGTTGGCCGGGCAAGTGATGACTGGTGCGGTCACGTCTACTACTGTCACTTGTAGCGAGCAAGTGGCTGTGAAACCGGGACCGTCAGTAGCGGTCAGCACGATGGTGCTTTGGCCGTAAGGCAATGTTGCACCAATAGCCGGGCTTTGGGTCACAGTCGGGCTGCCGCAGTTGTCCAACGCGACGGCGAGCAGGCCGTAGTTGGCTGCTTGGATCGTGCAGGTAGCCGCATTGGCAGGTACGAATTGTTCTGCCGGACAAGTGATCGTCGGCGGGGTTCCGTCCACTGCGGAGATCTGGAAGGTGCAGGTACGGGAGTTGCCGGCGGCATCCGTGGCAATCATGGTAACGGAAGAAAAGCCAGGGACGATAGAGCCGGGAGCCGGGGACTGCGAAACCGTCACGGTGCTGCAGTTATCGTTCGCTACCACACCGCTTCTGTAATCGCCCAGTTGGGCTTCACAGTTGGCGTTGGTGGACAGTTGAATGTCCGGCGGGCAAGTCGTGATGATCGGAGCATCGTCGTCCGATACGATCACATTGAAGCCACAGGTAGATGAGTTGCCCGTAGCATCCGCAGCACGATATACATGGCTCGTCGTGCCGAGCGGGTACGTAGAGCCGCTGGCCAGGCCTGAAACCATGGTAACCGTAGCAGCAGAGCAGTTATCGGTCGCAGTTACAGAATAGGTGGCTACTGCGGAGCAGGCAGGCGCGGCGGTGCCGACCGTGATATTTGCCGGGCAAGTAATGCTCGGAGCATCGTCATCCGATACCACCACAGTGAAAATACATTCTGCCGTCAAACCAACCCCATCAGTGACGCGGAAGCGCACCTGGTTGTTGCCCAACGGGAAAGCCGAGCCGCTGGGCAGGCCGACCGTCTGGGTGAAAGAAGCCACCGTGCAGTTATCGTTGGGTGTCAGCGTCGGGAAATTGACAACTGCCGTACAGGCCGGTGCAGCGGTGCCAGCGGTCAGCGGTGCTGCCGGGCAACCGCCAATCGTCGGGAACACGCCGTCTGCTCTGCTGAATGTCCAGGTAGTACAGCCAGTCGCAGTACCTGCTCCGTTGCGTGGCTCAATGCGCCAGAAATAAGTACCAACGGCGAGGTTGCCGGCATTGTACGTGGTACCTGCCTGGTTAGAGGATACGAGTGGCGGGGTGTTGGTGGTGCCAAAATAAACATCGTACCCCGTGGCGCTCGCTGCCGCATTCCACGAGAGCGTGGTAGCGCCAGGGCAGCCGGAGCTGTTGTTCGCCGGAGCGATCAGGGTGGCGCAGCTCGGTGGTGCAACCACACTTACCAGGTAGTCTTCTGCTTCACCGAAGCTCTGGCTGCTGCAAGCATCAAATACAGAGGTGTTGAACACTAGCCGTACCCGCATCCGGGTCTGGCCGAACGTCGCAGTGACGGGAACAGCAATGCTGCCCGATATGGTCACACCATTGCCAGAGCCAATGAACTGATCTTCCGATGCGTCCACAAAGTCGCCGTCCTGGTTCCAGTCTACAAAAATGCGTACATTTTCTATACCACCGGGTCCAACCGTTACACTGATCGGGTTGGAGGAACCACGCACGAGGCTGGGAATTGGCAACCCTGTCAGGTATTGGGTATAGCCCAAACCATTTGTATTTGTGCAACCCGTAGTGCCTGTTGCCGGGTTGACCAATACACCAAAAGAGACCACATCAATCCGGTCGTCCAAACCGCAACCGGACGTGTACACGGGCGCACAATAACATTGTGTGGGTGCTGCTTGCGCTACAAAAAGAGGTGTCGAAGTAGCTGACAGCCCACTTGGGATACAGGTCACTATGTTTCGATACCAAGTGGCGACTGCTTGAGTCGTCGAATACGTGGAACCGATGGCGCCTGTGATATTGGTATAGGATACACCGTCTGACGAAGACTGCCATTGATAGCCGATACCGGTGCCTGCATTCGTCCCCGTGATGCCCAATGTAATGGCTGCATTGGAGCAAGCTGGGTTGATCGTGGATGTGGTGGCGCCAGCGCTCGGTGTTCCAACACAAGGCAGTGGCGGCAGCCAGGTGAACGTCAATCCTGAAACTGGAGCAGTAGCGGTGGTCACAAAAGTGCAACTGCTGGTGTTCGCAGTACCAGCAATGGTAGCGTTCCAATCGTGTGGAGCCACGGTCTGGCGGTTGTTGAAGTCGGTGGCTACCGTGCCACCCAGGCCCACTTGGGCCGTGCTGGACGTTGCGTTGTATACCATTGTGCCAAAGACCACTGCAACAGTCTGGCTCGATGCACTGCCGCCTGCTTCGTTGAGGCGAATCTGATAAGTCAGGTTTTGCCCGGTACCAGCGGTGCTGAACCGCTTGTAGTTCGTCCATTGTATCACACAGACCCGGTTCGGCGCGCTGCCGATGGTCTCCAGCCGCAAAGTAGCACCCACTTGGGCCTGCAGGTCAGCCGCCATACCTGCAACGCGGTTGCGCAGGGACGTTGGTGTGTTGATCGCTGTGGAGGAGAGCGGCGTGTAAGCACTGGTGGTGTTCATGTCCACCGATGGAGTCAGCGCCGATTGACCCAGGCAAATCCAGCCGTTGGTATTCACTGCCAGCCGGTCGAATGCAATCCCGTTGTAGTTGAATGTAAAACCGATCGGGAATCCTACCCCAGTGCTGGTCGTGCCACCGAGCGGCACCGCCGGGTCTACGAATCGCTGGTCATCGCTGCTCTCAGTGCCAAGTAGCGTACCGCCACTGATCGCTGTGTAAGTCCCTACTGCCTGGGAAAACGAATACTGGCTCACTTGGGCAAACATCCCGTTGAGCACAGTTACCATCCCCAAAATCAGCACCAAAGGTTTACACCTGGCGGTGGAGAAAAATTTTGTGAAAGTCCTCATGCGTGTTAAAAAATTTAAAAGTGAAGATTTTATAAAAATGATTTCAATGAGTGCCGAAGCACGAGTATAGGTGACGAATGAAAAAACACAATAAATTATGACAGACGCTGCCAGCCCGACTTGTCCGGTAAAATCGGAAAGAAGTCGAGGCTAAAGCCAGAGCGAGTCAATCTGGATCAGATAACTTGTGTAATCGGCCTAAAACGA
>Ga0163147_10005632_pt1 | contig 15115 bp, 18 predicted proteins | sample OliLakLV19MP6G1_FD_148597 | JGI IMG/M metagenome (GOLD analysis project Ga0163147, IMG submission 148597) | Freshwater microbial mat bacterial communities from Lake Vanda, McMurdo Dry Valleys, Antarctica- Oligotrophic Lake LV.19.MP6.G1 | ecosystem: Environmental > Aquatic > Freshwater > Lake >...
TTACCTCTGGAAAACTGCCAAACCTGCTCCGCTTGCGCGGGTAAAGTTTGCCTCGTCAAGGTTATCTCGGCTTGTTCTGCTCAACACACTGGCTTAGACCCTCAACCTGTTTAATGTTGAACGATAGCGCTACAGACTGGCACGCATCCGTAGGTATCATGACCGAAATAACGTAGCACCTTGCGGCACTCAGACTGGTCAACACGAGCATTTTCATGCTCCCGGTTTTAACCGGGGGTCGTTGACTGTTCAAACCTCACTGTAGGATTGTCTGAATTATATCCAAACGCTGCATAAACCCAACGTAGACATTCCCGATTGTTGTGATCATCGCACAAACCAGTTCCAAACCAAATTGAGACTTTTTGGGGACTTGCGGATAATGCAATTTTCGCATGAAATAGTAGCTAGTGTCCGTTCAGAATTTTGTGTGAGTTATGAAAACCGTCTTGCCCCAAGTTGAAGACATTATCGCCTTAAAGCGTGACCGTTTGGCACAGCGTCAAGCGCAAACCCCTATGAACGCTTTGCGGGCGCTGGCGGGGATGCAGCGGCGTCCTGAGCCTGTCCTCAGCACCGTCACCGACACGGTGATGATCTTCGGGCAAATTACACACTCACCCCTGAATTATGATCCGGTCACCATAGCGTTGTCCTACTGGAAAGCGGGCTTAGACGCCGTTTCCATGTTCACTGATGATACGGTTTACGAGGGGAGCGTTAACGACCTCACCTTGATCGCCCGTGCTGTCCCTGTTCCTACGATTAACCTTAACTACGTGTTTGACGAGTATCAAATTGTCGAGTCGCGTGCGGCGGGGGCATCTGCGCTGACTCTCTATGCCAGCCTGTTAGATCCTAATGCGCTGCGGACGCTCGCTTCAACCACGCTTCGCAACCGCATGACCGCGATCATTGATGTGACTGATGCGGAAGAACTGCATAACACGCTCGATTTTTGTCCCCCCGCAATTTCACTTGGCAAACGGAACGCCTCTGGCGATCTCGATGTGCGCTGGATGCACTATCTACGCTCGTTTGTGCCAGCCTGTACGCGGATTGTGATCTCAACTCCGCTGGCATCACTGGAAGAAGCAAAAGCAGTCGCGTTGATGCGTCCTCAAGCCGTGTTTGTTGAACCGCAGTTGATCCCGTCACTAGAGACGATACGCAGCATTTTCGCACAAAATTAATTCACCTCACCCCCCAGCCCCCTCTCCGAAAAGCGAGAGGGGGAGACAAAACGACTCGTTAAATCCCCTCTCCATGTGGAGAGGGGGTTTAAGGGTGAGGTTGAAAAGAGAAAACATAGCATCCGGGTTAAGTTTACAGTTCGGATGATAAAAACAATGGAGATGGTCAGTATGCGCGTTCGTCGTGCGCTGTTATTCATGCCCGGTGACAGCCGTGCCAAAATCGAAAAAGGGGCGGCGCTCGGCGTTGATTCCGTGATCATGGATTTAGAAGACGGAGTCGCGCTCAACAACAAGCCCGCCGCCCGCGAAACGATTGCCGCCGCGCTGCGCGAAGTCGATTTTCACAGAACAGAAAAACTCGTGCGAATCAACCCCGTCGGCGGCGAATTTTACGGGGATGACCTCATGGCGACGGTGGGCGCACGTCCCGACGGCTATGTGCTGCCCAAAGTCGAATCACCAGCGCAAATTCAACTCGTCTCCGAATGGCTGTACATGGCGGAAAACGAACATGGCATTCCACAGGGGAGCATTCCGCTGCTGGCGATCATCGAGTCGGCGCGAGGGATCGTGAATCTGCGCGAGATTGCGGGTGCTGATCCGCGTTTGGTCGGGTTGATCTTCGGCGCGGAAGATTTAGCAGGGGATATAGGCGCAATCCGCACGCCCGACGGTTGGGAAATCTTTTACGCACGGAGCGCCGTCGTCACCTATGCAAAGGCGTTCGGCTTACAGGCAATTGACACGGTTTACCTCAAGTTGGATGACAGCGCGGGGTTGATCCATGAGACTCGCCGCATCCTCGACATGGGTTACACGGGCAAGCTGGCGATTCACCCGCGTCAGGTTTCCGTGATTCAGGATGTATTCACGCCTACGGCTGAGGAAATCGCCGCCGCCCGGCGTTTGATCGAGGCGCATAACGCACATCAAACAGTGGGGACGGGCGCGTTTCAGTTGGATGGTAAAATGGTCGATATGCCGATCATTCGCGCCGCGCAAACCGTCCTCGCACGGGCATCACATACAGGCTAAGCTCGACTTTGCACGCCTCGTCCCTACAAATATCATGTACAACTTTCTCATCTTTACGATTTTCGGATTGACGAAGAATGAAGAGATTGTGTCACCTTAACACAATCTTTATAAATGTTGAGGTATTGTAAAGATATGTTAGGAAATCAATTAGATGAGCAAGTAGAGCAACATGACGTTTTTTGCAGGGTTGTACGGCGAAATTCACAAGAACGAGGCGCGGCGCTGGTTTAATTCATTACGACGGCACATACGGGAAAACGAACAACCTGTTTACGCCATCGTTGATCTTTACCATGTGAGTTTCATTGGAACGACGGCACGATTGCAGTTTGCCGATGCCACGCGCTTACCTGAAGTCAAAAGTTTATTGTTCGTTGCCAGCGAACCCCATATGCTGCAAGCCATCCGTATGATCGGGATGCTTGGGGAACGCGGAACTACCCACGCTTTTAATTCCCTCGATGACGCACGCCAATTTGTTGACACTCAAATGAACGCCGAAACCACGACGGTTTAGCAGTCGTATAAGAAATGTGCTAGAGCATCTTGACGAAAAGGTCATTTTTTGCTATATTTTGGGTATTGGTTTAGCACTCGACAGACTAGAGTGCTAAAACCCCTTTCAGAAGCGTCTTGAAAAAGGAGATACCATTTATGGCTCTCAACATTCGTCCGTTGGCGGATCGTATCATTGTTGAACCGGTTGAACAAGAGGAAACCATCGCGGGCGGAATGCTCATTCTGCCTGAAACTGCGAAGGAAAAACCTCAGCAAGGCATGGTTTTGGCGGCAGGCGCAGGTCGGCGCGATGAAGATGGTGAACGTATCGACATGGATGTCAAAGTCGGTGATCGCGTGCTGTTCGCTAAGTATGCGGGTACCGAAATTAAGCTGGACGGCAAGAAACTGCTGATCATGAAGGAAGGCGACATTCTCGGCATCGTCGAATAATTTTCGGCGTGCTGGAGCAATGTCGTTTTTTTGACCACCTGTTAAACGAATAAAAGAATGAAATAGGGGAGATAACCTATGCCTGCAAAGCAATTACTGTTCCGCGACGAGGCTCGTCGTGGTCTGCAACGTGGTGTTGATAAATTGGCGGAAGCCGTAGCGACGACGCTGGGTCCTAAGGGACGTAACGTTGCGCTAGACAAGAAATTTGGCGCACCGACTGTTACGCATGATGGTGTGACGGTTGCCAAAGAAATTGAACTGGAAGACCCATACGAAAACATGGGCGCTCAACTTCTGAAGGAAGCAGCGACCAAGACCAATGACATCGCGGGCGACGGTACCACAACGGCGACTGTTCTGGCTCAGGCGATTGTCAATGAAGGTCTGAAGAACGTAGCGGCGGGTGCGAACCCCATGCTGCTCAAGCGTGGCATTATGGCAGCGGCGGAATGCATCGCCTCGAACATCAAGAGCCAAGCTATCCAGATCAGCACGAAAGAAGAAATCGCCAATGTTGCCAGCGTTTCGGCACAAGATTTCGAAATCGGCAACCTGATCGCAGAAGTTATGGATAAAGTCGGTAAGGACGGCGTGGTCACTGTTGAAGAATCACGCGGTCTAGAATTTGAAACCGAATACGTTGAAGGTATGCAGTTTGATCGCGGCTACATCAGCGCGTACTTCATCACCAGCGCCGACGCAATGGAAGCTGTGATCGAAGAACCGTATATCCTCATCTACGAGAAGAAGATCAGCGCAGCACAGGACATTGTTCCTCTGCTCGAAAAGTTGGTTCAAATCGGCAAGCGTGATGTGGTCATCATCTCGGAAGACGTTGACGGTGAAGCTCTGGCGACGCTCGTGCTGAACAAGCTGCGCGGTATGCTGAACGTCCTCGCCATCAAAGCCCCCGGCTTCGGTGATCGCCGCAAGGCGATGCTGCGTGACATTGCCATCCTCACAGGCGGCACGGTCATCAGCGAAGAAACAGGTCGCAAGCTGGAAACCGTCACCCTGCAAGACCTCGGTCGTGCAGCGAAGGTTCAGTCGACCAAAGATGACACGGTCATCGTGGACGGCGCTGGCGACGAGAAGTTGATCAAGGGTCGCATCGAAGAAATCCGCAAGGAAATCGAACTTAGCACCAGCGACTATGACCGCGAAAAACTGCAAGAACGTTTGGCGAAGTTGTCCGGCGGCGTCGCGGTGATCCGCGTCGGTGCAGCAACCGAAACCGAACTCAAGGAAAAGAAACATCGCGTGGAAGACGCTCTCAGCGCCACCCGTGCGGCTGTTGAAGAAGGTATCGTCCCCGGTGGCGGTGTTGCCCTCGTGAACGCGGTCCCCGCGCTCGATGGTTTGCGCTTTGACACCGAAGACGAAAACACCGGTGTGCAGATTGTTCGCCGTGCGTTGGAAGTGCCTATGAAGAAGATTGTTGCGAATGCCGGGATTGACGGCGCGGTGGTCCTTCAAGAAGTGCGCCGCCAGCAAAAGGAACAGAACAATCCGAACATCGGCTACAACGTCATGACCAACCTGTATGGCGACATGATTGTGGCGGGCATTCCTGACCCTGCAAAAGTGACTCGTGGTGCGGTTGAAAACGCGGCGTCTATCGCCTCGATGATCCTGACGACAGAAGTCTTGATCACCGATGTGCCGGAGAAGGGCAACTCTGCTCCTCCTCAGATGCCTGAGTACTAACCAAAAGTCGGTTAGAAATTTGAAGGGCGATCCCATGCGGGATCGCCCTTTTTGATTCCTGCCATCGACTGCGGAGAAAGTGCTATACTAGAAACTAGGCTGTGTTGATGTGGGAATGAGTATGCAGAGTCAAAAAATAGATACAGCAAAACTAGGGGAATTAATCCTCTATATCGCTTCCAAGAGTCAGGACGATCCGGCGTTTGGTACTGCCAAGCTGAATAAAATCCTGTTCACTGTTGATTTCTTTACCTACGGTATCCTAGGGCATTCGCTCACCAATGCAACGTATATTCGCTTGGAATACAGTCCCTCTCCACGCGAGTTAAACGATGTTCGAGATCAACTTATAAGCGAGGGACGCGCTGCCGTTCAAACCGGTTCGTATATCGGGAAACCGCAAAAACGCCTTGTCGCGCTTGCTGCGCCGGATATGTCGCTGTTTAGCGCCGAAGAACGCGCTTTGGTTGATGATCTGATTCACGAATTGAAACCGCTCAACGCGACACAATTCAGCACATGGACACATACGCTCAGCCCTTGGTTGTCGGCAACGGATTACGAGGAAATCCCCTATAACACGGTGTTCGTCATGAAAAACGAACCTGCCAGCCGCGAAGCGATGATTTGGGCAATCAACCGCCTTGAGGAGTTACGCGAATCTGGTGAGCTACCTTAGAACTGTCGTCGAAGAACCACGTTTCACACAAGATGTTGATCGTTTTCGAGAGAAATATCCTCGTATTGATGAGGTTCATGAGGCGCTGACATGGGATTTGGCGCGGCGTCCAAGTGGTGGAACGCCACTCGATAAATTTCCTGACTATCGTGTATATACAACTACTGAAATTGGAGATACGCCCGCATTTTGGGTTTTATACTCCTTTGATGAATACAAAGTGTATTTGATGTCTATTGAACCTGTTCGATCAACGAGCGATGATTAGAAATCATGAGAAGGCGATCTCAAACGAGATCGCTTTTTGATTCGGAAAAGACCCTCACCACAGAGAACAGAGAGTTCACAGAGAAAAATGCTATGATAAGGACAGAGTGATGAAAGGTTGAGAGCTATGGCGTTGACATTAGCTGAGACTATAACAATTCCACTGGGGTTACAAAACAACATTATCTATATGGCGAATACGCGCATCCCCATTGATACAGTGATTGCACGCTATCGTCAGGGGTACACGCCCGAACAAATCATTGAGGGCTTCCCGACCCTGAAATTAGCCGATGTGTATTTTGCAATTGGCTATTACTGGGAACATCAGGCAGAAATGGATGAGTATCTGCGTGAACGGGCAGAACGGGCAGAAAAACAGCGTCAAGAAGATGAGCGGCGTAATCCAACAGATGGGCTTCGAGAGAAATTGATGAAACGGCTTGAGGAAAAGAAGCAGCTATCAAAATGATACGCTTCCTTGCCGACGAAAATTTTGACAACACAATTTTACGGGGTGTCCGGCACAAATTTCCAGAATTCGATGTGACCCGCGTACAGGATACGGAAATCTATCAAGCCGCTGATCCGATTGTGTTGGAGTGGGCAGCAGAACATGATTGTGTTTTGCTTACTCATGACACAGAGACAATGGTCGGTTTTGCATATGAGCGCATTGCAACCGGATTGCCGATGCCCGGCGTAGTTCGTGTTCCAGATTATTTATCTATCGGTCAGGCAGTTGACAATATTGTCTTGATCGCTGGCGCAAGCGATCCCGATGAGTGGGAAAACAAAGTAACACATTTGCCTTTGCGTTAGGGACTGTAGCTATGCAGCAGATTATCACCATAGGCGGCGAGAATTGGATGTCAGAGCCGGACAACCTCACCCTAGATCGCTACCTCATTCAGCAAACGGACGTTGAGCGTCCGAAGGTGTGTTTTTTAGGTCAAGCAAGCGGGGAATCGCCCGATTATGTGATCAACTTTTACAAGATGTTCACGGCGCTGAACTGCATCCCCTCGCATTTGTCGCTGTTTAAGCCGCACACCGCCGATGTTGAAGGTTTTTTGATGAGCCAAAACGTGATCTACGTGGGTGGCGGCAACACAAAATCCATGCTGGCGCTGTGGCGTGAATGGGGACTAGATCGCATTTTGCGACAGGCAGCCGACGCGGGAACAGTGCTGGCGGGAGTGAGCGCGGGCGCGATTTGCTGGTTTGAGCAGGGACTCACGGATTCAATTCCCGGCAAGCTGACTCTGCTGCCGTGTTTGGGTTATTTGAAAGGCGCATGTTCGCCGCATTACGACGGGGAAGTGAATCGGCGTCCGTCGTATCAAACATTGATCGGGGCGGGCGAAATGGTCACGGGTGTCGCGTTTGACGATAACGCGGCGGGTCATTACATCAATGGCGAACTGGTGCGCGTGGTCAGTTCGCGCCCGAACGCAAAAGGCTATCGCGTTGAACGAACGAGCGAAGGAGTCAAAGAGACGGTACTGGAGACTTGCCATGAGTGCAATTAATGTGCGTTTGCCCGACTCCCTTCACGAGGCGGTGCGGGAACTTGCCAAACAAGACAATATTTCGATCAATATGTTTATCACGCTTGCTGTTGCCGAGAAGATTTCTGCCCTCAAGACGTTGGATTATTTGGAAGAACGGGCGAAACGTGGCGGTCGAGAGAAGTTTGAAGCGGTACTCGCTAAAATCCCTCATGTCGAACCTGAAGAATATGATCGACTCGACTAGGTAATGGGCGATCCCACATGGGATCGCCCGTTTTTGCTAATCGCTAACCGCTAACCGCTAATCGCTCACCCTACGCCATCGGTTTGCTGTGTTCGAGCAAAAGCAACTCGCTGCGGCGGCGCAAATAGCTGCGCGGCACAGAGGGCGGATTCTCCTCAAAGTAGCTGATAATCTGTTCGAGGTAATCGCGGGTGGGCGTGTAGGTCATGCCGAGATCGGCTTTGCTGCGCGTGTTGTCGAGTTCGCTCATCCAGCGTTCGCTAAACGGAGAGCAGTCGGGCAGAAAGCCATTCGCTTCCAGTAGATCACGCTTGAGGCGGACGAGATGCGCGGGGACTCCCATAATATCGCCAGCGATGCCGAGAAATTCTTCCAGCGAGAGCGTCTCATCTTGCGAGATATTGTAGACCTCCCCTTTACCCTTGCCTGTCTCGATAAGCAGCAGTATGGCGCGAATCACATCGCCGCCGTAGATGTGGCGTAACGGGAAATTCGGCGTAGAGGGCGCGAGGATCGGGCTGCCGTCACCCAATCGCAGCATGTAGTTATAGAAGCGGCTAAAGTGATCGCGTTCGCTGTTGACCATCGGCAAGCGCAGCGACGTATACGGGAAATGGTTCGTTTCCCATGCCTTGCGAAGCGTATCCTCAACGTGACGTTTGTCCATGCCGTAAAGCCATTCTTCGTAACCAAAAGTGTTTGGTTTAGGCGCGGGCATCAACCGACCTTCGTAATCGTCCTCTTTGAAGGGACGCGGCGCACCTTCACGCACTAAATAAACCTGTCCACTGCTTAAGAAAATATATTGTCCGACGCGCCCTTTGAGCAGCGCGGCGATGTCTTCAGCTTCTTCCTTCTTGTACAGCGCGTTATCGACCACGATGTCAAAGGTTTTGCCGTCAATGGCACGGGCAAGCTGATTCTTTTTCGTTCGATCACCCCGCAAACGCTCGACTTCATCAGGGAGTTCGTCCCGTGTTAATCCACGATTGAACACCGTCACCCGATGTCCTAACGTTACCAATTGATGCACCAGTAAGTGTCCGAGGTTGCGTGTGCCGCCAATCACAAGAATATTCATACGAGTCATGGGCGCGTCTGTGCGCCGATCCCTTTCACCAACCAACAAGAGTTTATCAACTATACCATTGGACAGGGTTTGCGCGAACCACTGACGTTAATATAGGTGGTGGTGAACATGAGAATCGGACAGGGTGTGCCTTGTCCCTACAAAGGAAAACACATGCGTTATCAACTACTCGGTAAAAGTGGGCTTCGCGTTTCGGAATTGTGTCTCGGCACGATGACCTTTGGTGATACATGGGGATGGGGCGCGACCAAAGAAACCAGCCGCACGATGTTTGACCTGTTCGCAGAGGCGGGCGGCAACTACATCGACACGTCGGTGAATTACACCGATGGCAGCGCCGAACTGCTGCTCGGCGAGTTTTTGCAGGGGCAGCGCGACAAGTTTGTGATCTGCACGAAATACACGCTCACACGTCCCGACTCGGTTGACCCGAATTCGGGCGGGAACAGCCGCAAGAACATGATGAAGTCTGTCGAAAAGAGTTTGCGTCAACTGCAAACGGACAGCATTGATGTGTACTATTTGCACATGTGGGATTACATGACGCCCATTGAAGAAGTGATGCGCGGGCTAGATGATCTCGTGTCACAGGGGAAAGTTCAGTATGTGGCGATTTCCGACTCGCCCGCTTACATCGTGTCGGCGGCGAATATGCTGGCGGAACTGCGCGGATGGTCACGCTTTATCGGCTTGCAAATCCCCTACTCGCTGCTAGATCGCGCTGTAGAGCGTGATCTGCTGCCCATGTCGCGCTACTGGGATATGGCGGTCATGCCCTGGGGCTTGCTGGAAGCGGGCATTTTGACGGGTAAATTTCTGAATCAGGTGACAGAACCCACCCGCGTCAACCCACAAGAAGTTAAGTTGAGCGAAAAGGCGCTCAATGTGGTGAAAGAAGTACAGGCGATCTCGTTGGAAACGGGACGCCCCATGTCACAGGTGGCGATCAATTGGGTGAGGCAGCAAACCCACAAGGCGCAGATCATCCCGATCATCGGGGCGCGAACCGAAGCACAGTTACGCGATAACCTTGCCGTGATCGAATGGTCGCTCACACAGGAACAATTGGATCGGCTGGAGAAGGTCAGCGCGATTGATATGGGCTTCCCCTATGGGTTCAACTACGCGAATCAGTATGCTTACGGGGCAACGTTCGATAAGATCGATAATCATCATCGGGGACAGATTTTGAAATATTGAGCGTTTAGTTCACTGTCCCACCTTCACGATACAGCGAAGGTGGGACAGTGAAAAATACATGTATATGTGAATTGAGATGTAATTTCTTGGTTTTATCTTTAATGTTTATACAGCGCGTAATTTGTTTATGAGAATGCATGTGTATACTTAAACGCAAGTGTAAATTGCAACTACTTCATAAAAAGGGGAAAACGTCGTGGCGACACCGAACGCATCTGAGATGGAACGCGCAATGGCACGCTCCAAAAGCTATGTCTCTTCCGCCATTATCACCTTAATTGCATATGCTGTTTTCTGGCTTCCCGGCGTTATTTTCAACATCATGTACTTGAATGAAGCACGTCGCAACCAGAAGATTGCCGGTCAAAGTTTGCCGGGTGTTGGCTGCCTGTGGATTTTGCTCATTATCAATGTGGTATGGGTTGGCGGTCTGTGCTTGCTGCTTACGGGCGGTGCCGGGCTTTCGGCGATGGGCGGGCGTTAGTCGTTCGTATATAAAAGCAAACCGCCGAGTATTATTACCCGGCGGTTTTTGTTGCGTCTCCACCAGCACAGAAGCGGTTAGACGGGTGCGTAGATTCGGAAATTACCGCTCAGTTGCAGCAGCGCCATCAATTGTAACAAGCCATCGTAGTAGCGATATTGACCCGTTGGCGTCGGCGTGTCCCAGAATTCCTCGATAAAGTCCCATGCGATAACGTCATTTGATGCAAGTGCCGCTACCGCGTTCATAGCGATCAATCCGCCAGCGCGGTGTTGATTGCCAGCGGGTGTCCCGTCAATTTGAAATTGGCTGGTGTAGCGACCAATGCCTAGATTGTGAAAAAATGACAGGTAGCGATTGGTTTGCTCAATTTGCCAACTATCGGCGGCAAACCATGCGTAATCCATCGCCACCATCATGGCAGAGCGCCACGAATCGGCGTAGAAAACCTCGCTGTAACTATCCCAAATCTTAGGATCACCATCAAACTCGGTGTAATTCGACATCAACCCTGTGTCGGGATGCGCGGCATTACGCCAGTGCTGTCGTGCGGCTTCGGCGGCGGCTACCCAGAACTCGTTGTCTTGATCTGCCCACCGCGCCCACAATTCATAGTAGTGCGGCGCTTGATAGGACGGATCGGTAAACTCGCTGACAGGACCTTTAGTCGGCACGAAAACAACCAGGTTAGTTTCGGCATCAAACAGGGTGGTTGCTAAACGGGTATCCGCATGGAGCATCGTATTTAAGATGGCGTTTGCCTGTGCCTGATAGTCGTAAATGCCTTCGCCATTCCCCCAACGGGCGGCGGCAAAAAACAGGGCTGTAGTAAACCAGATTTCACCATCTGATGCCGGATTCGCAGAAAGGCAAGTGCCGTCTGCGCGGGCGTGCCAGCAAAAATACCCTGCATAGGCGCCCTCTGTGTGATGCATGTAGGTATGCGCCCATGTCCACAGGCGGTTAAATTCTTCCTGCTTATCAAGCTGAACGGCGATCATCATGCCGTAAGACATGCCCTCAGAGCGAATGTCCCCGCTGTTGATGTCTTCGATGTACGCCATGTCGTCGCCAACGGGATAATAAACGCGCTCAGTGGCGTCATCGCCATAGAAAAGCTGCTGAAAGGTGCTGTCAATACGTGCTTGAATTTCGTCCTCAGATAGCCCCCATTCTGCCAGCAGATTGCGATACTCACCCGTGAAGAACGCGCCTTCTTCGGGTGGCTGTGGGGGTTCGGGGGCTTGGGCAGAGGTGGCATGTACAGATAGCAGAAACAAGGTAAGGGTGAGCAAAAAACTGATTTTCAACATACTCTTATAACCTGATGATAAACTTACAAGCGTTTGCAATCAAGCAAGTCTAAGTCTACCATAAATAAAAGAAGAGCGCCGAACATTGCTGTCCGGCGCTCTTTTGTTGCGTCTCTGGGAGCTAACCCCTATTGTCTAGGGAACGCCCGCTAGAGGAGGCAGGGCGTCTAGGGGGTAGCCCCCTTATGACTGCGATAACCCACGTAATCACCTCCTAGTATGCTATACCATCGATACTGAACAGTATAAACCCAATTTTGAAAAGGTCAAGAGGGTTCAGGTCAGACAAAGATTAGAGATTTTCAATCGCCATACACGATCTCATCCGTGATGACCACTTCAAACGCATCACCGGGAACGGTTTTCAGTTGATTCAGGTCGTCGTCATCCCAACGCGAATCGGTTGCGCCGCTGATGAACCAGCTTGTGCCGTTGTCCGCCACGATCATGCCGTAGGTTTGCAGCGCCTCTAAGATAATGAGCGACATACCCTCAAATTCGGTCACATCAAAATCGGCACGCAGACGCAAGCGCAAGCCCATGGGCGGTAAATTAGAATCGGTGTTGTCAGAGGCGAAATGCACCGCCGGATGAATGTAGGCGCGTTGGGACTCGCTGACGGTGAAGCGCAAGGCATGGTTGATCGCGCCCGCTTCGATCTCGTCATAGCGGACGAGTCCGGGAAAGATCGGCAGTCCGGCGGCGTCGGCAGATGTCCATCCTTCGGGGCGTAGCTCGTTGGACAGCAGATTGAACACCGCGCCAGATGATGCGTCCCAGCCATCCCCGTTCCATTCGGCGTTGTAGAGTTCATAGAGCATACAGTTTTCGCCATCCACCGCGATTACATGGCGATCACCGCCCGCCTCTACAGGCGCATCTTCGGGGATCGGGTAGGGTCCCGGGTCACTCTCGTCGCCGTAATCCGTAAAGGTGATTTCGACGGGCGTTTGATCGCCGTCTACCTCAATGTAGGGGATGCCGTAATCGGGGTCTTCGCCAAAATCGGCATGGAGATATTCGTCACCTTCCGCGCTGATGCTGGCAATGTAATCGTCCGAATTGGGATCGACGGGGTAGTCTGAAATATCGGTGTTCCACGCATTATCCGGTGGGAAAACCGGACAATCGCCGATCATGGGGCTTTCGTCCTGTGCGGAAACGCCAAAGGCACATAGAACGATGGCAAACAGCAAAATCAAACGCATACTCTCTCCCTTACGGAAACCGGATCATGCTATCATTTAACTACACAACCCTTGTCACTGCCAACCGATTTGATCCGCAATGAGAGAAATTTTATGACCAATCCGCATAATGATGACGTAGACAAGCGCGGCAAACTTGAAGAAAATATGTTTGATTACCAGATCACGAAGGATAAGCGGGTGCTATTGTTCTGGTACGGCAAACACATCAAGACGCTGGCGGGGAAAGAAGCACAGAAGTTCATCGACAAGATCGATCAGCTTGATGAGGTTGAAGCGCAGTTATTGCTGGCAAAAGTGACGGGCAACTTTAAGCACGGTAACGAACGCCACGATCCCTAAGCCTGACGCTGCGACTCCAGCCGCGCACGCCACGCCGCCACCGAGTCGAGCAGTGCCGCCACTTGGTCAGACGGGATGAGGCTTGGAAAAGACAGCGCATCTACCCGATAAGCATTTTTCTCGAAGATTTGACGCCCGATGGTTTTGGAACGATAAGCAGATTCGTAGGCGGCTTGCGGCTCAACGGGCAAAACTTGTTCCCGCAACGGCACAGCGAGTCGCTTCAACGGTTCGTGAAATAACATGGGGATGATACGCGCCGCCGCGCCGGGCAGGTAGACCGCGTAATGATAAGCGATGTGCTTCAGAAGCTGGCGAGAGATCATATGGGTATAGGAACGGGTGACATCAATCTCTACGATGTTGATCCCACGCTCCCATAGTTCTTTGCGCTTGGCGCGGTAAAAGTTGAGTTCGTCCTGCTTGGTTTTGTTGCCGGGCGAGATGATCTCGATGATGGTGATGAGTTCGCCCGTTTCATTATTAAAAATCGTGATGCCTTCCAGATCAGGGGCATCAACATCGGTCTCAATGCCCGGTTCGGCGGCGATGGCAGCGGCGGCAGTCACATAATCCCATTGATGCGGCGGTTCAGGCTGCGGCGGAGAGAAAACGAAGATGTCCGGTTTTCCACCGCGCATAATTTGCAGACTGGTTTCTGTGCCAACGTAATACCCAAGCTGACGAATCGGGCGGTGCAGTTGGTTCACAAGATCGTTGATCATGCCGCTGTGAATCTGGTTGAAGAAATGATCATCTTCTGACCAAGGATCGACTCGTCCCGGAAAGGGACCCTCATCTTCTACATCTAAATACGCATCTGAGTACATTAGGTTTGCGACTCCCCGCTACGCGCCTCGAACACGGCTTCGGCGGCACGCATTAAGGCTTCGCGGCGACCTTCGCTGATGCCCTTGCTCAACAGGTATCGATCCAACAGTTCGGGGTCGGTCAAGCCTTCGGGAGAGCCGCCCAAACGCGCCCGCGTCGGCTGTTCGATTTCTTTGCGGATCGCGGCAATGCTGTTGACGCCCGCATGACGTAACGCATCGCGCACTAAGCCTTCGTTGAAACGCGCCTCGGTGATCGGCGTGAGGTCAACGATCACGCGCACAACCGAGTCGGCTAAATCAATGCGTTCTTCAATCTGCTCGATCAAATCGCCTGTGGGATCATCACTCTGGCGTAGGTCAGCGCGGACGGTGACGAAAGGTCGCGCCTTGACTTTTTGAAATTTCCACGACGCTTTGCCGCGTTCGACTTCGACCCAGCAGAAGCCTTTCGGGTCGTGTTCCTCGCCAAAATCGATTCGTTCTAGCGATCCGCTGTAGACGACGGGCGGCAACCCTTCGCGCCCTTCGGTGATATTCTGGTGTTTGTGGATGTGACCCAACGCCACGTAATCCCAACGCGGATCGGCAATGTCCGACGGCATGACTTCAATATCGCGCCCCAACATGATCCCGCGTTCGCTGCCAAACGACGCACCGTTGACCGTGAAATGTCCGGTGAGGATGCGCGGTAGATCATACTGCGCGGCTTCGGCGGCAAGGTTATTGAGGATCGCCGTGAGTTCACGCTGCAACAGGTGATCGGTTTCGGCAATCGTCAAGCCGCCTGTCTCCACTTCTTCGAGCAAGCGGGATCGAATCGGGTAGGGAGCAGCGCCCACCACCACTGATCCGCGTTTGGTCTCGATGACGTTAACGGCGTAATCATCGGCAAGCCACACGTTCGGCACGGCAAGCGTATCGTAAATTTCGATGCTCGACGCCTTAAGCGTGGTCGGCGGCAGGTCGTGATTGCCCACCAGCATCACGAGCGGCGCAAGCTGTGTGAGGTCACGCACACACCACGCAAATTCACGCTGATAAGTGGG